>Ga0182030_10001193_pt1 | contig 52841 bp, 42 predicted proteins | sample 812S3MmetaG_FD_121299 | JGI IMG/M metagenome (GOLD analysis project Ga0182030, IMG submission 121299) | Permafrost microbial communities from Stordalen Mire, Sweden - 812S3M metaG (Illumina Assembly) | ecosystem: Environmental > Terrestrial > Soil > Wetlands > Permafrost | place: Sweden...
AATTCTCTTTTAACACCTCTCGCTTAGCCGTTTGACCTTGTTAGACACCATTGATCTCTTTTCACCAGAATCCACCTACAATACCTCATCACAGTTAAAAATTCTCAATAGTACGGCTTATTTAAAGCCAGAACCCTTGATTTTTCTTAATCTGCCATTTTAAATTCGATATCTATGATTATTACGATAGTAATCATTTCTTTGAAGGGTATTATCTGTCTAAGATACAAGCATAAATTGAGTTTACTGCCCTCTTCTCACTATCACACTATTATAATCCTTACTACAATTCTCTATTGGACAATAACAGTGGAGGCTTGCCCTTGATACTCTCTTCATACAATATAACCTGGCCGATAAAATAAATACCTCACAACAATGTGATCAACTTCTGCCTAGCTACACCGTAGCATTACGTATTAAAAAAAATCTCAGTAAGCTCCCTTAGGCCAATAAGACAATAAGACAACATTACACATTATATATCTTAATTTGGACTAATTTGTAACAAAAAGGACCAATTACTACCAAACGTGGCTATAACAAATAATAATCTACATAACAATAGCAATATCCAAGCTTCTACTAAGTATCCCATAGAATAAATACAAAACGTCGATATTAGAAGAATAGGTTACAAGCAGGCAGACTAACGTAAAATATTGTGTAGAAGCAGATCATACGACCTCGAAAAAAGCTCGATCCGCTGTCGTTGTATTAGCAAAATAGATCTAGTAATTAAAAGCTGTTTTAAAGATCCCTTGGCTCTAAAACGCTACTACAATAGTACCGGACACTCTACTAAAATAAACATAGTACAATCTACACACGATTTCTGATTTCTCAATTCTACAAAGAGAAGATCGATCAGTTTTTGCTACAAAGAAATGATCGCAAGCTCTATGGCATAGATATATTATATTGGATTTCAAGCAGAATTGGACTAATCACAAGCCAATTTCTTGATTTTTGATAAAGCCAAGAAACTTTGAGAATAGCACAATAAAAGAGTCCTAGCAAGAGCTTGGACAGGCTGAGATTTTATACGCAAGATCAAGTTGATTCCAAAAAAGCATTTGGTAGTTGCAAACAGCAAATTAATAGATAAACGAGACTAGACCAATCCCGACAGACAGGCTCTTAGAGATTAGCACTTAAGTCGCTAAGTTTCCCTCACTAAATATTCTACATCTACTCAACCTGATTTTCTCCTTTGTTTACTTTGTTTCATGATGGCTACCCTTAAGAGTATGTAATTTATTTAATTCACGATACCTCCAAACCCGCCATTTTGCAACAGCAATCCTCTTTGGTCCTCTAAATCGGGCCATTCAATCCGCTCACTCAACGGCAGCAGCAGCCAGAAAATACGCAGACTCGCAGCTTCTTCTTCCCGTTCAAGGCGAATCGAGGCAGATAAAAACACGGCAGCGACGAGTTTATTATGTGTAAACTACATTTAGCAGCGACCTAGCAAGCTAAGTTTAACAGAAGCAAAACTCGAAGTGTCCGTCGAGTCTCGGAAATGAGCAGAATTGGACGTGTTCTATCCCTTGATTTGTTGCTTTTCGATATCACTGTTTTCCATCGCCCGAGCTACGAGGAGCCTTGAAAAAGAAGAAACAAGGAGGTTGTTGTGGGGTACTACATCGCTTCCACAACAAGGTAGGATACTTGGAGATCACGACTTTAGATCAACGGCTGCGCTTTTGCCTTCAGAGGCGGCAGCATCTTCAGCTTATGCAGCTCGTCGTACGCAAAGTTCAACGACTCCAACGTATCGACATACCCTGTGAAACCAAAGTACCTGTACAAGTCCACATGTTAGCATGTATCCTCTAATACCAGCTCGCAACAGTAACACCGGAATGGATAGAAGAAAAAGTCGGTGCTGACCTCTGCTTCGCAGTACTCAAACATAATGCCAACCCAAAAGCTGCCGCATCACCAAACGTAAAGTGCACCTCGACGTCCTCAAAGGGATCATGCGTCACTCCGTCTTTCTTCATAATCTCCTTCCATGCCTTCGCGTTCTCCGGTCTTGTCGCCCATTCGCTCAGCGTAAAGCTGAATTTCGCTGTCGTCGGCGGGCCATACCCCAGCGGTGTCTTGGCAGCCCCTGGAACAACCGTGTATTTGCTTTCGTCTGTCTCCGGACGGCCAACATCGCTGTCGCTGATTCCATACCATCGTGCGAGTTCGGGCCAGAGTCGATTGACGGGCAGGGGGCAGCCGTCTGAGGCGTTGAACTTTTGGTTCGCGGTTGAGGATTCGAGGACGGCCCATTCACTCAGGTAGCCGGTCAGCATCGCGGTGGAATTTTCTCGCCAGCTAGTCCTGTGGATCTTGTTAGCATCTAAATACTGTCTTTTATTGGAGAGGCTATAGTCACCATGCTTCAATGTCCCCAGGGTAGTGCAGAGGTTCCTTCTTATGCGCCTGGACGGCAGCGTACACTGCGAGGGGGTGCAGCGCATTCATCGCGGCATTGTTTACTGCGCCGATGATCCAGGCGGGACAGATGATGTTCCACGATGCGTTGTTTACCTTGCAGTATTTCCACAAGATATCTTCCCTGCAGGTTTCCCCATTAGCACAAGTGCGGTCCTCCAGCCAGATGCACGCACTGTGGGTAGTAGAAATTCGGCTCCAGCGTGACCCGCGGATCGCTCTCAATGTACGGGCTACGCGCGCGCCCGAGATGCACACCATAGTTCTTAGCGCCAGTTTGTAGGAGGACGCGCTTAGGGGTGAGGTTTGCGAGGGGAAGAGCATTGAGAAAATTGTCTAGGAGAGCTGAATTCACATCGACGAGTTGTTGTGCGTTCGACCAAGCGCCACTTCCGGGCTCAGGCTTTGGCTGGAGATACGAGTAGAAAAATACGGCGTCGACGTTCTTGATCTTGTCCTTGAGGGATTGGGCGATATCTTCGGGCTTCGATAGGAAATCTGTGCGTCTACTGTCAGGTTGTCCTTGTCTACCACCTTACTGGATGATAGTCAGGGGTTCGCCGTGCAATCAATGGCTCCAACGCAATGCAATGCCACATTTCACGTATGCATTGTTTGAAGCATAGCCGGCTCTCATGTTGTACTGCTTAGAGAGATTAGACTTACCAGAAGCCACATACTCCACTCTTGCTCTGTGCTCGGTCGGGAGGAGATCCATCATCTCAGGCGGGGGAGGTCGTCGAGAGATAGCATAAACCTTAGACCAGCGTCCAGGCGACTCGAGGAGGACTCGCATGGTGTGGAACTGGATTGGTACAACGTGAGCTAATGTTTGCTTTCATTGACGCGCAATGTATCTTGCCAAAGCACACAACACGTCAGTGTTATCGACTTAAGTCCTTGGCTGGAAGAGAGCTTCGGCAGTAAGTGAACTCACCCCTGAGATGCCATTTGCACCAGCCACAATAGCTGTCAAGCCTTTGATGTCCTTCGAGAATGTTGGCAAGTTGTGATATATCCCCTTATCCTGGAGGGGGAGTGACTTGGAACCCATATTGGCAGATGCTGGTAGAGTCAAATCAGCTCAAAAGAAAGAAGATTGAATTATCATGTATGTAACAGGAGTCATAAATTTAAACATTTCTCGCAGAATCCTCCAATGGGAAATAGAAACAGAGTGACAGCCCGTCCCTAACTCCGAATGTTAGCTGACAAAACCTTCTACCCAAACTCCCCGACATTTCTCGACATGATTCCAAATCACAAGGGTTTTAGGCATATAACTTCGTGCCTTCATAATACGATCATACAACTCTAGAACCTGATTGGACTCAATTCCTCGCCTGATTTATCAGCGAGGACTGACTGCATAATTGGCGTCTTAGCGGCCGGTTGGATGATGCCATGTATTATAAATCCACAAGCCATTCCCCAAAATGAGCTGACGCTTGAAATGTATATAAGCCTCCCTATTTCACCTGGACACTGGTCCTCTTCTGAACATCTACAAATCGCAAGAAACAAGCTGAAAATATCCCCACGACATTGTATAACGCCATAATAAAAGCCATCAAGTATACTCCCTCCATAACCCATCCAACAAACCCACATCTCACAACTTTCCCCCCAGAAATGTCCTCCCTCCCCTACACCACCGACCCCACCGGCCCCGGCCAACAAGCCAGCGAGACATACCACTACTCGCAATCCGTCACTCTCCCCTCGGGCATCATCAAGCTCTCCGGCCAAGGCGGCTGGGACAGCTCCCACTCCCTCCCCTCCGACATGAAGTCCCAAATCGACCTCGCGTTCGCCAACGTCGATCGAGTGTTGCAAAGTCATGGCTTGAGGGGCTGGGAAGATGTGTATTTGTGGCGCAGCTATGCGGTAGGCATGGATGAGGCCATGCAGTATTTGGCACAGAAGATGAGGGAGAGAGTCCCGGCGCACCGGCCCGTTTGGACGGCGTTGAGTGTGCCGAGGTTGGGGCTCGAGAAGATGTTGATTGAGATTGAGGTTGAGGCATTTGCGCCGCCGAAGCGAGAATAGGGATGGAAGAATTGATGTGGGGAACTGCCCAAAACAGCAACCGCCGAGCCGCTCACACCCCCTCCGGACGAACCTCCCCTGCATAGCGAGGCTACCCCGAACGGTCTGTATCTTGAAAGACCTCGAATCAGAGTTAGACAAATACGCGGAGGTTTATCTTATAGATCAGTGTCACGTGACTATTAAAATACATTCTCTTGTCAAAGAATAAACCTCTTCTTTTTAGAGAACAATAAAAATATTGATAAATCTGCTTTTCACTAGATTAGAACTTTTCTATATATATATCTTTAATATAGTTTATTATATATAATATATAGAAAAACTTGTATATTTATTTTTTATTTGTTAATTGTATATTTTTAAGATATATAATATATTAAGTCTTTTTATATATAATTATTAATATAGTTATTAAATAGAAAATATAGAATTTTGAAATCTAATATAGTCTTTTTTTTAAAAAATAATTATTTTTAATAGTATTAAAATTATTTAAATATTTTTTAATAGAAATATATTTTATGATATAAATTAAAAGTCTTTAAAATTTATGTCTTTTTTGTTAAGAGATAATATATTTATTTATAAATAAAATAGATTGTAAAGATTAGAGTAATAAGCTAAGCAAGTGCTCAACTATAGAGGATATTCAATTACTGCAGAGGGGATTTATTTATATTGCTGTATAAGTATAGTACAAGATCTATTATATCAAAAAGGCATTTCAAAATGTCATACTCTATCTCCCAAGCATCTAATAATGCACAAATCTATGGTATCATACACCCAAATCCGATCCGATCCTTTTGTAAGCTCGCTCATTCGCTTGCTTCCTTGCGCCAGGTAATATGCATCTAAAAATGCTTTTCATCTCAACTCGCACGCTATGCTGATACAATGTAACAAGTGAAAATCATCTCAGTCATTAAGGACTAGAGCCTCAAAGCTCATGCCAAAAACCAACCCCCGCGTTCCCATTCAACACCTGGTATATACAGCGCCTCTCTTCTTAACTCTTGTTTCTTTATTCCTTGGATTAGGAAATCGAGACGTGCGACATCAATTGGTTTTAGGATCCAGCCGTCGAATCTATATTACTCGCGTCAGTAGAAAAGGGAGGGAAATGAAGAAAGGGGAATAGGGAGAGAGTAAGTAGAAAGAGAGGAAGGAGGAAAGGGGATAGGGAAAGTGGGTGGACGTACCCTGTTTGAATGTAGTTAAACCGATTATCTTCCGTCAAAGAAGCAGAAACAGCAATGATTGGTACCCTCCTTCTTACCCCTGAAGTTTTCTCAACTTCTTGTTCATGAAGACGGATCATTCGGGTCGCGAGGTCGCCGTCTACGAGTGGCATCTATACTCAGTCAGAAAGTGCTCCATCCTAAGTGAAGAAGAATAGGAAGCGAGAAGGCGATGTACCTGACAGTCCATAAGAATAACATCCACAGCCCCCTGGTTAGAAGTAAAGTAATCATGACATTCTTGACCATTGCAAGATATTTCAACCACATAACCTATTTTTTGGAGTCGTCGTGTTAGGAGACGCGCGTTGATGGGATTGTCTTCTGCGATGAGGATTTTGAAGGGAGGGATTCCAGGGGTTTGAGAGCCAGGGGTGGAGGGGGCGTCCATTTTGGGGAAGGGGAAGGTTGATTGAGAGCCGCCATTCATAGGGGTGGAGTATTCGCTAGATTCGTAGTCGGGAGTCGAGGGGATTGGGATTGTAAGAGGGGAGTTTTGGGTGGCTTCTTTAATTCGGTCAATGGGCCAGATGTTGCTCTTGGGCCTATTGGGCCGGGCACTATTCGTAGATGATAAGTCGGAAATGACGGTCGAAGTTATGGAATCCACCCTCCGCGTTGGTCCTCGGACCGGAAGGGTTTCTTCAGTGATCTCTGCTTGTGAGTCGGATATGAGTGAGAGAGGTTCTGAAGAAAGCTCCTGATTCTGTGATTTCTCTGAAATGGAAGATAATCGTCTAGAAAGATTAGGCTGGGTTTTCGATTCATCCACAGTGGTCTCTTTATTTGGGTCCGCGCCAGGCGAATTGTCCGCATTTTCTAGAGCCCCATTAGAGGGACTTGAATCGATCGCGGCCTCAAGCCCAACTCCGTCTATAGAAACCACAACCTTTGAATCTTTTTGCGCCTCTTGCGGATGGCTTACTCTTTCTGTTAAATTGGAATCAGAATGATTGGCAAGATTGCGAACAGATTCCATTGCCATTGATGCTACTATCTCAGAGTAATCTGCTTCAGTTGTGGTCGGAAGTAGAGGGCCAAAAGTAGTGTGTTTCGGTCGATTCTCTTCAAACGAAATCTTTTCCAACGATAGTGGTGATATAGAAGATACAGTAGACATAGTCACACTAGAGGGAAGTCTTGGTAATTCAATTCTCCCTATAGATAATGGGCTAGAGGTTGAGACAGACTGTTTCCTATCACCGGAAATCGAGATACTAGAGCTTGAAAGGGATCGTGGTATCTTGATCTCGCCTGAGCCAGAGGTAGGGTCATGAAGAGGATTTGCCTCTCGCCCCCTGCTTGGAGTCATGGTTGCATGCTCGAACGGCACTTCGATGCCGAATATGGTCCCTTTGCCCAATTCACTCCGAACTCGGATTTGTCCATTCATGTTGCGGACGTAACGTGCAACCACAGCAAGCCCAATTCCCAACTGTTGACTGTCTTGTGACGTTGGGGTATCTAGTGGTGTCGATGTTGTCGACGGGGTTGGAGCGGGGTTCTCCTCATCTAGAATCTGTTCGAATTCTTGGAATAGGTCCTACGTCCGAGTTAGGACGATCATTCAATGAAATCAAATATCAGCTTACATCAAGCTGGTTCTCAGACATGCCAATTCCAACATCCTGGATAGTAATGGCAATGACGGAGCTATTCTCGAGAATTCTGATAGGCCGTATATCAACCTTGATGCCTCCTGCTATCGAATGCTGGAAAGCATTACTAGTGACATTGGACAGCACTTGTCGCAGACGAGCTGGATCACCCTTGACCATTTCAGGTATTCCTTGATGGGTTGACACGGTAAGATCCAATCCCTTTCGTAGGGCTTCCTTCCGGAACGCTGCGATGACTTCCGATACTATAGAGAATCAGCATCTGAGGGGAATAGGGTAAGATAACATGCCCGTTGCCCCGAGATCAAATTCCTCCTTGAAGGAGGATATTCGTCCAGCTTCTGCCTTCGTGAGATTCAAAAGGTCGTCTATTACGTATATCAAAGACTTCGAAGCTTTATGAGCTTTAGCCAAGATATCACGAGTTGTCTCGTCAATTTTGTTCTCTAGTGCCATTTCCAGGTAATTCACAATAGCGTTCAGAGGAGTTCGGACTATGTTGTCAGCACCCACCAACTGCGACTCGGGTTTCCATACCTTCATGAGCAGAATTTCGGATGAGGAGACGAGTCATACGGTTGTTCTGGCTTGCCGACTCTTTCTGTCTCCAAATTTCGATGAATCTTCCGTACAGCAGACTCAGGATCGAAGCAGTGTCAACTGCTCTACATTAGCGATCATTGCCAAGCTCTATACACACACGTACGCTGGTCTTCACTCCATTCTCTACTCACTCCCACCACAACCTCTGTCCAACGTTTGAAGCTGCTTCTTGGCTCAAGAAAATGGCGCCCAGATTTGGCAACCTTTTCATATGGATTGCCCGCCCACCGGACTTCGTTCAATTGACCCTTCCGAAAGAAGACCAAAAAGTCATTCCCACCCATGCTCAAAGGAATAACAAGCAATCCCGCTATAGCATTGATGCCAGGTGGATACTTGAGATCTGGGAAGTCATTTTTAATATTCTGGGATGCAAACACGGTCATCAGCCGTCGAGATTGTAAGTGTGCAAGGATCGCTAATGCTTCTCGATAAGGATCCAGTCTTCCAATAGCTCGAGCTTCGTCTTGAATACTCAATAGTCCAAAGTCTGCCGAAAAGACTCGAAGGAGATCAGCTGAGGATGCTGCAATGAAACCAGAAGGAGGCTGCACTGATGGTGCCGTTGGTGGTGGTTTCCGAGCTTGAATTCTTTGTAGCATGAGGAGCCTTTGAATGTTGGTGGACGCGCATTCCCCAATGTTCCGACATAATTCTCGAATAGGAGGGGTTACTCGTATGCCTTCTTCTCCGTAGCCGTGGCATGCTATCAATCCCCAAAGGTCATCATCAATTACAATAGAGACTGACATAGTGGATCGGACTCCCATGTTTGTCAAGTATTTCAGATGGATCGGTGACATAGCTCGTAAATAAGAGTGAGTGAGGTCTAACTTCTTCTCAAAGTCCGCAATTTCCCGGCATACCTAGCCACATGATTCAGCAAGGACTTTCACAGGGGAAACAGCTTAAGCGCAACTTACCAACCGAGCCGTTTCCGCATCTCTGTCGTGTAGAGCACGAATTCTATTGATTTTGTATAAATCTCGAGCTTGCTGAGGAATATCAGATGCAGGATAGTGAAGGCCTAGGACAGTCAATTTCCTGACAATGAAACGGGCGGGTGTTAGCCACCTCTGAAAATGTCCCTGCTGGCTTTTGGATTAACAAGTTCTGCATCCACGCAACCATTTTTGTTTGTATCGAATCGGTAGAACATTACACGATGAAACCCAGTCAGCTCTGATATCAGTCCTACGACAGTGTCGAAGATTTCTTGTATCGCTTTGGTATCACCAAGTTGTTGCTGAGCCTGGGTCATTGCATTGAAGATGTCCATAGGTGAGACTTCTTTCTGCCTCCTTCGTCGCGCGATCTGAAGCACTCTCAACGGCTCACTTCCACTTCTAGTGCTTTTAGCTCGCTCTTCATCTCCAATATCATGGTCAATGGTCTGGGTTGGCGAAGTAGGTAATGAGCCACCATGTAAGCCATCGAGGTAGAAAATATCCGACTGCTCTTCAAATTCGCATATTACGATGTCTCTCGAACCCTGTGCAATGTGCAGAGCACACCAAAGCCAGATCTGCGATCCACTCGGGGACAAAATTGAGACAGTAAAAACATCTAGATTTGTATCCTCGGTCTGATCGTCGATGCTTTTGAGCGCGTGTGCAACACGAGCGGCCACGTCTTCACGAACATTGTTTTCCATAATATCGAAGAATGACTTGAGCCGGAACAACTGCTCAGGACTATAATCTAGGAATTTTATCGTGTTCTCGCTGGCATACCTGACCTGCAAATTTCCCTCCTCATCATATCTCATTGCAACAAGTGCGCCGAACTGTTGGATGGCTCCTGGTGTATGGATAGGCTCATCTTCGCATCGATAAAAGGCTGGCTGGCCATCATGAATGAGAACACCAGGCGGATCACCTGCGGGACCAGTGCTATTAGGTACCAACTGAGATCTCTCTGTGAGGGGACGCGGTGCTCCGTCCTCGACGTCAAGTCTTGACGGCAATGACAACGGTCGAATGACATCCTTTGGAGGTATGCTAGGATAGGGCGGTGGTAGGTAATTGGTATCATTTGGAAATCTCGAAATCTTTGTTGGATTAATATTGGGTGACTCTGTAGACTGGTGTCTTTGTTTGGATGAAGCTGAGGTATATTTCGAAGACCCAAATTTGTCGTTTGTTCTGTTTGATTCAGATTTTTCGTCATATAGATATTGGTCTCCAACAAGATTTCTGATAGGGAAGACTCGCTCAACACAAAATTCATCAGGAGAAAGGAATTCCACCGGCTTCGAGACCGAATGTGACATTCTCGAGCGCCCTTGAGGGAGGGACAACTAATGTGCGCATTGCCTGGTGACGCTCTTTGCAGCTTGATCCGGGAACTGCAGAAATTTAGCTTCATCTCGATCATACGACCAAGTTTCCCTCACACTTCAATCGCAATTTAATGCGGATCTAGCTGTACCTGGAAGAAAATGAAGCGCAGACACTGACGGAAAGACGAGCGAAAGTTGTACCAGTTGTTACTTTTATGATGTGAGGGAAATTTGGTGGAAATAAAGCCAGTACTGTAAAAATGCAGAATTTTCAAAATATAGCAAATATGAGGTCAACAGCCACATTTTGAAAGATTGCGCTCTGACACAAACTAGAAGTGTATCTCAGCGCCACCTGATGCACCCCTAGTATCAGTACCCAATGCAATACGCGATTCAGAAACTTTGTCTATATCGGGCAAAACTGCAGAAGAACTGAAATCCGTGCGCAGCATCTAGAGTCCCGCATTGGCAAAGTGAAAGTTGGGGCTCATCAATCGAACGTGGGGATTTTCCTAAGGTCGAAACCCGGAAAGTACCTGAGGACATCGTGAGAGTGCTGAGAATACCACAACGCCCTTTTGCACGAAAACCTCATCATCTAAAGTATACATGAGGAGACTACCTATTGACCTAGACTCAACTCAGAGATGAGAAGATGGATAAAGTTCTGGCTTGCCCGACGCCGTTAAACTCTAAGATCGTATCACGTGAACGCTTCTTGGCGATGATGGAGGAAGCTCAAGTCATCGACAATCGCCCTCCGCAGGAACTCTCCCAAGCACAGCGGGAATACCCCATCAAAGCTCAAGTGACGTACAAGATTAGACCCTGCTCAACGTATTCCATGACTCTCAGACTCTGATTTGCTGCGGACCAAATCGCGAGTCCAGCTTCAGCTTCTCTGTTTCATCCGAAACTTATTAAACGCATGGACAAAGCTGAAGTTAGCTCCTTCACAAAAGGTTGAAAGATATAGCTTGATCTCCTGGAATTGAGAAAAGGGTGTTGATCGTTGTACAAGTGTAATATCGCAAGTCATCCTTCTTCACTATACTGGGACGTCATGTCGTTAGGTCTGCTCACTATTTGTCCTCAAACCCCCGGCAAAAAGACTGCGTTCAATTATAGCTGGTTTCTTAGCACTCTTCGGCAATTTGAGCACGGAGTGATTGGCTTTTTCCTAAGGCGGACTTCAATAACTCGCTCGAATTTCTTTCGGCGATGCCTCTAACATGTTCTTATTCCCAACTTCACAGCCACCCAAGCCTTCCCCAAACATCCTTGTTTTTCATCATCCCAACCTCCTTGGGCAGGCATACCCTAGTGAAGTTTTGCCTTCCCCAAGTCCGCATCAAAATTCGTACTCATCGACTGCGAGAACAAATCCTCCTCGCCCCCGCACCACCTGGTGCCACGATCCTTCCCCTTTTCGACCCAACTCGCAAGGTGAGTTTTAAAAGTTTAGGAGTATGAAGAATTTCATTGAATCCACGAATCTAATCTTTCGGAAAGACAAATTTTCAAGGGTTTGGTAGTTACTCCATCATCTGCAAGGCATGATACTGTTCGACTATTTACTCTCTGAGCTTACACAGAGACATTATGATTTCTCTCATTATATTTACCTCAGTTATCAATTACATCCCTTTCCATTGCACCTTGAAAACCTCTTCCCTCCGCCCAAAATCCTCAAAATTGCGTCGTATCAAGCGCAACCACCCCTTCATCAACCAAACCAGTCGCCAAAAACTCTCCCCCATCCGTAACATACAATATCTTCTCCTGTTCCCTACTCCCCCTTCCCAACGCCGCACTCGTCGGATTCAAAAGTAAACTCGCATTCGCAATCACCAACTGCGTCCCATCCGGCGCAACCCTCACAACCTGATTCGGATGCGTCGCAATCCACGCTGTCCCATCCTCCCCAATCGCAAAATCATCCACAAACAACTGCGTCGTCGTCGTATTCAAATTCGCCAACACCTCTATATCCCCAACCTGATCGCCTTCCTTATCGATAAGCACGCGCCCAAAGAGTCCTTGTGCCGAGGTCGCAAAATATAGAAAAGAGTTGTGGACTTTTATGCCGTTTATGCCGATGTTCTCGCCGACGAGAGAGGAGTTCTGGGGGAGGAATAGCGGAGAAGAGAATGCGATGTTGACGGCGCCAGTGACAATGTTGATGCGCCAGACGGCGCCTAGGACGGAATCTGAGGCGAGAATATAGGGGGTGTAAGGGATGGCTGCGATACCGTTCAGGGCGTTGGAATTGGGGACGTTCGCGACGTGTTTTACGATTGGAGAATTTCCAGGAGAAGAAAAGTCGATGGTCCAGATGGTGAAGGAACCGAATGCTGCGCGCTGGATTGCGATATCCCAGATACCGTTTAGGACTGCGAAGATGTCGGGACTGATTTCGGTGATGCCAGCGTTGCCGGTGCCGTTGGCGAAGGTGTGGACTATTGACGGGGTTGGTGAGGGGACAAGAGGGTCCAGCGTGAAGAGGGTAGGGACACTGAGCGAGTTGAGAAGAAGGTGTGAGTTGGAGCGAACGGCAATATTCTCAATAAAGGTATTTGGGGGAAAGGTGTAGAGTGAACGGATTGCGGGGGTGTTGCGGGGAAGGAGGGCGGAAGCGAGGGATAGGGGGGCGACGAGGCAGGAGAGATAATAGATGAGATGCATGTTGAATGGGTCTAAGGAAGCTTCTGTGCTCCTTTTTACTTCACGGATGAGATGAAAAGTCGAGCATTTTCAGCGGAACAAAGTCAGTTCTTATAATTACGATCATTATTTTCTGTGAGAAAACTCGGTCCCGACTGAAGAAAACAGCAGCCATGTTCCGATGATCAATATCACGTACTAACACGGAGTTATTCTAAATCCGACAAGCAAGCCTTGCCAGGCCTCCAGTTGTAGCTGCCACTGTTGATGAATGCTCGCTGTGTCACACGAGCTTACATGCTGGCCAACCAGGGTCCCCAGGCTGTTCTTACACAAATTGATCAAGATGTTTCTCTCTGCGTCCAGATTCGGGATCACTTCTCAATAGAAATACAACCAGGAAGAATAACCTGCTACCGTCATACAAGGGAACAGTGATGAAAAGAGTCCTCTCCTCTGATTCCCATAACCCCTGTTCCCTTTCCCGAACCTTCCGAATTCCCTTGCTGCACTTCAATTCACTCGACTAGCTCCATGCCTCATTTAGCTAGCGCTTTCATAAGCCAACCTGCAGACCAAGACATGACATTCTTTCCATTTTCATCAGTTAGAATCTCCCCCATTCCATATCCTCACTTCTATTTCATCTAGAAAGATCACTCGCATCAACCCAATAATCTTCACCAAAACCAGCTCCCGTTCTATACTTAACGTTTCAGCGCCTCGCGACTGCCTTCTCATACGCGAGATCGATTCGAGGTCGTCGTGTCTTCTCATATACTCGAAATACTTCTTGTGGAGGGTCTCAACACCTATCAGTGAGCTTTATTCACAAGCTAGAGAGATGCCCGACCTATCCTATGAGCAGAATTGCCTAACAAAGAATTCCTCCCTTCGACTAAAGACCTCCCGGCTTAAGGTTATTGCTTAGATGAAAGGCGAAATTATCTACCTTCACAAATTTATTAATGTATACACCGGCTGTACCTTTATAACCTCTCTTATTCTACCTACTATCTTCTGCCGATTATTCGAATCTTCTTATAATAATGGATATCTAGAACAATAAAACAGGAGCTAAGTATGAAAACTTTAGATCACTAGACTATACTCCTATTTTATGTTGAGATTGAAAATCAAGACACATAATGGAAAGAATAATTGGTCATTAGAAAGTAAGGCGACTAAGCCAGACAGTTCTGACAAACGGTGGTCGCACTTGCGACAATATACTTAGTTGATAGATACCACCAGGGGACAGTGTAGGCTCCGAGACTTTGGGGGCGAACGTAGAAATGCATTATCCCTGTTCAAGGCACCTTGGCATAAGTGTGGTATTCATTGATGACACTTCCTCGGCCTCATCTCTTCTACACGCAGCTTCTCAGAAGCCATGTTATAATTTCTGAAGGCCTTCTGATTGATGTCTCTGCACCTGCTATTGTGCTATGGTTGGTATATGTGTTGCAGAATTCAAAATCACATTTCCTAATAAAATACATTCTCCCCCAAGCAAAACTTAGTGCAAGGCTTACCTCCATGAGACCATTACACATCTTCGATAGTTGCGAATGCGGGCAAAGGATGAAACGAGGACCTGGCCCATGGAGCTAGTAGCACCAACGATGAGAACGTTTACTATATTGATAGACTTCGAAAATGGAGAGCAAGAAAGGTTGCTTGGAAACACTAGAGACTATATAAATTGATGGTAGATACTCCATGGGAGGCGTAATTTGAATGTCGTGATGAATGAAAATCACTGGAGAGTGAGAAAGGATTTATACTTGATTTGAAATTGAACCCTTGTCTTTGGTACGGAATATCTTAAAGACCGATGAGCCCATTGCAAAGTACGATAAAATAGAAGATGCGCAATAAAGTATTTGTTAATCGGGGATTGGAGTAAAACTCGGGCGTGGGGTTATGGCCACTAAGGAGTGAGGATTCTTTAAACCTGTGCAGCCCTAGCATCTCGCCGACCGTGCGATGAAGCGTTAAATAGAGGCTGCGAGGTAGTCCGGTGTCTAGTACGATGTGAGTTTGGTTTGAGGTTGACGGCTTGATGAAGCATGAAATCGGCTGATATCGTTTGAGAGTCAAGGTTCGGAGGCTCATCCGTCTAATGAATATCCAACATCGCCGCTCTCTGCCCCCATCTTCACCAACCGTTCTCTCATGCCTTCTGCTCTCTTTCTCTCGAATCCCTCAAGACCACCTAGATCAATGTCTCCGACCCATTCTCCAATTCCATGTTGTAGCACATTTCTCGCCCGCAGGTTGCTCCCACCTATATGACCCATACTTCCATGCAATGTCATTCTCTCTACGTCGCTGCGGTATGCTCCTCTATGCAGAATATTGTTGTTGTAGAAGACCACATCTCCAGCCTGCATCTTGACCTTGATCTCGCTTGGTATTCCCTTCTCAAACGGATCTGCGTTTCTTTCGAATTCTGTTCTCGCTCTTGTGTGTGACCCAGGAACTACGATCAAACTCTCATCGTCGTATAACGCAATATTCCATTGCGCATGCCATGCTGGTTCCTTTAACCTCTCCAACTCTTGTTCCGCTGTAGCAGTTGCCGGTATATCATCCCGATGCCATCTAAGTTCGAAATCCGCATCTGGCCTAACCAAGAGGTTGAATAACTCCATGACCAAGTCCTCATCCTTACACTCTAGCAATTGCTTGACAATGTCGATTGTTTCGGAGGAGAAGTAGGTCTCGATGAACTTTTGAGAGTGGGGAAGGTCTGGATGCATGAGGAATTGGACTCCCCAGATTCCGTCAGCGGCGGGATTTGCACCCGGAGCGATGGTCCATGGTGGGAATTGCTTCGGAAGTGTTCGAACGTAAGGCCATTTCCCTGCGCGAGCTAGGGAAACGACATCGAGGCAAGCAAGGCGAAGAACCCCAATTTGAGAGGGGTTTAGGATAGATGGAATGAGGACGAAGCCATCGCGCTTTAGGGAATCGAGGTAGGATTCTTTCGTCATTCTTCTGTTCTCACAGGAGATGGTTGTAATAGTTATATCGGATCGGATTGTTAGGTTGTCCCTAACAGAGGAGCAGGAGCCCAAAAAGGGAGACACTACAAGTATATCAGCAGCGCAAGTCTATAGTTAGCTAGAATTTAGCCTCCATAGAATTGTAGGTAAGTCGAAAGATAAATCATTCGATCAACTGGACTGGATGAACCTTGTCAAGAGTGGGGAAGCGAGCCCGGTTGCAGCTTCCCCGCTATCACTTACATGAGGCCATTGCATACGAGCACAGTGTGGCCCTAAGTGGAGAGATACATTCGTGTTCTCATCAATCCCTCAAGGGTGATGGTTCCTGTGATGCAGAGTTTACGGTTAAGGTGATGGTGTGTGCCTTGAAATATTGTGCTACGGTCGACCAGAGGCGCTATGTAAGCCGTTTCTGATAAATTCCCATCGTCCATTTTAAAGACAACGTCAACAGCTTCGTCTTTCATAATGCAGGAATCCGGGTCTGTGGGAATTGCACGCTTACCGTGCATCTAAGGTAGATCTGGAACTGATCTTGCGCTTGTCTGGGAGCAGGAGAGGTCTACCGCGGGGTATCACCCCACAGAGCAGCTGCTGTGTTCTCAGCACCCGGATAGGTACCAGCTGTCTACTCTACAAGTTCTTTGATCCAGCTGTGGCCGCCGCAACTGGCATTTCAAATCCAGTATTCATCTCTCCCCCATCCATACATTGCCTAATCACTCGAAATCACCCTGCGGAACGCATGTCACCCAGATCACCATCACTCGGGTGTGCGCGATACAATGCAGCCAATACCTACGTCCCATGCACTCCAATAATCGAATACGCCGGAAGCCTGGGCTGCTGTGGTCAGAAAAGCGATCGTCTATTCAGCCGAGGTGTTCGCCGAACAGGCTCCAATGGATTCCTTAGTACGGCCATGCTGTGGGATAGATTATGGATAAATGTCATATATACTTGAGTGGTGGATTGATGCTTGACGATCTGATCTATGGTTTATTGAAGAGACCAGAAATCCAGGCAGAGTGCATCCTTTGCGATTTCAAGCATATAGGGGAAATGTACTGGACTAGGCTTTCGAATATGGCTGAAGTTTTGCAGGGGACAAGCAAGACATATGAGCGTTTACAGACGGGAGGGGCTTACTTGTGGAAGAGCGCTTTGCGGGGAATCGAAAGCGGCTTGTTATCTCTAACAGCCACGGATGAGAAGCTCTATTGTACGCTGCAGTCTGCACTTCTTGAGAAAAATGCCCTTTGCGCGAAGCCGTGACTCAGGGTCAAACGCATGATCACGCTTATTTAAACTGATCACCGTTGAATATATTCCAACTGTGGGATTTGGCAGCTCGTAGGAACTTATAATAAACCGCACCACGTTCTCCTGTCCTCGATCCTTCATCGTCTATTTTCGTGATGGTCAATCTCGTTTCCATGTTGCTTATCCTTGGCAACAGGGTTCTGTAGACAAGGTGCAGTCCGGCGTCCTTTAGCGATGCAGGAACGAGATTCTAGTGGACAGGAACCAGGGGAGTGTTCTAAAAGCAGGCAAGTCAGGGGAACTCAGGGGGCTCATCTCCCGCATCGTCAGTGGCACAGTTTCGCTGGTCTGCGGCGTTTGGTTTGTCGAAATTACACCGTGAGCATTAGACTCGTATTACGGTCCCCACCTCGAATAAGTATTAACGATAGCCTCAATTTTCTTTCTTCTTCAGTCTTCCAAGTCTCACTGTCGCTCGCTCAAGCATATTGTTCTTCCCGTCACTCTTTTTCGTCTGGAACTGTCTTTCTGTCAGGTTGTCTCACTCATTCGACACCTGTTTATCGTTTTGAACTCTTTTATTTTTTATTTGCAGAGACTGGAAATCATCCGACACTTATAAACTCGAATCAATTCTTAAGCTAATGAATTGAAAATGCGATCGAACACAGTATTTATATCGCTGGCGGTGCAATGCGCACTTGCTTTGGCAGCACCAGGCTTGGAACTAGCATCACGTGAGGTGATACCAGCGAAAGGAGGATGGAGTTTGCAAATGCCTACGGGATCTACCTGTCCCACATGGACTAGCACCTGCTTCAGCAACCAAACCGGTGTATACGATGTATTCGACCGTACTGGAGTAAATGGCACATTCAGTCGTGGGCAGGAGTGCTGTCCTAAAGGTACAGACCCAGAATTGTTCTGTGGAACATACGTGAACAATGGTCAACCGTACGCTTGTTGCCCAATAGGTGCGTCCTCTTTCTCCGATATCAAGGAGAAAACTAATCAAAATAGGCAACGCGGACTGTCGTGGCGATGTCGAAGATCCCACTCGAGAAGGTAACGAGGAATGCGCAAACCCTGGATGGGCCCTCTGGCAGATTCCCGATGGGGATAAGAACATGTTCTGCTGTCTACCAGATCAATATGGATATTACTCCAAGGCCCTAGGTCAGGATGCAATTGGACAATGTCAAAATTCCCCTACACTTCCAACTGGAGCAACCCCTGCTGTCCAGGTACGTAAATCGTACTTTTGATCCTGAGATGTAAAACTAATATGTCACAGTTCAACAACGGTGATGGCTCCGTCTCCCCCAACGGCACCCAACTTGAGCCACTCCCAACCGCTACCCCCACCCCAGCACCGACCTGCGACATAGTCCACTACGGTTGGTCCCTCCAAGTTGACGACGCATCCGAATGCACCGCCGGCTCCGAACTCTGCTCCTACGGTGGCGCCTGCTGTCCCAGCGGTCTCACCTGCGGAACCGTGATTGGCCCCTCCGAAGTCCCTGTCTGCTGCCCACCCGGAAACCCCGACTGCCGCGGCGACGTCGAAGGACTCTGGCCCCAAGTGTGCGCCGACTCCTCCTGGGCACTCTGGCACGTAAACACCAACGGCAACCACTTCTGCTGTCTTCCCGGCCAAGTCGGCTTCAACGTTCCAGGTAACAACTCCGCAGTCGGCTTCTGCGGTAGCGCTGTTCCCAATGGCACTATGCGCAGTATCCTCGACTACGAAGGCGATGGCTCAACCGCTGGTTCTTTCTTGAATTTCCCCTGTGACTCAAGCCCCGCGCCAAATGCATCCTACTCCTCCATCTCATCCGCAATCCTCAACCCGGCACCAACCTTAAACCCCTCCGGCATCCCCCTCGCAACGGGTATCTGGTCCAACGGCACGTATCCCACCCCAGTGAACTCCGGGCCCGCCGTCACCACGCTCGTGAAACCCTGGCTCGAAACCGTCTACACCTGCCCCTACGGCTCCTCGGAAACCGTCGCCGTCATCCATTCCCTGAGCAACGGCATCCCGGTCACGAGCACAAGCACACTGAGTGGATACGGAGGCGGCGCGACACAAGCCCCGAATTACGGAAACGGCGCCGTGGAAACGTTCGTCGAAACGAGTAATGGGGTACTGGTTACGGGCACGAAGACCGTGGGGGGTGTGGCTGCGACGGGGGCCGGGGTCGCGGCTACGACTACGAGTGTGTTTACGGGGGCGGGGACGGCGGTGAAGGGGAGCTTGGGGGGTGTTGTTGCGGGATTAGTCGTGGCTGTCATGGTATTTTAAATTCAGAGGATGTGTATAAACCCCGAAGGAAGAGTTTGCAGTTATACGAGAGCGAGTAGAGTACGGACATAAATTGTAATGTTGTTTCTTGCAACCCCCTGGTCCAATCTCCATCGTACAGATACCACGAGGTTAGTATATCAATTCCCTGTAGCCATCTCTCCCTTTTACCATCGGATACCTGTGCTGGGGAATTTCCACCTGTTCACTTGTTCAATGCACCGCGAAGAATGGACACCGCCCTTACCGCCCCTTTGTCTCAGATCCGATCCGATCCGATCTAATCGCGGTGGGAACTTGGACCTACATCTGCGCCGTGAGGGGCGCGGGGCGGTCTGTTGCATATCGCAGCTTGTGTCACACTACATGCCATACCACCGTGCCGTATGTACCGCCGTTCCCGTCATTTCGTTGAGATATGTGAGTGACATAGACAACACATAGCAGCTATGGATGCTCAGTGATGGATGATAGGATGTTGTGAAGAATAGGTAAGGGAGGGGGCGGGTGTTCATATCGCTGGATATTGATGCGTGTAACAAACATACCGTACCATAGAGACAGCTGACGGCGTGCGTGCTTAGTAGTCGGATTATTAAAAGATAGGTAATATGGAAAGGAATGGCAGGTTCTTGTTGCATATCGCAATTAGTCCGTTTATCCGTGCGGGAGCTATCCTGTTTCCCGCTTACATAGTAGTTCCGGCCTGCCGGTGAGGTGGAGATGGCTGCGTTTGTGGCTTGCCGTTCGTTGTCAGCGTGTCTGTTGCTGGTGCTTGATTTCGCTTGACTGCTAGGGTAGTATGCCTTTCTTGCGTGTTTGTGATTTGTTGTTGGGAGGGGGGTTAGAGAGCGGTGTGGCTTAATGGAGCAGGTTTTCTGTTCGCCTACTAGTATATTTTGTTTTTATGTAACGGAATAATTCTTCAAAACGCGCAAGTTATTGTATGGAGAAAGGCTGAGATCTGGGAATGTTGCTTGGGTTATTAACTTGGTTTCATTGACAGTGTGGGTGCTTGTAGAATTTGTGGCTGTTGGCAGAATCAGGTGCTCGGAGGAAGTCCTGTGGTTGGGAATTTGAGCTTCTGGAAAGTTGAGACTGGGTGAGGGATGGTGCTGATGTTTGCTGGGTTATAGTCTTCGCAGCGGACAGTAGTGGCTGTGGTGACTTTGATGGAGGTGTGTTTTGAGGAGTGTTGGGTTTTTGGGGCGAGTTCTGGGAGGTTGAGCTGGACAGAGAAGGGGAGGTGGAGAAATGTGAGGAGGGTTGTGAGGAGGACTGTGAGACTTGAAGGGGGAGGGTATTGAGGGCATAATAATGGGAGATCACATTTATGGGATCTAAGATTTGAAAAAGACGAGGCTGTAATTTATCTGCGTTAATTTGAATTTCGGAAGGGGGACTAGCGGGGAGATAATTCCTCTAAACATTCAGTAGATGAATACATTTCAATTCAATTTCATCCCTTTCATCTGTTTGATCGCATGGCGGCTGAGAATCCCATGGCCTTCTAAGGGGTCGGGCTACCGCTCAACTTCCACTTCTACTAGGCCTAACCTCCCCTAATGGAAGACCTAGTCTGTTTCACGTAACTATCACGTATGCTTCGACATCTTCATCTTTTGTTGCACGTCGTTAAATATCGGTACACGATCAGACCAATAGAATAGCTAGATCTTCGGTCAATTCGCAAAGAGGTGGCTCTCATTTGGTCCTCAACACCGCTTAGGTACCCACCAGACCGTACCTTAACCTAACCAGAGCACTCAGCCGGTTACTTCATTTGACCATCACGTAGTTTGAGCCCCATCAGTCTTTTGTTGCACGTCGTAATACATGGCTTGACGACGAATAGAAAGTGAGATTGCTGGTCAACACGGTCAATATGATGCTCGTCCAACATGGCCTTAATGTCCACCAGGCCTTGGCTCGAGACCTACCCTTGTCTCACATAACGCGCGCTTCACGCATACCAATTCCAACTCCTTTCTCTTTTATTGCACATCGTTGTGCGAGCAGACAAATAGAATTGCTGGATTTCGAGTCCATTCCCAAGAAATTTCCAATTCCCTTTTCCAAAGGTAAGGTTTTGTTGCACATCGCAGTGACGGCCGCGGCATCGTCCTGAATTCCCTAGTTAGGTAATTCGTGCCTAGCGCTGATCTGACAGCAAGATCCGGCTTCCTGGATCCGGACTCTATTTGACATAGAAGCAGATAAGATTCGGCGACCTCCCCTCTTGTTGCATATCGCATTTTGTCAGATTGCCTCCATATTTGCCTCGTCGGTTTTCAAATTGTCAATTGTCAATTGTCAATTGAACGCCTAAGGCCAAATCCCGAAGTCGACCCGGACAGGGCATCAAAGGTACTTGATCATAGCCTTGCATACGCAACGATGTAAGCACTAACTGATGTCTCAAGGTCAGCACCCCGCAGTAGCAACTTCAACCCATTCTTGTCATCAACTTCACCAACTCATTGGAACAAGATCCCGTTCCGAGGTACGGGAAGCTTTCTTATCCGTTCCGTGATCATTCACGTGGGGATCGACAATAGCAAAGTGCTGAAGTCTACATCATTGACATAAAGGGGACAATGTTTGGTTAGAAAGCCGGGCAATTTGATTTCAAAGCCAATAACTCCGGCTCTCGCTACGTCGTAAATAGCACCTAAGGCCCTCGCTACGGATACCGAGTCCAATCAATTACGGCGAGCCCAATCCGGAAGTAGATGTGGGAAGTAGATGCAGAAGTGATACGGAAGTTGGCATCGGGAAAGCTCGTCTGTATGGATCGTGTACCAATACCACTATGTACGGGTAGAAACGTGGCTACTAGTATACTATAACTACCTAGTATACTATATTGAGTCAGCCGGCATAGAGAGGATGATTCATAATGAGTCGAGCTTGATTACGGGTTACGGGGTACGGGTATCTTGGCACTTTGGCATCTTGAACCATACATTCGGACTTGGGCCTATCATGACTCAAGAAACGCCAGAGGTGCTCTAAAACATCGTCAACTAGATCCGGCCACAGTAATCTCCAAGTGGTAAAACACCTGCACTATCAAATATTCCTCGTAAACCCGAAATATGTGCTTGGCAGGCCCCCACTTAGAGAGCCTACATAACGAGTAGGAGTTCAGATTGACACCTGGGGGTCTATGCGCGAGTTTGTATGACCCGCACACTAAATGTAAAGCCGATCTTAAGTCCAGCCAAAAAATACTTGCTAAGAACTGTCCGAGACCTCAAAGGTCCCCTGCCAAAATAAAAATAAAAAAAGGCTGCGATTGATAACACTACCTTAGAAGCCTTTCGTAACATTCCTCCTCTCACATTCATTCATTTACTTTCATTCCTTTTAATTGATCCAAATCTCCCATTCTGTATTCTTTCTGTCCTTGAGACAATTCCTTTGTCCCTGATATAAACTCAGTGTTTAACTTATTAATACCCACTGAAACATCGCGTATTGGCGAGGAACGCCGCCGCCGCACCGCCAACCATGGCTGACGAGAAACCGTTCAATGCGCTGGAAGAACCCGTCCCAGCACCCCGCACCGAACGAACCTCTATCGACACCGTCACCAACGCCTCGGACCCTGAAAAAGACCCCGAGAAACAACGCGAAAATGTTCGCAATGACAATCCCAAAGGCTTTGTGCAGTCAGACAAGGGCATCGATGTCCAGGCCGCAGAGAACGAGTTCGCGGAGCTGCAGAGAGAATTGAGCGGGATTAGCCATACTAGTCGCAAACTTGCGAGGAGTCAGAGTAGGCAGAGTAAGGGGAAGGGAAATGTAGGCCAGAAGGATGTGGAGAAGACCGCTTCGTCGGATTCGACGTCGGAGGATGAACAATTTGATCTGGAGGGCACATTGCGGGGCAACCAAGCTGCAGAACAGGATTCTGGCATTCGACCGAAACATATCGGGGTCGTGTGGGAGAGATTGACGGTTTCTGGTACTGGCGGAGTTACCAACTTTGTGAAGACTTTCCCAGACGCGTTTATAAGCTTCTTTAATGTCGTCGAGACTGCGATGAACATATTTGGGGTTGGCAAGAAGGGGAAGGAGGTCAAGATTTTGCAGAATTTTAGAGGTGTCACGAAACCGGGAGAGATGGTGCTTGTGCTTGGACGGCCAGGCTCAGGTTGTACGACATTTTTAAAGGTCATTGCGAATCAGCGATTCGGATACACGGGCGTGGATGGCGAGGTTTTATACGGTCCGTTCGATGCCAAGACATTCGCCAAACAATATCGAGGGGAAGCTGTTTACAATCAAGAAGATGATGTCCACCATCCTACCCTTACCGTCGGTCAAACTCTGGGGTTCGCGCTGGACACGAAAACGCCAGGGAAACGACCACATGGGATGTCCAAAAATGACTTCAAGGATAGAGTAATTACCACTCTTCTGAGGATGTTCAATATCGAGCATACCAGGAATACAATTGTGGGCAATCCCTTCGTCAGAGGTGTCTCTGGAGGGGAGCGAAAGCGTGTCTCAATCGCTGAGATGATGGTTACATCCGGTACCGTCTGCGCGTGGGACAACTCCACTCGAGGACTGGATGCCTCAACCGCCCTGGACTATGCAAAATCGCTTCGAGTCATGACCAATATCTATAAAACCACGACCTTCGTCTCGCTGTACCAAGCTAGTGAAAATATTTACAAGCAATTCGATAAAGTGCTGGTGATTGATGACGGAAGACAAGTCTATTTTGGCCCGGCCGGCGAAGCAAGAGCTTATTTCGAGGGACTTGGCTTCAAGGAGAAACCTAGGCAGACAACCCCCGACTTCTTGACCGGGTGCACTGATGAGTTTGAGCGAGAATATGCTACTGGACGAACCGCTGAAAATGCTCCTCACAGCCCAGACACCCTAGCTAAGGCTTTCCTGGATTCAAAATACGCCACATTACTAAATGACGAGATGACCGAATATCGAAAGGTTGTCACGGAGGACAAGCAGCGACGCGATGACTTCCAGACAGCAGTTCACGACGCCAAGCGATCGGGAGCCTCCAAGAAATCCGTCTACAGCATCCCATATTACCTCCAAATCTGGGCCCTTATGCAACGCCAATATTTGATCAAATGGCAGGACAAGTTCTCGTTAGTCGTGAGCTGGATCACGAGTATTACCATTGCCATCGTTCTCGGTACCGTTTGGTTGAACTTGCCAAAGACTTCCGCAGGTGCCTTCACTCGTGGCGGTCTTCTTTTTATTAGTTTATTGTTCAACGCATTTCAAGCTTTCTCTGAATTGGCGAGCACCATGATTGGCCGGCCTATTGTCAATAAGCACAAGGCGTATACGTTCCACCGGCCTTCAGCCCTTTGGATCGCTCAGATCATTGTCGATCTAGCCTTTTCAGCAACTCAGATCATGCTGTTCTCGATAATCGTCTATTTCATGTGTGGTTTGGTGCGAGAAGCTGGTGCATTCTTTACATTCTACGTCGTGATCGTTGCCGGATATTTGGCCATGACTTTATTCTTTAGAACTATAGGATGTCTGTGCCCAGATTTTGATTACGCTATCAAGTTCGCAGCCACTATCATCACCTTTTTCGTCATCACCAGTGGTTATATTATTCAGTACCAATCCGAGAAGGTCTGGATCCGATGGATCTACTGGATCAATGCCCTAGGTCTTGGGTTTTCGGCACTGATGGAGAATGAATTTAGTCGACTTAATCTGACCTGCACAGACGAATCTCTCGTCCCATCTGGCCCTGGCTATAATAGTATTGCAAACCAAGTCTGCACCCTTGCTGGAAGTGTCTCCGGCCAGCCTGAAGTATCAGGGTCACGATATATCATCGATGGCTTCTCGTACTCTCCATCTGACCTCTGGAGGAATTTCGGTATCATAATTGCGTTAATCATTGGATTCCTCATCGCGAACGCGACTTTGGGAGAATGGTTGACATTTGGCGCTGGTGGTAATACCGCCAAGGTCTTCCAGAAACCAAATAAAGAAAGAAACGAACTCAATGCTGCTCTTGTTGCCAAGAGAGATCAACGTAGACAATCGAAGAATGAAGCTGAAGGTTCCGATATCAACATTACTTCCAAAGCCATCCTTACCTGGGAGGGACTGAACTACGATGTCCCAACCCCAGCTGGTCAACTTCGACTTTTGAACAATGTTTACGGCTACGTCAAGCCAGGAGAGCTTACCGCTCTCATGGGAGCAAGTGGTGCTGGGAAGACCACACTCTTGGATGTCCTCGCCTCCAGGAAAAATATTGGTGTCATCTCCGGAGATGTCCTGGTAGATGGACTCAAGCCTGGTACTTCTTTTCAACGAGGAACCTCATACGCAGAGCAACTTGATGTTCATGAATCAACGGCCACTGTACGAGAGGCTCTTCGATTCTCCGCCGACCTGCGCCAACCTATTGAGGTTCCCCAAGCCGAAAAATATGCCTACGTTGAAGAAATTCTTAGCCTGCTTGAAATGGAGGACATGGCCGATGCCGTGATTGGTGTTCCAGAAGCTGGTCTAGCTGTCGAGCAGCGCAAACGTGTTACCATTGGTGTTGAGCTTGCCGCTAAGCCCGAGCTACTTCTCTTCTTGGATGAACCAACATCTGGCCTCGACTCACAGTCTGCATTCAACATCGTCAGATTTTTGCGAAAGCTAGCTGCCGCGGGTCAAGCTATCCTCTGCACCATTCATCAACCGAATGCCGCTTTGTTCGAAAACTTCGATCGTTTGCTGTTGTTGCAGCGTGGTGGTCAATGTGTTTACTTCGGCGACATCGGAAAAGATGCTGCTGTTCTGCTGGATTACTTCCGTCGTCATGGAGCTCATTGCCCTTCGGATGCCAACCCAGCCGAGTGGATGCTCGACGCCATCGGAGCAGGACAAGCACCTAGAATTGGAAACCGAGATTGGGCCGATATCTTTGCTGACTCGCCAGAACTTGCCAACATCAAGGATCGCATCTCCCATATGAAAACCACACGACTGGCAGAAGTTGGCGCCAATGTCAAGACCGACGAAAAGGAATTCGCCACTCCCTTAATGCACCAATTGAAAATCGTTCAAAAGCGCACGAACCTCTCCTTCTGGCGCTCCCCTAACTATGGCTTCACCCGCCTTTTCAACCATGTAATCATCGCCATCATCACCGGTCTTGCCTACCTTAATCTCGACGACTCCCGTGCCTCTCTCCAATACCGCGTCTTCGTGATCTTCCAAGTCACCGTCCTGCCAGCCCTCATCCTCGCCCAAGTAGAACCCAAATATGCCATGTCCCGCATGATCTACTACCGCGAAGCCTCCTCGAAAATGTACGGCCAATTCGCCTTCGCATCCTCCCTCGTGGTGGCCGAAATGCCCTACTCCATCATCTGCGCCGTCGGCTTCTTCCTCCCCATCTACTACATGCCCGGTTTCATGACCGCTTCCTCCCGCGCCGGCTACCAATTCTTCATGGTCCTCGTTACCGAACTCTTTTCCGTAACCCTAGGTCAAATGGTCGCAGCCATCACACCCAGCCCCTTCATCTCCGCACTCCTAAACCCCTTCATCATCATCACCTTCGCGCTCTTCTGCGGTGTCACCATCCCTAAGCCACAAATCCCTAAATTCTGGCGCGCCTGGCTCTACCAACTCGACCCATTCACGCGCCTCATCGGCGGCATGGTGGTGACCGAGCTCCACGACCGCAAAGTCATCTGCTCCGCCAAAGAACTCCAACACTTCGCCGCGCCAGCCGGCCAAACGTGCGGTGAATACATGGCACCGTATTTCGAGCGTTTGGGACCCGGGTATATTGTAGACAATGCGACGAGTATGTGTGAGTATTGCGCGTATAAGGTTGGAGATCAGTTTTATTCCGGACTGGGGGTTTCGTTTGACAATCGTTGGAGGGATTTGGGGATTTTGATTGCGTTTATTGGGAGTAATTTGGTGTTTTTGTTTTTGGGTGTAAGTTCTTCCCTCTTTTATCCCTCTCCCCCTTTCCTCTCTTCCCCTCTCCCCAATTGCGAAGAAATAATGCTGATGAACTTCACAGTCGCGATACCTGAACTTCAACAGGAGATAGAGACCGACTAGATAGATAGGTTGAATGGAAGAAGGGTGGAGGGGCAGAGAACAATACTTTCTTGCACATATGGCGTTTTATGCACTTAAAAAAAATTGAGGAAAAGTAAAGGAGCTTATTTCCGATAGCGTAACCGCTCTACCTTATTTGTATGTTATATTCACGAATAGATTGAGCGATGGATGAGGTTGGTAGTTACATTCCATTGTATAGCATTTTAATTCATTGCGTTGGAAGTTTGATTTTTTCCCCTTATTTTTTCCCTGGTGCGAGATAATATATAAACATGACATACCCCCCTAAGTAGCAGTAAATAGGTAAATGATTATCTTTAGAGAAAAACAATGAATAGTTCTTATGCATACCTATCCCATTATTGATCTTCATTCACCCCAATAACTTCCCGTAAATTTATTACTCATAGGTAGTATATTCACCTCACATGTAAATCCACATAGCCTCCACGGTCCCATCCATTCCATTCATTCCATTCCATTTCTCTGCCCGCGATTAAACCGAGCACACATATATACATACATACATACACGTTATCGCTTTCTTGGCTCCGGTTCTTTTCTTCCCGTGAGCTTTTTGGTATGTTTTTTTAGTTGTGTTTTTTAGTTGTGGATATTTTTGAAATATATATATTGGCTTGAGTAGACTTTTGGGGTAGGTTTATAGTGTTTCGGTTTTGGGGTTTCGTTGTTGGGAATGGGAATGGGGATGGGGATGGAGATGGGAAAGGAGGTGTGAGGTGGGGAGGGTGGGGTTGGATCGAGGTTGGGTGGGATTGAGAGTTGGTACGAGGCTGGGAACATGAGTCTCATAAGATGGAGACTGTGTGCTAGTTTTTAAGAAGGAATATAAAAATAGCAAGCTGGTTAGGGCTTTGGATATCAAATAGAGAAGATCGGTGCCACTTCTATTGAGCTGCTGGTTTAAGAGTTCAAGATTCTGAAACTACCGTTTTATTATCGTGCTTAAGTATTCGAAGGATGCTGCTGTGGTGAGGGAGGGGTTTGATGTTTGTGTTGTTGTGGCTGGTCTGTTAAAGGTGAGTAGTGTTGTTATGATCGTTTAGAAAATTGTGAAACACCATATTGAGAGGATGATGTATGGAAATTGCGGTCCTGATTGTTTGGGACATTTTGATATAATCTAGACACATTAAAATATAACACAATGCAAAAGGTTAGGATTCTGATTGTCTAAGACATTTTAGCACAATCAGGGTCTAGTAGAATAAAAGATGAGCAAGATAGGTCTTTCACAAGTCCTGAATGCCCTTCAAACTGTGACACAATCAAAAATTGAATGTGGTCTTTTGTCCTTTAAATGTACGCTCTCAATATCTCACAAATTATCACACAATTAAACTCAAGTAGAATTCCTAAGATCAACGCTATCAATTCACCGAATCAAGCCACCGCAGAACGCCTAATAACCCTAACATCTAGGACCCAGCCTTTAAATCCACGCAAATCGCTCCTTCCCCAAATCACCCGCCCTTATCTAATAACCTAATTTCTCCTTCACAAACAACTCCTTTTCCTTCTCCGTCGGTCTTTCCTCTCTTATCTCGTCCTGCCCTGCTAATCTGACCAACTTGAACCTCGCAAACTTATCTCCTTTGTCATTGCTCCCCTCATCGTGTTCCACCACTCTGTAAATCCCATCGTACCGAGCTCCCATACTCGGACATCCGCTCCACTTCCCGCCCTGCTTGCGCAAAACCCTAACCGGCTTCCCAGTCTCAATCGACTTCAACAAAGCCTTCGAACCTTTTTTATGCAAGTCCGCTTTCTTGGATCCATCTGCATGCACCTGAGAATACCAGATCATATTACCTGTATCATCGTCAAATTCTTCGTAAGTTTGGGTAATGAGAATCGAATATGCACCAAAGGTAGGAGAGCCGTGAATTCCCGAGCGCCAATCACCTGAAAATTCGTTAGTAAATAAATATAGGGTTTGTGGACCAGGGGACTGGATTGGGAACGTACCATGAGCTCCGTCGCGCAAGGCGCACATCATCTTGGGCCAGCAATCACCGATTGCAAGGCCGTTGTGTCCAAAGACTGTACAGGGTTTCTTGGCGTAGTCTGGATCGATCTTGTAGCTGTTGGGGTAGCCGTCTCTGATCGCCTTGCGCCACATCATGTGGTGCATTATACCATCGAGTCCGTAAATGGGGTGATCAATGGGAGCAGGATGGTAAGTTCGATCGTCGTCGGGATCTTGGGCAGCTTTTTCAGTTTTAGAGGTCGTTTTAGAACGTTTGGGTTTGGTATTAGGCGCTGGACTTGATTCTTCCACATCGTCACTGTCTTCGGTATTAGCTCGGGCTTTTCGCTTCTTGTTCGTTGCTGCAACGGATCTTGGAGCTGGTTTGGGCTCGCCCCAGTTCTGTGCGTCGAATTTAGAGGTGAGGTGAGTGGCGATTTGTTGGTAGAGGGAAGGGAAGTTGTTGGAAGGCTTGGAAATTATTGTTAAGATTTGGCGGAGGTCGATGGTATCTTTCGCGCAGCTGAGAGAAGAGGTCAGTTAAGTAGTTTCTAGTAGTGAGAGAGTGAGTAGAGATAGAAGGGATCAGTTAGAGGGAGAAGAAGGAAGATGGATAAATACTTTATCTCAGGCGTCATCTCTTCCACCTTAGATAAGGAGTAGAGAAGAGAATCAACAGTAAGCCAGAGCGCAGAAGTTAAGTGGGTATGATCACCCTCTCGCAAACTTGTTGCTACCAAATTGATCTCAAAGTTGATGGCAACAAGCGCTTCGAGATTGTATTCAATCTTAACGGGGGCTGTGGACCCAAGAAGAGTCTCGATGGCAGTAGCGAGGTTGAAGGTCATTGTTTTAGATTTGCAGGTGATTGGTGATCTGATTTCGTCTCTAATCGACTGTTGAATTGTTGGTTGGAGGTTGTTAGGTTCAATCTTGACCATGTGCAAGTGTTCCGGTAGATGAGGAGTTCTGAAGTAGCTTTGCTACAGAAGTTGTGAGAAGTGGTGTCGTTGTGTGAATTGAAAAAGTAAGTAAGGAAGCCTTACCTAATATATTCGCTGTCGAACTGTTTCATTTTAGGAAGGAGGTTAGGTTGTGTGATTTAAGAATTAATAAGAGATGGCACAAGAGTACCTTCCATTAAACCACCTTGTTCAAGAAGAAAGGGTTTGAGGCTTGACCTTGAATAAGCAAGGGGCGGTACCAATTAATTTGCTGTCTTTCTATCTTTTGAGAAACGAAATATATCTTGCTTGAATTCAAATAATCTAAGAAGAGATAGCCAAGTCAGCTCATTATTAAACTTCCTCTGTTTGGAGAGGAGGTATAAGATCTAAATGTACAAATAAAAATCTAGAGATAGAAAAACCTTAATTGCAAGGGTTTCTTTAGTTGAGAGAAGGCACCTGTGATTCGATCTTGCTCAACTGGAGAGGAGGCAACAGAAGAGAATTTACTGTTGAGCTGCCTTGATTCAGAAAAATAAAGTGTGTGTAATTTGATGTTGAAAATTTGAAAGAGGCAGCACCAGAAAACCTACTACAAAGATGTAATTGTTCTAGATTGTAAAGCAATGTGCACAATTAGATATTGAACAATCGAAGAAGAGATCTTGCAGGAGAGTCTACCATGAAGCGGTCTTTGTTTTGAGGTGTGCAGTGTGTGTAGTTTCATATTAGCCGAAATGGCACAAGATAGTTCATTGTTGAGCTGTACTTGTCTCGAGGAGCATTGAGTTGATGGGAAGACTTAAATAAATTCACACACTGGGTTGGAAGCTGCCAATGAGTGTTGGGAGCTGTGTCGAATATGTCCAACAGCGGTTCTACTAGTTTAGACTCAAGTAGCTTTCTTCCTGAGATAGTGAGCTGAAGTAAGTTAGCTGTATGTTATTAAAAGTAGATAATCGGATTAGACTGTTCAATTGTTACAACAATTGGGTGTATATATTGAGAGCAGAGTATTGTGTCTTGCATGGAAACTAGATATGATTATGTGAATATTGTACTGTCATATTAAAGACCAGCGTTCCAACATTGGCCTCAAAGCTTTAATAAGGTCCCCAATAGAATCGATTGTGAAATGATAATTCATTGGAACTTGAAAATGCCTTATGAAGCAAAAAATTCAAAGAAATAGATAGGGAATGACTAAGAAATGTCTCGAAGAGACCTCACTAGGTCCAGATTGAATATCAGACCATAATTAGACTTAATATAATGAGAAATGTTGTGAAATGCATCAGGTGCTTTCTGGCTTCACGAAATGGTCAGGAGAGGCATTTTCTTAAGTTCCTGAAGTCGAAAGATAAACGAAATTTTGCACCAAATTTGAATAGACATCTTAGCTGAAATGAGAGGACCAGAAAGAAATTTGAGACCTTGAGAAGGCTGTGGAGGATGGGCATTGGCGGGGATGGTTCTAGCTCAGGCCTTAGGGATTATGGGTTTCGTAAATTGTTTCTCTTGACTTTGGACTCTATGTGTATTGTGAATCACAGCATGGTATGACTGACAGATGACTTATGCAATTCCTAACCGTGCTCTCAAATATCCTTAGATCCTTCCCTCCTAACCATCCTCTTGCTCAACTCCATCAATTATCACTTAAAGAGCTTTCAAATCTACCATAACCAAGCCCATAGCAAATTAAGACAAATTTTACAAAAGATGGCACAGCCCTCAATCTCGGACTTTTACACCGCTCGATGCACAGCCAGCGCTCAACCCAAATGTACTGATACATTCTGTTGGAACGACTTCACCTTCACGGAGCTTGTAGTGCACATTCTGAAAACTGATCTTCATCAGACCCCAGAGGGAATCGCTAAAGGCTTTAGTGACATGATTCACCTAGGCTTCTTTAAAGAGATAGAAAGTTCTGGAAGGTATACCACAGATCGGAATAAGCAGCTTGTGTGGGATAACGAACCTGGGAAATGGGTGGATGTGGAGAGAGATAGGTTGGGGGATTTGGAGGGAAGCTGGTAGTAAATTGACGTGAAATCCCGTTAGGAACATTCAAGTGTTGAAATATGTCATTGTGTTGTGAGGCTTCGGTACCATTGATAACCTCGAGCAAAGTCTTCTTTGTCAACTATGCCACCATGTAAATGAAGTGGAACCCACTCAACATTGCCCCTTCTTTACATTTATTGTGGAATCAGTCGCTTAAGCTCGCTATAAGCTGTGTGTGGACTATTAAGCGAAGATTGGAATAGGGTCGGAGTAATGACATGTGCTTGGTCGCTCACATTCAAACCGAGCTGATATTAACCAATGCGAGACGACTTTTGGAAGATATCAGTGGCAGGTAAGAACATTCAGATAAGGCTTCAAATTCTTGACATTCACCTCAAACCATGAGTGATTGTGTGAGAAATAAGTTGAGAACCTGAATCACTATTTTCAGAATCTTTTATTACTTAAATCTCGTTCCTCTTTCCCAAACTAGATTTTGTTTATCTCCCTCATACTAAGCTCAATTCTTAAGAGCTATAAGGTAATAGAAGCGAATCAAGAATCGCCGAACTCTCAAAAGGTACCTCGACATATCGCATCGAACTATTATTTATACCCTGAACAAATCAATACCTAAATCTACGATGGAAGGCTCCTTCGGTGGCGGTGGAGATAGTTACAATGACAGCGAGTACGGTGAGGTCACATCCACTCACGAAGAAGGGTATAGAGAGAACTCGAAATCCGATTCTCGGATCACCGCTACCGGCCCAGGTGGACGAGTTATTCGATTCAACCTCGAGAAGCAAATTCAATATATGTTGAAGAACAAGAAGAATCGCCACGGCAAAGATCGCCACGACTGGAATGAAGCGGCGACGAAGCAGGATTTTGAGAAGAGTATTCTGCTAGGATTCATCAAGCCGGCTGGATGGGGAGAGTATTTGATAGATCTGCAACTGGCGCCGAAGAATTTTGGTTATTATTTCGAATAAAGATAGAGAGGAATGAATCGATGGTTTTGCATATAGCTCTCTAGGATTCCAGCGATGTTTTCAACGGAATAGATGATAGATGCTCTATTTTATATGATAAGAGATATAGTTATTCTCGATACAATCCATGTTCCTCAATATACGCAATAACACGCGCAGGAACCAAATACCGCACGCTCATCCGTCTCTTCAAACTCAGCCTGACCTTAGTACTACTAACATCATTATTAATTAGCTGAGGAATCACATGAATTCTTTCCCTCCAGGACTTCAAACTGGCAAGTGCATCCTCAACATCTGTGCCCGATCTCTCAACGACAAATGCGAGATATCCCTTGAAAATGTGCTCAAGCTCCTGCGCGGTCCAGATATCAGGACTAGACATCGTTTGTATTAGATCTGCACCAGCAAGAAGAACCACAGTGATGGGTTTCTGGGATCCAGAAATCGTCTCCACGTTCAAGCAGGATTGGAAGTGGTCGAGGACCTCGGTTGTGGGAGTGTACCCGTCCTGGATCGCCTCCCATGGGTCTAGCATTACCCAGTCTGTATCATGTTCGATGGCTAGCTCACACATTTTAAGCCTACAGGTGATATCTGTCAATAAATTTGAACTTGAAGAGGAGTTGAGCATATTATCCTGCTCGAGATTGCTACAAACGTGAGGTAAAGGTGCCGGACAAATAGAATACCCAAGAATTCTCACTGACCTATGTTCTTTACTCTCTAACCCTGGCTTCACGTATGCACTCGAGACCGGCGATATGTATCCCCCTATGACCTCAAATTCAATGTTGTTGAATTTGACATAATCTAATCCCATGTCTAAGATTCTTAAATGAAGGCACGTGATAGGAGAGAACGAGCCAAAGCAGACCAGCACAACTGGAGTTTTAGAAGGATCGTCCATCGTCCGCTTTAGCCGGTGTGTTGGAAACCTGTAGGTGGTCAAAGCCTGTTGAGATCCCATGATTCTATCGTGGTCCGACGGAGCTGGAATTACTGTACGCGCATCGCCAGGAGCGTGCGGCGTTTGGCTGTTCATTTTCAGTTCTTGAGAAGATCGATGTCGCATTACAGAATAAAATGGCTATTTAATAAAACTTTAGGCCGATAAGTAAGATCACGCTAAGATAGGCAACTCCAAAAACCCCAGTGACTGGGACCCAGTCATCCTTCCCGGTACGCTCTGTAATGTAATACCAATCAAAGTAAAGCAGGGTCCACTCGCACCACTCTTAGCAGCGGAATTTCTATTCTATCATTGGGCTCCTTGGCTATAAAATTGGGCCGCGACACAAAATAGGCTAGGTGCTAGTGACTATGCCTATTTCTAAACCTAGCCCGACAAAACACAGATAATACGGTATATTGATTTGCCAAAAAAAGAAAGCTGGATGCGACTAAATCTTAATTTGGACACCGAGTTTCAGCCTTTGTACGTACAGATATACAGGGTTGTGGGTATCTCTGGAGTTGCGGCTCAGCAGACCTCGCTCTGATCGTCAACCAGTTTTCTAACCCACGGTACCACCCGTCCCAAACTTTTGTGCGACCATCCCACAATGTCAGGCGCCGAAGCGCTGGTGGTGATCGGAATTATCGCGAATGTCTTGCAACTGGTAGAATTCAGTGGTGAGGTAATTGACAGGGCACAAGGCTTCAAGAGTCAGGCCAGAGAGGTACCCGAGGCGTTTCGAGATGCTCAGAGCGTGCTTCCAGTCATTTGCAACGCACTTCGCAAGATTCAAAAGCACATTGAATCTGGAAACTTGTCCGAAGAAACATGTATCGCCTTGAAAGCTGTTGCTATACAATGTCAGAAAAAGGTGATCGAGCTACGCTCAATATTCAAAGAGACTCTCCCCGCCGATGGCGCGTCAGTGTGGAATTTGGGCAAGAAGGCGCTGCTCAGTATGGGACAGGACAAGAAGGTCAAGGCATTGACAGAAGCAATATTGCGTGATGTACAAGCATTGACTTTCTATCAAGTCACAGAAGGAGCAACAGGGGCACAAGTCGATGCCATCAAGGACTCCATTGATGCAGCAATGTCTAAAATGGCCCTAGCCACAATAGCGCCGCCAAGATACACTCGCACCAAGAGTTCATTCGTTCTTCCTTATGCGAGAAACCCGCACTTCATCGGCCGAGAAGATCAACTGGAGGATATTCGTAAAAGACTTGAAGATAAGGAGACCCACAAACGAGTAGTCTTGGTCGGTTTGGGCGGGATAGGGTGATTAATATCTCTCATTTATCCTTTATTAGTCATCTCTTAGACGTCCTGGCTCCCTTTTATTCTCTACACGACTAAGACAAAACTGCTGATACTTAAAACAGAAAATCTCAGATTGCATTGGAGTTCGCATACAGATACCACAACGCGTACCCAGAGACTTCAATATACTGGATTCACGCTGCAGATGCCTCACGATACGAGCATGACTATCTTCAAATCGGCATTGATGCCAACCTTGAGGGCATGACCAATTTGAACCAGGATCCAAAGCAATTGGTGAAAACTTGGCTCAGTAGCAGTGAATCAGGCAGGTGGCTATTGATCGTGGACAATGCAGATCACGTTAACACCTTTTTCAATCCCATGGAAAAGACTACCCATCATTCTGGAGCAAAAACATTGTCTGAATACCTTCCAAGATGTTCGAATGGATCTATCATCATCACCACGCGAAATAAAAAGGCTGGTATCAAATTTGATACAGCGAGGAGCGTCATAATCCTGCGAGAAATGGACCCAGCTGACGCAGAGCAGTTATTCAGCATGCGTGTAGGGACTGAGGTTGAGGAGAAAGATAAGATGAGGGAGCTTCTGGAGAACCTGGAATACCTGCCAATTGCAATTTCACAAGCGGCATCATATATTGCCGAGAATGATATATCAATAGCAGAATATCTTCAGATGTACAACGAAAGCGAAAAATCCAGTATAGAGCTCCTCAGTGAGCAATTCGAAGAGCCTGGGAGGGATCCTTCCGCGATGAATCCAGTTGCAGCCGTATGGGCAATCTCCTTCGAGCAAATCCGGCAACAAGACGCCTTGGCCGCCAAGTTGCTGTCCTCAATGGCTTGTCTCGATAGAAAAGCTATCCCGAGAGCTTTGCTTCCATCGGAAAGTTCTGTTAAGCTTTCCACGTCTCTTGGGCTTCTGAAAGCCTACTCGCTAATTACAGCTGGAAAGAGTGATAAACTGTTTGATATACATAGACTGGTACATTTAGCCATGAGAAATTGGCTAAGAATGAATGGCGGCTTTGAAATCTGGGCGAAAGCATGTTTAGAGCTGGTACTGGACGAGTTCCCTTCGGGCCAACATGGAACTCTAGAAATTTGCGATCTCTACGAGCCACATGCACAGGCTCTATTAACATGCGACGAGCTCTCAAATGAGCATGACTGTCACAGAGCCAATCTAGCTCAGAAAGTGTCCTTATATCTCTTGAATCGAGGTAGATATAGCACAGCTGAGGCCGTAGCGAGCAATGCTGTACGGTGGAGAGAAGGTGTATTTGGGCCTGACCATCTAGAATGTTTAGCAAGTCGCAATAATCTGGCAATCGCTCTCGGAAGGCAAGGGAAGTACGAAAAAGCGTACGAGATGCACAATCAAGCCTTACAGGGAAGGCTAAAGATGCTGGAAGCTGACCATCTGGATACGTTGACCAGTATTGGAAACGTAGCAGAAATGCTGCGGAAGATGGGTCGTTATGAAGAAGCGCAAAAGCAGCTCCGTAGCGCACTTGAAAAGAGGGAAATTGTCCAAGGGAAAGATCATCCTGAAACATTGTCTAGCGTCGACGATTTGGCGTGGGTACTTCTTGAATTGGGAAATTACTCCGAGGCAGAGAGTCTGCAGCGCAGAGCCTTATCTGGGAGGCAAAAGGAATGGGGCTCATCGCATCCGGAAACTCTTGCGAGTCTGAGCGATCTGGCTATTGTCCTGCGCAAGAAGGGCGAACTTGAGGAAGCCGAAAAATTACAACGACTTGCGCTAGAAGGTCGGCAGAAAGTGTTGGGGAACAAACATCCCCATACACTGTGGAGCATGAGCGATCTAGGGGCAGCTCTAAGGAAGCTGGCCAGACTTGAGGAAGCTATGAAATGCCACCAAGAAGCTTTACAAGGCCGAAAGGAGGTGCTTGGAAAAGACCACCGGTATACTCTTTGGAGCATGAGCGACCTAGCGTGGGTTTTTCTTGAGCGGGGGAACCTTGATGAAGCAGAAAACCTACACAGAGAAGCCTTGAAAGGGCGAGAAGAAACTCTGGGAAAGGAACACCCAGATACCCTGGCTAGTTTGAGCAACTTGGCGGTTGTGCTCCAGCATCGTAAGGTCTTCAAAGAAGCGGAGGCGTTGCATCAACGAGCACTTGACGGCCGGATGAAAGTGCTGGGCAAGGACCATCCTGCTACACTCGCAAGCATTAGCAACCTAGCTATGGTATTCCAAGATCAGGGTAATATGGATAAAGCGAAGGCTTTGCACCAGAAAGCATTGGCTGGACAAGAGAGGAAGCTCGGGAAGAATCATCCAGCTACCTTGTTAAGTCAAGAGAAGCTAGCAGAAGTGTATCAGCATGAAGCATAACTGGAGAAAGCTTGATCATTGTGGTAGCATATCAAGATACAGCTATAAAAAAATATTTGAGGTAGAAAGGCCCCTTCGTTACCCCGCAGATATTGTGCCACGGAAAGCACACCAAGAATGCCCATAGACTCAGGATTAATTTTCCCTGTCGCTGGTTCCGTTTTAGTCTGCGGACGTGAGCAACGGCTGCTTTAACCTGAGCCGAGGGTGAGCGTTCCTGACCAGAGCCTGAGCCGAACCTGAGCATCCTGAGCAGAGCCTGAGCAGAGCCTGAGCGGAGCCTGAGCGGAGCGTAATCAAAACCTGAGCAGAGCTCGAGCATCTTGAGTACGTCCTTGAGTTAGCCTGTGCACTATAATATGGAGCCCATTTTTGCCTCCTGTGTGCCCGGCTACAATTTCCTTACCGAACTTTGCCCGGGAATCTATTTTTGCTCCCTCGCAAGGTTTCTGCCAGAGCCTCTCTCACTGTCAAGTAATACGTGACTAGTAGTTTAGCCTCATAATTTACTTGGGTAATCTCAGACGACACGTTTTCTATTTCGCTTCGGATACCGTTAGTCAGCGTCGCCACTCTGCCCAGGCGCTACTTACCCTCGCCCCGGGCGAACTTTTTCTGCTCTACACTTCTGTATTGAGGGGGACTAAGTTGGCTCCTAAGGAACCCAGACAGAATCCTCTTAAAAATACATCATTTAATCTTATAGCGTAGCTTTAGCTCTTTCCTAGAACGGGTATAACTTGGACGATAAGCCTTTCGTATCAAAAGAGTCTGTAGTGCTCCGGCATATAGTCTTACATTTGGTATGCTCCGGTATGGCGTCCACAGCTGCTGATTGTCGATTCTAGCCATGATTAAGTGGTGATGGTGGGATCGCAACAACATGACCTCCCATCAAATTAGCTACTTGTCTTTTATTGCCTGCCTTCTTAACGTGTGACTGTAGTGTAATATCCTGATCTCAATTCGCCTTCTCTCATCATTAGTGTTTAGAATTCTCTATATCATTTGTTTTGATACTCTCAGGTCAAGCACTCGTCAAAAGTCATCTCATGTGTTTATTACAGAAATATAAAGCCCCCGAATCCCTTAACTTCTGGCTATGGAGGCAGATTTAGATCAATAAAAGATCTCTGAGAATCGAATAACTTTGTGATCAAGCGCCCGAGTGTATGTACTGCGCCCAGAGATGACGCCGGTCGGCATTTTGCTCCCGCACGACTATCACAGCCTTATGCAATGATTCGGCGACGGCCCGGTTCATGCAACTTCCCTCTACGTCGCTCGTCGTCATCAAGCTCCGATAGAAGATGCTCGCAACCTGCGCGTAGATGGCATCCCGAGAGGGCCACAAGGACGTCACCACGTGGCTAAAGCCCGCGACCTGGAAGCTGCTGGCGAGGTGCAACTGTTCGTCCGCCAGCCCACGCACTTCGTTTTGCGCGGTGGAGCATGCTGAGAGGTCGGCAAGCCAGGTTTGTCCAAGATTGACATCCATGATTTCCTTGACGGTGAGCTTTCCAAGCGGCGATTGGGGAGGCCCTTGAAGCATGAGGCAACTATTCGAAGGGTTCCATAGATCTGAGCTGCCGTGACATGCAAAATGAACGATGCTGCAGTTCTCCAGGCTGGTTAGGACCTGTTCTCTACTCGGGCGGTCCAGTTGGCGGATGGAATGCGGCAGCTGGACCGCGTCGTGCATGGCTCTAGCCTCCACTATCACGCAGGGAATATTGTCGTACCCCGGGGTTTCGGGCATGGTAACAAGCAAAACAGCCTGGGTCTCCGAACGAAAATTTGCCTTTTCTCTCGCGTGACGCAGAGCCCTGATGGACGGGGTGTACGACGAGATCGCCCAGCTCAGCGTATTTTCGATTGAGCCGGGAGTATGTAGTCCGGCAGCGTGGAATGGCAGGGAGCTCGCGATGCCAGTGCCTATCCACCAGATTCGGCTGAGGTCCTTGTCCGGGGGGCGGTTGAGCAAGCCGAGCTGAGTGAGGACTGTCTTGACGCAGCCTCGCCAGAGCCGCTCTAGGAAGTCAGGGAAATCATCTATCTTGGGTTTCAATCCTTTCAACTTTGCATCTCTAGCTTCCCCCCGGCCCGAAAGCCCATGACGGTCTTGATCGACAGGCCCATCCAAGGACATCAATCGAGACCGACGTAGAGGTCTTATGAGTTCGCCCATTGACCGATTTTTAACGTCTAGCAAGGCTGGCAACGGGGACAAGCTGAATGCTTGAAGGTTCATAGGCGTGACGATAATGGCATCGCTTCGAAAGTCTGTGATATTGACGACGACAATGGTGCCTCCCAGAGCAGCCTCTTGCATATCAGTCGTGGCCTGGCCAAGTAAGAAGCGCTCATGGGCCTTGATATCTCTGATCTGTTTGATGCAAGCATCTAACTGATTCATCTGTTCCCTACGTCGATCTCGCTGCACTTCCTGGGTCGATTGTTGGTCCGGTTCAAAGATTGGTGGTGTATTCACTATAGCTACCAATGTCTGATATCGTCGAGCGAGAGTCGGGTGAGTTATCAGTAGTTCTGACACATCTTCTCTGTGGTCTAAGAGCTTGCCGCTGATGACGGCACGACCCCGTTCGAGATACTGCAGCGCGTCCTCAACCTGATTGTTGGCGAGTAGGACGGCACACGTATCGGTCGCCAGGCTTGCCCATATCTCCACGGCAAACTGCTCGTCGCTGCGGTCGAGCAGGATAGTATACGTAGTCGGAAGGAAATCAATAGCATCCATGCCGAGTCTTGCTGCCGCCTCAATTTCGCCTTTATCGACCAGAAGCTTCAGGCAACGGCCTGCTGCCACGACGCGTTTGAACGGCGCCGCCCATTTAAAGTGCCAGGCCTCGTAAAAGACGTCGATGGCTGCGCCTCTATCATCGATGTTCCCGGTTCTCCGGAACCGCTTCTCGAGAAGGTCTCCGAGAGTCGCCAACAGAACACTCTTGGTGAAGTCGTCTACTGCAGTGGCAGTCCTGGCGAGCCTTGCTCTCTGGATGGCTTCCTCGAGATCCGTTATATTATCGGTCCTCTCGTAGCGGATAGCGAGTTTCCTGGCGAGGTCGTTCAACAGCGAGGGGTACTCGCGATGACTAGGCGGAATCATCCTGATGGCCTCCCTCGTCATCTCAATGACGGCATCTAAGGTCGAGGCAACGTCGGATGCATCCTCAAGCACTTCCATTTGTCGCTCGAGCTTGTTGGAGAGACTGGCCAGAAAGGATGCACCGTCGGGATGGTCTTCCGCTACGGATTCTACCACTTGCCTCGCCACGGCGATGGCCTCTTGCAGGCTAGTGACACTACCTTTTCTCTCATAGTGACTTTCGAGCCTGTTCCCGAGATTGTGGAGCCGTCTCAGCCGGGCCTGGTGTTGTTTTGGTGTTCCGTCGACAGCTTGTCTCGAAACCTCGATTGCTTCCTCGAGGACCGCCAGCTCCCCGGTCCTCTCAAACTCCTTGCCCAAAGCATTTGCTAGTTGGGTCAAGCAGTTCGCACGTTCTGGATGGTCGTGTGAATCTCTACTGTGGAGCGCCTCCCTGTCTGAATGGATTCGGCGAGGTCTTTGATGTCGCCTGTCCGGCAATATCGTTTATAGAGCCTACTGCTCAGGTTGCTCGCCCAGGTGATCTGGCTGGGGTCACTGGGTTTAGTGAGCTGAATGGTTTCTCTCGCAGCTTGAATAGCCTTGTCGAGGTCAGAAAAGTCCCCAGACAGCTCGATCCGTTGACTCAAGCTCACCCCCAGGCTGTTCGTCCACGCTGGCCGGTCGATGCCGTCCTCTGGGGTGAGCTCAAGCGCTTGGCTCGCCAGGCGCACCGCTTCTTCCATATTCGCAATATTTCCCGTGACCTCATGTCTATTGCGCAATTTATTTCCCAGGTTTCCTACTAAGCTTGCGCGCAGTTCTTGGTCTGCATCTGCTGATGACAGTTGGTCGAGTGCCTCTCGCGCCGCCTGGATGGCGCTTTCAAGATGTGCCAAGGTGCCCGTTTCCTCGAGCAAGCTCTCCAGCATGTTCCCGAGATTGTTCAGCCGCATTGCTCGGTCATCTGTGCCGCTTCCGAGGGTCGACGTGATACTCTGTCTGGAAATCTCGATTGCTTCCTCCAAGTCGGACAGAGCACCAGTCCGCTCATACCGGCTCTCGAGCATAACCCCAAGCTCGTTCTGCCTCTCCGCTAGATCGGGGTCATCAGAGCTTGTTTTTGCCACGGCGCCCCGTGCGAATCGCACAGCATTATTGATGGGTTGCAGTTCATGTGTCTTTTCGTACTGCTCGTATGCCTCGACGGCTAATGTGGAGAGCATATCTCCGACGCTGGTGCCGTGCAACGCGGCAGCCCTTTCGAAATCCATAGTAGAAAGATGTTCCAACGTGGTTTATCCCGAGCCTTGGAGTAGTAAGGTTGCTGAGATACTGCTTCATAGGGTTGCCTGCTTTGGCAGGGCTCCTCCTCGCCTGTCAAACCGAGAAACAGAATGGCCAATGTCCATTAAGTCGCGTCCTGGAGGAGGATGATCAATATTCCTCACAATGTGATGCAACGAAGGAGTGCGCATTTCAAGAAGGCACCAGCAATAGATGAGGCTGCTTTATTTTGCTTTTGTTGAAGATGACTGCGATTTCGCGGTACCCGAACTGCAGCCCAATCGCTATGCCGCGTTTTATCACATCCTGAGCCACACGTTTCCTTAATCATCCTGCAGCCAAGAGAATTCTAGTTCCTCGCCCAGCCTGGTTTGTAGCAACCAAGCAGTTAAGGCAGCACAGTGAAAATTTCTGAGTCTTCTAGTCCCTCAGCTAAATGTTTAAAGCTCTATGACGACAGATGGCTGACAAAGACTCATGGCCAACACATTGGGCTGTTCTGATCGGAGTAGGTCTCTCCATCTCGCGGACTAAGCCAGGTTCTCTGAGTTCCGGGAAGGACAGATCACTGAAAGGCGTGGTCCAAGACATCATCGCTATCAGCGAATATCTCAAGGAGGGTTTATCTACAGTAGATACTACCATTCTAACTGCAACGAAGTCGCACCAAGATGAGGCTGTTATACCTATCGAAACTCCGGATCGCTTACCAAGCCCCAGCAATGTAACTTTGAGTTTCAAAAGAATCCTGGATCTGGCCAAACCTGGAAATCACGTTTATATCCATTACTCTGGTCATGGAACCCGGCGTAACTTTGATGGCGCCGTCGCCTTAGAGCTCATCCACCCCAGCAGCTATGCGACAGAATACTTGTACGGCACCGTTTTACGAAATGCCATCAGCCAAATGATCCGAATAGGATTAAGTGTCACACTTGTCTTAGACTGTTGTTTCTCGGGTAGTGTTCTTCGCACGAATCAGGCAGCAAACGTTGAGGTTCGGTACATTGAGCACGACCCTGACATTGACGCGGAGTCTGAGTATACAGACCCTTTCGCCGAGACACTAAATGGTGAAGAGCGAGGTGGGGTGGTCAATCTCGCACGGCTTCTAGATCCTGAAGGGTACACAATCGTTGCTGCATGTGGCCCTCATGAGGTCGCTTCGGAGCTAGAATTTGAAAGTGGTGTCCGACAGGGCGCACTAAGCTATTTTCTGGTTGATGCCCTCTCAACTCTGAGGAAAAGAGGAGCTAAAGTCTCAAATCAGACGCTCCATCAACATCTCCGAGCGCAATTCCACGTATGCCTTCCCGAACAGACCCCGATGTTGTACGGAAACCGCGGTTTTTCCTTCTTCGGCGATTTCACCGGCTATCCTCATCTTTCAATGGCCTCTATGCATCGAAGCTTAGAGGAAGGCTCTCTTATTCTCCATGCTGGACAAGTTCATGGAGTGCACAACGGTGACGAATATGCTCTAAGTCTCTTCGAGTCACCAGAGAACCCCCCGGCGATAAATTCACAGCCTATTAGAAGTAAAGTATGTCTGGCTGACTGTATCGTCTCCCAGCTTGCCACACTCGATCCCAAGGACATGGAAAAAATCTGGAAGGGTTCAGTCTGGAAGGCAGCCTTAGTCACTTCCCTCTCTCCTCGCAAGATTCATATACAGTTGAACTCTAATGTCCCAGACAGGGACGGGCTTATACAAGCAGCCCGGTCCTCCAACTTTCTAGTCCTCTCTAAAACTGAGGAGATAAATCAAGGTGGAGGCACCGCATTTCAGGTCATTATGAATGCGCAAAATGCACTTCGCATCCTGGATGCCACCCGTAAGACGATTCGCGACTTAGTACCTATTTTACCTCGCGATTCAAACCAGACGACGTTGCTCAATATGCTTGATCATGTAGCAAGATTTAAATTCATCGAAGGGATCGAGAACCAGTTACCAAGCCAATTATTTGAAAATTCATTTCGGCTGAGCACCCTTCACAAGCCAGCAGAAGACGGTTTCTTTGCGGTCGAACACGAGAAAGAGTTGGTATTGGTGCTTGAAAATCTGACAGATCATCCACTATACCTGACACTCTTCATCTTCACTGAATTCTGGGAAGTCCGCAACTTAGTATCGGAAAGGGGTGAAGATACATGTCTGCTTGTGCTCCCTAAAGATGGTAGGGAAACTGGAAAATTAGAGCTTCCCCTAGCAATGTCGGTTCCAGAGGAGCTGCAAAAGAGGGGCCAGAAACAAACTGAGGACGTTGTCAAACTTTTCATTACAAGCCAGTCGTCTATGTTCCCAGGACTCATACTCCCCAAGCTTGGTCACGATTCTCAACTTCGTGGTGAGCCGGATCCGTTGCAAATGCTTCTTCAGGTGTTGAATGATGGCTCGTGGAGGGGCGGGAACGCCCACGGATGTGAATGGACAACTCGTAGCTACTTCATGCGGACTCAAATTTAGGGTATTTGTTGGATTCCGGCCAATATTGTCCGATCCTACGTACAAAGTGTACTAGAACACTTTTTGAATAGCCTCATTCATTTATTATAAATACGGCCTTTCCTTCAGGGTATTATAGATAAAGAATAGAAGATACGCTCACGTAACCTTACGTATATATTCTATATTACAAGAGTATTCTTTTCTGGCTCACGCGAATGGATCATACAACTTCAGCTCATCCTCACCATAAGCCCTCCCACTCTTCACGGTGATCCCAGAGTCATCACACAGTGTATATTTGCCATTCTCTGCCGCTTCAATCTTATATGGACCCTCTTGCTGACCAGAACTACAAAGATATACTTTGTCACCAGGAGAGTATTTGTACTCGTTTCCATAATCGTCAACACCTGGCCTCTTGTCTTTCGCGACGACAAAGTCGGGTTTCTCAAGACTGTTAAGCGATGCATTAGCGCTAGCTGTGCATGGAAATCCGTGGAGCCTCACCGATCATTCGTGCTCATTTTGGGCTATGTGTGTCTTTGTGTGCCGAGCCTTGTGCGAGGTACCTGGAAGGTAAGGCAGGTTTATGATTCGGTTGCGACACTTCGAAATTTTTGTTGGGGAGATCTGCCAGGGCTTTATAGCCACTCGCTGGTGAGCAGAAGAAAACTCTCGACATCAATCATAAATGAGGCAGCCAATACTTACGCAGCACGTATCTTTCCGTACTCAGGAGCCGACATGACGCCCGAGCCCCGCTATCAGGCTGTGATCTAAGCCTCGATGCAGTTGTCGGAGAATGGTGGCGGTATACTTCGGGATGTCCCAATTATTTTGCTAGCATGAATACCCAATTTCTTCATTCCTTCTTCTTTATTGCCGACCGAATAGGTGTTGAGGCAGATCTTGGACCACCATGGCAGATATCGAGTTGGGTGTTCCACCCTCTACGCCAACAACAGCCGCTAGTAAAATACTATTCCAATGGAACTCACTTGTACTGTTGTGGCATTCATTGGGATCCAAATTCAGAGGCCATGGAAAAAGGAGAGATGAGGAGCATGTCTTCCAACCCCAGAGTGCGCGTCCTCAAATGAATCCTTTTTTGTCGTTGAGGAAATGTTAACAGGATCAAGTCGAGGACTACCGTAAAGGATACCCCCGATTCGCAGCATTAATGGCCGCACATAGTGCCTTCAACATCTTTCGGCGTTTCTCCAATATTCGTACACGCCTTCTGCTGCTAGCCCAGGATAAAATTGTCAACCTTGAAGAGCAATTGATGAGAATTGACCAAGCAGAGAAGTCACCTTTGTTCCTAGCCTCTAGTCGGGAGGACAGGAATAGCGAGCGAGATCTAGTAATTTCGCAACTATACACCTGCCTCGAGGAATACGGTAAGACCATCAATTCCATCTTGACACGTGCTTGTGTTAGTGACACGCCGATTCTAGATAAGCTGATGGAACGAAGTCAGCGGGTCTTCGCTTACGAAAGCCCGGATACTAAATATGTATCGAGTCTCCAACGCTGGATCAGGGGCAACTCTTGCATTGCCAGAAACGAGGCCAAGTTTCTGGAAAGCGGAGAAGACCTGCTGGCTCTGGTTTCGATGGAAGATGGTGCAGTGAGCTGGTTCGAACGGTTTGTCTGCGATGCGCTTGTCAAAATCTTCATAGTAAAAAAAACACCCCATATTCTATCACTCCTTCAGATTTGAATATCTTAGAGGTTCATGGAAAACAGAGAATAACGAGATTCTAGGGTTCCTCTGGTCAGAAGTCAAGAGACCCTCACGTTCACATATTCTCCCGATCATCAACAATTAAGATGGCACGCGGGCTCTTAAGCCCTCTCATCGCGGTTCTTTTGCTGGCTCCAGTAATCATCTGTACTTCTCTACATAGTCTGACTGCTAGACTAGTCATCATGGTTGCTGCCACGTGTATCTTTATCTGCTGCCTATCTCTGCTGACAAAGGCCAAGACAGTCGAACTGGCTGTAGCTGGCGCAACGTAGGTCTATCCCACTTGTCTCTTGCTGTTGCGAGGCTTGGGATGTTTACTGACCCTGTCTTGCTAGATACACGACGGTCCTCGTCGTATTTATAACCGGGCCTAATACGATACCAAGCTGACGTTTCCCTCACAGCCACATCCTTCATAAAGACAGGAAGACCGAGGGGGAGGGAGAGAGAAGGCTAATAAATACTGAAAGCGAGTACGGCATTCTGGATAGAATTATTTGTCTACTGGTTGCCCTTTCAAGGCACTAACTGGTTGGCGTCTTCAGGCTCATGTACCAGTCTAGTACGCTGAGGTATATACCACGTTATTCTAGCACATTCATAAGACCAGGTCTTTTCAAGGCAGCTTACTGACGCGATGTAACGCAATGATGTAAACAGCTATTGCAATATAACTTAATACAAGCGTAAAATCAGGTGGCCTAGTTATACTGACAAGCTAGAAGATGGCGTGAATTAAGATAGTCCTAAACGTTATGTGAACAATTCCATCTCGAGATAGTTAATACAATCTGTTTACAAATAGGTTATTAGGTCATATGACTACTAATAACTATATCAGGTCTAGCTCCTCTATATAAGACACTTTCGTTTCGTGATATTTAAAAAGAACATGAACTCATTCATAAAAAGGGGATCCTCTAGAAGACCTAAAATACAAATTTTGAGGTTATCGCGAAATCCGCGATACTTATTTAAAATACCAAGTCCACTCAACGGACGTAGGCACGGACCAGGTGGCCCGTGCATAGGTACCCATTCCATTCTGCAGCTTGCGTGCCACCACACAATTCGAATAGCACCCTCTTTGGGGCAACACCGACATCCTTGGTTTCGAAGTATTGTGAATAGTGACAGCCCAAGGTACAACGTCCCCCAAATGACCTTCGTTAACAACACAACACAATGGAAGAAGTCCCAGAAAGCCTAAAAGACTTGGATACCATAGAAGACCAGGAAGCAGGCCAGGAATCAGGCCTAGAAGATGATCTTGATGACGAGCTGATTCAGACCACTCAGGAGAAGATTGATGCGGCCGACGAAACTCTTCCAGGCCTTCCATCGTTATTGAGGGAGCTGGGGATCCGGCTTCGCATGCGGTTCTCAACAACCTTCGAGTTACGCGACCTTGAAGAAGCCATCCATGCTATACGAAAGGCGATCCGTTTAACACCATTGGAAGATGTCGCCAATAGGTCTGAATTGCTATTCGACCTTGGAGGCACATTAGATATGAAATTCTCCGAGACAGATAACATATCGGACCTTGAAGAGTCCATTAGGGCCTTGCGAGGCTGTGTCGATGGGGCGTCAACGAACAGGTTGGACCAGGAATTGCGTCTTCTTGGGTTGGCCAGTGCACTCAGGACTAAGTTTTCCAAGACAGGAGCAATGGTCGACGTCGAGGAAGCAATCCGAATTACCCAAGCGCTCATTGACGGTATCTCAGAGCCCAAGAGCCGGGCACGAAATCTGGAGACCCTTTGCTATCTCAACGTGTTGAGATACGAAAGCAGTGGCGATATAATCCACCTCGACGAAGCCATTCAAGCGTTGCAAGAGGTTGTTGAATTGACTCCACAAGATCATCCTTCACGAGGACGGCGAGTTCGTGACCTTGGGCTCCGAATGGAGATGAGATATTCCAGGACGGGTGAAATAACCGATTTGGACACAGCAATCCGAATTTTGCAAGCATCTATCAATTTGACGCCCATGACGGATCCGAACCGGGCTGAGTGGTTGCACTCTTTTGCGGTCCACCTTGGGCACAGATATCTGAGAGTGTTGGCTTTGGCTGACCTCGAGGAAGGCATCAGGGCCTTGGAAGAAGGGATCCATATAACATCGAATTTTGACAACAGAAACAAAGAGCGACCAGGGTTGCTATTTCACCTTGGAGTTCAACTTCTGTGGAGATATGAGAGAACGCAAGAAGCTGCCGACCTCGACAACGCCATCCGAGCCCTACAGGACGCTAGCAACGACCCTGGCACAACCCGAGCAGACAAGTATCGGCGTGCAAGTTCTATGTGCTCTCTTAGTTCCGGGGTGTTTGATAGATATAAAAGGACAAGGGCATTGGCAGACCTCGAAGAAGCCATCCGAGTTGCGCACGAATCCATCCGTTTGATGGAAAGGGACAACCTGAGAGATCCCAACCAGTCGAATAATCTCTCCATTGCGATGAATGCTCTTGCACTCATGCTTGAAGAGAGGTTCCTGAGGCTGGGCGAGATGGCTGACATAGAAGAGGCCATCAGAGCCCAACGAGAATGTCTCTCTGTGGCGTTTGAAAACGACCCTTCTATTGCAGCATGGAGGCTTCACCTTGGCCTTGAACTGGAGCACAGATACCAAGCAACGAATTCGATGCCCGACCTTACAGAAGCGATTTCGCTCTGTATATCCGCCCTGCATCAGCCCAATTCGTACCCACGCACCCGTATCAAAGCCGGCAGACATGCAGTCCGACTCTGTGCGTTCAGATCGGACTGGCAAGAAGCCTGTAGAGCCGCAGGCGCCGCCATGAGTCTCATTCCTGCCATGATGCTCCAATCCCTGGAGAACTCGGACAAGCAGCGGTTGATTGCAGAGAATTTCGATCTAGCTTCCGACGCAGCAGCTGTTGCCTTGAATGCAGGGGAAAGCCCGTACGTGTGCCTGCGTCTCCTGGAGCAAGGCCGTAGCATTCTCGCAGAGTCTATTCAGAGCCTACGGACCGATTCCCTTGGCCTCCGCGGAATGTACCCCGAGATGGAGGAGAAATATGTCCGTCTTTGCCAAGAGCTAGATTTGCCTGACTTTGCACAGCCTGAGGCTAAATCATTTTCGTGGGAAGCTCGTGCAAGCCGGCGGTACGCTGCGAGCAGAGAACTCGAGGCGCTGCTCGTTGAAATCCGCGAACAGTCTGGATTCGAGGACTTTCTGCTTCCTCCAACCGAAAAGGAAATGCAGAGTGCTGCAAGCTATGGCCCTATTGCACTAGTCAACGTTAGCAAGTACCGCTGCGATGCGTTCCTCGTGGAGAAGCACCAAATCCGGTGTTTACGCTTACTTGATCTTCATAGCAATGATATCGAGAGAAGAGTGCAGGGACGAAGTTTGGGCAGCCCACTTGTTCTCCAGTGGCTTTGGGATACCGTCACGAGCCCAGTCCTGGACGCTCTTGGATTTAATCACCCCCCTCTGTCTAATGGTACAACTTCTGGCAACTGGCCGCACGTGTGGTGGATTCCAACCGGCCCCCTGAGGAGGTTCCCTCTCCATGCGGCGGGGCGTTACATGGCTAATGAGTCCCTTGACATGTCAGTACTCGACAGAGCCATGTCATCGTACAGCTTATCCATCAAGTCGATGATCCATTCCCGGCGGCGTCAGCAAACTGTCGCCAACTCAACGCCATCCATATCCGCCGAGAAGATGCTTCTCGTCGCCATGCAAGATACCCCAGGCCAAAATGCTCTTCCCTTCGCAACCAGGGAGGTAGAAATGCTGCACCGGCTGTGCAAGGAGATGGCACTGACCCCCATCGAGCCCGGCCGACGCAAGGACGACATTGTATTGCACCTGCCGCACTCCAAGATCTTTCACTTTGCCGGCCACGGACACACTGACAACGCAGACCCTGCAAAGAGCAGTCTGCTCCTCGATGACTGGCGGACCAACCCGTTGACGGTTGCCACGCTGATGGGGCTCAACCTCGGCGCGCAGCAGCAGGCATCACCATTCCTTGCATACCTGTCGGCGTGTGGAACGGGCCGGACCCAAAACAACAAGTTTGTCGACGAGAGCATCCACCTCATCAGCGCGTGTCAACTGGCTGGGTTTCGCCATGTCATTGGCACGCTATGGGAAGTCAATGACCAATCTTGCGTCGACGTGGCAAGGATTACGTATGAGGGGATGAAGGATGGGAAGATGAGCGATGAGTCGGTTTGTTTAGGGCTGCATAGGGCGTTGAGAGAACTGAAGAAGCGGTGGCTGAGTACACTGCCAGTTGTCGCGCCTAAAATAACGAAAGATGATCCGGGCGAGGAGAGGGAGGTTGAACTACTAGACGGGAACGTGGAGACATGCTTGCCCGAGGCGGTGATAGTAGAGGGTATGGCGAACGACGCATGTGACAGAAGGGAAAGGGAGGCCAAGCTGAAGCTTGGGAATAGAAGGATCGATGACTTCGCTAAGCCGTTGTACTGGGTGCCGTATATTCATTTTGGGTAGCACTACTGCGTGAATCCCATCGTGGAGTTCACACGAGGGTTACTTTAAAGCGTCACTTTGGGCGTTACCCGAGCCATCTAACATGTAGGGGGAAATTACCTTATTTTTGTACAGTGAAGCTAACTAGCACAGGTAAAATAGCTTTACCTCGCTCCTTACTAATGAGCTTTACGGGGGATACTACCCTGATCGATAATTTTGCAATGACTTCTATCTCCGAGCCACATCAAATAATATGCCTTAATCCTTTTATTTATATATAAAGCGAGAAACAGTAATGGGCTTGGAGGCGAAATTTTGGCTCTTTGATTTGCTGGATTCCCTTAAGCAAAGTACTAAGTATATTTTGAAAAGTGACTACTTAGGATTCTTTGGGAACTCGTTTGGGCTCCTTTAGCTATTGTCGTCAAAACTTGACAGAAATGATATGGGAGAACGGAAGTCAGATCAAGTATAATTAGCTAAAAAGCGAGATAGAAAAGCATGTGATAATATAATCAATTTTGCTTAGGATAATCAGGCCTGCTTAGGTGACCTATTCAGGGTATTTAGGAGGGTGCTCAGGTTACTTAGACAAGTCGACTAGGTAAGCCAAGGGTAAGCCAAGGATAATTAGCGCATAAGCAAGAGAAGCAAGCTTACTAACCCCATACAGTACTTAAGAAAGAGAAAATTGATTCGTGATGTGGTTGAAAAAGGGGGGGAAAGTCAGGTGATCTAGACGAGCCCCTTTAGTCGATAGGTCTATGGTTGAATAAACTATAGTAATATAATAATATAATATATTGTAAAGAACTTGAAGACTATCTGGAGAGGGACGAAAGCCCTCTATATATATTAATTATAATATATCTAGAAGCTTCTATAGTAGTGGCAAAGTCACATGACTTTGCTGCTTAGAAATGTCTAGAGGTTTCTAGCATTACTAATACTATGCTATAGTAGCATATAGATATTTCTAGAATGTACTAATTATAAATAAAACTACACGTGATACCCTTGAATCGCAGTAGAAAGAGCGAAAATAAAACTGTTGAACACATCTTCTCTATTTCGAAAATCTAGGTATAGTTTTCGCTTGGGATGGTTTCTTCATCCAGTCAATGTTTTGGTGTTTCCTGAGATGGAAGTGCCTTACGGTTGTATGCTGAAAGAATCTTTCAGGCCACCGCCATCATCAATATCGGAGGAATGCCCTGGGGTGGGAAATCTTCAGATCAAAGTCTTCCCTCAGGGTTGTGAAATGTGCATAGCAGTTTGACCAAACCCAGTAAATAGTTAAAGTTCAAAGAAATAAATTCCTTCCATTATCAGACTAGATGTTTTCCTGTCAAAAATTACATTGCCGCTAGATAAGGACTGATTCTCTTTTTCAAGCCTACCTAATCAACACGCGGTAGCTTTGCCTAGCGAACTCCTTTGTTAGCAGGATATTTTGAGCTGGGATGGAAGTAAAAATATTTTGGGGATGGAATTGTGGTTGGAAAGGGGGGCTGGTCAGGTGATATAGCCGAAGCCCCTTAGTCGATAGGTCTATAGTTGAATAAGCTATAGTAGAATATAATATATTAAAGAACTTGAAGACTATCTAGAGAGGGATGA
>Ga0182030_10001194_pt1 | contig 52827 bp, 54 predicted proteins | sample 812S3MmetaG_FD_121299 | JGI IMG/M metagenome (GOLD analysis project Ga0182030, IMG submission 121299) | Permafrost microbial communities from Stordalen Mire, Sweden - 812S3M metaG (Illumina Assembly) | ecosystem: Environmental > Terrestrial > Soil > Wetlands > Permafrost | place: Sweden...
CGAAGTGCATCGTGATAGGTGTAAAATGCGACATTGATAGGATCCCGACTGATGGGGAAAATTTTCTGCATATATGCAATACTATATTCGAAAATGAGGGTTTTCCCATAGTCTGACACCGATCGGACTCGACAAGAAGGAGCAAGGCAATAGATGTAGCTGTAGAGGAGCTCGAGGTCGAAAAAGTCCTTGAAAGCTAGTGGTAGAGTATCCGGGAAAGATTCAGACCATTCCCGCATCTCTTGACACATTTGCCAAATGTACGTAGATGCGTTTTGCAGGGGCTCGCGGCTAGATTGGAAAAGTTCTTGATACCAGCACGACTGTGCATACCTCAATTGAAACAGCAAGAGAGCTGTTTCCAAGGAATGAGGACCGTTAAGAGAATTACCTCCAGTTCCTGGACTCAACACTGGTGGAGCTGTTGGATAAGCCACACTAGTAGAGTCATCGGTGAATGAGAAGGCTCTTGCATGAACCATGCTGATGGATCTACCACATATCAGTATTGTATTGCGAAGCAGCCTTATGAATGGATATAGCAGACCTGTCAAGAGAATACACACAGTAGAAAAGTTTACGCCGCATTTCAGAGGTGTTCTTATCCGTTTGCTGCTCCTTTGGAGGATCTTGGTGAAACCCCAAGTCCACTATAGCGCGGCAGGCGAATCCGACTAATTGCCAGCTATCGAAGTGGGCCGGATCCAACATAGAGTATTGCACAAGCAGTACTAAGGCTTGGATCTGAGATACATAACCCGGCATGAGAACCTTATCGGCATAGCGGAGGGCCCGGCCAACCCAAGCAAGACCCTCAGCATATAATGTATCTCGGCTACTTCTTGATTGGCCAATAGAAGCGATAGCTAGAACCATATACAAAAGCCAGTGCTCAAAATCTGTAACAGGACGGCCATTCACCTGGTAGATTGCATCTAGAGCGTTAAATAAAGCTGTCTCGGAAAACACCGGGAAAAGAGCGAAAACATTATCCAGATAGTATTGGATGAGAGTCATGGCCGCAGCTCTTGATGGAAGTTGAAATGATTTGGGTTTCGGTATCGCGTCGTTGTTTGTAGCTGCGAGGATGAGCCGGGCAAAGGTCATATTAGTCGTAGTTGATTCAAAGTCTCGAGTGGTAGCATTGACTGAGCTATGAGAGATCAGTAAGGAGCCATCATTGAATTCCGAAAAACTGACAGAAAACCGAAGTCCGATACAAGCTCATTCACATCCGCGGCCTCACGCCTTCTTGCGGCCTTTCCATGAATAGCGGCTCGAATAGTTGCGAGGGAGTCTTTGCGATCTGGTGGCTCCGAGGGAACATCAACATCATGCATAGCTACTGATGCTTTTCGAGATCTCGCATAGGAAATTCTTTTCTCGAGTTTTTCGACACGAGACTCAAGGGAAGCAACATAACTGGGACAGATTAGTTTGTAGTAAAGGAGTCAGAGATAACACTTCGACTGACCTCCTCTCCTTTCCCTTTGCAAATTGATCATTTGCACTTGAACACTCCCCAGCCCGTCCGGACTTTTCACAAGCAGTACATGCTGGTAACTTGCCGTCACACTTCTTGGAGTTAAAAACTATGGCATTTTGACTAGCAGTGGAGGGAATCTCAAACCTTGATTTTCGCGGCACGACCTATAGAGTCGATTAGTACGATGTCTCTAGAAATAGCTCAAGGTAGCTACTCGCATCTTGAACAAGCAGAGACAGGTCTCGAAACTCTGAGCAGAGGTGTATCCGCAGCACTTGGACCAGTTCGACGCATCTTTATAAGGCTGTTTGCCAAAAGGGTCCTGGTCTAAACGGCCACGCTTCCTCTCTCTCTCTCTCTCTCTCACGTTCCTTGACCCAACAGTGCCGCTAATGGTCATGTCAGCCTCGTTGTACGACAAGACGTGTAACGACGGCTCGGAGAACAGAACGACAAACTCAAACCACACGATTCATCTGAGATATCCTCTACAGCCAACGGAGACTGTGACTCGGGGAGTTAACTTGGTGTTGATGAAGTAAGTCATGCGTTGGTGGTGGCGCTGACTGTATTCGGGACTGTCGAATACCTGCAGTGGTAGACAACAACGGGCAACGGATGTAACAGGATGTGGCTTGAAGGCTAGAGGAAAAGAAAGCGTAACTGGGAGCTCACTCGCGCAGAATTTGTAGGCTAGGCTGCTCTACATGAATTCTAGCTCTTTAAGTGACGATACCGAGCTTTTTGAGGATGGAAGGATTCTCGTGAGTGTGCTGGGGTCGAAGTAGGTCCAAGGCACGTTGATTCCTTCATGCAGTCATTTTCCCACCAAAATCCTCGATTGGCCGCATGGTGTCCGGGCTACAATCCACAACTCGGCATGGAAAGAGGAATACAGCGTCTGAGTATTATAGACATGCACCTATGTTGTCTATACATTATACTTTAGTGTAGTGCTTTCAATTATCCTGTGCCTCAACGCTGATGAAGGAGCGTGCAGCCCAGAACCAGACACTGCAGATCAGCTAGCGTCTAATGGCTGGTATCTTGGTGGCACGATAGCCAGTCTCGACAAGGATTACCCTCCGCCTGCTTCACTTTGACCTGGACTCTTTGCTTCTCCTTCAAGGGGCCCATATACCCAACCGCCTAGGTTTCATATCAACATGTTGAGAGGCGTAAGAAGTGTGACTCCTTACTAAGGACGTGGAAGTTTCATTCGTGCTCTCGCACAAGAGTACTGTACATTGTCGCACTCCTACGAATCCCACTGGTGGTCATTCGAAGCATCCAATTAGGACTTCGCGGGGCTCTCTTTGTCTCGAATCTCGAGTCTCTCTTTTTTTTTGAGATCGTGTACTAAAGATCGCACAACTAACCACTCTTCACATTACAGCCAAATCGACAGAATCGTCGCCAAACTTGATGTGCAGCCATACATTACAATTCTCTGTCTAGGGCCAAGTTGACAAGGCTCCATTCCCCAAACCCGTGATACGTAGCCACGGTGGATATAGGCACAAGTCAGGAACTGGATTCGACGATGCTGAACTCGGCGAGATCGTACCCCATACCGAATTCAACTTTCGCGCTCAGTTAGAAACGTATAGCGGTGCCGATGGACGCAGCGGATCTGTTCCGACAAGCCCAGAGCTCTGTGTCCCGGGCACGAGAGGCCAAGTCATTTCCAAGAGAGAGTAGCCATGAGAGTGACGACCATTCACCAAGGATCGCACATACTTTGACTGCCTGCTGCAGATGTCGACAGGTTTGTAGCATTTTGTTGTTTTACAAGGCTTTGATCAGTGCTAAATGTGGGATTAGAGAAAGACGAGATGCGACCCCAACCTTCCCCGCTGCCTTCCCTGCGAACGTGCTGGCGCTCAATGCGAATACTTCGATACCACAAAGGGTAAGAAGATATCACGAACTTATGTCATACGGCTTCAAGACAAAGTACGGGCATTGGAGGCTGAGCTAGGCCAATATACCGAGGAAGAAGGCTTCCCCCAAAACACAGAGGACATCGTCCGGCCAGGAGGCCTCATTCGTCTGGGCGAAGATGATGAAACCCCTCGATTTTTAGGGCCTTCGAGTGGCATTGCGATGACGAGGTTAGTTATGGAAGAAGCGAAGAAATATACAGATTCAAGAAGTATTCGAGAGCTTGTCCCTGAGGTTCGACAACGCCGCACCCCTGTTGTCTCTCCAGAGGAAGCTACAGCACGCAAGAAGTCATATCCTATGATCAGTGCCGTCCCAGCACCAACACTGCCAAGCCGTTTAGTAACAGACAAGTTGGTTGAGGTGTTCAATCAAAAAGGTTGGTCCTGTTTCTTACTTCATTTTCTCATTTTATTGACCTGAAACTCACTGTTCAATAGCTCAATACCTTCTCCCAACGCTCCATGAGCCAACCTTTGCCAAGGATATGCAAGAAGTATATGATGGAAGTACTGATCCATACAAGAACTTCGTCCTCCGTATGGTTCTGGCCATAAGCATGCAGAAGCTTGACACCCAATACGCTGGTCTTGCGGATAGCTACTATTTGGCTGCAATGGGCTATATGGAAGCTGTGATCCGGCCTAAGGATATCAAGACGCTGCAATGCTTAGTTCTGATCGCTCAGTACTCTATGCTTACACCCACACGCACTGCTATCTACTATATCGTAGGTCTAGCTACCAGGCTTTGCCAACAACTTGGCTTGACCGAGGAGAAGACAATCACTCAGGGGGTGGCCCTGGGCATGGTCAACCCCCTTCAACTGGATATGAAGCGCCGCCTCTCCTGGATCGTTCTTTCCATGGAGTTTGGTCTCGCACATAGCATGGGCCGACCCAATGCTTTCGCTACAGGCCAGGATCACATTGACGTCGGTTTTTTTGAGCCCAAAGATGATGAGTATATTACGGCAGATGGCATTCTGCCAGGCCCTCCGTCTGAGAAAAAGGCAGTAGCGATACACTTCTTCCGCATGAGGTTATTGCAGGCAGAAATTAGAAGGGTACTGTATCAAAAAAAGAGGCCCGAACCAAGAAATGAGGAGCATCCTTGGTACGCTCAAATGGAGAAGAAGCTCAAAGATTGGGTTGACGCTTGCCCTCAGAACCCTAATTGGAGCAAGCCTTGGTAAGCTATCAGAATGCTCTCTGCTTTTATTTGTGCACTAATTGGCTGACAGGACTGACAGGTTTATTTCGAGGTATAACACAATGATTGTGTTCCTCTTCAGACCTTCTCCCCAAGTTCCAAAGCCTGTGGTCCGTTCGGCGATCATGTGCTACGATGCATCTGCGTTCAATATAAAAACTCAGGCGAAACAGATGGAAACTGCGATGGTAGATATCACCTGGATATTCCTTTTGGCTCTTTTCATGGCATTAAACACAATACTTTGGACTATATCGTACCCCGAAGTGCGCGCCCTGCATAGTAAAGAAGAACTCGAGGAACATATTGCTACAGCTCTGGATATTATCTTTAAGTGTAGAGAGCGGTGGCCTGGAACCGCCGCCGCATCCAATCTCTACGTAAAGCTTGCTAAAGCATGCCTTCGAAGTTATGACGTGAATGAAAGTTCATCCTCTCTATCAGCTACCTCTCCTTCTTTAACGGACGCCAACTCCCCGTCGGCTTCGGAGCACTCCAGCGCCACCACAGGGTCTCTCGCGCATTCTCAGAAAGCTTTTCACTCGCCACCACAATTCGGCTATGTGTTTGATCAAATGCCAGAGCAGATTCCAACTTTTGACTATAGCAGCTCCCTCCAGCCTCCTCAACCTTCTTTCCGATCTAATTCGATCTTTGTGAACCCCTCTAGTGTACAGTCGGACCGTCGATTCAGCTATTTCCCTCCCGATTTTACCCAAACCCAAACACTTCCCAACGCTTGGAATCCTCTGGCTGCAACACATTCTCAGTCGCAATTCTCAGCACCGGCTCCACTGGACACGACTTTGTCGATGCCTGATCCTTCGTACTTTATGCAACCTACACCTTACTCGTTTGGCCCACATATGTATGCAGAGAATAGTTACGACACTGACATGAGGCATGGGAGTCTCAGTCAGCAACAACAAATAGAGCTGATGCAGAGTCTTGAGACAGATGGATTGACTGAGATTGATAATTTTATGAACCTGTCCTCGCAGCAGTATGAGAACCCCGTCAAGCTCTGAGAACTATAATCGTTACGGCTTTAACATTTTTGGGCCAGATTGTGGTCTCCTACGGAGTAAAGCAAGTCCAGCCTTAAATCCCTTGGTCGTCCCTGAGCTCTAAGGCGGTCAGAACGGGAGAGTCTGAGTTATTAGTATTTCGAAATAGTCATGTCATTCGTTTTGATACCACTAGTTCGGAGTTTTGAGAGCGACATAGCGGGAAAACTCTTGGATCAGGCGCATCTATAGGGTTCAGGCTGCGAAGCATAAATCTTAGTGCGTTGGAGTTGCATTTGGTGGCGTGGCAGATCTGTATTTTGTATCTCGAGAAATATAGCAATGAACAGCACTTCGAGATGACGATCCTCTTCGACCTAAAGGCCCCGAAACTCTTTCTCCACCTCCTCAGACATCTCCCCCATAGTCCGAAACCTCCATGTAAACTCCACCTTCTCTCTAACCTCCTCCAACAAATCCTCTTCCTCCTCTCTGTCAATCCACGCACTACGCAACCCCATAATCTTCGCAGGCTCATGATCATGCATCAACGCCTGCGCCGTATGCAATATCTCCGCCTTAATGACCCCCAAATCCTTCTCCACGCCCTCCACCAAGTACTTGAAATTCTTCAAATCGGGCTTATAGCTGCCGATATTCTGCGCAGTGTACACGGCGTCGAAGTCAACGCCTTTTAGGGGGCCGGAGAGCGTGGCGGCGATGGAATTATTGTCAATATTACTTAGAATCACAAGCTTGTAATGTTTTTTGAGGGATTGGAGAGCAGCTACGGTGTCGGGGAAGGCGGGCCACTGGCCGATTAGAGATCCGAAGTAGGTTGCTTCGGAGGAGGGGGGAGTAGGGAGTGAGAGCGATTCTGCGAAGGAGGTATAGGCAAGAGGTAAGAGCTCATTGTAGCGGAGGGTAGGGTTAGACTTTTGGAGCCGCCTTTCGAAGGTTTGGAAAGCTTGAAGGGTGTATTTGCGGTCATTGGTATAGGGGTTTGGTGTAGGAAGGCGGGAGAGGAGGGGCTGCAGACCTGCGAACATGCCGCCTGCGAGGCGTTAGAAAATGGTAAGAGTACTGAGGGATGATTGTGAAGTGGAAGAATGGGGTTGCAAAATCGAAAGGTTAGGTCACGATGGAAAGTGCAGGTCTTGACTTCGATATGGCACAAAAAATCAAAGAGCTAGATTTCATACAGCGAGGGAAGATAACAACGATCAGAAAGAAGAGACGCACCCTTTTCATCTATTAATGTGCTATAAACATCGAAAGACAATAACTTGAAGTCTGTAAGTTTGGCCGGATCATCTGATCTAACTTTCCCCATTTCGATCAACTCAAGAACTCTTGAGTATAGTCTGAAAACAGAATAAGTATGACAGAAGCGACAAAAGAACCAAATATTTACAAACACAAATCAAGAGTCGAGGGTATGAGGGCTTATGTAGTAATTTCTAAAGGCGAATCCGGTAAGTCTACATTCGGCGTAAATTACGTTCGTACCCTACCGCTACCTCACAGGGATTGTTAGCAGTAATGACCCAACAAATTAGACCATCAGATAGCACCTGCAGAACGCATGGAATAATTCTTGTTGCTATTCAATTGATATACGTATTGTAACCAATTGGTCAAATAACGCGTATTTTTCACGCCTTGTTGTTCAATTACTTTGGAGATTAGCGAGGCATGTCAATGGAAGGGCGTCTCGAGATTCCGAGAACTGCAGATCCCAAAAAAATTAATCAACTTCTTCCTCAACACGCTCAAAGCTTTCGACATCATCAATGGTCAGGCTGCTTAGAGATTCTTCAACCCCCGCTTTTGCCTTGCCCTTCGGGTCAGGCCTTGTGGTCCGCTTCTTCTTGCGAGGTCCTCCGACTTCACCTCCAGCAGGAGCTTCTTTGACCCAACGCACAATAGCTTGAGCTCTCTCTGTACTGATGGGATATTCCTTCCCATCTTCTTGAGCCCAGCGCTTAGGCACCTCTCTACCTTCTGCTTTTCTGGCCTCTTCTTCTTGTCGTCGCTGCCTGGCTGCAACCGCGGCGTGGAAGCTAGCTTCGTCATGGACTCTATCGTCTTCTAGAGCCTCCATGATAGCCTGCTGCTTGAGACGCTCTCTCTTCTCAGCGGGAGTTTCCTTCTGCTGGTTGACCGGAGCTTGGCCAGGTAAAGGCGCAGGGGCACATAGAGATTCCCACGATTGCTGAAGCCCTACCCAGTTATCACCTCGTCGGACAACCTCAATCCAATCAGCGCGACTAGGTGAGCGTGCAGCCTGGAATATCGGGTACCCATCACATACTCGAGCGAGCCTAGCTACCATATGAGCGTGACGTTGTAGCTCGCGAGCTGAGGTTTGTACTAGACAATGGCAAAGAAGCAAAGAGTGCAAAGCATCTGTCAAGAGAGGATGGTAAGTTAAAGCCTCGTGACAATCGCTATTTTGAGCGAAGAATGCTTTGGTAGCCTCATTCTGCGATGCTTGTAACTGTTGCTTGGTCGTAAGCGCCGTTGCCGTCTCTGGATAGGGTGGTAGATCTGCCGGAGGAGTTGCTGAGAAGAGGGCTGAGATCTGATGTACCACAGGAGGAGGTAGACTGGGAAGCTCTGGTGTCCGAGACGCGCCAGAAGATGGTCGATTGCGATTTGTATGACCTCCACTATGTGTAACAAGAGCATCTGATAGTTGACCATTGCTCAATGATGCATTGCTTTCGAGATCAAGACTTCTGCTATGGTTCTGAGGCCTAGGGATTTTAAATCCATTTGCTGCTTGATTGACCTTGCGGACGAACTCCTCAGTAATTTCAGCAGGCAGTCCGGGAGTGTAGTCGAAGTGAGATAAATATGCAACGTAATCCCTTAAAGCCTTTTTAGCGTTAGTTTTTACTATCTTGCGCGCCTCTAAGCGTTCTCTATGGGCTTCTTGTTCGGCTGGAGTCACCCCAGATCCCGCGGCTACAGCACCGCTATTACCATTAAGATTTTCGACTTTGTGGCCATTTACACCGTTTTGACGTTGCTTGGGTGGAAGGGCTTCATTAACATGTTGACAAGCAATAGTCAGATAGACGCCCGCACGGTGAAACAGAAGCTGGGTCTCAAGACTACTTGGGTGGTCTTCTTCGTCCAGCTTAGTCTCCTCCCTCCATCTACTGTTGCGTTGCGCTTCAGCTGCTGCCTCGCTTGCCAGCTGAAGTTGCTGTCGCCCAGCTTTATGTTGACTTTGATAGTACCTACAAACTTGCAACGCAAGAGTAAGATCTTGGGCTGCCCCAAAGAAATCGTCTTTGAAAATCTTTGTAACAGCTCGCGTTCTCAAGATCTCACCCTCATGAGGCCTATCTGCAATAATCTCATCTAATGGTTGCAAGCTGGTACACTCAGCAAGTTGACGGGAAGGTATCTTTTCATGAAAGAAATGTACGTATTTTGCGTCTGAATCGAGAGGGCTTCGCTGTAACACAAGCTGGGCAACATCCTCCAACGTCGAAGCAGATTGCATGGTTGCAACACTACATGCAATTTCATCTAAATGATATGCCTTCGAAAGTTTTTGTGTCGCCTGCTCTCGCATCCTGTGCTTTCTTTCTCGACTGAGCTTTGCGTTACCGCCTCCTCCGCCTAGTCCAAGTCCCAGAGCAGCCCCACCATTGCCCAATAGCCCATTGCCAGCATTTTGAGAGTTTGTCAAAGATGAAGATGTAACCCCACTTGCAGCGCGCACTGCGAGATTCGTGGCATCATCAACCAATTGCCGAATTTTAAGGAGATCGAAGAAGACTGCGGGATCGATGGGTCGAGGGCGAGGTAGGTTATAGTTGTTATTGGCGAGGCTTTCAAGCACTTCCGGAGGTAGTTGAAGCCATGGTCCGTGAAAGGAAGAGATATAGCGCCAATGCCTATTAAAGAGTTAACATCTGAAGGTAAAGTCCCCCATGTCCTGGCTTGAAGAAGCTGCAGCGCAAAATAGAAATCCTACAGCTATTTCGACAAACGAAGGCTGGGATGGCGGAATAATCAAATGATATAGTATGAGTTGTACCAAGAGACGCAGCACTTACTTGTTCCGACATATAATAAGAGCGGAAGTTGAGGGTTGAGCTGTCTTCGCGTCTTTGGTCTTTGACGTTGATGCAGCAGCTGGTGCAGGATTCGGAGTAATTGTTTCTTCAGGAGCGTCGGCAACCATCTGATTCTTATTCTTCTTCTTAGCCATGATTATGAATAACGTTATGATATCTGATAAAAATCTATTCAAGACAATTGGTCTGAAGGTTCGTCTTCAAGATATCTAGAACCCCTCGTCTCAGAATTATTTAAAATTATTATTGATAGCGACTATTTACTAGGGTGCCGACTGAATTCCGCGCTTGCTCACTGCAGTGCGACGTTATTCACGATTTCGACCCAAACTCTTCAGTCTAATAAGAGAAATTATTCCAATTTTTCCTCAGAGATAGATTTTATTTTACCTCTAGCGAAAATATTCACCCTGAAAGCGCGTGGGGTTTTGATTCATGCACGAGATGAGTATGTAGGCTAGAACTGTTAATTTAGTAATACTATATTATCCATCACTATACAGTGATCCTCTTGCTACTCCTTCATCACATCGCTATTCTTTAAAGATTGATCTTATGAGCGTTACGAATATAGGAACGCCTATGCTACGCTCAAATCTCATCATGCTAGACTCCAACCCGCTGAAATCAAAAGACCGAGGATGCTATGTAATATTTGCAGTAAATCATGCGCTGAGTGCTAGACATGCGTCAACGGCAAGCCCAACCCTACCTTCCTTCTGAGTGACTACATCACTGATGATGTCTCTGTCTAGATCGGGGAACATCCCAGCGAGTGTCTCGACGACATTCGAGTGCTCCGCTCGCTGAATACGGTGGGCTTCTGCAGCCTCGGCACTTGCCTGCCTTGCTGCTGAGTCTTCCGCAGTCATCCGGCTTCGCGTGTTGCTCGCCGCATTCAAAGGACTTCGTGGGCGGCCTGTACTTGGCCGTGGAGATGGGGTCAAGCGAGGCGTATTTCCAGGCAAAGGAGTCCGAACAGGGCCAGCTTGAGATGAGCCGCCTTCCTCCGAGAAAATTCGCCCTATGGAAGACAAAGGCCGCTGAATTGTTCGTAGCAGGCCTGTCATGGCGGCCTTCTCATCCATACCATCTCCGCTATCATACTCATTGGAGGAAGTTGACTTTCGAGGAGTTGAAGATTCCCCTTCCATTGAATTTCTCGACGTCACTTCCGGACGGCTGAGAGATGATTTCTCAGATAACTGTTTGGGAGGAGTGGTTTCAGCTCTCTCGGCTTGGTGTTTCTCGGCAATGGCAGAAACTGCAGCTTCAACATTGAGTTCGAAGTCTTCATCAGATATAGTCAAACTAGTCCTGTCAAGATTTTCGATAAACTGTACGGCGCCCAACTTGAAAGTGTCAGTGTGAAATATTCCAGAAGGTGGATTGACCCACAAGTGAAGAGAGGTAATAGCCAGCCTCTCCGCCCAGTTTTTCTTGATTTCTAAATCTCAAAATGTATTGAACATTTGAAACAAGGTGCTCCGGATTCGCCTGGAGAACGACGTAGATAAGTAGAGGCATGAAAGAATCTGCCGAGGAGTCGGCTTTCGAATGTTTAAGAAGCCCTATCTTATGTTAGAGCAAATAAATAAAATTAGCTATCGGATTAACTAAACTAACCAAATATAACTTTGCAACAGTTGAGTACGCAAATGATCTTATCCCTAGGCGCCCTATATGTCTTAATTTTGAGAAGTTCTGTGAGGAAAGTCAGTTAATTGAGTTTTATAGGTATCTGTAGATTTTACCCTGCTGTGCAAGTATTAAAAATCGTTTGCCGCTATCTCCAACAGGTTGAATATCAAGATGCTCTTCTTTGACCCAGCCATAAATGCCTACTTTCTGCGCTAAAATATCATCACGCTCTACATCTTCTTGATGCTGTCCCCTTCTCCCGGGCCCCATGGGGCGTTCGGCGCCCTTCCGTTTAGGTCTCGCGCCAGGAATAGGTTGAGGAGGTGGTATTGCCGGTGAAAATGTCTGTGTATATAACCGATTCATTACGAGCTTTTCCATCCCTTCACGAGCATTGTCAAACTCTGCATCTGAAACTTCCCGCCAAACTTCACATTGAGCCATCTTGTTCGTGATGAATGCTAAGAAGTCGCTTATAATTTTGACTTGTTCATGTACCATCCATTGTTTTTTGCCAAATTCTTGCAAGAATGATCGTAAAAACTTTGCTACCGGGTCGGCGGTTCTATGTCTCAGCTGCTCCAGAAATCGGTGAAAGTCAAAAGGCAAGTCTGGTTCGGGTTCAGGATCAGGGGGTGGAGGCCTGTGCAGAGGAGGAGACAGAGCAGTATCGGTGAACCGATCACTAGGTGGGCCAAAGCTATGTATTGAGCCAGGTTTTGGCGGGACTGTAGGGCCAATATCAGATTGGTTCCGTGACTGGTGATTTGGAGAGGAACTTGAGGACAATCGTAAGTCTTGCATGCTTTGGATAGCGCTTGCTTGATTGGAATTAGAACTCAGGGGCTCCAGACTTGACTTCCGCGGTGGATGCTGTACTGGGCCACCAAGAAGTGGCCCCGCAAATTCCAGCCTTGGTGACATGACCTCCTCATGACCAGGACCCTCTCCTTCATCGCCGAACTGATCCATAATGCTCTGTATTTCCGTTCGAGACCCCACTTCACGCTCATCTTCACTTGCAGAATTTCTATCGTCAAAACCAGCATCAGACCTCGTGGGAGACCTTTCTGGGTTGTCTGTTCCACGATGATAGTGGGGTATTGAGGCTGCACTTGAGGTTGACCGTGATGGTGGTTGGGAGGACTGCGGTGTTTGGGGGGTAGGATCTCGATATGTCGGTTCTTCTGGCGATAGGAGTTGTGGTGTTGTAGGAGATGGCTTGACATCGGGCTTAAGTGTTGCGGTTGATGATTCCATTGGATCATGAGCAACTAATGTTTCTGCTTGTCTATGCACTTCTTCCGAGAGCTGTCCTTGAACATCTTGATCAGCGTCCACAGACTCTTTGTCCGCGCCAGGGTCTACTATCGAAGACTCGTCCATCTTATTGTGATCACTCTCGACAAAGTGACCTGTATCGGCGTGAGGACCCGTCACATCCCCAGCGTTCTTCAGGTCTTGTTTCCCATTGTTGACATTGTCCACATCACTTTCGATAGTATCCGATAAACCATCTCGCAGAAGCTCATCTGGGTGACGAATGGCTTTTGTCGGCTGTCTGGGAGGAGACATACATCCACCAGCGCCTCAGAAAGGCGTCCGCGTGCCGTCGTGGTAGTTTTGGCGGGGTATTTTTTGAATTGCGCGAATGCGCGGCAGCTTGTCAAGGTGGAAAATGCAAAAGTATGGCGAGCTGTGTAGATGACGAGCAAACATTCATCGAGGCTCATATCAAAGTCTAATCATCTCAGTCGCTGTTTCCAGAATATCTCGAGGTTTGTGTTCGATTTGGTCGTGCAAAATACGATACACCATTCACCCCAGCGACAAGCGAGACCCGCCTCTTAGAATTGTGACGAGTTCAAGCAGCTAGCTACATACATCTCGAAACGACGTCTCATGGGCTTTACTTCCCGTCAAGGCTTCATAATGGTATTAGTACCCTTCCGCTGATCGAAGGGCTCACGAAAATGTGCGGCATCCACGCTTCTTTATCCAAAGACGGTGTCCGAACCTCAAGTCCTGAACTAAAACTTTTACTCGGCAAGAGAGGACCAGATCACACCGGAACAGTAGAAAGTAGCATTGAAAAAGATGGGATATCCTATTCTCTCTCGTTCACCTCTACAGTGTTAGCTTTGAGAGGGGGCCATGTTACAACGCAGCCTTTTGTCGATCCAAGGAGCGGTTCCGTCTTGTGTTGGAATGGTGAAGCATGGAAGATTGGTTCGCAACTCGTGGTGGGTAACGACGGTCAGGGTGTTTTTGATGCGCTATTAAGAGCTACTTCTGAAGAAAAATGTGCCTCAAAGGCTGCTGCTGCCGTTCTGAAGGGTTTAAACAGCATATATGGACCCTTTGCCTTCGTTTTTCTAAACAAGTCACACAAGCAAATTTTCTTTGGTCGAGATCGTTTGGGTCGGCGCTCTTTACTTCATAATTGCACTCCAGATTATATGGAGTTTTCAAGCACAGCAGACCCGGCAAGGGGCAATTGGCAGGAGGTGGAGGCTGATGCAGTATATATGCTTTCATGTAGTCATGAAAGACCTTTGCACAACATTCAAGATCAGCAAGCCTTACTCATTTCTTCGGCAATACTACCTCTGCAAAAGTATTTTTGGGAAGTATGTTCTGACCCAGCTGTGAGTACCCTTTATAGCATTGAAGGACACCGCTAATCTATCCATGACATTACTGACGTTCTCTTAGGTATCATCTTTGGGCACATTCAACAGAGAGGTGTCTCCTGGGAGAGTGATTCTTAACTCGCAATCGGATTCGGTCAAGATTCTACGTCTTCGTCTATGTGAGTCTCTCAAACTTAGGGTTCTGAATATTCCAGGTCCTCCAAAGCCTCCGCAGACGGCAAATGTCCGCGCCGCTATTTTATTCTCAGGTGGGCTTGATTGCTCTGTACTGGCACGTATGGCGCACGATCTTCTTCCACTAGACCATCAAATTGATCTGATCAATGTTGCCTTCGAGAATCCAAGAGTAATTCAAGCCGCAAAGAATACTAAAATATCGGGAAAGCAATTGGCTCAAGCCGAATCTAACCAGGATGTCGTAATACGTGAAGGTATGGAGAGGATCTCGCCATACGAGACTTGTCCAGATAGAGAGACTGGACGAAAGGCATTTCAAGAACTACAGAATGTCTGTCCTAACAGAATCTGGAGATTTGTTGCCGTAGGCCTTCCCTTGCTTTCTACATCATGATGCTGAATTCAATAGGTAAATGTTCCTTACACAGAAACAATGGCTCATAGAGCCAAGATCGTCAATCTCATTCATCCACACAACACAGAAATGGATTTGTCAATAGCATATGCGTTGTATTTTGCAGCTCGTGGCACTGGGCTCGCTTCATTGAATCTAAATACACACCCAGAAATATACACCACTCCAGCTCGCGTCCTTCTTTCAGGTTTAGGAGCCGACGAACTATTCGGTGGGTACACACGCCACGCCACGGCCTTTAATAGGAAAAGCTTTTCAGGTCTCCTTGATGAATTGGAATTGGATGTCAATAGACTTGGGAAAAGAAATCTAGGTCGTGATGACCGAGTCATCTCTCATTGGGGCCGTGAAGCACGTTTTCCATATCTGGATGAGTCCCTAGTAAAATGGGCTGTTGAAAGCCCAATCTGGGAAAAGTGCGGCTTCACAGAAACTGCTGCTATTGAACAAGAAATTCCCAACCTGGAACCTGGAAAGAAAGTACTCCGCTTATTAGCATATGAGCTTGGAATGCACTCTGTTGCGCAAGAGAAGAAGAGAGCAGTATGTCTGAAGTGCCTTCTCGAAATTTTCGGCTAAATATTTTACCAGATTCAATTTGGGGCGAGAACGGCGAAAATGGAAATTGGACGAACTAAAGGAACCACACTTATATCCTGATCGTTCTTGGCTATGATGATAGTTCAGATACTACTGAGTTGCACTGCGTGCCTTCGGAAGCTCATCTAATCTGTTCGTCGTGTGTTTCTACGCAAGTAGTAACCTGAGAGCATTGATAGATGCCGTGGGAATTCCATACAGGCAATCATGAAGTGGTAAAGGCAAGTCTGAGCCACTAATGCTCCATGGGGATGAAAGTGCTTTTGAAGCGGATTTTTGAAAGAATTGAGATAGGATCCTTCTAGAGAAGAAACCGAAAACTCCGTCAAAATACACTCAAATCACAAGAAATCAATGAAGTTATTAAGCATCGCATTGAAATGATCTGGATCCCTATCTGTCCAACCTACAACGTTCTCCAAATTGGCCCCCATATAATCCTCCTACAATCTTATCTCCATTTGGCCCACAAGTACACGGGATGTGCTGAAACTCCCTAGTTCTCTGGTGATAATTCGCCAGAACCAGTGCTTTCTTGACTGTCTCTTCGCGCAGCCCCGTAACTTATATCTTGGAATAATGGCTCTTGACAAGTTGAGAATGTTGAATCAGCTAAGACTTATCCGGCAAATCGGACCAACCTCCTGGGAGATATACCACTATAAGATGACTCTTGTCTTCGAGAGCATTGATTTAGTACTTGAGCCTCTCCCGCTTGCGGTATTGTGATACAGAGGTGAATGCTTGGCCGTGGACCGCCCTGAGGAACGGCTTCGTTTCTTACCATCCGATGAGCATCTTTGGCACAGATCGTCCTTTAGGTGCGTTTTCCATTTCGGAGATCCAGTAATGTTTCCACAATTCGCTTCGCATGGAGTGGTGATACATTTTTATCCATACAACAGGTCCAGGTATGGTGCGTTTGGCAGCACATATTTTTTGGTATTGGAAAGATCAGGTTTTGTTTGATTGTGTGATGATCTGTCAAATAAAGGGTCGGCTGCCCTTTCTATCTTATATATATGTGGATCATTGCTCATCATAGAGCGCTGCCATTTTTATGATGTGGAAACACAATGTCTTGAATCGCCAAGAAGATGAAAGGAAGAAGTTTCAGCCACCACAGTTCTACCTATATCGATCCATGGTATTTCTCGTACAGTTTAAACTGGCTTTGAAAGAAAGCAGCAAACTTGACGAACCGAGTCCTGGATATGAATCTATGAGAGAAGTCTTCGAGAATCGTTTCAAACTGCATTGTTTCAACTTTAGACAATATAAGTAGGTTGTTGTTACTCAGGGAGACAAGAATTTTCTTTCTTTCGAATTTCGGATGCTCTCATACGTTCTAAGAGAATTCCGGTCCAGCAGATAGAGACAAGAAGTTTCAGCATCACACGAAGTCATTCGATTCTCTAAAAGCCTCCAGCGTTGAGAGATTCTAACCATTCTATGTAACTATACTAAGTGAGGAAGATCAGCTTCCGAAATCCCAGAGCCGCACCAATGAGCTAGCATCAACAACAGATGCAACTTAGAACTACCCCACCTTAATAAAGCTCTCTTTTTCATTGCATGTCGTCGCGGGGTAAATGGAAGTGGATAATGTCAGGAACTAGACGGTTCTGTATGGTGGAATATTTGCGAACAGGCACTCTGATCTTCATCTAGTAACGGTGTCTTGATGGCTTGATCTGATCGTTAAATATAGAGCCGTCGCCATGTTTATTTCGCGATTCTCTCAGCTCGAGCTTGCTTCATCTGTATTTATCATTCTCTAAAGTCAAATCATGCATTTTTGGACGCTTATCGGCTTGAGCCTGCCACTTACGGCAGTAATAGCAAATCAATCTCCGTAAGTAGAAACTATCTCTTTTCTAGAAAGTTTCCCCTGACATCCAACCAGTCCTGCTGGATCATCTGGTTCAGATTCTTTCTTCTTCAAGGGCCATGACTTGAGTTCCTTGAAGATGCTCGAAGATGGCGGTTGTATCTACAAAGATACCTCGCAACAAAACCAGACAAGACTGGCGGATGATATTCTGGGAGATGGTGGTATGAATTCAGGTTCGTCTTCTTCCCTTGCAAATTGCTATTTTTTGTATAGAAGCTTCGAAGGCAAGAGCTGTCTTAAGAGTATACAAACGAATCATGTTCAACTGTTCCTTTGTCTTGGCTCTTGAAACAGCTCTTAGTTCGAGAGTTCTCACAAAAGCAAACGAGGTTTTAATAAGCTAATTCCATCGAAGTCCGGCTCAGAATATGGGTTGACCCTGTCGATGGAACATATGGTCTGCAGTACAATCTGGACCTTGCCAAACGGTTTCAAAATAAAGGATATAAGATCTATCTTGACTTTCACTTCTCGTAGGTTCACTTGATAGTGGACTCCAAAATAACGAGTTTCTCATAATATGGCAGAGACTCATGGGCGGATCCGAACAAACAGCCACCGCCGGCAGCATGGCCCAAAACGCTTGGACCTTTGGCGTCCACTCTTCGGGGATACGTTAAAGATACACTTGTGTCTTTCCAGCAAGCGGGAATCCAATTAGATATCGTCGCTCTTGGGAACGAGATCCGGCATGGAATCCTGTGGCCGGTTGGATATGCCGACGTCGATGTTCAGCCATGGTCTGCAACAGTTGCCGGTTTCTCCAATCTAGCCACATTATGGAAAGCAGCTCGTGCGGGCGTCGATGATGCGATCTTGGCCGGAGTGTCTAAACCTCAAGTGATGATTCATATTGATGATGGATGGAATCTGACGCTTCAACAACGTTGGTTCAGTGCTATGACAGCAAACGGTATCCCAACTAGTGATTGGGATGTATTTGGTGAGTTCAACTTCTTTGAGTAAACGCCCCTATTTCTGCTTTTGGCAGTTGACACCTTAATCTTATTTCTAAGGCAACACTAACTCCAAGATTCCGGGTCCAGGATTCAGCTTCTACCCGTTTTACGGTACTGCGGCTACCTTCAATAACCTCAGGACGACCCTAAATGCTCTTGCCTCTGCATATCAAAAGCCTATCCAAGTAGTTGAGACAGATTATCCAGCAATCTGTAATGGAGAGTACAATCCAATCCCAGAATCATCCGAGCCAGAGATCCCATACAGTGTAGCTGGACAGAGCATTTGGACAGACGACGTTATCAGCATCGTTCAACAAGTACCGTCCGGTCTGGGGCAAGGAGTAGGTATTTCCGGTGACACTGTCTCCTCGCATGATTGTTGCACAAATTGTGGAATCTTTCCTTTTCGAATATAAGCTGACTGAGGTGTCTAGGTCCACTATTGGGAACCTGCATGGCTAAATAACACGAGTTTAGGGTCCGATTGCAATGATGCAATACTGTTCGCAGCAGACTATAGCAACTACCCTCAAACTGTTGGATATTCGAGAAGTTCAGTTAACATGTTTGGAGGGTAAAAAGGAATTAGATAATGACAGACAATCAAACAATTAATTGTATCCCGTGCTTGCTGGTGATCAGCTTTGTATTTGTTTCACGACAGGAGTACTACTCACTGAAACAGATTTAATTAAGATCCCCTGCCATCATAAATATCTCACTCTGGAGCCGTCACTCTCAAATAAACAGAGAAGCACCTTTATCAAATATCACCTAATGATTGACAACAATTTAAGTTGCAGTTGATTTGTTTGCAGGATCAACACTGCCACCGAAGGATCCACGGTGAACATTGCCTAGCGAAGGCGACGGTTGCAAAAGGGCCGCGACTTCGCATCATCGTCTTCAACCTCCATACATATACTTGCGCTATATACTTTCTTTGGCTTTAACGACGAGTGTACTCATCTTGGATCGCTTACCGACTTCCTTTATATCGACTGAGGGGCTGGTGCGTACACGATAATTGTTTGATAACGAATCCTGGCTGGACGATCATCAACGTCATCGTGAAATTGCATTTCTACCTTCGCTGCGCATTACATTGACCTCCAACCGCCGTCATGGTCTTAGAAATTCCTCGAAGACGATTTCTTCGCTCGATAAATAGCAGATTCATCTATGGCAAAGTGGTAGGTCTCCCGTATTCACTTCTTGTGGAGGGCCTCGTTGGTCCTCAACGTTACCAATAGGCGGAATCTGATTTTCTTCGAACAAACAGCCCTTAGTACACACAGTCATCTTCTTAATAGAGATGGCGATTGTTACGAGGCTCGTAGCCAAATTCAACAACTACTATGCCGAAAGGCCAGGTATGATACGTTTCGATGATTGAATCATAGGCAGATTCTAACTTCTAAAGTACTCACAATGATGATCACAAACGCGGTGCTGGGTGGCATAGCAGACACAGTGGCACAATCAATTACGTCGATTAGGCTGGCGGCGTTAAGGAAACCTGGTGGAATTACGAACGACGATACTGCTGCGATCGAGATCCACGAGTTGGATAGGAAAAATCCCTTGAATGCGAACGACCTCATTCCAGACTCAAAATTCCTACCACCACCATTCGACTTTGAGAGATTGACTCGATTCATGGCGTATGGGTTCATGATGGCGCCTATTCAGTTCAAATGGTTTCAGTTCTTGTCGAGAGCTTTCCCAATCACGAAGTCAAGTGGATTGGGACCAGCGCTGAAAATGGTGGCATTTGACCAACTGATCTTCGCTCCTGTTGGTACGTTACTACTATGCACAGAACCCAAGGTCTAGATTGAACTGCTGCTAAAAATCTGGTAGGGATTGCAACTTTCTTCACAGTCATGACCGTTGCAGAGGGCGGTGGACGTAGAGCTGTTTCTCACAAGCTGCGCGATATGTATCTACCGACCTTGAAAGCAAACTTTATGGTATGGCCTTTGGTACAGATTATCAATTTCCGTATCATGCCCATCCAGTTCCAGCTTGTAAGTTACAAATAACTTCTTCTTACGTCTTCTAACATCCTCTGCAGCCATTTGTTTCGACGGTCGGGATTGCGTGGACGGCATATCTCTCTCTTTCAAATGCAGCAGAAGAACCAATTGGCGCTCGATCGGCTCCCGACTCTCCAAATATAAGGTTAACATAAGGACGTTTCATAAGACCGGGGGCCAATTCAAAAGAGGCATAACAGCATTGGGCAATAGGCGTTACAGACATTGATCGAAGGAATTTCGGGCGACATGTGGAAATTTTGGGGTACCACAGTCCTTCTATGACATGGATGAAGCTTGGCGTTTCGGTGGTAGGTTTGGCTCGGGAATAGCGAATTCGTGAGGAACTTCGTGGAAATGAGGTTATCGCACTTGTGCTTGACTTGGTACCATTACCCGTTGAAAAAAGAGAATACTATATTACCTCGGACTTATATGTGAAAATGTCTCTCTATATGATATGATTTTCAACATCCCATATTTTCCCGAACTTCCAAGCTAAAAAAAAACCACCCCACCAAAACGAGGGGCATTGCAACCCGCGTCCTGCTTTCTTTTTGCAACAACAAATATACTAAAGTTTCTACAAAATCCCTCACCTTCCCATAAAATTTACGAAGTCTATTATTTGATTACCGACTGCAATTATGTCTCTCTCAAACAAGCTCTCGATCACCGATGTTGACCTCAAGGATAAGCGTGTTTTGATCAGAGTTAGCTATCTCCAATTCCAATCGTTATGCCGAAGAAGCATACTGATGAGTTACTTGCCAGGTCGACTTCAACGTTCCCCTCGACTCCGATAAGAAGGTCACCAACACTCAGCGTATTGCCGGAGCTGTCCCAACCATCAAATATGCCATTGATCATGGAGCAAAGGCTGTGGTTCTTATGTCCCACCTCGGTCGGCCAGACGGCAAAGCCAACCCGAAATATTCCTTGAAACCTGTGATCCCAGAGTTGGAGAAGCTTCTAGGTGGGAAGAAGGTCGAGTTTGCACCAGATAGTGTTGGACCAGAAGTTGAAGCCATTGTTAACAAGGCTAGTGGTGGACAAGTAATTTTGTTGGAAAACTTGCGTTTCCATGCCGAAGAGGAAGGAAGCTCTAAAGATGCTGATGGAAAAAAAGTCAAAGCAGACAAGACTAAGGTTGAAGAATTCAGAAAAGGGTTGACTGCTTTGGGAGATATCTACATTAGTAAGTGATTGATTGCTTGTTCCTGTCTTAAAAATGCTAACTATGGTAAAGACGATGCTTTTGGGACTGCACACAGAGCGCATAGCTCCATGGTCGGTGTTGATCTACCCCAAAAAGCCTCCGGTTTCCTCATGAAGAAGGAACTCGAATACTTTGCAAAGGCTCTGGAGAACCCTCAACATCCATTCCTAGCTATTCTAGGAGGAGCCAAAGTCTCTGATAAGATCCAACTCATTGACAACCTTCTTGGCAAAGTCGATAGCCTGATCATCTGTGGTGGCATGGCTTTCACATTCAAGAAGACATTGGAAAACGTCAAGATTGGCAACAGTTTATTTGATGAGGCCGGAAGTAAGACTGTTGGAGATCTTGTTGAGAAAGCGAAGAAGAACAATGTCAAGATTGTGCTTCCAGTCGATTACATCACGGCAGACAACTTTGCTAAGGATGCTAAGACTGGCACTGCTACGGATGAGGAAGGTATCCCAGATGGATGGATGGGACTTGACTGTGGACCCAAGAGTATTGAACTCTTCAAGAACACGATTAACGATGCAAAGACTATCCTCTGGAACGGTCCACCTGGTGTTTTCGAATTCGATGCCTTCGCGAAAGGAACGAAGGCAACTCTTGATGCGGCAGTTAACGCCGCACAAAACGGCAAGATCGTTATCATCGGCGGTGGTGACACTGCGACTGTGGCCGCTAAATACCATGTGGAGGACAAGCTTAGCCATGTATCAACCGGTGGTGGAGCATCTCTTGAATTACTTGAGGGTAAAGAACTTCCAGGGGTAACTGCTTTGTCGAGTAAGTAAATTTGGGAGATGTAGTGGCTCCAGGCTCTGATAAGGTCAAGATCGTCCGGGCAAGTCCAACCTGTAATGAAATTGATATAAAGTCCTAATGAAGCAATCGTACATAGCTCACTTCACGAGAAGTGAAAATCCGGTTTGGCTTGTGAATCAATGCCAGTGATGTCCATTGTATGCTACCCTTTTATAGTGATCTCTAGTATGCCCGTAACTCCATTATGGCCTTGCAGATGTTCTCGTCAACGTTTCTTGCTAGTCTCGACCTTCTTAAGCTCCTCCCTGGATAATGGATTAGCAGGTAGTTTTTCGAGCAAACAGCATGTATAGAGGGCCTACTTCAGTTGCGCTGAAAAGTCCTCGCTCGTGTCATCGTCATCCCAGCTCTCCTCCCATAGATGCGTGTTGTCACCAGGAACTTCGGTATCTTCTTGAGTCCAGTCTACCATCATCCAAACGTTAGCCGCCCCTCTGTGCTAGGTTTCCACAGGGCCAAAACGCAACATACTCTCTACGGGGAAATCTTCAAATTCATCATCCTCCTCCAACGCAGCAGCCGGCTTTGCATCTTTCGTTGGGTCAGTGCCCTTGCCTGATGTTGTAGCTTTGGTGGTAGGTGGCGCGGCACCGGACGCTGGAGCTGCGGACATGGTGGTGAGATTTGAAAGGAATTCGAGGCGGTGTGATGCGATACGAAGAAGCAGCGGGTTGAGGTTTTCGTGATCGCGTGCGGGTTGAGATGTTTATCGAAGGTCACTTGGGTCAAGCTTGAATCGGTCTACCAAAGAAATCACCATTCGGTTCAGACCCCTGCAAAAAGGGCCACGCTCTGCGCTTTGAGGCTGAGTTTGGATGCCGGACCTTTTCTTACATAGCTATATTTCCTTCCCCTTCCTTCTGCACTTCTATATTCCTCAGCCTCGTGTATGTTCGATGATTTAAGACTGCTCTAACCTCTTAGTATTCTCACCCTCTCCTCTCTTGAGGCCTGTGGCGCATCCTATTCACTTCTATCTCCATCCCCACATTCTTGGCGGGGTCATCCGGACACGGGTTCCTCGATATATACATTTTATCATTATCTGATTCACTTATTTAATAGATTCAATGTGTTAATCTTATAATTCAATATTGGTCACAACCTCTGGACAATCATTTACCTCTCCATGATACAAATTCCGGCCTTATCCGCCGTTCAAGGACTGTTCTCGATCCCCGCGATTTCATAAGACTCAGTCGCCAAGATGAGTTGGTTCAGATCATCAGCTAAGGCTCAGGCCCCAATGGTCGCTGCTGAAGAAGATGAGCATCTTCGTAATGTTGAAATTGCTCTTCTTAAACTTTTATACGATGATATTGCTCAAGCGGACAAGATTCTGAAGGAAAAGGATTCTGCTTTTCATCATCTTGGCCGCGGAATCTCAAGTTTCATTGCCTCAATGTTGGGGGTGGAGAAAGAGCTTCTCAAAGAGGCCGCTGCAACCTTGCAAGTAGCCGAAAACAAGACCTGGGACGACATGAAGAAAGCTCAAAAGGAATCGACAGCCTTTCAGTCAACCATATATCCACCGGGCACGGAGTACCTACTTTGCTATGCCATTGCTCAACTCACCAGTGCCATCACTGCTGTTCTCAGCGGGTCTGTGACTGAAGCTATCAGAGGATTTTACAAGTTACGAAAGGCGTATCTAACACTGGATGGGATTATGGATATTGAGACAAAATATCTGAAGCGCATGTCAGGTTATCAGGCTGGATCTCATGTTCCACAAAGGGTTTCAACTAGTCATCTGAACGAGCACGAGAAAGGCGCCCCTCTAGCGACGAGGACTTCGGGGTCAACAAGGAATTCGAAGGAGTTCGCAGGAGAGAAAGATCATACCTACGAGCCTATTCATGTTCCAAGTCGAAGTACCACCAACGGGTCTGCAAACATGGAGAGATTGACTCCAGCAAGTTCACTTGGTCATGCCCCTTCGAGGGTAAGGTCCAATTTGCTAGAGCAAGATCCCGCAGCTTTAGGAATCACTTCTCATACAGACATCTTTATCCACTCCGGCACTAGGTTATGCTACGGTATCTTGCTCGTCGTGTTCTCCATGATTGAGAACCCAATTTTCAACAAAATCTTATACATTGTTGGCTTTAAGGGTGACAGAGTTAGAGGGACACGGTATCTATGGGAAGCGTCGCGGTTCAACAATTTCTGCAGTGCTATATCTGGAATCGCTCTCCTAGGCTATTACAACGGCCTCGTAGGTTTCTGCGATATTCTGCCAACAGATCCGGGGGCGGATGACGACCTTTCTGGTTATCCTAAGAGAAAATGCGAGGCCCTACTCGCAGACATGCTAAAAAAATATCCAGAATCCAAACTTTGGAAATTGGAGCAGGCACGTATGAACGGATACAACAAAAACCTCCCTGCGGCGGTTCGCATCTTGGCAAGCAACTCCGACGGCAATATGAAGCAGATCGCTACCATCAATATGTTTGAACTGTCACTGACCACGATGTTTACTCATGAATACCAGCTCTGTGCTGATTCTTGGATGAAGTGTGCGGATCTTAGTTCGTGGTCGCCCACGCTATACGCGTATTTGACTGGATCTTGCTTTTTAGAGTTGTATCGGAATTTGAGGCAGAGTGATCCAGTGGCTGCGAAATCTTACAAACACAAATCTATAGAATACATCAGGAAGGGTCCACCACTTGCTGGAAGACAGAAGGTGATGTCGAAGGAGCTACCTTTCGATATATACATTGTGAGGAAAGTAAAGAAATGGGAGGAAAGAGCGAAAGATTGGAACGTGGACCTTGTCGATGCAATCGGCGTTTCTCCATTGGCCGAGATGATATACCTTTGGAATGGAGTGAAGAAACAATCGACGGAAGAGTTGCAAAAAAATTTGGATATTTTGCAATGGGAGAGGACGAGCCACCTGGAAAAGTTCAAGACTGACTTAGATGAAGTTGCCATCTACGCATTGCTAGAGGCTTGTGTATTGAGAAACATGCACAAGTATGATGAATCACGGGCGATCTTGAAGAAGGAGATTCTCAGTCACTCAAAGTAAGTTTCTCTTCCTTTTCTTCTAACCCAGCAACTGAGCAATTCTAGACTTGAATTCAAAGGTCCCCTGAAAGATGACTGGACTTTCCCAAGTGCACACTATGAGATGGCGGCCCTAGCATGGAACGAGAAAGATCTCGAAAATTCAGACCATAGGGCCAAGGTTGAAGACTGTGAGAACTGGTTGAAGATTGTCCAGCATTGGGGAGAGTCATACAACTTAGATACGAGGATGTCGTTTAAAATCACAACATCCCTAATCACCGTTAAAAGACATAAAGGTATTATGGGTTTCTAGATGGGAATGCATCATGGGAAGGATTTTGGACATAGATTCTTGCATATAAAACTTTCATTGTAGGCCTTGGAAACCCAGACGGTGTACTGGGATTGAAAGTCTTGACACTGATGGAACTTGAGTTAAGTCATATTTGACCGCATAAAAGCAAGTCGGATGATGATTATTACTATAGCGCGAGAGATTCATACGAGATAATGTTACAAAATGACCGAGAAGTGTCTCATCACGTAGGTCATGGAATCGATTCGGATAGCTCAGTTTTTGCAGTGCGAGGAGAGGGCAATATCATAGACCACAGCTCAAGGCTAGAGAGAAGGGGGAAAGCTTTGGGGATATGGAAGGCTAGCTCACAGAGACTTTCTTTTGTCAAGATAGCAACCACAATCATAAGTCTCCCTTTTCTATCAACTCTTGCCTCCTGAATTATAATATCCCGCAACGCCATAAGTCGGGCAGTTCAACCTTCCGCCTCGAAACGGATTATTACTTTAAGGCATTAGTCGTAAAGCACCATCATTATCTGAGTTTGCGGATATTGTATTGTTGCATGCTGCACCTGTTCAACAGCTATCAATCGATCGCAATCTTCCATGAATATGGCAGACCAAAATTGAGAGTATTACACTCCTCAACCCATCTGGCGTGGCAGTTGGTTGCGTCAAGCCTCACGCGCCCCCTCTCCCGCTGCTTCGAGGCTTTATCGCTTAATTAAGTTGGGATGTTTTCTTGGACTATCCATTTGTTGTACTGGGCATATATGGTGGTCCAATTCCGCTATGTTGTCATTCATCTATCCGTGGCGGTACCCTATAAACACTAGACGATGTTGTATTATCCACAGACCCTCCCCAGCCCAAGGCTTATTTAAATTCCAAAAGATTTCCATAAGAAAAGGCTAGTCCGATCTGTGTTTATACGCTGCAGGCAGCATTGACTGGAGAAGCTCTGCTGCTACCAATACCCGAGACTGATTGCCTTGATTGTCTGTAAGGGTATAAGACAACCCTCCTTTGTAATTACTATTGCCAGAAGCTCACAATATGATTGTCCAACTTCAAATCAGACAATCATTGTCTGCCAGTATATTTCAAACTACAGTCATTGCAAGTGATTCTTGACTAGGTAGGAATTTAAAAACTCGTCAACTTCTTTCTTGCATATAAACTTTGATCGCAGACTTTGATTTCTCAATAGTATACTGGTTTGGGAGTCGTTCATGGAGACTGTGAAATAAATCTCTTCTAGCTTCAAATTGGCAGGTCAGATGTTATTCACCAATGTAGCATGAGAGAGCTATACGAGAAGGGCGAGGGAAGCGTCTGGGGAAGGAGGATCAGAGAAGTATCTCGTCACGTGGATTGTAGCAGAGCGGGAGTGCATTATCTCTCCTCGATCCTACCAAGGCGGGCGGTTTGGATGTGTCATATTTCGTTTGCTACATCCCGTCCTGACGCTGAATAAGCTCCGGTCCTCTGAAGATTTCTCACATTTTCCGAACTCTCCAATCACATTCCCGTTCCGCAGCCATTCCCTCGTATATCTCACGCCACAAATTCTTCAATGTCACATCAAGCAGCACAGCAAGTCAAGCAGACACAATATGGTATGACAGAGAAATCGGACTTATTATTCCTATCACTCAAGCAAAAAAGTAAACGGCGGCAGAAAACAGATATGATATCCCAAGAAAGAATCCTCGCAACTCCATCCAAAGCGTTCATGTCATTTAAACATGAACACAAACCCTCCAGCACAAAATGCAATATGCAGTGCAGACATGTGTATCCCAATAATTTCCCAAGCAAAGCAAAATCCAACCCTTGCTGACCATGAATGCCCTTTAAAGCTCAAAGCGCATGCCCAATGTGTGTCAAATACACGTAGTTCCATCCCAATAAACCAAATAACACAAAATAGTTTAAAAAAATGAAATGAAGGACATAATAGTCCGAAGATAGCCACCGACATATTGTGTAATGATTGACGCGGCTAGAAACGAAGAGGGGAGAATTGAAGGAAAAATTATGAAGGGGAGAAAACGACAGGCATTAGAACAAAAGAAGGTATGTCGAGGGTTAAGGAAGCGCAACAACGCAAATAATGCTGTGCATACTATACAAGAAGTAGCATAGCAGATTGAAGGAAAATGCCTGAGTCTGGCCAATAAGACAAGACGCCAACTCCTCTACCTGGCCATGCAACCAGATACTGCTGAAACACAAACTATCCGTCTTTTCCATTATTCTCGGGTCTGAGTTTGGTGCCGCTATTTCCCTTCCCTCCTTATTCAATGTATGTTGTCCGTCATGTTTATGTACTCGTCTCTTCCTAATCATATTTCGTAAGACGTGATCATCGACACAATATTCGTAAGCGTTATCATTGCTGTTGTCCAGCCCAGCCCCAGCCGCCTCCAGAGCCAGGCGTTTGCGGTGGGGCCCAGCCCTGAGCACCAGGCTGAGGGCCAGATGAGGTTGCTTGCATGAATTGTTGAGAGCCTTGATCTGGATATAAACCACGACCTGGTGCTGGATATCCCTGACCTAACCCTTGCATACCTGGATACTGCAAAGGTTGTTGCATTTGTGGATTGCTTCCGGAATGGCGAAGCTGAGGAGGTGGTTGATGTGGCGACTGTTGGATGTGTGGAGATTGTTGGGATGCATGAGGGCTGTATGTAGGGAACCCATGTTGTGGTGTTTGTGGAGTTTGAGATGGTGGCCACATCTGGTTTTGCTGCGGGTATCCATACGCATTGCCGCCTTGTCCTAGATTACTAGTACCTAATGACAATGGCCCTACCATTTGATCTGACCTTATCGATCCTTGGGGGACGCCTCTCATAGGTGACTGTGCAATGGCATTCTGCGGACGAGGTGCCTGCGAGTATGACTGCGCGGGCATCATATGCTGCGGAGCTTGATGGGACATTGAGGATTGCTGAACACTGCTCTGCGATGTGCGGGGTGATTGCAAGGCTTGCGTTGAAGGAAGACCGTCATTCGTGCCTATTGGCTGCTGGGCAATATTTGAAGGCGGAGCTTCGTGGGTCTGCCGCCACCGTTGCTGAAGATATTCATTGCTGCGCTCGCGCTGAATGCTTATCGTTTTATTGTATTCCGCAGCATGGTGTGCTTGCGTCAAAAGCTCGTTTGGTGGACTTGCTTGAGTCCGGTCTTGGTAAGGTGGTCCAGTGATTTCCTGACGGGGTCGTTGAATGTTACTGTAGTCCCGCAGACGCATGTCGGTCTGTTCTGGCGCAAGTGTGATCATCGGGAGTGTTGTAGCACTACCAGCAGCACCCATCATGCCTGGCTGGACTGTTTGTGGTTGAGGATGTACACCAAAGTGGCTTGGATTGTTGCTGTAGACAATGTCACCATGATGACCTAACTGCAACGACGCAGATGCGCTCGCTTCTGCCGCGGCAGCATCTCTGGCTTTGGCAGCACCCGGTCTTTTCTCTCCTGCAAGATCTTCCTCGGTGAATCCTTGCTTCCTCGCCTTTCCTTCCCAGTAATCATCCCTTACGCGTCGTCCATTAACTATGACCCTGCTGCCAAATTGTCGGAACATGGATTTGGCTGTGACGATTGCTATTTGCCGTGATCGATAAGAGAACGGCAGAATCTCTTGATGGATCAGATCCTCCTTCTCAGCCTGGGTAGCAATGATTTTGTATAACGATCTGTTTTTGTTAAATAGTAAATATGAATCTCGATAGCCTAAGACCCTCGCACATTCGGTGGCCAGCATGAATAGCTTATCTCCTCTGTTTGGCACGAAGAATGTCCGGCATCTATAATCGCGGCCATCCTGAAGATGCCCAGTGGGAGTGACCTTTTTCTCTCCTGCTTCGTCATATTCTCGAGGAATATATTCATCTCCTTCTGGACCTAGTTGATCCGTAGTATGATCTCTGACGGTAGGTAATGCTTTTATCACCGATTTGGGTGTGGTTTTGGGTGGCGAGGATTGAGTGGGTGTAATATTACTTAGTTGCGAAGGCAATGCTGCTGTTTGGGACTGGGGGGTTTGAGGAGGGATGCTCTGAGATAGCGGCATCGATGGCTGATTGGGACTTTCTGGCACAGCGCCAGGCCCTCTCGACTTCATCGGGCGTCCTCTTTTTCGGGGCTTTGAGTCACCTAGAATGAGACATCCTCATTAGCAAAGGGTCTCTGAAGCGGCAGCGCGCACCCTGTAACACATCGCTACGATGCTCGAGGCGCAATAGCTGCGGTTGGGTACCCGCTATAGCGATTGCTGGATCAATGACAACATACCGTCATCTCCCAAATTATCACCCGTGTGCAGGTCGCCGTAGGTATCCGGCGAGCGACTGCGTTTGAGGCCTCGAGGACTTGTATCTGGTGTGATATTTGCAGCGGGGTTGATCAGAGCTCCTATGTCGAGGTTCAAGAGTCAGTCAATGTCCGAAGCAATTATTGAGCGACCACCATCAATTCAAACAAAGACATCGCATCGCATGCAGTAAGATGCAATTAACCCGACTGATCGTGTAGGTGCGCATGACAAGGACAATCTTACCTGATGAATTGAGGGCTGCTGGATTGATGGTACCAGAGCCGTCAGTGACTCCCAGTCCGTTTGCCGTCTGGGCCGAGTACATGACCGCTGACGGCACGGTACAGCGACGACAAGCACGTCAAGTTCTTCCCCGATTTTTCGGGCTTGTCTTTCTCGAAAGCGCGTTCGCGCCCAAAAGCGCAAAAGAATCGAGTGAAGGTTAGATGACAACCGGTGCAGCTGAAGCCTGCATATCTTGCATATGTAAGCGACGGGTATGTCGATACTCCGATAACACCTTGCGATGATATTGCGGTGGATGTTGCGATTGGCTTGGAGATCCGGGGCGACGAGCTTCACGTCGACTTTTCGAATAAATTATTTTGCTTGCGAATAGCTCCAGATATCGGACTGCGACTGGATGGCGACTTTGAACTTCCCCACTACGTGAACTGGCGGGATAGACGAAGAGCCTCTCAACCTCTCGCTTCAAATGCAAATGCGACCTTCCCGTTGCGCCCGTCAAGTCTCCTGTAAGATCCCTGGCCCGAAATATCTTGCGCAAGGACCAGTACAAGGACGAACGATTCCGGGGGCAAAGAAGCGAAGGAAACAAGCCCAGCCAGCCAGCGAGCGAGAGTCTGAGCGTGGAAACCTAGTCGGTCGTGTTCACGATAAGTTCTATGCGCGATTGGCGAACCGTGGAACGGGTATGCCAGTTTGAATCCTGCGAGTTGAAAGGCGCGAACGAAAAAGACGTGCAGCGGTTGCTGACTGCACTCCAATCCCATTCAATCCTATCCAATCCGGTCCGGTTTAAGTCAAGGGCCAAGCGTAGCAGCAAGTCTGCGGATGAGGGGGTTTCTGGATAGGCTCAATATCCGAATTCATATGAATGGTCGCTTTGATCTTCGGATTTGACTCGTGGATTAAGGTATCGTTGTCCAGAGCTCACCTCTCATAGCAGGCTGAATCAATGCGACACTGCTTACATACGGGGCCCGGCACGGGAATCAATGCTGAATATTGATATTGGAAGCGCCGTGTCTTGTCAAGAGAAGCTTTCTCCGTCTCTTCTGCATGTACTTCGCCCAAACCTCGGGAGATAGAAGACCGTCGGTTCCCGTTCGAAAGGCTTTTGGAATTTCGGGCGTAGTTGGGGTCTAGGTTCATGGAGGCAAAGGAAAGAAGATGTGCGATTCTCTATTTCTCGTTCTCTTCCAGCGCCGGAGGAGTCGGTTAGCTGGAACAACTTTTTCGTCTTCGTAAGACTGCCTGGATTTGCGATATTAATGATGAAGAGGCGTACTATAGTATCAATCGAGGGAAAGATCGCTTGGAGTAATAATGGATGAGATCAGCCAGCCGGACGATGCTATCAGAACATCCCCGTACGTACATCAGCTAGGGTGGAAACTCGAAGGGTCCGAATGGGGTAACAACTGCAGCTTTCAGGCCATTCCGCCGTCTCGCTTTCTCGCACTGGCCTGATCTCGTTCTAAGATCCACAAGATTCAATGTGATTCGGTCATTTGCTCTAGCAACCGGGGGGTTTATTTACTCTGTCAAGCTCTTGAGATATCAAAATGATGATTTGAGGAACATGGCAGGCTGCATTGGCATCTCCGATTGCAGTGGGACGTAGGTTAGCTAAGCCTGCGATTCTTGGATTTAGGATCATAGTGGCAGATACAAAGCAGGGTTTTTAGTGCCTCGTATTGGTCAGAGGAGTCATGATCATGGATTTTGGAGAGAATGCCCTTGAGGGGTTGGCCTTTCAGTTGAATATAGGCATACGATTGGTCGGCGACCCCCAAAGCCCCAAGGGATTATCAAAAATGAAATGTCAAAAATATACCGCCACAGCTGAAACCACGATGGTTGAATTAGTGCATACTTTTACAGATCAAACGCTGCTTCTGGTAAGAACATCGGCGATGCCTTGTTGATTTTAACATCCTGGCGTTGCGCCCGAAAATTGGCATTGGTATGGAAAAGCTCGAGCCGTCGTTCGGTCCGTCCTCTTTAATACTAGCTCTGTTATATGGAGATAAATCGATTTCTCTGTTTGGATAGAATGGTCTAGCCATTGTTTCCGGGCAGGAAAGAACCCTTACTTACTTCGAAACAAGATGTCCTGCGCGCTGCGGTTGGCCCAAGGTCCGTTGCAGAGGATTCGCACGGATGTCTCGACGGCGGTGAACATTCAGAAATCCAAAACGTACGGGCATTCGTAGATCCTCTTTTACGGGCAGAGCCGCACTTGCATGAGAGATATCATGGGACCAGCTGACCTAGTCAGAACTAAGACATTTTGGCGGCATTCTTTGGAAGATATACCTTGTAGGACCTTGTAGGAACCCTGTCGATATCGAAGGTGGTGTGGTAGGATGAGGCGTTCAGTAAGCTTTTATCAACAAATCCAGGCTCCAATACTCCAGAAGAGGGACGCTTTAAGCGCCGAGGCTGGGCCCCCCGTACGGAGCGTATGCATAACATTTCAAGTATGCAGTGGTAGGCGTTTGCCACGTTCATACTGGACCCTTGGAAACCAAGGAGGCTTTTCTTCTAAATATTGGCCTTCAAGCCTTTTGTAAGTCTTTCCGCTCTTTCCGATTTGATGATGGTGGTACTGTGGTCTTTTGATCGCCGCCAACGAAGGTGCAGAGAGCCGCGGGAGATCTTCTGGACCCCCTCCATCACATCAAAAATGACGGCGGGGTATTATTAGTATTATTAGTATTATTAGTATTATTACTAGGTGAGAAATATATTCCTTCTAAACTGGGAATCCAGCCAAAGCCCCACACACGCTAATAAGATTGGGCTAAGACGGTCACCCAGCCACCCAGCCACCCAGCCACCTAGCCACCTCGCCACCTAGCCACCTAGCCATGTCCCAGTCGGTCAAATTCCTCACGGTCTCCGAAAAGGTCAAGATGTCGAGGGAGCATGCAAAATTGTTTGCTTTGGCGGCCCAGCCCGAGAGCCTTTCTATTTTTGCGTAAGGCGCTTGCTGTGTAACCACCTTCTCCACTCTCCACAACCGTACGACACACGTGAGTTTAAGATGGGCCACGTTCTCGAGCGTCTGCAGGCTGTCCTATCTTTTTTTTCGGTCTCCTTCTGCATCCCAATCTCCCCATTCCTGCCGTCCTTTCATTAGCCGGAAACACCCTTACACTCCTCTCTATCCGATACCTGGGCTATCTGTGGGGGCTGATTCGGCGGTAGATTCCGGCCCTCTAAGCCGAGATGTCTCTCCTCCATCTGTCACATATCATTTGTTTCCTATCTTCTGTATGATTCACAATCTTCCGTTTGGAGAAGCCTCCGTTCAAAATCCCATGGTGATTGGTACTTGGTAAAGAGACACATCATCCTGGTGGAGAGTTTTAAGATATGCCCCCTTACGTTAGTTTCAGATTCATCATCGATTTGCTCCTTCCGATGAGACACGGTCTTCCAAACGGAGAACTCTCCGCTCGAATTGCCGTTACAACTGATGATCATTTCTTGAAGCATACGATAATGAATTGCACTTTCGTGAATGGCTCTGTTCTAGCGATCCACTTCTTCCGATTGGGGTTCTCGCAACTCTACGTTAGAGTGAAGTTTGATATTGTTCAGCACTGAATAATGAATCCGCAAAGCCAAATATATATATATTCTCTTTAAGGGATGTTAGTAACATATTTTTGACTTCCTCATGGTCTAGTAACCGTCACTCAGTTTTTCAAAATAGGTAGTTAGATAGGTCTCACAGCTGTAGACAATTATCATTTCATTCTTTACTTAGTTCATCCTCGGAACTGGTGCTCTCCTCAAAGCTAATCTCATGCCCACTGTTAGAGCTGGAACTTTCATCAAGATTTATCCCAAATCTACTCAATTTCGACTTAGCTGAGATGATGGAATCGGAATCGTCCTCAAGGTCGCTTTCGTGTTCACGATTACTGCTTTTTGCAGAGCTTCCGGAGAATTCGGCTTTAGATCCATCATTAGAGCTTTCATCGTTTACTCTCCAATTGGGATGGACCATTTTTTCTGGTGGAATAAATTCCCCAGCCTTTGGTTCAACCCTATTTTGAGCCACTCTTAGAGTATAGTATAGAGCCTCCGAATGCAATCTTAGCTGCACTAGAACGTCCAATAGAGAAACATCTCTATCCACATTATCTCTGCAGAATTTCTCCATAGCCTCTCTAGGCTCGTTGCGCGCATACTCGATGATTCCATTGCAGACCCTCAACCAGCTTATAAGTTCGTCTGCATCCAAAGTGCCTTCATGCTGTCGAAACTCAACGGTCCTCTTCTCGGGATGTACGTAAGGAAGCTCTACATTCGCGAATGCATAAGCCAAGCGCTTTTTCTCCGGCTCAGGAGGTTGTAACAAGCCAACAGCTTCATTACCCGTCTCTGTGCTCAAAATCATCTCCAGGCCCGGTCGTCTCAACCGATCCCCAACAAGTCCCAGTCCCAAGACTGAAAGCTCTCCTATATTGCCACTCTGGAGCATATTTTTCAATCGATGTTTCGGATGTATGGTCGCAAGCTGTGTCTCGAAGGTCCAGAGAAACGCGCTCAAGTTTCTCAGTGTATCAGCTGAGAAGCCAAGGGTTTCATCACCACTATGCACGTGGATGCCACAGCTTTGATTGATATTAATCCTGTAAGTGCCCGCCAGGATTTGACATACCTTTCTTACCTGCGCTATTGACTGCTCAGTAAAGTAGAAGATAGGGGTAGTAATCTCGATCTGGCAGTAATTGTACTCCCTATGTGGAGCCATAATAGAGCTATCCTGAGTGATCATCCAATGGCCTGGAACTGGATCAAATACTTTCCCTTGGGATGAAGCAGGGATGCCGTGGTTGCGAAGAGTATTGGCGATGTGCATCTCGATGGCTGTATCGGATGCATAGCTTTGAGGCTCGTTGCCACCGTCGAGGCCGTAGGCTGATCTAGGGTCCTCTGGGTTTGGGTCTCGGTCTCCTTCTGCAAGAGTAGCCAGGGCGAGCTCCATTTCGATCCCGAAGGTCAGGGCTGGAATATTTTTATAATGGTAGTCGGTCGACATGGTTGGTGTGTTGTACGTTAGTATAAACTACGGTTATGTGTATCAATATGTAAGTGCAAATTCTGAAGCGATATCTGGAGTCCACATTTCCTCGCCATGATAAATTACTTTATACCTTACAATGGCTTTGTTGGCTTTGAAGCTTTGGTTATTGTGATATAACCTTTGATGAGTGGATCCTCAAAGGTCCTTCATCATGAGGTATACAAAGCTTTTGTCAGGATCCCTTCCCTCCAAAATCGAGTGCTGTACTAGAGACAAAGGAGAATTCTTTGTTTTCTTAAGATCTTTGACGCCAGGATTTTGCAATTTGCCAGAATCATGAAAACTTCACCTGTCCGAAAAGTTTTGGGGTTTTGGTGGGTGCCAAATTGTGTAACTAAAAGCCGGGACAATTACCCTCTAGCAATCATTGCACAGTTCTTGGTGCAAATTTGAGGACCATGTCAAGGATTACAAGACAAGGTGCTTGATAGTACAACTTCACATAAATCACCAGAAAGCTATTCCCTCATCGCATTCTACACCCAAAAATCTCTTTTCAGAATAAAACATATCAATTTTAGAAATGCCTACATTAGTTTTATCATTATCCCACAATCTCTACCTCGTTATAATACCTCCCCCGAACTCGATGATTCGGGATCACTATTCGTCTCAACTCTCTTCTCACCCAATTCAGAGCCACTCTTACTCTCACTATTATTATCACTATCCATAGCCATCAACGGCCTCTTCCAATTCATCTCAACCCCCCTAATCCGCCTCAAGAACTCATCCCTATCTCCCTCAAACAACTTCTCCCTAGCCCTCAAATCCGCTCCCCAATTCTCAGCCCTCAAATCCCTCTGTCCTTCAAATGTCTCATCAAAAGGCGGCACCTATTTACAAATACCCCTGATAAAACGACGCTGGTTCATATAACCCCATCACTTCAGCCTCGGGTACAGCTAGCAAGAAGTCATTATTTATTTGATAGATAAATAATGGTAAAACAAGTAAAAGATTTATAAAGAGATAAAATTTGGGTAAAGATATTGATATATGAAGCTTAAATAATATATATTCATGTAGTAATAGCTAAGAATATATTTCTGGGCTTTGCCAAAATTAATATTATGTTCTTTAAAGAATAGTGCTTTATCCTCCATATATTTTATTTACATTTTTAGCAGCTAAAAACATATCTCGAATCCTTGTAAATACTTTTCTTTGTAACATCACCTAAATCCGCTTAGTTCTAATATTTCATACTGGCTATTCAAAATAGAAATTCCATTGTAGAGAAATAACAAAAGCAAGAAATGGATTCCGATGTCTTCTTATCGATCTTATCGAGGGCGATGAACAGCATTTGTGACAGTGTTGAACGCACAACCCACTTCGTTTACTAATAAGGTATTTTAGCAGTACCTATATAATAATATAAGCAGTGTCTGAATAGTCGCCAATCATTTCGTTTTCTTTATAATACAACATAAAAGGCTTTCGTGAATTTCCTCTATAGAAATGCTAATTTGCAAGCCTTCCAATATGTCTTCCTATACAAAGAAGCACGAGCCTCTTTCAGACGATCAGCCTCGACAGTTCGAAGTCACGGGTCTCTTTTCTATAGATTCTCCAGCATTAATTAACGAATATTCTATATTAATTAATACCCTTCATCGCTTCGCCCCAACAAGTACTTTCGAAATAGAAATACCTAAGGAAAGTAACATTCGATCAATTGAAGTTGGATCTGTTGAAATTTGGGAACGTGTTATTACTATACTTTAACTAGAGTCTACAACTCAACAAAATATTAAAACATAAGTTCTTCAAAACTTTGTTGATCAGACGTCATGACAGCTTTGCCAATATCTTTATGATTGCGGTTAATGATTGACTCAAACTTTGACCTTCGCTCTTCCCTAACAACGAGTCTCACCGCTCAAAATTACGTCGATCCATAGTAGACACAAGTTCAGCCAACTAGGAAAAACTAAGGAATCACCAGCCAGACCGAACATTATCGTACCATGGCGCCTTCTATGATTATCTAGGGTTTATCTTTGAGATCGGTGATTCGCAAACTTAGGAGGGTAACCAAGGGGGCAAAAACAAGGCCATTATGTATGAAGACGATAGCAAGGGAATGGTCACCAGAGTACTTTACCTAGGTCTTGCAGAGCGGAGCATTGCTATGATCGGATCTTGATCTGTTTTCCCAGACTGTCCCCGAGCCAAGTACCTCGATGGTAAGATTACTTTATCTGCTCATGCAGTAGAAGCCGTTCCTCTGACCATTTTGACAGATCCTGAATATTCGAAATGTCTTCTTCCGTTCAAACTTGCCTACTTTGGCTCAGGGCAGGTCTTGCTTAAAGATCTGAAGCCCGAGGAACAGAACATAGGTTTTTGCGTTACATTTGAAGACTCCTTTCAAATGATGGAGGTTGTTGATCAGATTTTGAATCCTACGTTCACCACTCATAAGTCTGCATCCACAAAAGAGCTCTCATATCCTTGGGAATCTACCAAAGCTATAGAAAGTACCTTGTCTACAACATCACCCAACTCGCCCCCATATTGCGCAGCACAGCCTATCGACAATATCTCTATCGGAGATTCGAGTTTGGACGCGGATTTGGAAAAAGGGAACTCGTCATTTAGTGACTGGTCCGCCAATGAAGAGCGAGAATGACGAAGCTCTGACTATGTCTACCCGACTTAACGTTTGATATTTCGAGCGTCAGATCAGTGAACTCCTGGGATCACTTTTTACAATTTCCCCAAAGATAAGCGCTTGCTTAGCAAGAACAATTGCATGGTTGTTGGATACGCAGTAACCGATGCACCCTTTTCAAAAATCATGGAAGTGAAAAGAGAAGGAGTTAGAATTAGATAGAGTCGGGATGAAATAGAGAACTTGTGCTCTGGATTTACTATATCTCTCGTACCCAAGTCGGTGTCTTTCTTTGCTCGCACTTCTCCTATTGTATTCGCCTACCTATCCATGTCGCTGTTTATTTTTAGAAGTTTTAATCCGAAGGAAAGCCTTCATTTTTGTACCAGGCGCTGGAGGCCAGAGTGGAAGATAGTAGAAGACTTTGAGTTTGCGGGAATGGGAATTTGCCGAATGGTGTTCCGGCGGGCATAGTTGGAGGAGATCATTTGAATGATGGATTTAGGCTCGTGTGTGAGGTGAGAAGTAAAGCTGGGACGAGACCAGGTTCAATCAGGCGAGACAATTGTGGTCTCGTCGCAAATATACTTCTTACCACACAAAGGCTTAATCGTAAACCTTGTTATTATGCGGGATGATGCTTTCTTCAAGGCATATCCTAACTAAGAAGTGATCAGCTGGATCGATCTCCTCGGTGCAAAACTTCTGCGTGTCTCAACATATCACTTCTGCTGTGAACCCCAAATCGTTGTTATCTCTTGTATTGCTATGTAAAGCCTTTTTCTTTCATCATCATCATAGGCCCAGCACAATCCCCCCAGTTTTTCCTCCCTCATAGTCCTCCAATCATCACTCATCCCCTTGCTCATAATATTAACCCCCACCATAAAGGAGAGGTATAGTTCCACCACATGCAAGAATGACCGATCGTAGAAATCTCATGTAAGACGGTGTTAGAAGCGCGAAATGCACGAGCCTCAACACCAATGCTAAAAGGAAACGCGCTGAAACACAAAACAAAACTATGCACAAATCGTCGTAACGTCGTTGAGAAAGGCAGTGGGTCTTCAAAAAAAGACACACGTCTCGTCACAAACGTGAAGTCGGACGTGTTTTGGAAGCATCTAGAGCATCATGCCAAAGGCGGCAGCGATACCTGCGGCAACGACGCCGGCACCGTATTCTCCCCCAATTGCCATCAAGGTCGCGGCGGCGGCCTTGGAAGTGCTTGTAGAAGATGCGGTTGGCGTAGATGCGCCGGAAGCGCCGGATGAGGTTGGCGTAGCGGTGGCAGAGGAGCTGCTGCTAGACGAAACAACGGCGACGAACGCGCTTGAGTTGGTATGGCCACAATTGGCTTCCTCATCCGATTGACACTTCTTTTGGGAGGCGAGAACACTGACAGACTCGTTAATGCATTTATCGTAGTTGTACTCGCAGATGAAAGTTGGTAGGGTGTTGGTGTAGAATTGAAGACCTGGGGCGGAGTTGTTGGCGGCACAAGTACAGTTGTAGGTGAGGCCAATCTGAGAGGAGACACGTCAGAGTGTGATCAGAGGATGAAGAAGTGTCGCAATACGATGAGCAGAAATACATGAACTCACATCGTCGCAAGAATTATCACTGGTATCTCCGCTGCAAAGGGTTCCGCAAGTATTGATTTGAGCGTTACACCACTGGCCTGTGTGGTCAAGTCAGCTTCCTTTGAACAGGCAAGAGTTATTGGGCCATTGCAGACATACTTCTCGTGGTAGGATCAACGGCATTGGGGTCAATGGTTGAATTGAGCAGACTTCCTTGGGCGGCGACGGAAGTCGCAAGCAGCGCAACCGCGATAAGTGACTTGATCAACATCTTGAATTGGAGTTTTTGTGGATGATTGGAAGGAGGGGATATTGGCGGAGGACTCAATTGATATTTCTTCGAAAGACTTTGAAGAACGTTGCGACGTGGTTGAGGAGATTTCTTTTGTTTTTTGTTTTTTTTTTGAGATGGGGAAGAAAAGGTGAAGCAAGTGGCTGGCAGGTGAGGTAGCTTAAGAGGCTGGGATACATTCAAACTAAAACGGCGCTAAAGGGCAAACTGCAGAAAGCTTGGCTTTTCTTCCCACACCAGCCGAGCAGGGACGCGAATCTTGTGTGCGGCGGGAGCCAGTCCAGTCCCGTCAAAGATCGTATTCAGATGCTACCTCAGGAACCATACGTGGTACCGTCTACAGTAGTACGATCTTCTCCGCATCTCTAGCTATTATACTTATTATACTTATTATACTCATTATACTCATTACACTTCTTTTAATCTTCTTTTTTCCCCCTTCTACAAGTCGCGTTACGAAGAAATGATATTTTGCTTGACCCTTGCCCTTTTCAAGATGAAGCTATTAAGGAGCCTTGGTGTAATATCCGCGTCCCCTGCTTAACGTGTGAAAAAAAGAAATTGGAATCTCGACCCACGGTCACTCCTTATCACCAAGCTTGTATATTTACAGGTCACCGCGCCGAGCTCACGATATGTAGCCCGGGAAGAACGTGGACCTTATCAAGCCCTTGGAAAGATACACTAAAGACAGGGCGCGCCCACTGGAAGGGAAACGGGAGCTTGGCAAGATGCTCACCAAAGGAAATCAAGAATCAGAAATTCAATAAATCTATTCCATACTATACCATACCATACCATACCATGCCTATCCCATGGAAATCCTTTCTTCATCGTTCGATTGTTCCTCTCACACACAGTAATTTCCCTTGCTCAGGTGTAATGCGGTCTTGATACGAACGAGAGTTACCCTTTTGCCGGTGTGCCGAGTCTTGTCAAGAGTCTTGCGTCTTGGACTAAGACAGCGAAGATGTCTTGGACTTCATGTGATTCGAAGAGACCGTCAAGCGCCAAGTCAACTCTTCTTAGCATCTTGACTATAGACAAATAAACCGAAAGAATTATCGTAAATATATTCGCTCAAAGACACCGAACTTGACCAGCATGGTTTGAGAAGCAAAGACCCACACGTGACGAATCAGGCCGCCTAGACTTCCAATGCCCTGGAAAACCTCACATGCGAGTTGATGGCAAAATACAATCTGATTGCTCTCGATCCAAGCAAGACTCATATTCATCTCAATATGTTATGCTATTTTATCAGGCCGACAATGGCTGCTGCGGCTGTCAAAATCTTCACTCATCTACCTTAGGTTAGGTAGTCCAGTGTACTCAAAAGGTCAACACCAGGTGGCCAATTTCGGCCTTCAGCCTGGGCTTGAGAATATAACTCTTTTCCTTTGAAAAGAATGATTCCTCAACACCTCTCGTTAGCAACCTGGAAGGCAGGAAACCGAAGGTAGAGAATGGAAGTTTCTCATGCTTGAAATCACGTGTCATTCGTGTCTTCTATTGATGCCAAGACTTCCAATTCTTCCCGCGGATCTCCATTGCCGATCGAGCCTCAAGAAGTCTCGACGATATCCAAACCCAGTCATCGGCGATAGCTTCGCTCTAAGACCGACACTATGGCATCTTCAAGCTCTCTTCCTTGCCCTTCTCTTTCTGTTTCTTTATTGATATGTCTCTTTCCTTCTTCAGTTGAATCCCTTGCTTTCTGGACATGGCAGGCGAAAAAGAGAACGATACCAAAATGCCTCCCCCACTCTCGGTTGCAGTTGGCCAAAAACGCAAGTCAAGAGAAGATGTAAATGAATCCCCATCAACCAGAAGTGTTGATGAGAAGAGGCGCTTTGCGCAAGTCAGGGATAATGAATATGCAAGAAAATGCTGGTCTGTCCTTTCCTGGACCCCGAAAGGATGTCGGTGGGATCCAGATGATCCTCCAAAGTTCAGCATGGCATTGAACCTGTTGTTCGGATTTGTGCGTTTGATCTTATTTGGCAATTTCATTTCTTAATATTCCAACCCTATCTCCATGCCATTTTGCTATGGAAGGCCCATTATGTGACTAAAGATTCGTAGGCCGATACTTTCACTGTGGCAAATCTCTACTACAACCATCCTATTCTGAACATCCTTGCCAAGGATTTCCATATCAGCAATGAGCGTGCGTCCCAAATTCCAACAGTCATGCAAGCTGGTTATGCGGCCGGGCTCCTCTTCCTCTGCCCTCTAGGTGATATCTTTCGACGACGGGCATTTGTGCTGATACTTGTTTTCTTCACTGCTACGATGGTATGGTCCGGGTTTACATTGCTCAAGCCAGAGGGAGTGGGCGCTAATACTCAACAGTGGCTCGGTCTCTGCCTGACGAAATCGTTTTCTGTCTTTCTGGCAATATCTTTCATCACTGCAGTGACAACTGTGACTCCTCAATTGATGCTTCCTCTGGTTGGCGATCTTGCACCACCACATCGAAGAGCCACCGCCTTGTCAATTGTCGTGTCGGGCCTTCTTGGAATACTCATTGCACGCCTCCTTTCCGGCATATTAACTCAGTTCACAAGTTGGAGAACAATTTACTGGTTCTCTTTTGGAGTTCAATACCTCATCCTGATCCTGTTGTTTTTCTTCATGCCGGACTATCCTAGCACAAACCCCGATGGCATCAACTATTTCAAAATACTTTACAGTATAGTCTAGATGTTATTCAAACATCCTGTTCTTGTTTAAGCCTGCTTCGTTGGATTTCTGGTGTCTTCGACATTCACAAGTTACTGGACAACTTTGACGTTTCTCCTTTCTTCCCCACCATATTCTTACGATTCTCTCGTCATCGGCTTGTTTGCTTTGGTCGGTATCGGCGCTATGGTATTCGGGCCCTTTTATTCCAAAGCTGTCATCGATCGTTTCGTACCTCTATTCAGCGTCATCCTCGGGTTCGTCTTATTTCTTTACAAAATTGCTATTTGTTCTTATGAGAGCTCCGGAGATAGGAGCTGTTTTAAAAACATACAAGCAAATCTCGTTCATTTGTTCTTGTGTCTGAGCTCCGAAAACAGCTCCCAGCTCCGGAGCTCTCACTAAAGAAAACGAGTTTTTAATATGCTAATTTGATGGTAGGCTGTGTTACTGCATTATAGGAGTTATCATTGGAACATACACAGGGAAGTTCACTGTGGCAGGACCGATCATCCAAGCTTTTGCCATTGATCTCGGGTTGCAAACATCCCAGATTGCAAATCGCTCGGCAATTTACTCAATTGAGCCAAAAGCACGCAATCGAGTCAACACAGCCTACATGGTGTCCGTGTTTTGTGGTCAATTGACGGGTACTGCAGTCGGGAATAATCTCTATGCTCAAGGATGCTGGATCAGAAGCGGAAGTGCAAGTGTGGGATTTATTGGTGCAGCACTTTGCGTTTGCTTTGTTAGAGTAAGTAACATCAGAAAGTAAAATTCCTATTCCATATTGTCTCAAGAGTAATAGAACAACATGTTTTCTCCCGAGATATATAATGCAATTGTCTATTTACTCATAAGACAATGCCTCAACTCCCAAATCTATCTAGAAGGAGCAATTACTAACTCCCCGATCTTCTAGGCGCCTTGGGAGAAAGGATGGGTAGGCTGGAGAGGTGGTTGGGGTTTGAGAAGGAGAGACCTTGGGCCATCAGGGAAGGGCGAGAAGAGCGAACCGGCAATCGAGCAAGTTATGGAAGAGCTGAGTGCTGAACGGCCATCTGCCACTGATGAAAGAGATGAATCCACTATGGCAGAGGCAAAGACGGAAGAGGCGATACATGCTACCCAGAAGTCCGAACGATAGTCTGCCAATGACGAGAGTCAACCATGCAAGCGAACATTATATACATCGACAGCATTCCAAATAGACCAGCTCTATTTGCAATATCAGATACTTGGGGAGAGAACAACAATACGATATCCTTTAATACAAAATCAACTCGGACCGACCAGCAGGACGGAAACGGCGTATTGCACATCAATCTGTCTCGCATATTCCATCTGCAGCGGCCCTATTGGCCACAGATAACTCTAAGGTCGGAATACATGCTTGCAAGGAGTGATGCCAATAAATAGACATTGTCTCGGCACGAAAAGGAGGCGAAGCAAAAATCCAAATGTCGACAACATGGGGCCGCCAAAGAGTACATCAAGATGGAGTCCTCAATTAAATGGGCAGAAAAAGTCTTTCGGTTGATCTTTGCTATGTACATATATACATTTCTTTCATCTTCAAGATCTATCACCTCGTGAGAATCAGCAAAATCCTTAAAGCATACTATCCTTCTGCTGCTCAGAAGCTGCAGTTGGATTTTCAGCCGGTCTAGGACTCAGATTAAACAACGCCTCCCTCTGAATCCCCACGTTTCTCGCCATCTGCGCAAACTCTAACGACCTCTTTTCCCACTCTTCAAAACTCATCGCACCTTCCAACACGGCCACCAAATTCATCGCACTCCTCGCCGCTTGATTTGTTCCCAAAGCACTCGACGGCCTCAATGTCGCCAACGCATCCCCAACCAATAAGACCTTTCCTTGAAAGAACACCGCATTGGGAGAGATCAAATCGGTTATGACTTGAATAAAGGGCCTTTTCACCTTCGTTATCAGTTCTGCGAAAAGGGGAGACAGGTTCTTCCTCGCAAGGGCTTTTTGGTGCTCCCAGACGTCGGGTGCCATCTTGCCTATGGGAAGTGTATAGCGATGATATTTGTTCTTGTTATCTGTCATGATTTTGATATATTCGGGGGAATTCCAGACGTATCTTTGACACCACACCCAATTATAAACGAGGCTTCCAGGGGCAAGGCTACCGCTTGAGCCGGGGATGAGGTAGCTTGTGTTGTGTTAACGAGCATTCAACAAGGTGAGAATAGGGAAGGGAATCTCACGAAACGCAAGTACAATTTTCAAGCCTGTTAAACGTCGGCATCCCATTTAGCACAGCTTTCGTCTCCTCCGAAATGTCCGTCTCAGGAACTGTCCCCCTCCACCCACAATACCCAACATACTTCCTTTCCACCTCCGGGAGCATCATCTACCTAATCTTAGAATTTGGTCCATCAGCAGCAATCACAAGATCTGCATCAATTTTCTCCGCCAGCCCCGAAACATCATGATACCAGACCCTCACACCCTCAGCTCCCTTATCTAGCACATCATGCACGGAACACCCATCCCTATAAACCGCCCTCCCGTCCCTCTCTTTCGCCGCAGGAACCTTACAATACGCACCCACCAACCCATCAAAATTCGCTCGTAATCGATAATACAACGTATCCCAATTCGTCGACCATAACGTTAGATTCATCGGATCTGAAGGTTTCACATCTTTCCCTTCGATGAATTGCCATTTTGGGGTTTCAGCGTAATAGGGAAGGTGAGTGAGGTCGTCTTGTGTCATGAAAATTTGGACGTCAAGGTCGGCGTTTATACCGGCGCCGGAACCTTGCATCGAGGTTGTGACGGCGCGTTCGAGGATTGTTATGTGGTGGCCCTGGCGTTTGAGCGCGATGCCATGCATGAGGCCGCCAAGGCTGCCACCGACCTAGGGGAAGGTCAATTGCTTCCCCTATTTAAGAGGTCTAGGAGAGGGAGTGATGGTTTGAGGCAGGGGCTTGCTCGGAGTATAGAAGAGATGCAATGTACAGAAGAAATAAGAGTCTAAATTTTTGTATTTGCTTACTTACAATGACAATATTTTGCCTTCGAGAACCCATCTTCAAGACTTCAGGAAGAAGACGAGAAAGATTGAGAGTCAGATATCTTATAATCTACCGGGGATTCAGGTTCTTTTGAAGATGCGAGATTCCATTTGAAACGCGGAAACAGAAAGTGAGAACGGGAAAGAGCAATCATCTTGAATCTCAGGGAAAGCATATCCTTAAATCCAACATGAGAAATCTACTAACTTAAGAAATTAATACATGTGTACGACGATGTACGCGAGATTTTAACATTCATTATCTTCACGTGAGAAACTAGCATGCGAGCCCGAGAGGGTCCGTCCCTGATTAGGGGGAACAAGTGTCGCTGATCTTGACTAGAGTAAGTACTTTACGTGAAACGGGGTCAGAAGGAGGAACCTTTTTTGAAGGCTTAGAAAGAAGTAGGTTAAGGCTTTGAGTTGTTGTTCACGTAATGCTCACGATGAATATCGGGAGGGGATTGCGAGCTTCCATTTGCAGAAAATAGAAAGCGAATCCTCTTAACAATTGACCCAAACAGCCATCCCACTACCTATAGTGATAATTTAACTATTCGTACATCGTTATTCGTTGCCAGAAAATAAATAGACGACCTGCTGATACGCCTAGAATCTCCTAGGCGTCCCAGTAGAGTTCATGGTTTCTTAACTTCATTCACTTCTCCTCACTCCACTCCTAGCCTTCTAGGTAGGATAGATTAGGTTCGAGCAGAGGAGGCGCTGCTATGGGAAATGACCGCCAAGGAGGAGATTTGATTTCCAGGGAACATCTCGTATAGTAAACTGATACAACGAGAGGGCCAAAGCGACAGCAAAGGTCTCAATATCAAATTATTACACGGTCGAATTCCAAACACGCAGACAAATCAGAACAAATACTGCAAAAAATTTCACAGCCAAATCGAAATACATTGTATACTTGATTCGCCGTCCCAAAAACATCACTAAATAATATTTTGGTCCAAAATCCAGCTTCCAAATATACAATAACTTGAAGTGCTCCACTTACCTCTCAGCCAAATCCAAGCCCCCCTCCCACCCCCAAGAAATTCCATATTCTCTCACGACAAGACCTTCAGGATTACCACAACCAAGTCTGAGAAATTCCTTACTTAGAGACCCCCACTCTCTGCCATAAAACACAGGCATGATTTTAAAAGTCGTGCTGTAATTGGGGCTTCCAGCGAACCGAGAGCGGAGGAGGGGTGCGGGAAGGAAAAGGGGACGTAGTTGAGTTGACTAGTTATTTTTTGGGGGGGGAGGATTATCTGGTCGGTGACCGCGAGAGTTTTGTGTTGTCGCGGGAAGTTTTGGGGTTTTCAAATATATCCTGATTGAGAGGCGAGTGGCATTTCGCATGCATGCATGTGAGGGTTCGGTTAGGGATAGGGGTATGCTTGGCAAGGCTCGAGAATGGATTTTGAAAAGAAGAAGAGAGTGATTTGGATAGTCCAGCTAGAGCGTGTATATTGTTGAATTGAACAAGCACATGATTATAGAAAAATAGCAGTTATTCCTGATCAGGCAATTTCTTCACAGAAAGGGAAGGTGCGACTGTGAGACAGTAACATCGACATTCTCCCCCGAATTCCACGTTCTGCACGAAGTTTCAAAACTAACGATTTTTGCAGAGATTCGTCTTCGATGGATTAATATTGCAATTTACAGGGTAGGTATCCATATGAATTTCAATATCTCCTCGTAGATGGGAACTCAAGGGCATGTATTTTCTGGCACGATGCCTCGAAGAAGCATACCATGCCATAAACACTGAATTTCCGATTGATTCACCTGAACCCCATTTCAAAACTTCAACAACCCTCCCAAAAAGGCAAAAAGATACAATATATCTTCTATTGGGCTTTGTCTCTTCCTTTAAAGAGCCTTCTCCCAAATTCCATCTAAGTGGGATCTACTCACTCATTTCAAATCCCTCAGGCTTTCACCCTCAGGTATACTTTGAGCTTTCGGTGGTATTGTTAATCATATGTAATGCGGGGCGCAGTTGTGTAGCTCCGAAATTGGCGTTCGAGCTGATCTCACCCGGTGAGCCAGGTTGTTGTTGAGAGAAAAGCTCTTATTTAAATATATACGACCATTAACAAAATTCACCAAAACGGGTAACCTAAGGTGTGAAAGACGCTTTAGATCACCATAAGCACAAAAGTAAAACCAACCCCAACCCGCCCGCAGTCACTAGGAAATTGTCAAGCTGAATCAGTGTTTTTCGAGTATGAAAGGAAAAGACTGGGCTGAAGGTCCAGAGCAACTTTTCACGCAAAAGTGGTCAACAGTAACATGAGAACCACGATTTATGCCACAGCACCGCTGTTGAGTGTTTATTTAGACCCCTTGCCATTTATTTTCAACCAAACCAAGATCTGAGACCTCTCCTTCTCATCCCAAGAGGCGCCTCCCAAATACCCCCCCCAGAAAATATAACAGCGAGTTTTCCCGTGGCAGCGATAGAAATCTTGACAATCAAGGGGCTAAATCCGGTTGCGCACACACTTGAAATTCCGAGAATTATCTCTGGATTATCATATTAAAGAGATGTATAACTTTGAATTATCTCTTGAAACGCGCTTGACTAGTTCTCATACTCAAGAACCCAGTTGACAAAGTTTGCTGCTGTTGAGTCTTCATCAGGGAGCGAGCACAGTCTTTTTATACTCTTCTACCTGTCTTTCAGATTCTTAATCTTTAATATATTACCCTTGGGAAGTGAGTGGATCACGGGCATGTGCTGGTTTCGTGAAAGATCCGACGTGGAGTTCTCTTTACTTGAGTATACGACAACCAGGTTTAGATATCATTGACAGGTTGCTAGTTGATTCCTTGCATGATGGGAGTTTCTGCCACCCCCGGAGCCATAAAGTGAGCTTTTTGCATGCTTTACCTGAAAATTGGGTCATCGTTTTCCATGAGTAGCTGACAAGGCTCTCGATTCGATATGAACAACAACAGCTGCAAATACAGGCACGAATCATCTCAATCACCGATACTCCCTAACAGAATCTTGTTTTCACGCAAATGATAGAACCGAAACCATCTCTCTTCCTTCCCCTCGCGTCTTCTCATGTATGTTTGAAGCAGCAGCATTCTCGAGGAAGTGTTTCGGCAGAAACACAGGCTCTCATGGTCTCGAAGCTACTGAAATAGTTAGCTTGGAATAATTTCGGCCAGTCCTTATTGGTATAATAAAACACCTTTGTGAATTTCCCACCACTGGCGTACCAGATACCAGAGTTGGGTCAAAGTTGGTTCTCACGTGGTCGTTTCGGGGCGTAAGGTAGGGCTAACGGTCAGCACCTATAAAACCTAATCCCCCCCAAAAAGGTCAGCCCTCATTCACCAGGTCCACCGCGCCCTCATATTTGGACGAATCCTCAGAAGTGATGCGGTGTTTTCTTATAATCATCGGGTTTGAGCACGCATGCCTTAGCCCTTGATATGTGGAGGATCTATGATGATCTTGCCGAAGTTGGTTCAGAGTGTAACATTGGATTGTCCTGGGAACACCAGCCCTTCGCGCATATTCTGAGATCGAAGAGAAATGTCAGCTGGTGCTCTTTGCTTGGCTCTACCTAGTGGTGGAGGGAGAGGTCGAGTCTCACAATGCAAAAAATGCTTCTCGACCTGTCTACCCATCATTGAGAGCAGCGACCTCGGAAGAGACTTTTCATCGTCTTTGATTATCTGTCATGATGGGAGAAGTTAGAGACCAGTTTCCAATCGGTGGGGATGCAGCGATGAAGAGTAACACTCCATGAGCTGTCGAACATCTCAATTTCGAGGGCTTCAGCATGAGTGGCTACTTGGAGGTAGGCTGGAATCTATTTTGATACCAGTTAGAGATATTTCCACTGTATGCTGCGGTGGCATTCGACAGGAGAAGGCAAGGTGGAATCGTTTGGGCAACTCTCCCTACCACGACAAGGATGGGCGCCATCAGCATGCTTGCCAAAGCCAGTGTTCTTGTATGAGAACGCAAACCGTCGAAGCATCATGAAGTGTGTGCAAGCAGCTTACAATTAGAAGTGTATGGGGAACATTAATTCTCTGATATGGAATGTTGATGAAGATGAAGGAAGTGGGAAACGGCCAGGAAGATGGGCTTTGACTTAGTGTTGTTTACATCTATTTGAAGGAAGGAATACATTGTAGAGCATAAATTCTAAAAGGGTGACGCTGACAGCGTTCTAGAGGAAGGCACAAGCATGAAGCTTGAACTCAGGACGGCAAGGGATCACGAAGTCACTGCTACCTTCAACGCACTTTTCCCCTCATGAATTTTGATGTTGTCTTGATTCTCTACTTCACATCTCCAGTTATCAATTTTTGATTTCACAAAGCTTATGATATTTTCACGAAGACGATTACTCTACGTTAGGGAAGTTGGATTCGGCATTTTCGAAGTTTCACGCGAAGAGTCGATGTTAAAAATAGATTCTTTGCTGGTATTAGACGCATTGAGGATTCACGGATAGCGCGATGCTTTTAACTTAGCTATAGTTTCTCGCAAAATTTGAGAAGCTCCGCTATTGCCTCTTTGACTAAATTGTATTTCATCCCGTAGAGGCTTCACCTCTCCCCACCACCTGGATTATGGCAAGATGATACCACACTGTGACTCCTCAATTTTCCAAAAATGCAAATTCTGAAATTCATGTGCGTCCTTCCCCCAAATTTACTCCCTTCCTTCACCTTGATAGGTAGGCGTTTTTAAACTCATACGTCAGCCAAGGAGCTCCTTAATCGACATATAATATGAGAACGTTACATCGTGCATCTCCAAACGAACTCCTCCACCGCGCAAACTTTGTAACGAGGTGCTTACTATATGTCATATTGCTCAAACTGTACTTCTGAAACTTGGAGGAACGTCTGAAGCAAAATAGTTGTGCTCCCCGACGGCACACTATCTTTAAGATTGACCATCACTAGCTATTATCCTCGCCACCGTTGCTATTGTGACTTTCGTTGTCAATTTATTCTGCTTGCAACTTCAAAGCAGGGCAGGCATCAAGAATTAGACCAAGTGAGTGGTTCTATACTCTGGTTGTAACAGAAATATGTGGGCTCCTCGAATTCAAAATCTACAGTCTCGTCAATTCAGAAGCTCCACGTACTTCCAGTATAGGTTTATTGCCTTGTACCGCGTTGAAAGGAAACTGTTCAGGATTGGGAAGGTATTTATAATTTGCAACTCGACATTAACTTTTTATCTTTGGGACGTAGTTCTTTTAGGTTCAGCAATAAGATTAAATCGTGAGGAATTTCACTGGTCAAAAGTGGTTCAAGAAGTCATCATTATGCTTATCAATTATGATGCAAGCAATATGAAGATCCTAACTACATTCTCTCATAAACATTATAGCGAATACCAAAGCCGGTCACTGACATTTCGCAGTAACCAAGGCGATGAGTAAGGTAATGCAATGCAATATGATGCTATACACTCATATGCTGATTTCCCTTTGCAATGTGGTCCTATAGGACACAATTGAAAATTGAGCATAAAGCTCTGTCAATTTCCGAATGCAGATATTTCCGCAATGTGCGCAATGTGTTTCCTCGATGTACATCTTGCCCGTATCCACATTGAAGTCATAGTAAAGCCCATCATCATCGATAGCCAATCTGTATACTTCAGTCATCCCAGACTCCGCCCAATGCAAAGTACTCCGACCCCATGCGTGCGTATGTAAACGAACTCGTAAGTCACAAGGAAATTTTCGACGAGAAACCATATGCTCGCCTCTACATGTCGAAATGGCTGCCATTGAACATGCTGCTATCTTCGTTTGTACTGGTCTTGACGATGCCACTCATCCGATCGCCTCGGCTCTTCTCGGGAATATCGAAAGGGTCCTCCCAATCTTGTTCTTTTTTCTCATCCTCGTCCATGTCATCATATTCGTCCTTCACTCGACCACCCAAGTGTTCATCCATCGAACTCTCATCGACAAACGTAAAGCCCTTAAAATTCGCTTGCATACCGGGAGACAAAGGGGTTGATGTTGCAACGCCGGCTGCCAAAGCTGCAGCTCGAGCGTTGAGTGATGAAGCACCATTAAGCGCATTGGTAAATTCGGGGTCGAAGTTCGATGTATCTGTTTCGGATTTCAACTTTGGCTTGAAGGGAGGTGTAATTGTCTTCTTAGTCAAAGCGACCCAATCGATATCCGCAAAGAATGGATGTCTCTTTAATTCCTCGGCATCATCTGTTGCTCCTAGTCGATGTTTTGGATTCCGATTCAGAAGGCCCTTGACAAAGTTTCGTCCTTCGGTTGTCAGAGTATCCCTTGGGAAACGGACCTTCCCGAAAGCGATATTTTTGTACATTTGCTGAGTATCTTCGGCGTAAAATGGACTCCAGCCGCAGCACATCTCGAAAACGAGTACCCCAAGTGACCAGAAGTCGACCATTTTCGTGTATCCGGCTTCGTCAAGCAAGACTTCAGGGGCCAAATATTCAGTTGTACCACAGAACGTATTTGTTGTGGCGTTCTTGGTCAAGTTCGCCTTCGACAGACCAAAATCACATAGGGCGATATGGCCGTTCGCGTCGAGCAAGATATTCTCTGGCTTTAGGTCTCGATAAACAATATCGTGCATGTGTAGATGCTGCAACGCCAAGATAAGCTCGGCAATGTAGAATTTGGCACGTTTCTCGTCAAATCGGCCTTCTTTCTGCAGGTGCCAGAAGAGCTCGCCACCTGACATGTAGTCTGTAACAAGGTACAGATCTGTAGGCGTTTGAAATGAGAATTTGAGTCCAACGATAAATGGCGAATCCGCCATTGCGGTTCTGACGAGAATGTTTCGCTCTCCAACAGTGTGTGCGACCTCCTTCTTTTGGACTATGACTTTCTTCTGAAGCACTTTCATGGCGTATATTCTCTTGGTATCTTTCTTTCGAACCTGGTAAACTTGGCCGAAAGTGCCTTTCCCGATGAGCTTCAAAATCTGGAAGTCCTCTGGTCCGTAATGTCTCTTTTCGGTTCGCTGGAAGGTGATCTCGACGTAAACTTCTCCTGGGAGGCCGACGTCCGTGTTATTCCTACCCCGAAGTGGAAACCATCCTCGTACTGGAGAACTGTCGTTCTCTAAAAGTCTAGCTTCAAGATCCACGTGCCCCAGGAACTCCTCCTTGTCACTGGCACGATCGTATATGGTGATATTGACGCGTGGATCAGCACCAACAACATCGCTGGTAAACCGTAAGTTGAGTTAAGGAGAACGTGTGCTGAGCAGACTTACAAAACAGCTTCAGTGTCCCATTTGGGGTTGGTCATAGACCGTCGCCCTCTGGCTTTGAAGTCCCTGTGATCCGAAAGACTGGTGTTGCTACTTTGACGACTTTTCATAGGAATCGCCATTGGTCGACCTGAATCGCTTCCTGATCGCATAATGGGAATACCACCC
>Ga0182030_10001195_pt1 | contig 52826 bp, 40 predicted proteins | sample 812S3MmetaG_FD_121299 | JGI IMG/M metagenome (GOLD analysis project Ga0182030, IMG submission 121299) | Permafrost microbial communities from Stordalen Mire, Sweden - 812S3M metaG (Illumina Assembly) | ecosystem: Environmental > Terrestrial > Soil > Wetlands > Permafrost | place: Sweden...
ATCAGCGGGGTGTCGTAATCAATCGTGATGAAGCGTACAGCCATACTTGACAGACGCCTAACCCACAGTTTTGTTCAATCATCTTTGAAAAATCTTCGGCCTAAGTCCGACAGGCTGCTAGTAGAGGAATAGGTTCATCATTTGGCCCTTGAATCGGCCCGATTCTGCCGCAAAATGCCCGGATGGCAACTCGTGCTGAACATATTCTAGTGACCGGAGGAGCGGGATTTATTGGCTCCCACCTGGTTGAGCGATTGCTGGGGGACGGTAAATCGGTCACAGTAATCGATGATTGTTCGACGGGGCGGTTGGAGAACCTGCGATCTGTCAAAGGACATCCAGGCCTCGAAATAATCCAAGCCAAGGTTTCCGAATGCGGCAAACCCTTGAATGATTTGGCCCGGGAAAGTCAGGCGATATATCATCTGGCAGCGGTGGTGGGCGTGGACTTGGTAATGAATTCCGTCCTCAAAACCATCGACAGCAATTTGCGGGAAACGCAGTTGATACTTGACGCAGCCAGCGCCGGAGGAGTGCCCATCTTGTTGACATCAACTTCTGAGGTTTACGGCAAAAGCTCCAAAGCAGCCTTCTCGGAAGACGATGATCTGCTCATCGGTTCGCCGCATTTGAGCCGGTGGAGCTATGCGTGTTCCAAACTGATGGACGAATTTTTGGCCCTGGCACACTCCCGGGAAAAAAACACCCCTGTGGTTATCGCGCGCCTTTTCAACACCGTTGGCCCTCGTCAGACCGGGCAATATGGTATGGTCCTCCCCCGATTCATCGAGGCGGCAAAGACGGGAAAGCCGCTTAAGGTATTCGGTGATGGCTCTCAAACCCGTTGTTTTTGCTATGTCGATGATACGGTGGAGGCGCTGGTACGGCTGCAAAACTGTCCCGCAGCCAAGGGAGAGATCTTCAACGTGGGCCGAGCCGGGGAAATCAGTATTAGGGACCTCGCACAACTTGTAATTCGCCTTCTGCATTCCACCTCTTCCATCGAATATATCCCCTATTCCAAGGCCTATGCGCCTGGCTTTGAAGACATGCTCCGACGCAAACCGGTGGTGGACAAGCTCGCCAAATATGTGGGTTTTCAACCCTTGACGAGGCTTCGACAAATTGTGGAACGGACCGCCGAATCCGTGCAATAAAAAAGGCACCCTTTCGGGTGCCTTGATTAAACTAATCGAACTCAGGATGATTTATGGGAAAATCAGATGGATGTCGCCGTTCGAGGCGGATCCACCAGTCACCGTAGAGTAGTTACCGCCGTCCAGTGCATTTTTCAGCCAGTTCTGCCGGAAGCCGGCAGAGGTGCATTGCTGCGCACTACCATCACCCAGCAAAATATTGCCGGCACCAGCAGTATTACCAGCAGAATGCAATTGAGACGACCACGCAACCAATCCTGTGGCAGATTGACCACCGCCGACGGGAGACACCCGATCCCAACTGCCGTTGGTGGTGACAGTCGCATCCGCTCCAGTAGGCGAGGCTGAGGTCACACTTTGGCCGGAAACGCCATAATTTTGGTCTTGTGTCGGGGCTGCGGTGGTTCCGCCGCTGCCTAGATTGCGATCTCCACCCAGAATAGACTGGGGATACGTATCAAGAGCACCAGCTCCTACAAAATAGGAGAGATTGGTATTGTAGAATGTGCCATAGGAAGGCTCGGTTATGACAGAAGGAGTCCAATAAGCGTTGTCCCCTGAAGAGCAATAAAAGTTCGTATTGGGCGAACGACCGTCGGAGGGGCAGACCACAACCTTTGGGGATTGACCCATTTCATTCTGCATAATCATGTAAGGCAAAAATGCAACCTTGGGGGCCGATGGGGTGGTGACTGCCTCCGAGCATCCGCCGCTCGACTGCGCCAGCCAGCATGGGAATTTGTCGCTATTGTCGTTTTCCCAGATGCGATAGGCTGTGCCCACCTGCTTCAAGTTATTGACGCAAGAGATGCGCTGCGCCTTCTGCTTGGCGCGAGCCAGTGCAGGCAGGAGCATGCTGGCTAGAATGGCGATGATGGCGATAACCACCAACAGTTCAATTAGAGTGAAAGCTCCGATCTTTTTGTTCCGTATTTTTTTCATAGTTTAAAGTTTGTTTGGCAATGGAGCGCCCACTGTCTGTATTATTATCCCAGTGTTAACTCGATTTGATTGCGGAAATAGCAAGGATGATGCCAAAGGTCAAAAAAGACCACCTTCGGGCTATTGTACGTGCCGTTTAGGCAGTTTACCACCAAAAATATCCTTTGGCGCGAAAATTCCACGCGGTATGCGTGAAAAAAACACGCCATTTTGCGTCCGAACTTCGGTCATACATTGAATCTAAAGTGCAGCACGTCGCCGTCTTGCACCAAATATTCTTTGCCTTCCATTCGATAAAGCCCTTTTTCGCGTGCCACTGCCACCGAACCGCATTGCACCAGATCGTGGTAGGCTACGGTTTCGGCTTTTATGAAACCCCGCTCGAAATCGCTGTGGATAACGCCGGCCGCCTTGGGAGCCGTGTCACCAGCATGAATTGTCCAAGCCCGCACCTCTTTTTCGCCAGCCGTGAAAAAAGTTCGCAGCCCAAGCAAGTGATATGTGCTGCGGATCAACGCTCCCACCCCGGATTCGTCAACTCCCAATTCCTTTAAAAAGGCCTGGGCTTCGTCCGCAGAAAGATCGATCAGATCGCTTTCGATCTGGGCGCTCATAATTACCGTCTCGCAGGCGAGATGCTCTTGAACGTAAGTGCGGACCTTTTTTATGTAAAAATTGGCCTCGCGGGTCGCTAAATCCGACTCTTTAACGTTAGCGGCATATATAACAGGCTTGTCGCTCAAAAGGCCAAATCCCTTGGCAATGACCTTTTCGTCGTCCGAAAGCGTAAGCGTAACCGCTGGCTTCCCGGTATCGAGGTGGGCTTGAATTCTTTTGAGAATTTGTGCTTCCGCCACGGCGATTTTATCGCCGCGTTTAGCGTCTTTGGCGCCCTTCTCAAGGCGCTTCTGCACGGTTTCCAAATCGGCCAGGACCAGTTCGGTGGTAATTATATCGATATCCCGACGTGGGTCGATGTCGCCCGCCACATGATGGATGTCCGGGTCTTCAAAACAGCGGACGACCTGAACCAAGGCATCGACCTCCCGGATATGACTGAGGAACTTGTTCCCCAAACCTTCACCTTGGGAGGCTCCCTTGACCAGACCGGCAATGTCCACAAATTCCACCGCGGCCGGAATGATCACCGAGGTTTTGGCGATCTTGGCCAAAACCTCCAGCCGGGCATCAGGCACTGTCACGATCCCAACATTGGGATCGATCGTGCAGAAGGGATAATTGGCCGCCTCAGCTTTGCGACTGTGAGTGAGAGCGTTGAAAAGAGTGCTTTTCCCGACATTGGGCAACCCCACAATTCCAGCTTTAAGCATAAATAGTTTTGCGAACGACCTTCTTAAAATCGCCTACCCCTTCGTCGAAGGCCGCCGCCATGAGCAATAGCGACACTTTGGGAATGCGTCGTTTGAACTTCTTAAGATTTTGCTCCGCTGCCGGTTCGTCCATTTTGTTGGCCACGACCAGACGAGGGCGCTTCAGCAATTCCGGGTCGTATAATTCCAACTCGCGCAGCAGTTGCTTGTAATCATCCCAAGGATTCCGCCCGTCTGTTCCGGCCATGTCGAGCAACAGCACGAGCAATTTGCAACGCTCAATGTGCCGCAAAAACTTGTGTCCCAAGCCGACATCGCGATGCGCGCCTTCAATCAAACCGGGCACATCACAAACCGTCAGCCGCGAGTAATCCCCGAACTCAACAATCCCCACCTGGGGATGCAACGTGGTGAACGGGTAGGAAGCTACTTTGGGGCGGGCTTGCGAAATCGCAGTTAAAAGCGTGGATTTGCCCGCGTTGGGGTAGCCGACCAAACCGACGTCCGCGATGGTGCGCAATTCCAACAAATAATCGCCCTCTCCACCCGCCTCACCCGGCTGGGCAAAGCGCGGTGTCTGCCGGCGGGCGGTGGCGAAATTACTATTGCCCAATCCGCCGCGACCGCCTTTGCACAAAATAAATTGCTGGCCATGTTGCGTCATGTCCGCCACCAATTCGCGGTCGGTGTCCGTGCTGGAAGCCACGTCTGGCTCCTCTTCCAAATTAAGTTCCACAGCCCGCTCCGCTCCAGCGTGACGCATGACTGGCCGGCGACTGGAACTGGCCAGTAAAGTGGCGCGATCCAGTTCCCCGGCCTCTTCCCCAACTGGCGCAGGCTCTGCAGACGGCAACTGCCACACCACAGTGCCGCAGGGCACTTTGATGACCAAATCCTTCCCAGCCGGGCCATCCATGCCTTTGCCCAAACCGGGTTTGCCATCTTCGGCAATTAGCCTTGGGGTGTAAAATTGCGCCACTAAATTATTCAAATCGTGATCGGCTTGAAGAATAACGTTGCCGCCGCGCCCGCCATTACCGCCGCTGGGACCTCCTTTTGGCCGGAAGGTCTCCCGCAGAAAAGCGACGCAACCTTTGCCACCGTGACCGGCGCGCCCATAGACTTTCACTTCATCGACAAACATGGCTTCAGAACATTCTCGTTGCGCAAGACAGCATCAATAAAAAAGGCGAGGCTTTTGGACCTCGCCCTGCGCTGTTGGCAGCGAAAGCTAATTCTTTTCGACCTTGTCAATCTTGTCGATCTTCGGCTGCACGTTGATGCGCCGGCTTTGTTTATCAAATAAAACCTGCCCGTCAGTCAGGGCGTACAATGTCCAATCGCGTCCGGTGCCGACATTTTCGCCGGCGATGAATTTAGAGCCGCGTTGGCGGACCAAAATGCTGCCGGCGGTGACCTGCTGACCGCCAAATTCTTTTACACCGAGGCGTTTGCTGACGCTGTCGCGTCCGTTGCGAACGCTGCCTTGTCCTTTTTTATGTGCCATACGATTCCTCTCTTACGCTTTAATTTCCTTAATTTTGACGACGGTCAACTCCTGGCGATGCCCAACCTTATGGTGATAACCCTTGCGGCGTTTCATTTTAAACGCCACCGTTTTCACTCCGCGGATATGTTTGACCACATCCGCCAGCACCGCCGCCTTTCCAATGGCGGGAGAGCCTATCGTTGTTTTCTCTTCATTCTTGCAAAACAATACCCGGTCAAAGGTGAACGTTTGACCCGCGTCAACCGGCAGGCGTTCAACTTCAATCGTATCGCCGGCGCTGACCCGGTACTGTTTACCACCCGTTTCAATTATAGCATACATAATTCAACTCTCAAAAAAGAGTTGGTAATTTCAACAAAGTATCGGCTTAATGTCAACGTTTACTTTAGACTTATTTTAACCGCAGCAAAAAAATCGTAAATATTTCCGATTTCACGTTATAGAATATTCGCAATACATTGTCCATAAGTATTTTACAAAAATCGGGCATTAATGAGTTTCGTATCTTCTCCGTGGTGAAATCAGGCTTGGGCGGGCGTGAGGCCCTGGAGGCCCGGCCCCTTTTCGGATTTCTTCCCTCGGCGTGGTGCCGCAACTGGCTATCGGGCTTGTTCCTGGTGATCATGACGCTGATTCCCTATGGCCCGGCCCGGCACGCTGGATTTATCTGGGACGACGATCAATACGTAACGAACAACCCTTTGCTGACCGCGTCAGACGGCCTGCGGCGCATCTGGTTTTCGCTCGAGTCGCCGTCGCAATATTTTCCGCTGACCTACACGACGTTTTATCTGGAGCGCGCCTTTGGGGGGTTAAATCCCGCAGGCTATCATTTGATCAACCTCCTGTTCCATGCCGCCAATGCGGTCCTGGTGTGGCGCGTGCTGACGGGACTGCGCGTGCCTGGCGCGTGGCTGGCGGCAGCGATCTTCGCGCTGCATCCGGTTCAAGTCGAATCCGTCGCGTGGATTACCGAACGCAAAAATGTGCTGATGGGATTTTTCTTCCTTCTTGCCCTGGTGGGATGGATCAAGTTCCTCGATGAACACACGCGGCGTCGGCGGTTCATTTACGCTCTGGCCCTGGTCTGTTACGCGTTGGCGCTCGCGGCCAAAACGACAGCCTGTACTTTGCCGGCGGCGCTGCTCTTGATTTTGTGGCTGAAAAAAATGCCGGTCAACTGGCGCTGTCTGGCACAAGTCGCCCCGTTTGCCGCCTTGGGGGTCGGCATGGGAATGGTCACGATCTGGTGGGAGCGCTACCATCAAGGCACACAGGCAGACTATTCGAAATGGGGCTCCTGGAACGACTGCTCGTGGCCAGCCGGGCGTTGTGGTTCTACCTGGGCGAATTGCTTTGGCCCGCCCATCTGGCTTTCAGTTATCCCCGCTGGACTATCACGATTTCTGATCCGCGCGCTTACGTCTCGCTGGCGGCGTTAATCGCGCTGGGCGGGACCATTTGGCGGCTGCGGCGCCGGATGGGCCGCGGAGTGGAAGTGGCGGCGATTTTCTTTGCGGCGACCTTATTCCCGGTGCTGGGATTTATTATGCTTTACACATTCATGTATTCGTTTGTGGCGGATCATTACCAATATCTGGCCTGCATCGGACCCATCGCTTTGGCGGCGGCGGGCATCGTGAAAGGATTGGCCCGCGTCGCACCGGGGAAAGGCTCTCTTCAAGTGGTGTTGTCCGCGGCATTATTGGTGACACTAGGCGGGTTGACCTGGAAACAATGCGGGATGTATGCCAATGACGGCGCACTTTGGCAAACCACTCTCCAGCGCTATCCAAATTGCTGGCTCGCTCAGGGAAATTTGGGCAAATGGTTACTGGAAAAAGAACAGTTCGATGAGGCGATTGTTCATTTTCAAAAGGCGCTTGATCTTGATCCAAATGACGCCGGACTGCACCAATACCTCGGCATCTGTCAGCTTCAATCGGGCCGATACGCCGAAGCAATCAGCCAGTTCCAACTCGGCCTGCAAATTGAACCCACGAATGGCGGACTGCTCAATAATCTGGCGTGGATACTAGCCACTTGTCCGGAAGCCTCGCTTCGGAACGGCAACAAAGCGCTGGATCTCGCCCGGCAGGCCAATGGTCTGGCTGGCGGAAGGAACCCGGTCCTCCTCGGAACTCTCGCCGCCGCACTCGCCGAGACCGGGCGGTACTCGGAAGCGGTCGAGAGCGCGCAACGCGCCGTGCATCTGTCCGAAGCGCAGTCCAACGACCGCCAAGTCGCGCGGCTGCAAACTCAGATGAAATTTTACCAGAACGGCAGCGCGTTTCACAGCCCTGCCCAAGGACGTTAGATCAGGGGAAAATCACGCGGAAGGAAGGCGAGGGGGGAATGTGTGCGGCGGGCCAATTGGCGGTTTGACCAGCGAAGGGCTGATAATTTTGTTGAAAACCGGCGCTGGTAAAATGAGGTGACGGTTCGATGGCTTTTCAATGCTGGAGGAGCGCTTCCTGCTTCACGACTTCCGAAGCGGGAATCAATTGTTCCTGAGCAGCTATGGCTCGATAAGTCACAGGCACATTCCAGTCGGCGTAATTCGGATCGAAGACCTTCATCGCGCTGACCACCCGGTGACGAAAAGTTGTTTCGATCAAGCCCCACTGGCCCGGCCAAATTTTGAAGTGGATGCGAAAAAAGGACCATCCGCCGCCCCGCGCCGTTTCCACTTTGCCGATCATTGGCTCTCCTAAAATAATCGCGCCGAACTGCTCCCGCATTCCTTTGGCGATGCACCCTACAATCTCAACGGCCTTCAGCGGATCCGCGCCCTCCGGAATCTGAACATTCCCGTAAGCGTCCACACCGCCGGATGGGAACCGGCTGACCGTGCCAATGTTCCGGTTGGGAATCAAAACCTTCTGATTGAAAAAATTGTTTAGCTTGGTGAACCGGAGTCCAATTTCTTCCACGCGGCCGATGACGATGGTCGTAACACCGGCAATTTCCACCAGGTCGCCGACATCCATGGCGTCGCAAAATATCAATGTCAGCCCGCTCACGATGTCCTGAACCAAACCCTGCGAACCAAAGCTAATGGCCAGGCCGATGATGGAAGCACTCGCCAGATAAGCCGTCAAATTCACGCCGATTTCCTGCAAAACAAATCCAAGCGCAAAAAAATAGATGCCAAAAATGAGGGCGTTGACGATAAGCCGGAGGACCGTCACGAATTTTGGCTGGCGTGCTTTGAAGATGAGCGGGTACTTCTTTTGATTGCTTTTGCGTTTGAGAATGAGCCACTCGCCGTTGTGCCGGATCATTTTGACCGTCACATGCACGAAAAGAACCAATGCGACAATGAGAAGAAGCCGCATTCCCGTGGATGATCCATGACCCACAATATGACCATAAATGCGGCTCATTACGGTTTCACTTCCTGGATGTAACAATAAAGCCGGCGATTGATTCGTAATATCCATAAAAACCGTGCAATCCTTTTGATCGAAAAGTCAAAGACGATGGTATGTGACCCCGGCGCCAAGGATGTGGAAACACCGTGCGCCGACAACAGATCCCATCCAGCGATGGACTTCACCGCAAGGCCGGCATACCCCTTTTCACTGGCCCCTCCAGCTTCGGGCACCCGCCATACCACCCGCCCCCACGCGGCAGTGCCGGCCGAGAACAATCGAATGGGTTCCGGGGAGAGGATCGGGATGAGCCCCGCCCATGAAAGAACCTTTTCGAGTCTTTCTTTCAAAGGCAATGCTACATGGCCACCAATTCATCGAGCCAGTACCCTTTGCGATTGTAGTGTTGATGGAGCGCGCTTTCATAATCCCGAGTCAAAAGAAAATCCTCTGTGTATTCCGGCGACTTCTTGATCGCCTCTCTGGAAAGATTGACGAAGACCTTCGACTCGGCCCAACTCACGCGTTCGATCCATAGCGGCGAAATCAGGACCTCTTTCCCCGGCCACCAGTTCAGTGTATTGATGCGGAGATAGCGAATCGCCCATGTCTCATCATCGATGATAAAATCCTCGACGTGACCAACCTCGCCGTCTGTCCCCTGGATGTGATAACCACTCACAGCTTGTGTGCTGCGCAGATGATGATCCCAAGGTTTCCCAGGCTGCGGGGCCGCCTTCCATTTTTCGCGATCGCGCACGACGTAGGGCGAAAAACCCCACGTGTATGCACCGCTCCAATACGTCGGCCATCCATAATACCCACTGTAGGTTTCCTCGAATTGCCGGGAAACGGGCTTGTCGCTGTCCAGGGAAGGGCTGTCCTCGATTTGCTTTTTGGTTAAACCAACTTCGATTTCTTGTTTTTCTGTGTTTATCGCAACCAGCGAATACGGAGAAATCAGCACTTGCCTGCCAGGGAGCCAGGTTCCCGTGTCTGCGACCAGATAGCGAATAGTCCAGTGCCGGTCATCGAAATAGAATTCTTTGACCCTCCCCATTTCCCCATCAAGGCTGTCCAATTTATGACCCTTAAGTGTTTTTGCTGTGTATAACATAATACTTTCTTTGTTTTTTGCGTTTCATTTCCGTTCTCGATCTGGTGAGCGCCAGCATTTATAGTGCGCTGTCAGGGCGTCATGGCTAGGCCGCCTTCTTTTCATCCACAACTTCCGCGTCGATGATCGGGCTTTCGTCCTTTTTTCCTTCGTCCGGAGTGCCAGCCGATTCGGTTTGGGTTCCCGATGAATCACCAGCGGGGCCCTGGCCGGCGCGTGTTTTCTCCGAAGCCGACTTGTAAAGTTCCGCCGAGACGGCCTGCCAGGTTTCGTTGAGCTTCTCGCTGGCTGTCTTGATGGCCGCCGCATCGCTGGCCTTGAGCGTCTCTTTCACCTCGTTAAGAGCGGTTTCGATCTTGCTGCGATTAGCGTCGGAAATCTTCCCATGATTGTCCTTCAAAAGTTTTTCCGTGCGGTAAACCGCGCTATCGGCTTCGTTGCGTGTTTCCAACTCTTCCTTGCGCTTCTGGTCCTCTTCGGCATGGAGTTCGCCATCTTTGCGCATTTTCTCTATCTCATCCTTGGAAAGGCCGCTGCTGGCGGTGATGGTGATCTTCTGCTCCTTGCCGGTGCCGAGGTCCTTGGCGCTGACGTGCAGAATGCCGTTGGCATCAATGTCAAAGCTGACTTCGACTTGTGGAAGGCCGCGCGGGGCCGGCGGAATGTCATCGAGATTGAACTTCCCGATGGTCTTGCTGTCGCGGGCAAACTGGCGTTCCCCTTGCAAGACATGAATTTCCACGCCGGGCTGATTGTCGGACGCAGTGGAGAAGATTTGCGACTTGCGGCTCGGAATGGTGGTATTGCGCTCGATCACTTTGGTGAATACTCCACCGAGAGTTTCAATGCCAAGCGACAGCGGCGTGACATCGAGTAACAGGACGTCCTTAACCTCGCCTTTGAGCACCCCGGCCTGGATGGCGGCGCCGACCGCCACGACTTCATCAGGATTGACGCCCTGATGAGGCGGTTTGTTGACCAGCCTGTGCGCCGTTTCGACCACGCGCGGCATTCGGGTCATGCCTCCCACCAGAACCAATTCATTGATTTTTGCGGACGCGATGTCCGCGTCCTTCAAACAGGCCTTGACCGGCGCGATTGTGCGCTCGAACAGCGCATCGCAGAGTTGCTCCATTTTGGCGCGCGTGAGTTTGAGGCTGAGATGTTTGGGACCACTGGCGTCCGCAGTGAGGAATGGCAAGTTGATATCGTATTCTTGAGCGCTGGAGAGGGCGATCTTGGCCTTTTCCGCCTCTTCCTTGATGCGCTGCAAGGCATCGGGCTGCTTGCGCAGGTCCATGCCCTGGGCTTTCTTGAATTCGTCCAGCATCCAATCCATAAGGCGGTTGTCCCAGTCGTCGCCGCCAAGGTGAGTATCTCCGTTGGTGGCCTTGACGTGGAAGACGCCCTCGCCAAGTTCAAGGACGGAGATGTCGAACGTGCCCCCGCCGAGATCATACACCGCAATCGTCTCGTCCTTCCTTTTGTCCAAACCATAAGCCAGCGAGGCGGCGGTGGGTTCGTTGATGATTCGGAGCACTTCGAGGCCCGCAATGCGACCCGCGTCTTTTGTCGCCTGGCGTTGCGAGTCATTGAAATAGGCCGGTGTCGTAATGACAGCCTGGGTGATCTTTTCGCCCAGCCGCGTCTCGGCGTCCGCTTTAAGCTTGGCCAGAATCATGGCAGAAATTTCCGGCGGGCTGAATTGCTTGGGTTTGCCGTCCACTTCCACTTCGACCGCCGCGTCGCCGTTGGCGGCCCGGACCACCTTGTAAGGAACGCGTTTGATTTCTTCCTGCACTTCGTCAAATTTCCGACCCATGAACCGCTTGATCGAATAGATCGTGTTGCGGGAGTTTGTGACGGCTTGCCGTTTGGCGGCTTCGCCCACGAGGCGCTCGCCGGTTTTGGTGAAAGCAACCACGGAAGGGGTGGTACGTTTGCCTTCGGAGTTCTCGAGCACCGCAGGCTCGCCGCCTTCAATAACCGCCATGCAGGAATTCGTTGTCCCTAAATCAATGCCAAGTACTTTTGTCATAATAATGGTAAATCTATCTTTTGTTTTGAATTTGTTGTGGAGTCGCTCCTTTGCCATCCCCGTTCACTCGTTTATTCCTTCGTGGACGTAACCGCTGTAACGTTCGATTTGGATCTCGTTGGTTGTTTGCCGGGAAGTGCCAGATCGTTCCGCGATCAGCTTCATGGAAAAACCAAGAAATGCAGTCTGATTCACAGGTATGGAGGAGCGCTGGGTGGCGACATCGCATCGCGTCGGACCGGCAGCCACAGCAGTTTGCATTGCTGGCGCTGTCGGCACTGACGGCTGTGAATTGGTCAACTTCTCACTTTTGGACGTAATTTTATTTTTCATGACGGGAGGATAAACTGATGTGTCACGTGGTCGCTATGGGGTGTTCACCTTATCCCGAAGCTATTCATCCCGAATCGGAAACAAAGCGGAAGAGGACGCGCTGGCTTATTTGGCGGCGCAAATTCGTGTCACCGGTTGTTCCAGAGCCATCCGGCCACGGTTGAAAAACCAGAGCCTGCGCGAGTTGGCGTTTTTCAAATTAGAGCGGTTTAAGAAATACTGTAGCCGCAGATTCTCGTCGGCGGGACGCCAAGGAGTGCGACCGAGACGGTCGCGCTCCCGAAGACAGGACCACATGCGGCCACAGTTTTAATTAAACCGCTCGAGGGACAGCCCTGTTGTCCACCATCGCCGCCCAGGCCAAAGGGGACGAAGCCGCCCTGCTGGCGGAATTGAATTATTTGCGGTCCTTGAAACAACTGCGCACACCCGCCCCGCCAAATACTGGCGGCGAAGGAAAAGACGCCGGAGACACGTGCAGGACATGAGAGAATAAAAAGCAAATCTTCGCCAGGCCGTCCGGGACAAAGCCGTCGCGGGCGCGAAAGTTGCCGACAAAGTTGTGCATGAGCATCCCTACCAAGCCATAGCCATCGGAGTCGGGGCCGGGGCGATCATCGGTTATCTCCCCGCCCGCCAGTGCGCCCGCAACCGCGATTGATTTCGTAATGAAAGAACAAACTCCGCAGGTAGGGTAACACCCCATAGCGCCCGCACGTTTTTAACGTTATTTTCACTCCATTACTGACGAAAAGAGGTTTTTTTAAAACAAACAAGTCAATAAAACGAGTCAGAGAATCACGCGAATCGCATTCGCACATTGAAAGGAAAATTATGTTAGGAACTGTTCTATTGGTGGTGCTCATTCTTATGTTGATCGGCGCATTCCCGACTTGGCCGCATAGCCGGAATTGGGGGTATTACCCGAGCGGCGGAGTGGGCTTGCTCTTAGTTGTTCTGGTGGTCCTGCTTTTGCTGGGCAGAATTTGAAGAGGGCCGCAATCTTACCCGTGTTCACGGGTTTCACAATCAAACGTAACAATAATTATCGACCTATGAAAACAAATCCACTGAAAGAAGGCATCTTAACTGAAAACTCCGCCGGCGTCGGCACTGTAACTGGCAAGATGGTGGGTGAGCGGGCGGCTGAACTCGCCTTGATCGACGGCCGTTCCACAGAAGACCCGTTAAAATCCGAATCGGAACAAGCTCGGCGGGAATTAACAGGTGAACCAGACATGGACCCCGAAGAGGCGGCGCTTGAATCTGTCCCTGAATCCGAACGCTGGGACCCTGTGTCTGGCTCAACCGGACACAAAACGCCAGAGGCTCCCAGTGCGGATGAAGATGACGAGGGGCGAAGCGATAACGAGAGGCTCGTCGATGAAGGCATCGCCGGAGCGGAGCATGACCAAATGCGTGAAGCCAGCAAAGAAGCCGAAAAAAAGGACAAATGAGAGCCATCATCGTGCAATGAAACAAATCCCGGTGGGGTTACACCCCATATCAAGCCGACTGTCCGCCAACTATTATGCCTCCAATGAATAATACAAATACGATAAACAATCGGGAAAGTCTGAAAGCTGAAGCGGGTCTCTGGATCGACCATCGAGAGGCTTTTATTGTCGTTCTGTCAAAGACCGGAGAAGTGACAAAACGGATTCAATCGAGCGTGGAAAAGCAGTCGCGGCGTGACGGCGACCCTTCCACTGGCCGATTTGAATACCAGGGGGTTCCCGCCGATGATTCGCACCAGAAGGAATACACCGCGCATCCCGATCGTTACTACGACGAGATCGTGTCCTATCTTCGAGATGCCGGACCGGTTTTGATCTTTGGTCCTGGCGAAGCCAAGGGCGAACTGAAGAAGCGATTTGAAAAGGCGAAATCCGCCGCGCAACTCATTTCCCTGGAAACGACCGACAAAATGACCGACCCGCAGATTGTGGCCCATGTCCGCCAGCACTTTTGCCGTGAAGCCGCGAGGATGGTCGTTTAAAGGTTTCCAATTTCAAGGTCGTGAAGTTTATGGACGATCCGATTACTTCGCCATCGTCTTCCAAGGATTCCCAGGTTTCGCCCGGCCTCACCAGCGACGAAGCCCGCCGCCGGCTCTATAAGTTCGGTCCAAACACGGTGCCGGACGCGGCTCTGCATCCGTTGCGCAGGGCGCTGACCAAGTTCTGGGCGCCGGTACCCTGGATGCTTGAGGCTGCCATCGTGCTGGAGATCGTTCTCGGCAAGTACGTCGAAGCTGCGATCATCGCCATTCTCCTGGCCTTCAATGCGGCGCTTGGATATTTCCAGGAAAGTCGCGCTCAGGCGACTTTGGCCGCGCTCAAATCGCGCTTGGCCCTGAACGCCTCCGCGCGGCGCGATAAGGTGTGGGCGACTGTGCCTGCGGCAGAACTGGTGCCTGGCGATATGGTCAAGCTATCGGTCGGAGCCGTGGTCGCCGCAGACGTGCGTTTGGCCGAAGGGGAGGTTTTACTTGACCAATCCATGCTCACGGGCGAATCCATGCCCATCGAAGCCGGTCCCGGCGTGCAAACATACGCCGGGGCGCTGGTGCGGCGTGGCGAAGCAGTTGCGGAAGTCACGGCGACCGGACCGCGCACCAAGTTTGGACGAACCGCCGAACTGGTTCGCACCGCGCACGTCGAAAGCTCCCAGCAGAAGGCTGTCCTGCGCATGGTGCGCAATCTCGCCATTTTCAATGGAGTCATCATCGTGGTGCTGGTGGGCTATTCCTGTGTGCTCAAGCTGCCGTTGGGCGAAATCATACCCTTGGTATTGACAGCGGTTCTGGCCTCCATCCCGGTGGCGCTGCCTGCCACTTTTACCCTTGCGGCGGCGCTCGGCGCGAAAGATCTGGCCCAACTGGGCGTCCTTCCCACGCGCCTCTCCGCCGTGGATGAAGCGGCCAGCGTCGAAGTGCTGTGCGTGGATAAAACCGGCACGCTAACCCGCAACGAGCTGAAGGTGACTGCCATCCATCCCATGCCTGGCTTTGATGAATCACATGTTCTGGGATTGGCCGCCCTGGCCAGTTCGGAGGGCGGGCAGGATCCGGTTGATACAGCCATTCGCTCCGCTGCCAGCCAGGCCATCGCCGCCGATCTGCCAAAGCTCAGTAAATTCATCCCTTTCGACTCCGCCACGAAGATCTCCGAGGCCACGGCCGTGGATTCGAAAGGCGTCACGATCCGTGCCGTGAAGGGGGCCTTTGCCGCCGTCATGGGTCTCACGCAAGCATCGCCTGAGGCGTCCACGACAGCGGACCAACTGGAAGCGCAGGGCTTCCGGGTGCTGGCGGTTGCGGTGGGTCCGCCGGGGGCAATGAAACTGGCGGGCGTTATCGCTTTGAGTGACCCGCCTCGAACGGATTCGGCGGCGCTCATCAAGGAGTTGCTCTCATTGGGGGTCCACACTGTCATGGTAACGGGCGATGCCCCTGCGACGGCAGAAATCGTGGCTCGTGCCGTTGGGCTCGAAGGAAAGGTCTGTCCGCCCGGCCCCATCCCCAGGGGTGTCCACACTGAGGATTTTGCAGTATTCGCCGGCGTTCTCCCGGAGGGAAAATACGACTTGGTCAAGGCATTTCAGAAGAGTGGCCACACCGTTGCCATGTGCGGCGACGGGGCCAACGATGCGCCCGCCTTGCGCCAGGCGCAGATGGGAATCGCAGTTTCCACCGCTACCGATGTTGCCAAGTCAGCAGCCGGCATCGTGCTGACCACATCAGGCCTCGGCGGTATCGTTGCATCGGTAAAGGAAGGTCGCTCGACGTTCCAGCGCATCCAAACTTACGCGCTGAATTCGGTGACCAAAAAAACCGTTCAAGTGCTGTTCCTCGCGGTGGGTCTGCTTGTGACCGGCCAGGCGATCCTCACTCCCATGCTAATGGTTATTGTCATGCTCACGGGCGACCTGCTGGGGATGTCTTTGACCACGGACAATGTGCGACCGTCCCCAACACCCAATGCCTGGCGAATCGGCGAATTGACCATCGCGGGTGTCTTCATGGGAATCTCTGAGTTGGTCTTTTGCACCGCCATTCTGGCCGTCGGCAAATTCCATCTGGGGCTTGGAATCGAATCGTTAAGAACGCTTGCTTTTGTGGCTATTGTGTTTGGCAATCAAGCGACGACCTACACGAATCGTGAACGCCGCCGCCTGGGCTCGGCTCGTCCCAGCTACTGGCTTATCGGCTCCTCCGTCCTTGATTTGTTGATCGCCTCAACGCTGGCGACTTGCGGGATCGCCATGACCGCTTTGCCGATTTTCATTGTTGGAGGGATATTGGCGTCGGCGGTGGTTTTCGGGTTTATCGCGGACGTTGCCAAGGTCCCGGTATTCAATCGCCTTGAGATTGCATAGAGCGAGCAGGGTTATACCCCATATCGTCCGTGGGGCAGCCCGTTTAACTTCGGATTACGAATGCGGCAGCGACGCAATAGACAGGAAATTTGCACTATCGAAATTCTTGAATAAACTTTATGAGGATTAGGATACCTATTCAGGAGAAAATTGTCATCACATCGAGCCTGAGACACTGAACCAGCAAAATGAATGCTTCCATCAAGCCGCTGACGAAAACTTGCGACCGTATTGGCATAGCGGCCGACCACGGAGGCTATGAGTTAAAGGAATTTCTAGTCAGGAAGTTGCAGGAGACCGGTTATGAGGTCATTGGCTTTGGCGATCAGATGCCGAATTTGGAGGATGATTATCCGGATTTTGTGGTGCCGCTGGCTCGCGCAGTGGCCGGCGGGGAGGTTGACCGCGGCGTGGCCATTTGTGGCAGCGGAGTGGGGGCATCGGTCTGCGCGAACAAAGTGCCGGGGGTTCGCGCCGCTTTGATACATGAATGTTTCTCCGCGCACCAGGGCGTCGAAGACGACGATCTGAATATCATCTGCCTCGGGGGTCTCGTAGTCGGCCACGCGCTCGCTTGGGAATTGGTGCATACCTTCCTTGACGCGCGATTCAGCGGCGCAGAGCGTCATCGTCGCCGTCTGGCCAAAGTGGCCGCCCTCGAAAACAATGCACCGACAAAAACACCATGAATATAAGCCCCCTTGCCGGGAAACCGGCGCCACCCGGAATGCTGGTTGATGTGTCGCGGTTAATCACCGCCTACTATACAGACGTGCCCGATCCTGCCGTGCCCGAGCAACGCGTGGCGTTTGGCACTTCCGGCCATCGCGGTTCTTCCTTCAAACGGGCTTTCAATGAATGGCACATTCTGGCCATCACTCAGGCCATTTGCCTGTATCGCAAACAGCAGGGAACCGATGGCCCGCTATTCCTGGGCATTGATACGCACGCGCTTTCCGTTCCGGCCTGCGCCACCGCGCTTGAGGTTCTGGCCGCAAATGAGGTCGAGGTCATGATTGCCGAGAAAGATGAATACACGCCGACTCCGGTCATCTCTCATGCGATTGTGGCTTACAATCACGGCAGGAAGATAGGGCTGGCCGACGGGATTGTCATCACCCCTTCGCATAATCCCCCCCACGACGGCGGCTTTAAATACAATCCGCCCAATGGCGGGCCGGCGGACAACGCAGTTACAGGTTGGATCGAAGCAAAGGCGAACGAATTGCTCGAGGCGCGGTTGAAAGGGGTGAATCGGATGCCTCACAACGAGGCGCTGCGCGCTTCGACCACGCATCAGCACGACTACGTCACCCCCTACATTGCGGATTTGGGCGACATGGTTGAAATGGAGGCCATTCATGGCGCAAGGCTTAACATGGGGGTTGATCCACTTGGCGGCGCTGGCGTCCATTATTGGGGAAGAATTGCCGAGCGTTATGATTTGAAACTTACCGTGGTCAACGAAGAGGTTGATCCCACTTTTCGATTTATGAGCGTGGATTGGGATGGCCAGATACGCATGGACCCTTCCTCGCCCTATGCGATGGAGCGGTTGATCGGAATGAAGAACAACTTCGATCTTTCCTTTGCCTGCGATACTGACCATGACCGCCACGGCATTGTCACCAAAAGCAAAGGCTTGCTGCCCCCCAACCATTATCTTTCTGTCGCCATCTTCTACCTTTTTCAACACCGGCCGGAGTGGCGCAAGGAAGCGGCGGTCGGCAAAACGGTGGTCAGCAGTCAGATGATTGATCGCGTTACCGCAAAACTGGGCCGCAAACTTCATGAGGTGCCCGTGGGGTTCAAGTGGTTCGTAGACGGTTTACTCGACGGCTCGCTGGCTTTTGGCGGAGAAGAAAGCGCCGGGGCCACTTTTGTCCGCCTAAACGGCGCCGCCTGGACGACGGACAAGGATGGGTTCGTCCCCTGTCTGCTCGCCGCGGAGATCACCGCACGGATGGGGCATGACCCTGGCGAAATTTACCACAAACTTACCCACGAGTTCGGCGAGCCTGTCTACGATCGCATCGAGGCGCCAGCCACACCGGGGCAAAAAGCGCTGCTGGCCAAACTCTCGCCCCAGCAAGTCAAGTCCACCGAATTGGCGGGCGAAAAAATCCAGACTGTCCTTACCCAGGCGCCCGGCAACGGCGCACCCATTGGCGGGTTAAAAGTGGTGGCCGAGAGCGGCTGGTTCGCGGCGCGTCCCTCCGGGACGGAAGACATTTACAAAATTTATGCGGAGAGCTTTGGGGGGGCGGACCATTTGCGCCGCATCCTGGAGGAAGCCCAAACGATTGTCACCGCGGCCTTGGAGAAAAAATCATGAGCAAACCCACACAAGTCAGTCACCCGATCTACAATCTTCTACCCACCGAAGTCGATGGCTTTGATTCCCTGGCGGAATTGGCCCTGGATATGCGCTGGTCGTGGAATCACGGCGCCGACGAAGTCTGGCGGCAGCTTGATCCGGCGCTATGGGAGCTTACGCAAAATCCCTGGGTGGTCCTGCAGACGGTCTCGCGGGATCAGCTCGAACGCATGTTGGCCGATCCTGCCTTTCGCAAGAACGTCGATGATCGGTTGCAAGCCAAGCGCGCCGCAGCGGAAGCGCCAGCGTGGTTTCAGCAACAGCATCCGCAGTCTCCCCTAACCTGCGCGGCCTATTTCAGCATGGAGTTTATGTTGAGCGAAGCGCTGCCCATTTACTCCGGCGGCCTTGGCAACGTGGCGGGGGATCAACTCAAAGCCGCCAGCGACCTGGGTGTCCCGGTGGTCGGTGTGGGACTGCTCTACCAGCAAGGCTATTTTCGCCAGATGATTGACAAGGACGGAGCGCAACAGGCCCTCTATCCCTACAACGACCCCGGCCAGTTGCCGATCACGCCGTTGCGCCACCCGAACGGCCAGTGGTTGCGCCTGGAGATCGCTTTGCCCGGCTACTCGGTCTGGTTGCGTGCCTGGCAGGCCCAAGTGGGGCGAGTCAAACTTTATTTGTTGGACAGCAATGACGCGGCAAACTTTCCCGCGCATCGAGGAATCACCAGCGAACTTTACGGCGGCGGACCGGAACTGCGCCTCAAGCAGGAACTGCTTCTCGGCATTGGCGGATGGCGGCTGCTTACCGCTCTCGGCATCAAGCCGGAAGTCTGCCATCTCAATGAAGGACATGCTGCCTTCGCCGTGCTGGAGCGCGCCCGCGACTTCATGAATGAAACCGCGCAGCCCTTCGAAGTCGCGCTGTCCGCCACGCGTGCGGGAAACCTGTTCACCACCCATACGGCAGTGGCCGCCGGCTTTGATCGCTTTGCGCCCGCTCTCATCGAACAATACCTCAGTGGCTACGCCAGGGAAAAGCTGGGCATTCCTATCCGCGACTTGCTGGCCTTGGGCCGCCAGAATCCAAATGATTCGTCGGAGAGTTTCAATATGGCCTATCTCGCCATCCGTGGCAGCGGGTCGGTCAACGCGGTCAGCCGCTTGCACGGGAAGGTCAGCCGCCATCTCTTCGAGCCTCTTTTTCCTCACTGGCCGGCGGATGAAGTCCCTGTCGGATATGTGACCAACGGAGTCCATGTGCCCACCTGGGATTCGGCGGCAGCCGACGCTCTTTGGACTACTTCCTGTGGAAAAGACCGCTGGTCGGGAACAAAAGAATCCTTGGAACGGGACATTCGCTGTGCCTCGGGCGACAGCCTTTGGCAATTTCGCAGCGCTGCCAGAAAGTGTCTGGTCGAATACGCCCGCGAACGTCTGGCGCACCACTACGCTGCTGCCGGCGAGCCTCCCCAAGCCGTTCAGGTGGCCGGTCATCTCTTTGATCCCAACGTGTTAACCCTGGGTTTTGCGCGCCGTTTCGCCACCTACAAACGGCCCAACCTCCTGCTGCACGACCCGGCGCGATTGATTCGTCTGCTCACCAATTCTCAGCGCCCGGTGCAACTCGTTATTGCCGGCAAGGCCCATCCCGCTGACGCGGCCGGTCAAGCCATGATCCAGCAGTGGGTCCAATTTATTCGGCAGCCCGTGGTCCGTCCTCATGCGATTTTTCTTAGTGACTACGATATGCACCTGACCGAACGCCTGGTCCAGGGCGTGGATGTTTGGCTGAACACCCCGCGGCGGCCTTGGGAGGCATGCGGAACAAGCGGCATGAAAGTGCTCGTCAATGGCGGCATCAATCTCTCGGAACTGGACGGCTGGTGGGCGGAGGCCTATGCGCCCGAGCTGGGTTGGGCGCTGGGCGATGGCCGGGAGCACGGCGATGATCCAGGTTGGGACGCCGCCGAAGCCGTCGCGCTTTACGAACGGCTCGAACGGGAGGTCATCCCTGAGTTTTACACCCGCAATGACAAGGGCATTCCCACTGCCTGGGTGGCGCGGATGCGGGAGAGCATGGCGCGGTTAACCCCGCGCTTCTCGGCCAGCCGCACGGTGCGCGAATACACCGAGCAACAGTACCTCCCGGCGGCAAGCGCCTTTCATTCGCGCGCTGCCGACAAAGGCGCCGTCGCCAGGCAGATGGTCGATTGGCAGCATGGGTTGGAACAAAAATGGTCCTCGTTGCGCTTCGGTGAAATGAAGGTGGAGACGAAAGGCTCGAACCACATATTTGAAGTCCAAGCGTATCTCAATGACCTGGATCCCAAGGCCGTGCAAATTGAGCTTTATGCCGACGGCGTCAATGGCGGCAATCCGCTTCGGCAGGAGATGACGTGTCTTCGCCAGTTGGTGGGCGCGCCGGGCGGTTACATCTACCGCGCGACCGTGCCTGCCGGCAGGCAACCAGCCGTTTACACGGCGCGCGTGATCCCACGCCGCGCCGGCGTCGCGGTTCCCTTGGAGAATTCCCACATCTTGTGGCAACGATGAACCCGTTGAAAAAGAGGAAAAACTCATGAATGCCAACGACCAATTCGAACCGACCGTGTTCGTCATTTTCGGCGGCGCGGGCGACCTGGCATGGCGGAAACTCGTCCCGGCTTTGTTTGATCTTTCCCAGGACTGCAGCATGCCCGCTCATTTTGCCATAATCGCCGTGGATCGGGTTTCCCTGAGTGATGAATCGCTGCGCCGCCGTCTCCGCGATGGCGTCAAGAAGTTTTCGCGCCAGGGAATGGCGAAAACCGGCGAATGGACTGAGTTTGCCCGGCATATTCATTACCAGCAGGGCGATTTCAAGAAGCTGCAAACTTATACGGGCTTGGGCGAACAATGCGCGAAGTTCGAAAAGGAATGGGGCGGCAAAGTCCATCGTGTTTTTTACATGGCCACCCCGCCAAGCATGTTCGGCGAAATACCAAAATACCTGGGCAAGGCCGGACTGGCTCGTGACCGGGCCTGGACGCGGATCGTGGTCGAGAAACCCATCGGCTACGATCTGGAATCCGCCCGCGCCCTCAATGCCATCCTCGCCGCCAATTTCGAAGAATCTCAAATCTTCCGCATCGACCATTATTTGGGCAAGGAGACGGTGCAGAACATTCTGGCCTTCCGTTTTGCCAATCCGCTCTTCGAGCCGCTCTGGAACCGGCGGTACGTGGACTATGTGACCATCACCTCCGCTGAAGAGGTGGGGGTCGAGCATCGGGGCGGCTATTACGACCACGCAGGAGCTTTGCGCGACATGGTGCAGAATCACCTGATGCAGCTCCTTTGTCTCGTGGCCATGGAACCGATGGTCTCGTTCAACGCCGACGAAATTCGCAACAAGAAAGTGGATGTCCTCCATGCCGTTCGTCCCATTCACCCTGACGCTGTCCATCAATGCGTCGTACGGGGCCAATACGGTCGCGGTTGGGTCGGAGGCAAAAAAGTTCCGGGTTATCGCGAAGAAGACGGAGTGGCGCCGGACTCCCAGACGGAGACGTACGTGGCCTTGAGGCTCTTCGTGGACAATTGGCGCTGGCAGGACGTGCCGTTCTATCTTCGCACCGGAAAACGCCTCGGTCGGCAGGCTTCCGAAATTACGATCCAATTCCGCAGCGTACCCCATCAGTCCTTTCCGCCCGAGGCCACTCTCGACTGGCAACCGGCCCGTTTGACCATGTCCATCCAGCCTGACGAAGGCATCGTGCTGCGCTTTCAAGCCAAGCATCCCGGCCCAAAGATCCACCTGCGGTCGGTGGAGATGAAGTTCAATTACCGGGACACATTCGCCACCCAATCGCCCGATGCTTATGAGACGCTGCTCTGGGACATCATGAAAAATGACGCCACGCTCTTCATGCGCGCCGACCAGGTCGAAGCGGCCTGGCAGTTGTTGATGCCCGTGCTCAATGTCTGGGCCGTGGCTCCGCCCAGCGATTTTCCCAACTACGCCGCCGGCACCTGGGGGCCAGAGGAAGCTCAGGGCCTGCTGGCCCAAGGACACAGTTGGCCCCTGCCAACCGAATTGGCCGTGTCTTGCGGAAAGAAGGGAAAAAGCGCCAAACCTAAAATGTCATGAAAACTCCAATTGAATACATCATCGTGGCGATGCCCTTTCACGCCGATGCCGCAACCCACGAAGACCTTGCGCAAAAAGTGAACGAAAAATTAAGCGCTGGCTACGAATTATATGGTACACCATTTTTGAGCGAGGAAATGATGTATCAGGCCATGACAAAGCGGCTCCCGACGAACTGACAACAAAGCGCATGGGGAAAACACCCCATAGCGGCAGGAAGGCTCCCAGGTTTATTTTGGGACTATGAAGAAGATGAACATGGTGGTTAGGCGAATCAACATCGGGCTGGGGATTGCGCTGCTGGCAACCTTGTTGGGTTGCGTTGGTTACGTGGGTGGAGGTTACGGCGGCGGTGTGGTAGTGGCGGGGCCTGAGGTCACTCTTTTCGGCGGGGGTTTTGAAAGGGGACGCGACGTGCATGCTTACAGTCAACGTGGAGGCGCGAGCCGCGCGGCGGCGCACTCTGGCGGTGGCGAACGAGGGGGAAGGCGATGACCAGCACAATTCCGTGGACAAAAATGAGCCTGATCAAGTTATGAAATTTTTTAACCAATTTACACGTTTTTCGCAGATTTTTACGATTTCTCTGGCAGCGGGTGTCTTGAACGCTTTACCGGCAGACCTTCATGCGGCAGAGCAGAAAGCAGTGGTCGTGCAACGTTTGTTCGCATCGCCGGATGACGCTGTCAAAGCCTTGCGAGCGGCCACGGAAGCCAAAGATAAAGCGGCCCTGCGCGAAATCTTCGGTTCACAGTTCGACGAGCTTGCAACCGGCGATGAAGTGCAGGACGCGAATAACGCGCAGAAGTTCGCCAGAGCGATGGCGGAGGGCTGCAACCCCGTTAAAGAGGGGGATGACAAAATCACGCTCGAGGTTGGCACGAATAATTGGCCGATGCCGATTCCACTGGTGAAAGCGGACGGGCAATGGCGTTTTGACACAGCGGCGGGCAAGGAGGAAATCATCAACCGGCACATCGGCAAGGACGAACTCAACGCCATCGGCGTTTGCCGGGCTTACGTGACGGCGCAACAACAATACTCCGGCTTGAACAAAGAGTACGCGGTGAAATTCAAAAGTTCGCCCGGCAAGAAAGACGGCCTCTACTGGCCATCGTCGGAGAACGGACCGGCCAGCCCATTCGGGCCTTTGGTGGCGGAAGCTCATGCCGAGGGCTACGGCAACAGCCAGCGTGGGGGGCCGCATTCGTTTCACGGTTATTATTTCAGAATTCTTGCCCGGCAAGGCAAGGCTGCCCCCGGCGGGAAAATGAATTACATGAGCCGCGGCCAATTGACGGGGGGATACGCGCTGGTGGCGTATCCGGAGCATTGGGACCAGTCGGGCATCATGACTTTTATCATCAATCAGGACGGAAAGATTTATCAGCGCAATCTTGGGGAAAAGACTTCACGGGTTGCGGGGACCATGAAGGAATACAATCCGAACAGCGAATGGGCGCTGGTGCCGGACGAGGGAGTATTGAACGCGGTGTCTGAGAAATGAAAAAATAACAAAACACAAATTATTATGACTACACTGGAAATTAAAGGCGACTGGAACATCACCAAAGGCAAGTTGAAACAGAAATGGGCCAAGCTCACAGACGATGACCTGCAATACGTCGAAGGCAAGCAGGAGGAACTGTTCGGTCGGATTCAAAAACGCACCGGGGAAACCCGGGACGCGGTCGAAAAGGCGATTAAGGAACTGTCCAAGACCTGTTGCTGCAATTAAACATGAAAGACCACGTCTATAAAATTATCGAACTTACCGGCACTTCAACCACCTCCGTTGAGGATGCCGTCGCCACTGCCGTTCAACGCGCGCACAAAACCATCAAGAACCTCGGCTGGTTTGAGGTGGTTGAGACGCGTGGCACCATCAACAAGGGAAAAGTGGAACACTGGCAGGTGACCGTCAAAGTCGGCTTCACTGTGGAAGGATGAGTGTGAACGGACTTGGAATGCTCCAAAAAAATCGTGCATATTTACGATTAAAAACGGTCACGAGGCATTTCTGCCTATTCTTGACAGTAATGCTGTCGCTGGCTGGCATTCTGACTGGATGCCAGTCGCACAAGATCAAGCCCGCACCGGTGAGCGGGGTTTCGTTATCGACGCGGAACAATTGCTACAGCTTGCTCCATCAGCTCCTGGACGAACAAAAGGACGTCAGCATGTTGCGCTACCTCAAGCGGGAACATGTTGACGTCAAAAACCTGGTCAAGAAGATTGCCGCAAACTCGGGGGCCGGAGCGAAGTTGCTGGAAGAATTTGCCAAAAATGATCCTTCCATCCGTTTGGATGACATCCGTCTTCCGCCGGGGGAAACCGGCACGCGCGATTCCATCGCGTCCACCAAGGAGAAGGAATTATTGAGTCAGACCGGCGACAAGTTTGAGCTGACTTTGCTTTTGACCCAAACCGAGACGCTGAGTTACGCCTGGCACCTGGCCAAGGTTGCCGGCGAAAACGAAACTCAGCCGGAACGCGCCCTCGCTCTGGCCGGCATCAGCAAGGATATGGAGAACCTCTACCACGAAGTGTTCACGATGCTGATTTCCAAACAAAATCCCCCGCCAGCCGCGAAGTTAATCCGGAACTGATCCTTTCGGTGTTTTCCCCTCCATGATCTCTACTTGTTCCAACGCATCGTTGTGGCCCATGAGCAGGGCGGCGGCGATTCGTTTCGGCTCGACAGCGAAAGAACCCACCGGCAAAGGCCGCAATGGACGAAACACCTGAATTCGAACCCCTGCCGGCGGGTGCTTCATCAGGTCGAGAGCGGCATTGTAAGTCACATGTTGCCGCGCCGTCCAGACTTGAGCAACCCGGGGAAAATCCGGGTAGGCCAGTTTTCCCATCCAGCGCGGCGTCGGCTTGAGGCGGAAGGCGGGATCGTGGGTCATCACCACTGTAATGTCAGTCGCGCCATCCTGTATGGCGCGTTTGACAGGAACAGGGTCCGACACCCCGCCGTCGGCGTAGGGCTGGCCGTCCACGTAATCAAACCCGCGCGTCGCCAACGGCATGGAAGACGTGGCGCGGAGGGCCGCAAAAACCCGCTCATCACAGGCCTGGAAGTAAACCGGTTCTCCCGTATGACAGTCGGTCAGCACGATGAAAAAGCGGGTGGCGATCTTTTGCAGCACCGCGACGGACAATGGAAAGCGCTGGCGCATGACATAATCCACCAGGTAAGCCAGGTCAATAATCGGTTTGTGCCGCAGGAAATTACTTTTGCGAACCACATTGCAAGCCAGTTCGCGCCAGATGGCCAGGCCCGGCCCCCACATGTCGGCGACAAAATACGCCGCCGAGCAAGCGCCGGAAGAAGCCGCATAGACCAGATCGTATTGCTGCCGCCCGGTTTCCTTCAGGTAAGCCAGCACCCCCGCCGCCCAAGCGCCGCGCATCGCTCCGCCTTCCACAATCAGCGCTGTCTTACGGCGGGCGACCGACCCTGCATTTCCAACCATCTCCGGCAACATGCCATTTCTATTCAGCGGCGTGGGCTGTTCGATCGGGTGCTGTCTGAATCTGCTTTTTGAGTTTGAGCCGCCGTTGCGGCTCCCGCTTCGCAGAGCACGGAATAAGAGGAAGAAACTGCCCGTACCCGAGGCAGTCGGTCACCTGGTAAACTACCCTCTGTTAGCAGTTACAACGTAGGCTCGAAACCAAACCGAACAACATAAATCGGCATAAATCGCCGGCCCGCCGATAAACAGTCTTAAATGGAATTCTGCCGCCCAATCTCGACCACCGCCTCCAAACCTAACCGTGTGTGCGGCAATGGTTTGGAAGACTTCCACCGGCGATTGCCAGCAGAAATGCCAGCAAAACAGTACTCTGGCAGAATTCGGGATAACCCGCGGTAACTCGCCCACTACCCGCTAACCGGGTCAATCTCAAGTGTCGTATCCTCATCGCTGCAATGACAGCTATGAGAAGTCGATTCAGATTGTATATGAGAGAGAAAACCGGGCGTTATTACATTCATGATGACGTGACCGGCAAGCAGCAAAGCTTGAAAACCAAAGACCGCGCCACGGCCATGCGCCTGTTTCACTCGCGCAACGAGGCGGAGCAACAGCCAGCGGTGAACCTGCAAATTGCCCGCGCCTATCTGGCGGCGAGCGACAGGGACATTGGTACGCGCCATTGGCAATTCGTCATGAATGAAATGGTCAAGCTCAAGGACGGCGAGACGCAACGGCGCTGGCTGACGGCCATCAAAGACAAGGCGTTGAACCCGCTGCGCACTCTGCCGGTGCTGGAAACCCGCGCGGAGCATTTCCTGCGCGTGCTGGAAGCGGGCAAAGTGTCAACAAACGTTTATTTGCGCCGCATTCATAACTTTGCACTTGACATGAATTGGCTGCCGTGGCCGGTGCTGCCGAAACGGCAATGGCCCAAGGTGGAGCACAAGGACAAGCGGGCCATTACGATTGAAGAACATCAAGCCATCGTTGCCCGCGAGCAGAATCCAGAGCGCAAAGCGTTTTATCAGTTGGCGTGGCACTTGGGGGCATCCCAAACCGACATGGCCTTGCTGGAAACGTCCAACATTGATTGGGAACACAATGTTCTGAGCTACGAGCGGAAGAAAACTCACACGGTTGCGCTGATGCGCTTTGATGACGATATGGCGGCAATTTTGCGGGCGCTGCCTGCCAGTGGGCCGCTGTTCCCGTATCTGCGGACAGTGCGGGCCGGAGATCGCGCCACGGAATTTAAGCAACGTTGCGCGGGCCTTGGCATTACAGGGGTTTCATTGCATTCCTACCGCTATGCCTGGGCAGAGCGTGCCAAAACGGCGGGCTATCCTGAACGATTCGCGCAAGAGGCGCTGGGACACAACAGCAAGGCCGTCCATCGGGCTTATTCTCGCAAAGCGCAAGTGGAACTGCCCGCCCTGAGCGAATACGAGCGGCAACGGGCCATGTTCTTGGAAGGCAAAGCCCTTGAGCCGGTGGCGTGCGTGGTCAATGGTTGAATCAACCCTCGGTCATGGAAACAAAAGCTGCCATAACCGAAATACGGCGCAACGCGGGCCATTCCCTGCGGATTTGTCCCGCCCGCACGTTCTGCAAAATCGTCCGGTTCCCGTTGGGATGATTGCCGGGCCGGGGCGGAGCGGCGCGAAGCGCCGCCCGCCCCGGCCCTTATTCATCTAAAGAGTAACAGTGGAATTGAGATTACAATTCTTCCGAGGCAAAACCGCAACGAAAACCCGCGCAAACGGAATGCGGTTTTCAGGTGGTCGCCGGGTGGTACGACTCCAACAGCCGCCTGTCTTGCGTTCGTAACAACTGCACCAAGAAAGGACGTTCATGCCGACAAATGGAAACGGCTGACGGCGAACCGACGCGAGAGCGGCGGCTAAATAGAAGCGATTGAGCCGGGGGCCAATTCTGGGGCGGGCAATCGCAGTGCGCCGCGCGGCGCTAGAGCGCATAAAGCAACCTGACATGGCCACGGAGAACCGACAGCGCCACACGGCCACAAAGCCTCGCCACGCGCTCCCGACGAAACCAGCAACCCACCCCTAAAAGCAAAAGAAGAAGAACGGATGGCGTTGCAGGCGGCGGCAAGCGAACGATTCACCGGCACGGATGGAAAACAGATCGGCGAAGGCGCGACTGCGCCCTCCTGCCAACTGTTGAATGGCGTTGAATCGCCCGCATTGAAAGCCGTTGAATAGCGTTGAATCCGTCAACGCGCTTCAACGCATTTCAACACAAACATTCGTTTTGACAGGCGCATGGCCGAAAAGTGCTACGCCTTTGCGTAGGGGTAAGGCGTCCACCCTTAAAGCATCCGCATCGGATGCAATCCAATATGCCTCGGCATGAAACCGGGAGCATTGTGGCGAATGTAGGCGGCAGTTTCGCGCTGGCCATGAATTGTTATTTGACGGGCAAGAAATGTGGTGGAACAGTCTGAGACATTTCTTGCTTTTAGTGGTCCAGCGGTTCAAGCATGAAACAGTTCTTTTACAGTTGAAGTTTGCGTAGCGTTGGCCGCTACTCAAGCCATAAGAGAAAACCGACCAAGTTTTTAACGCATAGCAAGTGGACGAAGGCCAAGGCGTCGCCCCGACGGGCGCCGCCTTGTGCTTTCCACTTGCGGGCGACTTGGTCGGTTGCCTACTGATGGGAGCATGGGGTGTGCGCCTTTCAGGTTTTCGGGGCCGAATAAATTCGGGCCAAAAAAAGGAAATGATACACAATGAGATTGATCAGACCGATTATCAGAAGAATGCTGGTGGCTGCGGGTGGTTTGGCAGTGGCTCTTCCTACGGCGGTTTTCGCGCAAACAAACCTTCAATTTACTTCCATTTCGCAAACGCCTGAGCAGGCGGTCCAGTTGATGTGGGCGAGCGTGAGCAATGAAACCTATGAAATTGACGAAGCTGACGCGCTTGGCACAAATGCCGACGGAAGCACGGCTTGGAATCAACTCTACAGTGGATACCCATCGCAAGGAACAAGCACGTTTTGGCTAGATACGGGGAATTATGTTGATACGCCGCCCATCGTTCATCCAAGGTACTCAGCGGCGCGGTTCTATCGGGTTATTGACAAAGGCCCCGACACGACTTCCGATGAGCCAGTGGTTTCTATCGTCAGCCCCACAAGTGGGGCGGTCGTAACGGGGAGTTTGACGATAACCGTAAGCGGGAATACCGATCAAGCAACGCTTTCACTCTTGCTTTTTGTCGATGGTCAGGAAATGCCTGCTGCCGCCACCGTCACAAACACGGTAAATAATGGCACCAATTACTCCACCGCAACATTCGTGATTAACACCTGTGAGTGGTGGAATGGACAACATGTGCTATTCGCGACCGCCCGTTGCACGTCCACACTGCAAGGGCCCGATAGCAACGGCCCCATGCTTATCGGCAATGCAGTTTCTTCGTTTGTGCCGATCACTTTCAACAACCTTGTTACGGAAATAGCCTTTTCACAGCCCTTCTTTGACCCTGCCCTTGGCCAAACACAGCAAGTCACGGCGGTTTTTGCCGCGGACTCTGATTGGACGCTGACGATCACCGACGCATATAGCAACACGGTAAGAACCGCCACCGGCAGCGGAATCTCAATGAGCTTTAATTGGGACGGAGCCGGCAACGGCGAGACAAACCTTCCGGCTGGCGTTTACTGGTACTACGTTTCCGCGCAAACGAATGGACAAGTTCCTGCTATTCCCGGAGGGGGTTCAAGCGGGGGCGGTGGAAGCCTACCTTTGCCTGAGATGACATCCTCAGCTTCCGCAATTGAAAGTCAATCGACGCAGTTGTGGGCGCAGCCTTCAGATGGTTCGGGCATTGCCGTGCCATTCTTTGTTTACCCACCCGGATTCGACACCAACGATCTAACGATTTTTGAAGCCCCGGTATCATGGACTTCTGAGCAAAACACGTCGGCATCGAAAGTTCGTTCTTCCGGCGTCTTGGTCGGCAGCGGCGCGGCCAGTCCGGCATTTAGCGGTGGTTCCTCCCAGGGCGCGCCTGCAGCTCCCGTCCGTCCTCCAACCGCGCCAGTTCAAGGGACTGCCGGGATATTTGGCGTCGCATATCAAACTTACGCCGCAAACGGAACCAACGGCTACAAAGTGCAGAGTGTGCCTAATGGTTATGGTGGCCTTGTGCAAATGGCAGGACATCCAGCGAACCTGCCACTGACTTTCGGTGATTTGCCGGGCTATGCGACGGAGGCAGAGAATTTTATCGCCTCGATGAAACAGGGCGCATGGAATGCTGGCTTTGTGGATGCTGATGACCAACTGACCATTAACGCGCTAAGGGGTACCGGCTCACCCTTTAATCAAGTGGATTTGGGATTGCTGATGCTTCACGGCACGTATGGCACTTCGCAGGATTTTACGGCAAATGGCTGCGAACAAATGTACTTTCCTATCACTTCCGGCACCGGTGCTCAATATGCTCGGATGTCAGACATGAATTTTGGCGGGACGGGAACGCACGGGCTGAAATGGATGGCCATTTGTGCTTGCAATAGTCTGTTGAAGCAAAACTGGAATAGTATGAAGAGCGCACGTGTGACACCGTTTAACAGTAATCTTCATTTGCTGCTCGGAACGGACTCAACTACCTACTGCGACGACGATATTGCCTCGTTTTGGGCAAGAGAGATGCTCGGCCTATCTTATCCAACTCCGCAGCCTATCGTAACGGCGTGGTACCATTCTGCTAAAGTTGCTTATGGCACCAGAACTTACACAAATACGATAATTCTTGCAGTTACCGGCTATCAGAATTGCAGCGGCGATACCCTTCAAAACTACTCTAGTCCGGGTGGAACGACGTATTATGACAGCGTGCAAGTGTGGCCATAATTGTGCAGGTTGTCTATTGATTCTTCTAGTCTTCGCTTTGCAAGGGAGGGGTGAAAATCTGCCCTTGCGAAGCTTAGGGCGGCCTTGGGAATATACGGGATTCGGAATTACTTGGAATGTCTCAACTGATAGCCTCCCGGCGCAGGCATGGGTGTATCGCGTCAAGCCGGGGGCGTTTTCGATCACAGTTATATCCAATCTCATGACGCTTGGCAAGTTTGCAAACAGAGACAAAATAAGCAGTCTGAATCCCGCGTTCAATCAACCCGGTGATCTCTTATTTGTATCGCGGTCAGAAAAGCGTGAACTCGGCATATTCTCACATCTTGGATTCATTGAATATTCGGATTCAAGGGCCGATGACATCGCCTCAGCCGAAGGTGTGCCCAGTAATGATGATACTGTTCGTTTAGCCTTGGCCTATCTTTCTCAGTTAAAAATCGATGTGACTGACCTTGCAAAGGAGCCGGGTACTCCGCAATTGTTGACATATCACGAACAGCGAACCGCAGTAGTCTCCAAGCCAGATCAAGCCAGCGTTACGAATGTTCATCTTAGAGGCGCGTCGTTTGTACGTGCTCTTGATGGCATCCCATTTTTTGGGCGCGGGACCCGAGGGGGATGTACCGTTGAATTTGGGAAAGATTCGCGCATTTGTGGAATTAACTTGCTATGGAGAAATCTCGAACGCTACCAATTATATCCTGTAGCAAATATCGAGACAATTATTAAGTGGATACAAGAGGGCAAGACAGTCTGGCAGCCGCAGTTGGAGATGGACTCGGTACCTTGGACCACTGTCAAGCGCATGACCGTCGTTAGAGCGATTCCTTACTATTATGGAGAGCCTCAGTCGATGCCTGAGACGTGGAGTTATCCATTCATGGCGCTTGAGGCAGTCATCGAAAGCAGCACCACAAACACGACCGTCCATTTGCTTTGTCCTATGATTGACGAGACAAAACCGGTTGCCCCAAAGGCGAGAGAGCGATGATAACGGAAAGAACGCCGTTTCCAACAGCAAGCGACAACGCCGAAAGTTGCAAAATCAATAATCACCGTACAGGCCACAGTTCACGATGCGGTAATTCTGCCTGCGCGTCTGTGCTTAAATCGGTGGATGCAGCAAGACAAAGAGCGGTTTCTGAATCTCAGACTGGTTCCGGCGCGGTTGACGGCAGAGGAATCCGCCTGGTATTTGGGTTTTGCCGCTCACGATATTCCCGTCTTGGTGGCAAAGGGACTGCTCAAGCCACTCGGTCATCCTGCCGACAATGCGGTCAAATTCTTCGCTTGGGTCGCGCTCGAACCGCTCCGGTCGGACACCAAATGGCTTTCCCGCGCAACAGACACCATGCTCGACCATTGGCGGACGAAAAATGCTCGCAAGACTGCCGAATCCGCTTCCATTCAGGCCAGCGCGGCTTGAATCGCAATAAGTAGTATTGACATATAGCATTAAATGCGGCCCCTGCCGTGTCAGGCATGGCTGTCTCTCCATGTCAAAAACGGCCAGCAGAATTGCCAGCAAAAATGCCAGCAAACACCGTAGTAAAGGAGTTAAAACGGGTTATCGCAAATAGTGTGCGAGTACAGGGTTGACAGTCCGCGTAAGTGTGTTACTATCAACATGTCAGCGATGACCTAGACACTTGATTTTGAGTGACTTGTGGAAGGCGGGATGCGTTCAATCTCGACCACCGCATCCGAAGGCAGCCGGGAATAATCACTCAAATGCACGGAATTGCGCTGCATCGGTGCAAAACACGCTGCAATCCATTTCGGGTCGTCGGCCAATTTTCAACGGATGGCGCCGCAATGCTTCACACTGCGGTTGGCAGAGGGCTACGGCCTTCACCGACGTTCATCAGGCCCAATAATTTCAATTCGACGGAATGCTCGGCCCGGTCATCCACCAGGGGAACTGTTTCCCCGGCAAGTTCTTTCCCGTCGAGAATGAGTTGATTCCGTTCGGCCCAATCAGCCGCAACGGGGGTGATGGTGATGTGATAAACGGTTTGCCGGTAACGATAGTGGATTTTGCATGTCGTCCAGCTTTTTGGCAGACGGGGGGTCAGGCGCAATTGATCTCCCTCGATGTTCACTCCCAGCAGGGTTTCGATCAGCAGCCGATACATCCAGCCGGCAGATCCCGTGTACCAAGTCCATCCGCCCCGGCCCGTATGCGGCGCTGCCGCATAGACGTCCGCGGCGATGACATAAGGCTCCACTTTGTAGGTGGCGATTTGTTTGGGGGTGCGGCCGTGATGAACGGGATTGAGCAACGCAAACAGCTCCCAGGCGCGCTCGGTTTCACCCATAAGTGCGAAAGCCATGGCGGTCCAAATTGCGCCGTGGGTGTATTGGCCGCCGTTCTCCCGCACGCCGGGAATGTAGCCTTTGATGTAGCCGGGGTTCAGGGTCGATTTGTCAAAAGGCGGATCGAACAACTGGATCAGTTTGGCATTGCGGCGGACCAGACGCTGGTCCACGGCGTTCATGGCCTCGATGGAACGCTGCGGATCGCCCGCGCCGCTGATCACCGACCAGCTTTGCGGCAGGGAATCAATCTGACATTCCGGATTGGTTTGGGAACCGAGCGGTTCACCGTTGTCGAAATAGGCGCGGCGATACCATTGGCCATCCCAGGCGTGTTGCTCGATGTTCTGTTGCAGTTGCCGCGCCTGAGTCAGGCACCGGTCGGCAAAGGGGAGATCGTCGCGCAAGCGCGCCACCTCGGCAAATTTTGTCAGCACGTCGTATAAAAAGAAAGCCAGCCATACGCTTTCGCCGCGTCCATCTTTTCCCACTCTGTTCATGCCGTCATTCCAATCGCCGCAACCCATCAGCGGCAGACCGTGAGCGCCGAATTTTAGTCCGCGCTCAATAGCCCGCACGCAATGTTGGTAAAGCGTGGCCGACTCTTCGGAGCGGTTCGGCAAATCGTAGTAAGCCTCTTCCTCCGGCTTGACTGGCCGGGCCTCCAGGAAGGCAATCTTCTCGTCGAGCACGCCGGTGTCGGCGACACAGGAAACGTAGCGGCAGGTGGCATAGGGCAGCCAGAGGTAGTCATCGGAAAAATGCGTTCGCACACCGCGCCCGGAGGGCGGATGCCACCAATGCTGCACATCGCCTTCGCGGAATTGATGCGCGGCGGCCCGAAGCAAATGCTCGCGGATCAGCGCTGGTTCGGCATGCACCAGCGCCATCACGTCCTGCAACTGGTCGCGGAATCCGTAGGCTCCGCCGGATTGATAAAACCCCGTCCGGCCCCAGAGCCGGCAGCCCAAGGTCTGATACAACAGCCACCCGTTGGCCATCACGTTTACCGCCGGATCGGGCGTATCCACGTTCACCGTTCCCAGGGTTCGATTCCAATAGGTCCAGACACCTTCGAGCGCGATTAGGCTGGCGTCCGCACGACGAAAGCGTTGAATAAGATCCTGCACATCGGCCGGATTGCGACCGACTCCCAGGCGAAAAGTCGTTTCTCGCGTCTGGCCGTCCGGCAAATCAAACGTGACCTGCATGGCGCCGCATGGATCCAACCCCGCGCCGACTTTGCCGGACAGGCGCGTGCGCTTGAGTGCCGCCGGCTGCGACAGGCTTCCGTTTCTGCCAATGAACTCCTTTCGGTTTCCGGTGAGCGTGCGCGTGGCCTCGTTCACATCCAGGAAGACGATGCGCTCGGGGAAGTCGGTGTTATAATAATTGCGCGCCAGCAACGCTCCGGTCTTGAGGTCCACTTCGGTTTGCACATGCAGCAGGCTCTTCTCCCGCAGTTCGCCCAAGACCCATTCCGAGTAACTGGTGACGGACAACCGGCGGGGATGCCCGGAAACATTGCGCAGTTTTAAAACCGTGAATTTTACCGGGGCGTCCATCGCCACATAAACCCACATTTCGGAAGCGATGCCGTTTTCGGTATGCTCGAAGACGGTGTAGCCAAAACCATGTCGAATGACATAGGGTGCGGTTCCGCGCGCGGGCAACGGGGTGGGCGACCAAAATTGTCCCGTTTGCTCATCCCGAATGTAAAGAGCCTCGCCCGTGGTGTCCTGGACGGGATCGTCGCTCCAGGGCGTCAGCCGGAATTCGTGCGAGTTCTCCACCCAGGTGTAGGCTGCTCCGCTCTCTGAAATAACCGTCCCAAAAAAAGGATTGGCCAGGACATTGACCCACGGCGCCGGTGTCATCTGGCCGGGTTGAAGGGTGATGACATACTCGTGGCCGTCGTGCGTAAAGCCTCCGCAGCCGTTCGGGAAAAGCAACTCGCGTTGCGGTAGCGGCTCAATCCAATCCTCCGAGCCGGATCGGGTGGGAAGCAGCGCCGGGACCAAAGGCTCCAGGACACTTCGACGCTCCAGTTGCTCGGCCAGCGTCCCCTTTTCGTCGTCAAGAACAATTCGGGCCGCCGATTGCAGCAGCACCCGGTCATCATTGGGGATTTGTTCCAGCCGCCGGACAAAGATGCCGCCCGGCTTGTCCAGCATTTGCGCTTCAATTCCGGAGGAGATCAGATTGGTGATCTGGTCTTGCAGGGACTGCCGGTAAACGGACGCGTCTTCATTCACGATCACCAGATCAACCGTCAATCCTTTCATGCGCCAGTAGGAGTGGGCCTGGATAAGCTGCCGGACAATGTCGATCTTCCCTGTGTCGCTGATGCGAAGCAGGACGAGCGGGGCGTCGCCCGAGATGCCGTAACTCCACAGGCTGCTTTGGCCGCGCCGGTTGCTGCGCAGCACGCCGGGGTTGGCTCGACGGGCCGGGTCGGCATAAACCAGCGCGCCAGCCATCCGGCCGTAGAGTTGGGCCTCCCCCTCCGTGGCGTTGAGATGGCGCAAGGTCACCTGGCTGTGAGTCCACGCCAAATCGAAGGCGCGCTCAGCCATGCGCGGGCTTTGATATTTTTCCACTTGCGACAGCGCGGCCTCCCGGCTTTCTGTCACGCCAATAACCAGTTCAACGATGGCGGTTTCATGGGGCGGCAACGAGACGGTGCGCCGCAGGGAAATGATGGGATCCAGCACGGAACCCACGGTATTGGACAGCGGCGAAAGGCCCTGCAACGCGGCCGGGTTGACCAGAGTGCCTCCTCGTCCAACGAATCGGGAACGATCGGTTTCACAGGAAATCTCTCCCTGTTCTCCACCCTGGCCCACCATCAGGTGCAGCAACCACGGCGGTTTTTCCTCCACGGAACGGGCGCGGCGGGTGCAAAGAATCGCGGAAGATTTTGGCGCGAATTCTGTTTGCACGAAGAGGTTGCTGAAAGCGGGATGCGACGCGTCGGCCGCCGCAACCGCCAGCACCACTTCCGCGTAACTGGTCAGTTCAATGACCCGCGCCACGCTGGAACGATTGGTGATCGTGATGCGACGCAACTCCACGTCGTCTTCCGGCGACACGCAGATCTCGGTGTGGATTTCCAGGCCGGCATGACGTTGTCGAAACTCGGCCCGCGCCTGAGTGAAGATGGCTTCGTAACCTTTGGTGGCGCACAAGGTGGGTTGATACGCCGCAGACCAAAAATCTCCCGTGGCCAGATCCCGCAGATAGACAAACGTCCCCCAGCAATCGCGCGTGGAATCCTCGCGCCAGCGGGTCACAGCCAGATCTCGCCAGCGACTGTAGCCGCCGCCAGCGCTGCTGATCACGACATGATAGCGCCCGTTGGACAACAGATGAACCTCCGGCGACGGCGGCGTGGGATTGGTGAAAACACGCATAACGGCCTCGCCGTGTCCGGCCACGGGCCGGACTTCGTCGAATTTCAGATCTTCCGAGAGCACGCTTGCGGCCGTCTTGGGGATGCGCTCTTGCAACAGCAAATCCGCCGCCTGGAGCGACGGGCAGGCCATAAAGCGGCGTTGCATGGGCTGGCCGCGCAACAGGCTGACCAGGGCGAGCAGGCTCATCCCTTGGTGGTGTGCCATGAAGGATTGGATGGTTACGCTTGTTTCATCCGGCGGCAGATGCCTCGGCGTGTAATCCACCGCTTCGTAAAAACCGAATGCGCCGGCGCGGCCTTCGGCCGCCAGCCGTTGCAGGTTTTCACAAGCTTCAACCGGCGCAATCATGAGTGCCATGACGGCGGCGTAAGGCGCGATGACCAAGTCATCGGCCAATCCTCTTTTCAAACCCAGGCCCGGCACGCCGAAGGCGCGGTATTGGTAGTTCAGTTCCGTGTCGGTCCGGTTGTAGCCCGATTCGGAAATCCCCCACGGCACGCCGCGCAATTTTCCGTACTCGATTTGTTGTGCCACCGCCGCTTTGCAGGTGTGATCGAGCAAAGTGTTTTCATAGTTGGGCATGACCAGCAGCGGCATCAAATATTCGAACATCGAACCGCTCCACGAAACCAGTATGGGCTCGCCCCGCGACGCCACGACCAGACGGCCCATGGAAAACCACTGCTTTTGCGGCACTTGCCCCAACGCAATGGCCACGTAGCTGCACAAGCGCGCCTCCGAAGCCAGCAGATCATAGAAGCTGGTGTCGCACCGGCGTTCCGTGACGTTGAACCCGATGGAAAACAAATCCCTTGCCGAATCAAACAAAAAAGTAAAATCCATTGCGGCCAGTTCGTCGCATTGGCGGGCCAGGTTTTCCAATGCCAGCAGGCGCTGGCGGGCACGGTCGCCCGCTTCCTGCAAGCAGCGGGAGAATTCGGCCATGTTTTTTTGTTCTTCTTGACTTGTTTTAAACGTTTCCGATCGGAAGGGTGGCGTCCCCGCTTCAAACCGGGCGGCTTCTGCCAGCGTTGGCGCCAGGTCGAGTGGCGCAAGCTGCGCCTCAAGCTGGCTGCCACGAGCGGGAGGGGGCAGGGCCACCCACGGCGCGAGGAAGGTCATGTCCTCCAAATGCTCCTGGCAATTTCGCAGCAGAGTTTGGGCCCAGCCTTTCAGTTCCTCCTTTTCGTTCGTCACCGCCGCGGCGAGCTCGGCCGCTTGGACGGTGGCTCTTTCCAGCAAGGCAAACGCTGCCCGCAGGCTGGAAGGCGCCGCCTCTAATTCTGCGTCGAGTTTGGCCAGAGCGGCGCTTGGGCCCGCTAAATCTCCCATGACCTTGATCGTGTCGCGCAGGCCGGAAAAAATTTGAGGCGTGAAAATCTTTTCCCCGGCCTGTTCTCTTAGTCCGGAGGCGAGCGTCAACAAATGTCCGGCCAGGTTGCCGCTATCCACGCTGGAGACGTAGAGCGGGCGCAGGGCTTGCAGCGTTCGTGTTTCATACCAATTGTAAAAATGCCCGCGATAGCGTGCCAAACGCTGCATTGTGGCGAGGGTGTCCTGGGTGCGTCGAATCAAGCCGGCCGCCGAGAGATACCCAAAATCCCGGGCGGCCAGATTGGCCAGCAGCGCCAGCCCCACATTCGTCGGCGACGTCCGCGAAGCGATCCTTGGCGTGGGAATTTCCTGAAAATTATCCGGCGGCAGCCAGTGCTCGCCTGCAGTCACAAAGGTTTCAAAAAAATACCAGGTTTTGCGCGCCGTACTTCTCAGAAACGCCAGTTGCTGCGCGGTCAAATCCGGCGCCGGGCATTCAATCGGCTGGCTGATGCGCCAGGCGATCCAAGGAGCGGCGAGCCATACTCCAAGAACCGGAAGGGCCAACGAAAGCTGGGCCGGCTGAAAGATGGCGAGGAACACGCTTACGGCCAGCGCGACGGCCGGTGCGATCCACATCGTCGTATAGAACCCGATGAGGTCGGCGCGCGCTGTCCGTTCTGACTCGCTCGACGTTCGCCATTCGAGAAGCCGTTTGTGCGTCACGAACAATCGCAGCAGCGTCCTGCCAATGGCGTCCAGGCTGATGAAGGCGTCGTAGGGTAGGAAGGCCAGGGTGAGAACGATTTGGCCGAGTTGCCGGCCGTACGATCCGGCGACTTCCCTCAGATGCATCGTCCAAGGCAAATCAGATGGCTTGGAAAACATGCTGACGAATGCCGCCAACAATCCGGGGAGTGTGATGATGGCGACGACCAGAAGGGAGGAAAGGCTGCTCAATTCGGGAAGCAACAGCCACGCACCCAGCATGAGGGACATCAGGGCAACCGGCACGAGACTGCGCCTCAGGTTGTCGAAAATCTTCCACTGGGACAGCACGGATAGAGGGTTGGCAATGCGACGGGCGTCAGAACCGGGAACCCTCGGCAGGAGCCATTGGGTGATCTGCCAGTCGCCGCGAATCCAGCGGTGGCGCCGGTCAACATCGACATTATAGCGCGAGGGATACTCTTCGTACAATTCCACGTCGCTGACAAGGGCGGAACGGGCGTGGCACGCCTCCAGCAAATCGTGGCTGAGAATCGTATTCTCCGGGAATCGTCCGCTCATGGCTCGCTGGAACGCATCCACATCGTAGATGCCTTTGCCGATAAATGACCCTTCCTGGAAAACATCCTGATACACGTCGGACACCGCCCGAGTATAAGGATCAATGCCTGCGTCACCGGCAAAAAGGCGGACGAACCATGATCGCCGCGCGCTGGGCAGACTCACGCCGACGCGCGGTTGCAGAATGCTGTAGCCTTCCGCCACAATTCCGCGCGCCGCGTCGAATTCCGGCCGGTTCAACGGATGGGCCATCGTGCCGACAAGCTGGCGGGCGGCATCACGAGGCAACTGGGTGTCGGTGTCAAGCGTGATAACATACTTGATCTCCGGCAAGATGCCCGTCTCCCCAACAATCTCAGAAAAGCATTCGCGGGAACCACCGCGCAGAAGGGCGTTGAACTCCATGATCTTCCCCCGCTTGCGTTCGTAACCCATCCATAACCCTTCCCCGGCATTCCACAGACGGGGGCGGTGAAACAAGTAAAAAAGCGTCTGGTTTTCCGAAGGATATTTATGGTTAAGGATTTCAACTCCGTCCCGCACCCGCTCAAGCAGCGCTTGGTCTTCCGGCAGAATCTCCTCTGCTGCATCCCGAAAATCTGTCAGCAGAGCGAAGTGAAGGTAACGATCCCGATTCGCCAGATAATGAATCTCCAATGTCTCAATGAGCCGATCAACCCCTTCCAGGCTCGTGAGCATGGTGGGAACCGCCACCATGGTGCGACAATCTGCCGCAATGCCGGCGGAAAAATCCAGGCGCGGCAGCAGCCGGGGTTTCACCAGGAGGGTGGAAAGCCAGTTCATCAGGGCCACGGCCAGTTGGCTTGCGCAGAGCAGGAAAACAAGGGTGAAGAAAATGAGTTTCCATCCGGGCACTTGGCGCAGACGGGCCTCCTGCATAAAGCAGAGCGTGGCGAGAAACGTAAGCACTCCGATTCCGCCCGCATAAAAAACCAGCGGAAAACGGTGGATGGTTCGTTCGAGGGTTGTTCGCCAGGGCCACTGCACCTTCACCAGGCGCCCAAGCATGGACTGGCCTTTGTCGATCAGACAAAAGCCGACATGCGCGGTTCGGTCGTTTCGCCCCTTTAATCGGGCGCTGTCTGCGGCCAGTTGGACGGCGCGCTGCGCGACGTCTGCTTCCGAAAGTTGGCTGTGTCGGGCGAAGAACTCAACCGAATGGCGATAACGATCGCGGGTCGCAAAATCCATTTCGCCGTAAACGGCGGCCGGGTCCTTCCGCAAAGTCTCCTCAACCAGACTGAGTGTCTCGACGAACTCCTTCCAGTCCAAGGCGCTTAAGAAACGAAGACTGGAAATACTGTGGCTGACAGAAACCTGATCGGCCGCTTGATTTTGGCTGTCCAGTTGGACGAGATGTTCGATGGATAAACCTCTTTCGACGAGCCGCTGCTCGAGCCAACCGCGGGCAAGATGCAATACCGGACTTTGTCGCGACAAGCGCTGGCAAAACTCGGCCACGAACGAACTGGAGGTGGGCAGATCGGATTTCGCCATGTCCGCCACCACCACAACGAGGTAAGACGGATTCTTTTCCGCCATCTCCTGCAAACGGTCCACCCACAAGTCCGCCAGGTCGCGATCCTCACGGGCGATCGTCAATCGTGTAGTAATACGCTGGAGATTTTCAATCAGACCCAGGCGCAGCATAATTGGAATGGCCCATAACTCGCCCAGTTTCAACGAATCCACGGTTTGGTAAGCAGCAATGAAGGCCCGGAGCGGTTCCGCATCAATCTGTGCATCCACGTGCGAAATCAATTCGAGCACGATGTCGTAAACGCGCGGAAGACCGGTCGAAGGGCCGTGCAAAAGGCGGGGCAACTCCCGGCTGTAGCCGCGGGGCAGATGCCGCCGGGCCAGTTGAATCTGCTCTTCGATCAGGTAAAAATTGTCCAGCAGCCATTCGGCGGCGGGAGTGATGCTTCGGTTTGGATTTACCGCAAGAGTGGCGCGATTAAAGGCCCTGAGTATTTCTTCATTTTGGCCCAGGCGGGTTAACAGACGGTTGGAACCCCGCCGGGTGACCACGTTGTGGCTGGCCGCGAGAGCTTTGGCATGGCGCTCTAATTGTTCGACACTGAACAGCTCGGCTCGCAACGGCGGCTCACTCGCGCTCGGGCGCGAACACTTATATGCGGCCATCCAGTTTTGAAGGCGCAGTGGCAAAGTCTGCATATTATATTCTATTTCTGGACGCGGTTCCTGCAACTAAAACTGCCCCGCAGCAATTCATCCTCCTTGGCGTCGGCCGTTTTCGGGGCAGGCCGGACAGTATTTAATCCTGCCGCTGCCGGCGTTGGATGGGTCCCTCGAAATAACGTTGCGGCTAGGGCGACGATTTCTGGCGTGATAATAGACTGGACCTCAGGCACACGATATGGGGTGTTATCCCCATGCTGAGTTGGTGGAAGTCTTCTGGAAGGCAGCGTTACACCCCATAGCGGCCGCAAGGCTTTCGGGTAATGCTTCGGGCCATGAAAAATTATTAAAAGCTGCATCCCGGAAATGCTGCCCTTAACCGATAACGCGATCCGCTACCGACCAGTAACATGCAGCTCCTTTTGGTCAATTGCTCCATTGACTGCCGTGCGAACACCCGCTTACGCGTCCATCTGCGTCGCCGCATCATTCATAGGCCGAGACGTTTTGGCTCTTCTCGGGGTTGACCCCGGCCAAAAAGCGAACAATCAAACGAGCAATAGCTGAGGCAACACGCCTCAACATTATGTGCCGAGATAGGCTCTGATTATTTTCTTCGCGGCTTCAAAGCATTTGTCAATTTCGACGGAACTCCAGTGTTTAATTTTCTCGCCGGGTTGACAGACCATTTAACAGTCTCAAATCTCGTCGGAAAAAAGGGCTGAATTGAGACTCCTTACGTCGTCCCCCACTTTTTTTAAGGGGTTTTTTAGACGGTCACTGCCCGGCGGGTGCGGGCGGATTGGTAGCAGGCGGCGATGATTTTTTGGCTGCGCAGGCCGAGTTCGGCGGGGAGCGGGTTGGGGGTTCCGGCCAGGAGCGCGGCGCTGAAGGCTTCGATTTCTGCGCGATAGGTGTTTTGCGGCTTGGGCTGGATTTTGATTGTCTTGGTTTTGGTGGCTGGCAGATAGGCGTTCATTTCGCCCTGGCTGCCCTGGCCGATGGTGCCAGTGGCCAGGATGCTTCCGAGCGAGCCGTAGAGTTCAAGCGCGTTCTTGCAACCTTCGTCACGAATGCAGAAAAACACGTCCACCGTCCCCAGCGCCCCGTTGGCGAATTGCAGCAACACGACCGCACTGTCTTCGCTGGGGTACGGATGAACGGTCGAATTCGTGAAACAACTGACGGCCTTGACCGGCCCGAAAAAAAGCTCCAGCAAATCAATGCAATGATTGCCTGTGTCAATCAAAGAACCGCCCCCGCCGAGCGCCGGGTCCTGCCGAAATGCGCCCGGTTTTGGCGGATACCAGAAGGAAAGTTGGGCCCTGGCGTAAACCGGTTTGCCCAACCGTCCGGCTTGGATCATCTCGGCGGCTTTCTGATGCTGGCTGTGAAATCGCATCATGAACGCCGTGCCAAGCTGGACGCCCGCCGTTTTGCAGGCCGCGACCATTGATTGCGCTTCCGCAACGGTCCGGCCGAGCGGCTTTTCACAAAGGACATGTTTGCCCGCCTTCGCACACGCCAGCACCTGGGCCTTGTGGGGCAGGACCGGACTGGCGATGTAAACCGCGTCAATGTCGGAAGCGAGCAATGCTTCGACGCTATCGGTGGCGGTGGCTTTGAATTCGGCGGCGACTTCCTCATTCGTCGTGCGATTGGTTCCGTACACGGCAATGAGTTCGGCGTTGTCCGCCGGCATGATGCCTTCCGGAATGGTGCGGCGCCGCGCAATGCCGCCGGAACCGATGACGCCCCACTTAATTTTATTTTTTCTGTTCATGGCGACTTTTGCAAAAAATGACTAATGTCCAAGCGCGAATGACGAAGTTTGGTCATTGCGTCATTTCGGCATTGATTGGGCATTAGGATTTCGTCCTTGGACATTTTCCCTGCCCCTATTTCTCGCAGGCTCGAATTACCTTCAAGATCGCCGCGCCAATCTGTTCCATGTCGGACTCGTTGTAAGTGGGGAAGGCGAAACAGGTAAATGTATGCGCTTCGTGCCAGCGGGCGTTGGGCACATCGACGTTCCGGTAATTGACACTGTCCGGGTCGGCGTATTCCTTGGATTTGAAGGGGAAACCGGTCCGGCCAAAAGCGTTGTGCTCCTGGAAGGCGCGTTCGGTATGGCATTGCGGCCAGAAAACTTTCCAGACTGGCGCCCCTTCGGCGCTGACAGCGGTGACGAATTGTTTAATGTCGCATTTCATGTTTTCGACATCGAGCGAGAAGGCCAGGACGAACCAGCCGTTGCGGCGTTCGGGGGTGTCGATGGGGAAAAACTTGACGCGCGGGGAGGTCTTGAGGGCGTCAATTAATATTTTCGCGTTCCGCCGGCGGCGGGGCATGTTCCAGGATTCCATGCGTTGCAACTCGGCCAGGCCGATGGCGGATTGCATCTCGGTCATGCGATAATTCCAGCCGACCATGTTATGGATGTAGGGCAGCTTCTGTTCCAGTTCGAGCAAGCTCAGGCGTTGCTTGACGTCGTAGCCGTGATCGCGAAAGCTCCGCGCCGTCCAGGCCAGGTCCTCGTCGTCGGTCGTGACCATGCCGCCTTCGCCGCCGGTGGTGAAGGTCTTGTTCTGGCAGAAACTGCATCCGGCAATATCACTGAGCGCGCCGGTTTTTTTGCCCTTGTATTCGCCGCCGAAGGCTTCCGCATTGTCCTCGATCACCCACAGCTTGTGTTTTTTGGCGAAGGCGCGGATTTTGTCCATGTCGCAGACGTTGCCGTAAAGATGCACCGGCATGACCGCCTTGGTGCGATGATTGACAAGCTTTTCGGCGGATTCAACGCTGAGGCAATGGTCTTCCAGATTAACATCGGCAAAACGCGGGATGGCGCCGGCTTGCACCACGGAAAAGCTGGAGGCGATGAAAGTGTAACTGGGCACGATGACCTCATCGCCGGGGCCGATGCCGAGGGAGGTGAGGGCGACATGCAACGCGGCGGTGCCGGTGGCGACACTGACGGCGTAACGGCTGCCCTGCCATTCGGCGAATTTCTTTTCAAATTCCATGCCCTGCTTGCCCGTCCAATAATTGACTTTGCCGGAGCGCAAGACGGCGGTGACGGAATTAATGGCGTTTTCATCGAATTGCGGCCAGCTTTGGAGTTTATTGGTGACGGCTTTGGGACCGCCCTGGATTGCGAGTTGTTCGTTCATTGTGTTTTCGTTTAAATTGTCCCTATCGGCCTTCAACCGTCAATAGATGCGTGCGTTTTTTTAGTGTGCGCAAGGTGGCAAAAATCACAAACCCGCCGACGAAAATGGCAAACCAGATGACATCGACCTTGAAGCGCTTTTCGGCAATGGAATCCCCGACCAGATCCAGCAGGAAAAACACGGCGATGATGAGGAAAAACGCATTGTACTCGCGTTGCAGGACCGTGCGCCAGCAGAATGGAACAGGCGACGGTTTCCAGCCGTGAAATCGGGGGATGAACGCCGGGGTGGATGCTCCCCATTGTTCAAACACCTCGCCGAAGCGTGCGCGCAGGAAAGCCTCTTCAGCCAGCATGATGCGTTCGTAATAGAGGGCATACAGGCAGGTGGTCAGGAGCGCCAGCCACCAGACATGCAAGGACATGGTCACTCCGAGAATGATGAGATAATTGGCCAGATAGAGAGGATGGCGGACAACGGAATACAAGCCTGTGGTGTTGAGAGTGTTGGCAACCTGTTCGCGGGTGTTGCGGCCCGAGGTGCCGAGAGGCGCGCGTCCCACGACCATAATGCGCAAGGCCAATCCTGCAAAGGAAATGACCATGCAGCCCGCCTGCCAAAATTCGTTGAGCGCATGGCTGTGGCCGAGGTAACTGGAGGAAGCAAGGCACACGAAGAATATCGGCAATATGGCCAGCGGGAGATAGCTCCGATGCCTAAAAAGCCAGCCGCCTGATATTTCGAGTTGATCGCGTAAAGCCATTAAGCAAAATCAGTTCGTATTTCATTCACGGATTTCTCGGTTGAAAGCAGAAATAATAAGCCGCATGACCCGAATGGCAAATTAAAATGACAAGATTGCCAAAAGGGGGCTGGCCTTCATTTAGATTTTGTTTAATAGTGAAGGCTCAAGTTTCAATACTCACTGGTTGGCATTTTGTGACGAAGTTTTCGGAAGATCAAAATGAAGAGCAGAACGGCATGAAATTCTGGGCGCTGATTTTGGGAATCGCCTTTTTAACCGGCTGCGCGCACTTCCACTCGCAGCCGATTTTTCCGGAAAAAACGGCGGCGTTATTGGACGCGCGACGGCTGGAGGATGCGGGACTCAAAAAATTCCTCGAACAAAATCTCGGCCACGAACTGAAAGACTGCAAGAATTGGGATTTGCGGGAGCTTACCCTGGCTGCTTTCTATTTTCATCCCGGCCTTGAAGTCGCCCGCGCGCAATGGGTGGTCGCTTCGGCAGGCTTGAGAACAGCCGGCACCCGGCCGAATCCGTCCGTGAGCGTCACGCCCGGCTACGATACGCAAATCCCCGGCAATTACAGTCCGTGGTTGGTGCCGGTGATATTCGATCTGCCCATCGAAACCGCAGGCAAGCGTGGCAAACGAATGGCGGAAGCCGAAAAAAATGCCGAGGTGGCGCGCTGGAACTTTGTTTCCGCTTCATGGCAAATCCGCAACGGCGTCCGCGTCAGCCTGCTTGAATTTAAAATTGCCGAACGTCGAGCCGGATTGCTGCAAGAACAATTGGCTGAGCAAAAACAAATTGTGAAATTGCTGCACGAGCGTTTTGAAGCGGGCGAGATTTCCCGGCCCGAAGCCACGATTGCGCAAATTGCGCTGAATAAAACGCAGCTTGATTTGGGAGACGCGCAGTCGAAACGCGCCGAGGCGCGCGCGCGGCTGGGGGAGGCAATAGGCTTGACCGACGCCGCGCTGCAAGGCGAGGGATTAAATTTTGATTTTGTGACGCCGGACGCGAAGGCATTGACTTCGGCTGAGGCGCGGGGCGTGGCGCTGCGATCGCGCGCGGACATTCTGGCCGCGCTGGCCGGCTATGCGGCCGCGGAAGCGGATTTGCGCCTGCAAATTGCCAAACAATATCCCGACCTTCATTTAGGCCCCGCTTACGCATGGAATACCGGGTCGGCGGGCGACAACCAATGGAGTCTGGGCGCCACGCTGGAATTGCCCATACTGGACCAGAATCAAGGACCGATTGCCGAAGCCGAGGCGAGGAGGAAACTGGCCGGCGCGCAGTTCCTGGCGCTGCAATCCCAAGTCGTCGGCGAAATTGACCGCGCTGTGGCCGGCTTTCGCGTCGCGCAGGAACAGTTGCAGGCTGGCAATGAATTGCTGGCCACCGAACAGCAGCAGCGAAAATCGACTGAGGCGCAACTCAAAGCCGGCGGGGGCGACCCGCTGGATGTGCTGGCCGCGCAGCTTGAGCTGAGCAACGCCTCTCTGGCCCAGCTCGATAACGAGGCGAGATTGCAAAATGCTTTCGGGGCACTGGAAAACGCCTTGCAACGCCCGGCGGATTCGATTTCAGAGGTAATCAGAAATATTTCCGCAAAACAAACCAACCATTCTTATCAATGAACCGCAAACATTTCATCGTCGGCCTGGTTGTCGTTTTGCTTGCCGGTGCGGGCATTTTTGCGCTGGTCAAATCGCGCGGAGAAGCGTCTGGTGCGAGTGAAAATGAAACAACGCCGACCCTGGTTACAGTGCAAACGGGTGCGCTCAGACTCGCCACGCTGCACCGCTACGTGCAGGGTTACGGCACGGTTGAACCCGCGCCTGCAACCCGCGACGCGCCGCCTGCCGAGGCCGCGCTTTCCGCGCCGGTCCAGGGCGTCGTCACCAAAGTCGCCGTGATCGAAGGCCAGCAAGTGGAAAAAGGCGCCTTGCTGGTGGAATTGAATTCAGGCACGACGACGGTGGAAAACGCGGCGCAGCAAGTGGAGCGGCAAAAAAAATTATATGCAGGACAGAACACCTCGCTGAAAAACCTCCAGGATGCCGAGGCGCAACTGGCCTTGCTGCGCGTCACCACGCCATTGTCCGGCACTGTCACACACCTTAATGTCAAGCCCGGCCAGGCAGTGGATTTGAGCGTGGTCGTTGCCGAAGTGATGGATTTGAACCGGCTCGCCGTGAGCGCGGAAATCCCGGCAGCGGAATCAGGTAATTTGAAAGCCGGGGACGCGGTCGAAGTGCGGGCAGAGTCTCCGGTAACGACGGAACTTTCGTTCGTCAGCCCGAATGTGGACAAAAGCAATGACACGGTTTTGGTGCGCGCCTTGTTGCCGGCCAGGAGCGGATTGCGGCCGGGGCAATTTGTCCAAGTTCGCATCGTGACGGCGGCGCATACGAATTGTCTGGCTGCGCCGGACGAAAGCGTGGTGACGGACGCAAGCGGCAAAAGCGTCATCGCGCTGGTCAAAGGCGGGGAGGCGGCGCAAACACCGGTGCAAACCGGTTTGCGCGAAGACGGCTGGGTTGAAGTTGAAGCGCCGGATCTCAAAGCCGGTGATTCTGTCGTGACGGTTGGCGCTTATGGCCTGCCGGAGAAAACCAAGATTCGCATCCAGAATTCTTCGAGCGACGAAACGACCACCAATTTGCCCAAGGCCAAATGAAGTCGGAGACTATTTCGCCCTTGGGCCGGTTCGCGACGAGGCACGCGCTGTCCATTACGTTCATGGCGGCGGTGTTGTGTCTGGGGGGAATTTTTTGCGCGCTGCGCATGCCGTCGTCAGTGTTTCCGCAGACGAATTTTCCGCGAGTCGTAATTTTGGTTGACAACGGCATCATGCCCGCCAATGAAATGATGGCGAGGGTCACGCGCCCGATCGAGGAGGCGATGAAAGACATCCCCGGCGCCGTTACGGTGCGTTCGGCCACAAAACGCGGTTCGGCGCAGATTAATGTCTTTTTCAACTGGCGGGTGGACATGACGCAGTCGGAATTGTATGTGCTGGGGCGGCTGTCGCAGATTCGCAGCGATCTCCCCGCCACCGCCACCGCGGAGGTGGAGCGCGTGACGTTTTCAGCCTTTCCCATCATCGGCATCAGCCTGACCAGTTCCAACCGCGACATCACGTCGCTTTGGGAGACGGCCAATTATGAATTGAAACCACGCTTTCTCCAGATTCCCGGCGTGGCTCGTGTGGAGATTACCGGCGGTCGCGCGCCGGAATATCACGTTATAGTTGACCCGCTGAAGTTGCAGGCTGCCGGCCTTGGCCTGGCGGAAGTGAGCGATGCGCTGACGAAAAACAATCTCTTCGCGCCCGCCGGCATGATGGAGGAGAATTATCATCTTTACCTGACGACCGTGGACGGGCGCGTTCATTCGGCAGAGGACATTGCGAGCCTGGTCATTGCGGTTCACGGCAGCCATCCGGTGCAAGTGAAGGACGTGGCGCGGGTGGAGCGCGGGGCGGAACCGGTCTTTCGATCCGTTACGGCCCAGGGCCGCGACGCGGTATTACTGAACGTTCACAGCCAGGCGGACGGCAGCACGCTGGACATCGCTGCCGCGTTGAAAAAAGAATTGCAGGAACTTCGCCAGGCACTGCCGCCGGACATGCACCTGGACTTTTTCTACGATCAATCCCTCTTCGTGCGCGATTCGGTGGGCAGCGTGTGGGATGCGATTGTTTTCGGTCTGATTCTGTCCGTGCTGATCCTCGCTTTGTTCCTGAAAAGCTGGGGCAGCGTTTGGACGGCCATCGTGACCATTCCAATCACTGTGTTGATCACGCTGGTGGCCATGAAACTGGCCGGCATGAGTTTCAATATGATGACGCTGGGCGGCATCGCGGCCTCCATCGGGTTGGTCATAGACGACGCGATTGTCGTAGTGGAGGCGATGTGCGTGAAGATCGCCGCCGGTCGGCCGCGGCTGGCGGGAATTCAGGAAGCCATCAGCGAAATCTTGAGACCGCTCATTGCCTCGACATTCACGCCCGTGGTCGTGTTTATTCCGCTGGCCTATTTGTCCGGCATTCCGGGTGTTTTTTTCCGCGCACTGGCGCTGACCATGGTTGTGGCGTTGCTCACGTCATTGGTTTTGGCGCTGACCCTTACGCCATCTCTGGCCGCGTGGCTGCTCCGCGAACGCAAAAAAACGGACCAGGGCGGCGCGTCGAAGGATGTGGAAGGCGGATTTCTGTTGAGCCGGGTCCTTCGGCTTTACGAATGGGCGTTGTGCGCAGCGCTGCGATTTCGCTGGCTTGCGTTGCTGGCCTGCGGCGCCGTGATCGTGGCGTCCGTGTGCATTTACCAGCATTTGCAATCCGATTTCCTGCCCGACTTTGATGAAGGCGGCTTCATCATTGATTTCCATGCGCCACCCGGCACCAGTCTGACCGAAACATCGCGCCAGCTCGACCAGGCGGAGCGGATTATATCCACCAACGCGGACGTGGAAGGCTATTCGCGCCGGCTCGGAGCGGAAATGGGCATGTTCATCACCGAGGCATATCGCGGCGACTTCGCAGTCAAACTTAAGTCCAACCGCAGCCATTCCACAGATGAGGTCATCGCCGGGTTGCGCCACATCTTCAACGAGCAATTCCCCGCCTTTCGCTGGGAATTTCCAGGCATCTTGACGGATGTGATCGGCGATTTGCAGTTGACGCCTAATCCGGTCGAAATCAAATTGTTCTCGCCCGACCTGAAATGGCTGCAGCAAGTCGCGCCGCGCGTGGAGGAGCAGATTAAAACAGTTCCCGGCGTGGTGGACACCTTCGATGGCCTGACGGAAACCGGACCTTCGATCCACTGCCGCGTCCGTCCGGCCGACGCGGCGCGGTTCGGCTTGAGCGTTCAGGACATTGCCACCTCGGTAAACACCGCCTTGCTCGGACAGACCACGTCCTATGTTTTGCAAGGCGACCGCATCGTGAACATCCGCGTTCTCGCCAATCCGGCCAGCGTCAATCGCCTCGCCGCCTTGCGCGACCTGCCAATGCGGGCGGCCAACGGCAAGGTCGTCCGGCTCTCCCAAGTCGGCGACGTGACGGAAGAGCCGAGCGAGGTGGAATTGGACCGCGATGATTTGAGGCAGGATATCATTGTCTCGGCGCGGCTCGAAGGGCGCGATCTCGGCGGTGCCATGAAGGAAATCCAGGACAAGTTGAGTCAGGCCAAATGGCTGCCGCCCGGCACAGTCGAATACGGTGGCCTCTACCAGCAACAACAGGAATCTTTCCATAATCTCGTTCTGGTCCTGCTGGCCGCCATCCTGCTCGTATTTACCGTCCTATTGATTGAATTCCGTTCGTTCAACGAGCCGGTGGCGATTGTTTTCGGCGCGGTCCTGGCCATGTTCGGCACGGTCGCCGCGTTGTGGCTCACGGGAACCACGCTGAACATTGTTTCTTTCCTGGGGGCAATCATCGGCGTCGGCATTGTGGCCAAAAACGGAATCCTCATGCTCGACTTCGTGCAGCAATTGGAGGCGGACGGGGTGGAATTGTTCGAAGCACTGGTGCGCTCCGGTCATCGCCGTTTGCGGCCGGTGTTGATGACCTCCCTGGCTGCCGCGCTGGGGATGCTGCCGCTGGCTTGGGGCATCGGCTCCGGCGCGGAAATGCTGCGGCCCCTTGCCGTGGCGGTCATCGGCGCGCTTTGCATTTCCGTGTTGCTCTCGCTTGTGGCAACGCCCGTGATTTATTGCATCTTGCGCCGGATTACGAACCGCTCAAATCCAGCACGACAGGTTGCCGGGTAAAGCCGCGGGTTTTGATGCCGGTGTAAATCAGTCCCAGGAAACACCACGTTCCGCCCACTTTTTTCGCCAGAATCGGCAACTGCCACCAAAGCCACAAACAAAACAGAAATCCCAGCCCTGGAACAATGAGGTCGAAGGCCCAGTTTCGTTTGTGGCCGGACGGCCTCCGAAAAAAGAACTCCCGAATGACGGCCGTGTTCACCCCCATGAACGCCAGAAATGCCCCAAAGTTGACCAGGTCCGCCGAGTCTTCGTACTTTAATGTCAAACAGCCGGCCAGCACCAGGATGCCAATCAACCAGATATTGAGGACCGGATTATTACGCCCATCCAGACGGGCAAAGAATCCGGGCAGCGCCTTGTCCCGCCCCATCCCAAAAAGAATGCGCGCCGCCCCGACCTGTCCGGCCAAAGCCGTTCCCAGGCAGGCAATGGTCATGGTTAACGCCATGCCGTTGAGCAAAAAATGACCCCCGACTTTCTTGCAAACGTCGTAAAAGGCGGTGTCAATATCTTTAAACGTGCTGTAATCCGGCCAGACCCGCTGGCCCAAATACGTTTGCAAGACCGCACACAGCCCGATCAAAAGGCAGACCAACACGATGGCCAGGGGCACAGTTCTTTTGGGTTCACGCACATCTTCGGCCAGGGTCGTGATTCCATCAAAGCCGATGTAAGTCAGCGCCGCCAACGAGGTGGCTGTGCCGACTGCCTTTAGATTGAAAGTGTGCGGGTTATAAAATGGTTGGATGGAGAAAAGCCCGCCCCAACCTTGTCCCGCCCAAAGATAATGAACTGCGTCAACCATGAAAAGCGCGATGACAAGAAACATGATGACCGTGAGGATCAAGTTGGCGCGAGCCGTCCATTTGATGCCGCGCAAGCTCAAGAATGTGGCCACGCCGGTAAAGAGGATTACCCAGAGGACGTAACCGGAATGTCCGGCCATGATTCCTTTGCTCAGGGCTGGGAACAGGTCGTCGATCAGACTTTGGGCGCTCTTCGCGCCATAGATCACGCTGACGATGGGAATGACGAGGTAGTCGAGAAACATCGACCACCCGGCAATGAAGCCGAGATGGGGGTTCAATCCCCGGCCGACGTAAGTGTAAGCGGAACCGGCCACGGGATACAACCCGGCCATCCTGCCATAACTTGCCGCCGTCAGCATCATGGCGACGAGGGCGATGACAATAGTAGTTGAAACGTGGCCGAGGGAGTTTTTGTTGGCCAAGCCGAAGATCCCGACCGCTCCAACGGGCTGGATCAGGACGATGCCGTAAAAGACCAGGTCGCCCAAGCCGAGGACCCGGCGCAATCGCGGCGGCGCGGGCGTCGTGGAGGCGGAGGATGGCGGCTGGGAATCTGCCGGACCGGTCATATCGCGGGCGAGGCTAACGCACTTTATTGGCATGACCAAGCGGAAAACCCCGCGCGAATCAGGTTTGAGGCACCGCCTCGCCCTGTCGCCGGCATGGCACGCCAGCTTCATCGTAGAGAAGCCACATCCGCAAACAATCCCGGCTGAGCAGGGCGTTACCCGTCAATACCAGGGTGTATGGCCAAAAGGGCGTTACACCCGTTACATTGTTGATTATCAGGTATTTAGGGTGTTA
>Ga0182030_10001196_pt1 | contig 52821 bp, 44 predicted proteins | sample 812S3MmetaG_FD_121299 | JGI IMG/M metagenome (GOLD analysis project Ga0182030, IMG submission 121299) | Permafrost microbial communities from Stordalen Mire, Sweden - 812S3M metaG (Illumina Assembly) | ecosystem: Environmental > Terrestrial > Soil > Wetlands > Permafrost | place: Sweden...
ACACCGAGACGCTGACCGAGAGCGCCATTCCGCTGATTGAAAAGGGCGTGATCACGGGAGCCAGGAAGCAGATCAACCCGAACAAAATTGTGCTGGGATTTGCGCTGGGCACGCGCGAATGGTACGAGTACGTGGACGACAATCCGATGTTCGACTTCCAGCCCAGCAGCTATTGCAATGACCCCTTTATCATCGCGCAAAACGAGAATGTAGTTGCAATCAATTCCGCGATTGAGATCGATATCACCGGACAGGTGGTGTCGGACTCGGTGGGCTCCAGGTTCGTCAGTGGCTTTGGCGGGCAACTGGACTTCATGCGCGGCGCGGCGCGCAGCCGCGGAGGCAAGCCGGTCATCGCGATCTCATCCACGGCAAAGAACGGCACCGTCTCGCGGATCGTTCCACGGATCAGGAATGGCGCCGGAGTGGTAACGACGCGAGCCGATGTTCATTACGTTGTGACCGAATACGGCGTGGCATATCTGCACGGAAAGAACGTGCGGCAGCGCGCCGAAGCACTCATACAAATTGCCCATCCGAAGTTCCGCGAAGAACTCAGCGAGCATCTGCGCGATATGGGATGGGGGCCAAGGGTTATGGCCGGCATGGCGAGGTGAAAGATGGCCAAAGGCAAAACGGTAGTCAACCAGGATGAGTGCAAGGGCTGCGGCCTTTGCGTCGAGTCCTGTCCGCAAAAGGGAATGGAACTAAGTCCGGAGTTGAATCATTACGGAGTGCATCCGGCGCGGCAAAACGCCGACGTCTGCACGGGCTGCGGTATCTGTTACTTCGTTTGTCCGGAGCCCGGAGCGATTACGGTGTACAAGCTGGTCGTGGAATCGGGCGCCGTGCAAAACAGCGAGGTGGCTCATGCGGCAACTGTGTAAGGGAAATGTAGCAGTGGTAAAGGCAGCGATCATGGCAGGCTGCCGTTCGTTCTACGGCTACCCCATCACGCCCGCCAGCGAAATCGCCGAGTATGCAGCGCTTCTGATCCCGCAGGCCGGAGGAACCTTTGTGCAGGCGGAGAGCGAAGTCTCAGCCATCAACATGGTTTACGGCGCTGCGGCAGCGGGCCAGCGGGTGATGACTGCTTCCAGCGGCCCAGGCATCAGCCTGATGCAGGAGGGGATCAGCTATCTGGCAGGTGCGGAGTTGCCATGCGTGATCGCCGATATTATGCGCTCCGGGCCGGGGCTGGGAAACATTGCTCCGGAGCAGAGCGACTATTTCGCCATGACCAAGGGCGGCGGCCACGGTTGCTATCGCAATCTGGTGCTGGCGCCTTCCAGTGTGCAGGAGATGGCGTCACTGACGACGCTGGCGTTTGATCTTGCCGACAAGTACCGCAATCCTGCGGTCCTGCTCGCGGATGGATTCGTTGGACAGATGATGGAACCGCTGGATCTGCAAATGGCCGAGGCTGTGGTCCCGGAAAAGCCGTGGGCGGTGAAGGGAACGGCTGAGACACGCGGAAATCTGGTCTCCTCCATCTATCTGACGAATGATCTGATGGAGGCGCACATTCGCCATCTGGAAGAAAAGTATAAGGAGTGCGAGCGCAACGAGTGCCGCTGGGAAACCTACCGCACCGAAGACGCCGAAGTATTGCTGGTGGGATATGGCATCATCTCCCGCGTGCTGCGCTCCACGGTGGATCTGGCGCGGCAGCAAGGCGTGAAGGCGGGGCTGTTCCGTCCGATCTCGCTCTGGCCCTTCCCTTCGCAGGCACTAGCCGAGGCTGCACGAAGCGCGAAGAAGGCCATGGTGGTTGAGCTTTCCACCGGACAGATGGTGGAAGACGTAAGACTGGCTCTGAATGGAAGCATACCCGTGGAGTTTTTCGGCCGCGTGGGCGGCAACTCGCCTTCGGCGGAAGAGTGCCAGGCTGAACTGTTCGCGCATTTGGAAGTGTTGGTATAGGGGGCGGCGATGAGTGAATACAGCGTTGTACAGGAAAAGACGCCGGTCTTCTTTGACCGCTTTGAGCGCAAGGACGAAAACCAGCACCAGACGCATTACTGCCCTGGTTGCGGGCACGGCGTGGCTCACAAGCTGATTGCCGAAGCGCTGGGCGATCTGGATGTGCAGGACAACACCATCATGGTCAGCCCGGTGGGCTGCTCGGTATTTGCCTACTACTACTTCAATACAGGGAACGTGCAGGCCGCGCACGGTCGCGCGCCCGCAGTGGCGACGGCTCTGAAGCGCTCGAACCCCGGAGCAATGGTCATCAGCTACCAGGGCGATGGCGATCTTGCGGCGATTGGAACGGCCGAGATCATCCATGCGGCGAATCGTGGCGAAAACATCACCGTGTTTTTCGTCAACAACTCGATCTACGGCATGACCGGCGGCCAGATGGCTCCGACCACGCTGATCGGGCAGACGAGCACGACGAGCCCCTGGGGACGGCGTCCGAATAACGAAGGCTTCCCCATCAAGATGTCTGAACTGATCTCAACCTTGGAAGCGCCGGTGTACGTGGAGCGCGTGGCGCTGAGCGACGCCAAGCACATCCTGCAGGCGCGCAAGGCGGTGAAAAAAGCGCTGGAACTCCAGAAGCAGGGCGCTGGATTCACCATGGTCGAGATTCTTTCGCCCTGTCCCACCATCTTGAAAATGGAGCCTACGGTGGCCCGCCACTGGGTTGCCGACGTTTTGACCAAGCAATTTCCGCTCGGCGTCTTCCGCGACCGCAAGCCGGAGATGGTTCCGGTCGATGTGCCACAGAAAGACGTGGCGGAACTGCTGGGCATCACCGGTAAGGGTCTCACGGAAGAAGAACGCCATGCGCGTCGGAAACATACACGAGCCAAGACCATCAAGGTTGCCGGATTTGGCGGACAAGGCGTGCTTCTGCTCGGGCAGTTGATTGCCGAGATGGGCATGAGGGAGCACATGGAAGTGAGTTGGCTGCCGAGCTATGGTCCGGAGATGCGTTCGGGCAGCGCGAACTGCCACGTAACGCTTTCGCATGAGCGCATCGGCACGCCGCTGATCACGAATCCTGAGGTTCTGGTGGCAATGAATGAACCCTCGTTGCGAAAGTTTGGGCCACAGGTGAAACCCGGCGGAGTGATTCTCTATAACGGTCGCTGCCTGCCGGAGGGTCTGACCTACGAAGGCTTGACGGTGGCGTGCGTTCCGGCCAATGAGATCGCCGACGAGATTGGCTCGGCGAAGGTTGCCAACGTGGTGATGCTGGGAGCCCTGCTGGAGGCGACCGACTGCCTGCCATTCACCGCCGCACAGGATGTTCTGAGCGGGCTGGTGAAGAATCCGAAGCTGGCGGAGATGAATGAAAAAGCGCTGGAGGCGGGACGGAACTATCTGGACACCGAGATTCTAGTAGGAGCGGTGGCCGGGCCGGATGGCTGCGGAGAGTAGTTCATAAGTAGTCGGATCTAATATTTTCAGGAATGGAAACGGCGGGCGCTCAATGGCCCGCCGCTTTCTTTTCTGCTGAAGTGTTTAGACGGCCTGCAACGCATCCAGAGCCGCGGCTGTGCCGTGGACCACGGCGGCGATACGGACACCGGCGAGGATGAGTTCCTCGGTGACGCCCTTTTCCAGCAACACTTTCTCGTGTGAGCTGACGCACTTGCCGCAGCCGTTGATGGCCGAGACCACCAGCGACCATAGCTCGAAGTCCGTGTTGCCGGCTCCGTGCGTACGCATGATGTTCATGCGAAGGCGCGCGGGAAGTGTGGCGTACTTTTCATTGCTGCTGAGGTGGTGGAAGCGGTAGTAGATGTTGTTCATGCCCATGATGGCCGCAGCTCCCTTGGCGGCGCTGATGACTTCGGGCGAGATGTGGGCGGCGGCTTCGGCCTCCACCGCGGCGAGCAGTTGCGGACTGCGCGCGCCGTAGGCGGCTGCGATGAATGCACCCCACTTCTGGTTGTCGGTCAACTCGGTGGCATTGGCCAGGGCTGACCAGTTGAGGCGGAGGTCTTTGGCGTAGTCGGGCAGAGTTTCAAGAATGGCTTCGAGCGTCATGATGTTTGGAGTACCGGCTTTCTGAATAGTGAAAAAATGGGCGCGGCACATGGCCGCGCCCGGCGACAGAAACAAACATTAAGCGTGCAGAACTTCTTCGCCCTTCTGCCAGCCGCAGGGGCAGAGTTCGTCGGTCTGCAGAGCATCGAGTACGCGAAGAACTTCCTTGGGCTCGCGGCCCACGGAGAGATCGGTGACGTAGGCGAAGCGGATCACTCCCTGGGGATCGACGATATAGGCAGCGCGCTGCGCCGCACCAACCACGGGGTCAAGAATGCCAAGCTCGCCGGTCAGGTCACGCTTGAAGTCGGCTAGCATGGGGAAGGGCAGGCTCTTCAGATCGGCATGATCCTTGCGCCATGCGAGGTGAACGAATTCCGAGTCCACCGAGCCGCCGAGCAACTGCGTATCACGATCCTTGAACTCTTTATCGAACTTGCCGAAGCCGGCAATCTCAGTAGGGCAGACGAAGGTGAAGTCCTTGGGCCAGAAGAAGTAAACCTTCCACTTGCCTTCGTAGCTTTCGTTGGTGATGGTGGTGAATTCCTTGCCTTTTTCCAGGCTGACGACTGCGGTAAGCGAGTAATTAGGGAACTGTTCTCCGACACCCAGCATAATGAGTATTCTCCTTAAGGAAGCAAGTTGTGAAGTGGAACGGTGAGACGGCTTGTGACTCAGGCGTGTGCGGCAGAAGGCTTGCTTGCCAAACAGCGCCCGCATAAACCCCGGACCTCGGTCGAAACCTGCTCGACCAGGAAACCCTCGGGGACAGAATTCTCCAGTGCGGACACATCCATCTCGCTGTGCGATAGGTCCGTGATGGTGTGACACTGAAGGCAGATGAAATGATGATGCCGCATTGCGTTTGGCTCGATACGAAGAGAGCCGTGATGGGGACTTACCGCGCGAATGATTCCAGCTTCCAGGAAAACGTGCAATGTCTTGTAAACCGTCGCCAGTGAGATGGAAGGCAGCTCGGGGCGAACACGCGCGAAGACCTGCTCCGGATTCGGATGATCCGTCATTTGCATCAGCTCCCGGTAGATCACGAGCCGCTGGTGCGTCACGGCTAGCTGCTTGTCCCGGCAGAGCTGCTGAAAATATTGTTCGAGGGACTGTCCCATGGGTGGATTATATAAGAATTATTATTGTTTAGGAATAATTATTAAAGAGGGAATATGGCTCAGAAGAAAAAGGTATTCAGCAAAGTGAAAGCCGTGAAAGATGCGGCACGGGTAAACATCGGGACGCCGAAATCTACCCGCGCCATCCCCGATGCAAAGACAAAAGCGAAGATTCGCGGCGGCAAGCACAAGAAAGCGGTTGGGGAGTTGCTAGAGGAAGAGTAGGAGCTAACGGACCGGCGGAATCTCGACCGCAATATTGGATGGGCCTTCGGCAAAATCGCGGCCCACGCGCAGTCCGTGGAACCAGGTGTCTGGCGCACTGACGGCCAGGGTGAGCCCGAGGACGGCATGGATCAGCGCCACCACATACAGGTTGCGCTTGCGGGCATAGATGGCGGTGAAGACGATTCCGGCGAAGAACGTAACCAGGGTCAGGCTGGGATTGGGCAAGTGAGCCACCGCAAAGACCACTCCCGAGAGCAGCAGGGCGCTCACCCGTGAAACCAGCGCGCGAAGCATCCGCAGACAGAAGCATTGCAGCATGAACTCCTGCACGAACGCCCAACATACATAGCCCACCACGGCGTACCACGGGTGCTGGAGTCCCCAGAGCCGGTGCAGCGAGCCGGAAAAGTAGGCAGTGGCAAGAACGGCACCGGCCAGCGCCAAGGTCGCGCCCATCAGCCAGGACTCGCGCATCAGTCCGCTGAATTCAAGCCCAAGAGAGCGAACGTTGCTTGCAGCTTGCCAAAGTTGCCACGCGATGTACCAAAGAGCGCCGATGCCAAACAGAATTCCGACCGGCAGAGGCGCCCACAGAGCCAACTCCAGCAGCACAATCGGGAAGAGAAGCCGCAGCGCGATGCCCACCCGGTTTCCCGAGACTACTTTGACCGCGCTCTTCGCCGCGCCCTGCAGGGCGATGTTCATGTCAGGTGAGATGCTGCAATTTGTTCGAAGATTCACGACGCGCGATAAGAACATCCGAATTTTTCAGATTCGCTCCGCGATCCACTCGAAAGCAACCACCAATGTGCCAGCGCTACTTCTGCAACGCCGCAAGTTCCAATGCTACGCTCGAGGGCTTCCACTGGTTGCCGCTGTAGAACTCAGCGATCTTGCCATCGGCGTCCAGCAGCGCGGTGCGCAGGTCGTGGATGATCTGGCCGTTCTGTGTCTCGTAGGAAAGGCCGAAGTACTGGGCCGACTTCCGGATATCGTCAGGCTTGCCGGTGGCAAAGCTCCAGTGTTTGAGCTTCGGGTCCACGGCTCCGGCGTAGCTCTTGCCGTAGCCGCGTAGAACCTTGGGATCATCGAATTCAGGGTCAATGCTGATGGAGAGCAGTTGCAGTTTGGCGAAGGCTGCCGGGTCGCTCTTCTGTAAGGTTTCGGCCACCTCGGCAAAGTTGTTGCTCATGCGAATGCAGTAGTCCGGCAGGGGACAGCGGGAGTAAATGAACGTGATCAACAGAGGCTGGCCCCGGAACTGAGCCAGATGAATCGGCCGCCCTTCCTGGTTGACGAAGTGGAAGTCGGGAACCTGCTCTCCCTTTTGCGGCAGATGCATGGGCGAGGTTGTGGAGAGATCCGCGCCCGCGCGTGACTGAGTTACCGAAACGTTCTCAAGATACGCATCGTCTGAGACCACCAGCGTTGCCTGGACCGTGTCCCCGGGGTGGACAATTTTGAAGACCCATGCGTCGCGCACGGTAAAGGGCATGGTCATCGCCTTCATGTATCCAACGACCTCGTGATGATCGAGCGTGATGGTGTGCCCTGCGGGATCGACGGCGACCACGCGCCCTTCAATGGGGAAACGGCGTTCGGAGTCGGCTGGCTTCTGGGACTTGCAGCCGAAGATGGACAGCATCAATAGAACGGATAGAAGTATGCGTGCGCGCAAGGTGCGCCTCCGCCTAATAGTGTAGACGCGCTCTGCTGGCTGCGCGAGAGGTCAGTGCTTGATGGCGCACGCCGGAGCACGAGCAAGTCCAGGCTGCCGTGCGAAGTAATGGATGGCGGCAAAGTCGTAGCCGTACTGGTCGGGCCAAACGGCGATTCCGCGTGCGGGGAAAAGAGTGAGTTCAATGCCTCCCCGCGGATCGCGATAGAGAGCGCCAGCCGCGCATTTAGCCGCGGAGAAATGCTCCGTCAGCGCACTCTTGCCCAGCTCTTTGTAGAGTTGCGTGCGCGGAATCGCTACCGGAAAGACCTCCTCGACCTCCGTGATGACGCCGGAGCGATCGAGGCGCAGTGTCAGGTCTCCCTTGTGTTCCCCGCGAGCGCTGTAAGTGAGCACTTCGCCGTCCCCGGCACGATTGGCCGAGTCTGGAGCGCCAAGCGTGCGGAGCGCATCTTCGCGGTGGGCGCGGCCAAGCGTGAGCCCGCGATAGTTTGCTGGCGTCCAAGGTAGAGGAGCGGCAAACAAGCTGGTGGTTAACAGAAGTACTGAGACGAACCATCGTGTGCATCCCAGCCGAATGGGCGGCAGATGGCGCGCAACCCGGTGGTATCCGGAACCCACTACCATGTCGGAGACTGCAGACCGCTTTCGTGGTCGGCTTCACTCCGCAAAGCCCATGCCATGCGAGGCGTATTGTGAGCGATGCCGACGCGGCCTCTCCGGTCGAGCAAAATGATCCCGCCATGACCGTTGAGCCGGCGATGCAGGTGGTGAATGGAAGCTGGCGCAACTTCCCGCGGTCCCACATCGGGGGTGACGCGGTCGGTGGCCCACTTTGCGAAGACCAGTTTCATCATCGGCTCGCCCCACCCGGTGGTGGAAGCGGCGGCGGTTTCGTTATCCGCATAGCAGCCGCAGCCGATCAGCGAGGAGTCACCCACCCGCCCCGGCGCTTTATTCAACGTGCCCCCGGTAGAGGTGGCCGCGGCGATATTGCCCTTGCGGTCCAGCGCCACCGCGCCCACCGTGTCGTGGGAGTCGAGATCTCCGCTAAACTCCGCCGGGACGCTGAGATAGCGCTGCTCGGCGGCACTCTTCCAGCGCTCGACCTCACGCGGGAGGATCAGCTCACTGTTGTCGATGAGCGGGATGCCATGCTCGCTGGCAAAGCGTTCCGCGCCCTCGGCGACAAAGTAGATGTGGGGGCTCTTTTCCAGCACCACGCGGGCGGCGCGCACGGGATTAAACAACCGCTCAACGCAGCCGACGCCTCCGGCCTTGAGTGTTGCGCCGTCCATGATGAGTGCGTCCAACTGCACCCGGCCGTCGCGATTGAGGAAAGCTCCGCGCCCTGCGTCGAAGGTCTCATCATCTTCCAGCACGGCAACCGCCTCTTCCACCGCATCCAGCGAGGAAGCGCCGCGAACGAGCGCGCTCCAACCGGCGGCAGCGGCTCTCTCCACACCATCCTGATGGGACTGGCAAACTTCGTCCGGGATGGCCCACGCGCCACCGTGCACGATAATAATGGGGTCGGACAAAGATCACCTCAACGGGGAAGACAGAACAGATCAGGATACCACCCGCGCAAGATCGGACTCACGGGAGCGCGCACGGCAAAGTTCAGGAGACGGAGGCAGTCTGGCGTTCGGCGGCTTCTTGCGCAGTGCTTTGCACGTACGTAAAGCGGATGCGGTGAATCACCGTAATCGTTGAGAGCACGGCAAGCACCCACAACACTGGGCCCATACGATTGGAGAGCGCGCCGATGATCACCAGCACGATCCGTTCGGGGCGTTCCATGAAACCGACCTTGCAGGTCGGGATCAGGGACTCGGCGCGCGCACGGGTGTAGCTGACCATCACCGACGTGGTCATCACGAACGCAACCAGCACCACGTAGAAAAAGCGGTTGGCGCGGGCGTAATAGACCAGAAGGCCAAAGAAGATCGCCACGTCCGAGTAGCGGTCGATCACCGAGTCGAAGAAGGCGCCAAAAAGGGTGACCTGATTGGTGGCGCGCGCCACCCGGCCATCCACCATATCGAAGATGCCGGCTCCAATGATGACCAGGCCGGCGTAGACAAACCGGCGCGGCTGATTGTTGTCTGTGCTTGCAAAACCAAAGAACAGCGCCGCCGCAACATTGATGACCAGGCCGACAAAGGTCAGCATATTCGGCGAGATGCGGGTCAGGGCAAGACCATCGACGATCTTGTACAGTACAACTCCGCAATACTTCCCGACGGCGCTGGTCCAGGTCATGCTTCGGTTCCCGCCTCTTTATCGTCGTGCATGGTGGTCAACTTCAAGACCTCCAGCTCGCGCGTGCCGCCCGGCGTGACGACCGTGGTTACGTCTCCAACCTTCTTACCCATCAGGGAGCGGCCAATAGGGGAGGTGGTGGAGACCATGCCCTTGGTGACGTCGCTCTCTTCGCTGGTCACCAGCTTGTAGACGATCTCTTCGTCCTTGGTGGAATCAAAGACCACCAGAGTGGAGCCAAGTGCCGCCCGGTCGCGGGGAATGTTGGAAAGATTCATCAGCGACAGCTCGGCCATGCGCTTTTTTACCATCCCCAGACGGGCGCGGACGAACTCCTGGCGCTGCTTTGCCATGTGATACTCGGCATTTTCAGACAGATCGCCCATGGCGACTGCCTTCTTGAGCTCGGCGGGAAGTTCGTGATTCAGCTCATGTTCGAGCAGATCGATTTCTTCCTGGAGCTTTCTCTTTACGTGTTCAGGCATTTCCTAAAAACCTTTGTGCGCGGCAAGCCGCGCACGTGTGGGAGCTACAGCTAGCAATTATAACCCGCTTGCCGTAATGCAGGCACACAGCCCCGTTTCCTTCATTGACCCTGCTTTCCTGCGCACCGTATAATGAAAAGAGCAATCTGCCCGGTTTGCCGGGTCCATGAATGAGCACAACACAATTTAACGTCGGCGAGAAGGTTGTCTACCCTAACCATGGGGTAGGTATTATTGAGCAGATCTCCAGCCGCACGATCGGCAGCTCGGTCGAGCGCTTTTACCTGCTTCGCATTCGTTCCAGCAGCCTTAAGGTCATGGTTCCGTTCCAGAACGCCGAGGCAGTCGGTTTACGCCGGATCGTGAAGAACGCGGACGCTCAGAAGATCCTCGAGTACTTGTCGGACGGCAAATGCGAAAGCAGCTCGGATTGGAAGAATCGCTTCAAAGAAAACTCAGATAAGATGCGCACCGGTTCCTTGCTGGAAGTGGCAGTCGTACTCAAGGGCCTGCTGGTTCTGGCAGCCCAGAAGCCGCTCAGCTTTCGCGAAAAGAAGATGCTGGAACGGGCTCGCTTCCTTCTCATCAGTGAGATGGCGATGGCCCGTGGTCGCGAAGAAGATGAAGTTGAAGAGGAACTCCGAAAGGCGCTGTGCAAGTGCAAGCTGCGCTGGCCGGAAGCTGCAAGTATTGAAGTCTGAACGGTTTGTTTGGATGGGAGCGCAGCCTGCGGGCTGCGCGAACTTATTGCCCGGCCTGCCGCTCGCTACTCGCCCAGCCAGTTTCCCCACGAACGCAGGCTGTCCACATGGTCCAGAATGATCTTGATCGCCGCCGTCAGCGGCACCGCCAGAATCAGCCCCATCGCTCCCCAGAGCCATCCCCAGAACAGCAGGGCCAGAGTCACTGCCAGTGGGTTTAATTGCAGTCTCCTGCCGATGATCTTGGGATAGAGAACGTTCAGCGCGATGACGTGACTGACCATGACCACCGCGATGATTCCCAGAAAACTGCTCACTGTCAGCGAGTTCATGCTGACCACCACCGGGGGCAGAATCGCAAGGACAATGCCGAGGTAGGGCAGCAGGCTGACGATGCCGCTGATCATCCCGATCACGTAAAAATACGGCACTCCCAGAATCCAGAATGCAATTGTGCTGGTGAGCCCCAGGATCACTCCGATTACCACGTTGCCCACGATGAATCCGCGGATCATCTGCGAAATCAGTCCCAGCGTCACGTAAGCGGTATTACGGTTGTCCATGTCAAAGAGCATCACCGTGGAGGATCGTACATGGTCCTGCCAACTCAACATGAAAAACACCAGGAAGGGAATGAAAGCGATCATCAGTACAACTTCGGTAGCTCCCACGGCCCCGTTGGTCAGGTCTTCTACCCAGGTCGTGGACTGGCGGACAGTGAGCGTACCTTTCTCGGTCTTGTCCTCGGGCAGAACGTTGCGGGTCGTCTGGCGAACCCGCTCGGCGCGCAGGCGCACCTGGTTGAGCACGGAGCGAATCCGCACGGAGTACTTGGGCAACTCGGAGATAAATTCATCGGCCTGGCTGTAGGAAACGTAGAAAATTCCATACAACGCGGCACACATTACTAATACAGCGATCAGGGAACCGAGCGATCTGGGCATGTGGAATCGCTGGCAGAGTTCCACAATAGGCGCGAGCATGAATGCAAGCAGCACGGAAACCAAGGTGAGAATGAGTACCGGCTTGGCCATGTACATCAGCGTGAGCACCCCTCCCACGGCGATGACAGCCAGTGAGCCACTCTGGATGCGGGCATGGCGACGCCGTTCAGCGTCGCTCAGCATGGCGGATTTGGCCGCGTTATCGGCCGCTGGAACCGGTGCCTGGGGTCGTGCCGCCTCCGTGCTCTCGTCTTTGATGTTGTCTGCTGTCCGCTCCATTACCATCTTCTCCTGGCCAGCGCAGAGCTTCTGACTCCTGAATCCTGCCTCTTCGAACTATACTTGCGTTGTGCCGTACAACGAAAATGAAAAGCCGTCCGGGCGCATTATGGCCCTTGACGTCGGTTCCAGGACCATCGGTCTGGCGGTTACAGACCCGCTCGGCTTTACTGCCCAGGGTCTCATCACCATCCGCCGCAAGAATAAACGCACCGACCTCGCAGCGCTTGAAGAAGTCATTGCCAAGTACGGCGTCGTGGAACTGGTCGTTGGCCTGCCTCTCCGGATGAGCGGAGCGGAAGGTAGGCAGTCGGAAAGAATGCGTGAATTTGTCGCCGTCCTCCAGCAGCGTTTTGACCTCCCCATCCATCTATGGGATGAAAGACTGACCTCGGTTGAGGCGAACCGCGTGCTGCGTGAAACGGATATGTCCATCAAGAAACGTGCCGCCGTGGTGGATCAACTGGCTGCCGTTCTCATTCTCCAGAATTGGATGGAGGCGCGCCATCATCCGCTGGAACCCTGAAGGGAGTGTCCCATCGGGCTTGACTTCACCGATACTCCTGCCGCATGAAACGTGCGACAGGTGGTATCCTTGCGCTGTCCCTCACCTGAAATGACCACTCTGGCCGACAAGCAGGCAACGCCCATTTTTCACGCGGAACGCACGCGCCTCGTGCATCGCGTTATCTTTGGCCTCGCGCTGATTGCGGCAGCCCTGTTCGGCATGTTGGCTGGGCTTGTGTTCGTCTATTCCACTGACCTGCCCCAGGTCACGGATCTTGAGCGCTACCGTCCCAGTTCGATCACCGAACTCTATGACCAGAAGGGCACCGTCATCGGCACCTTTGCCCTACAGCGCCGCGTGATCGCCACCTACGAGGACTATCCCAAGGTTCTGCGCGACGCCGTCATCTCGATTGAAGACAAGGATTTTGAACGGCACTGGGGAATTGATCTGTGGCGCATCATGGGCGCCGCCTATCGCGACCTCTCCAGTGGTTCGCGTGCTCAGGGGGCGTCCACGTTGACCATGCAACTCTCGCGCAATCTGTTCCTCAATCCGGATCGCAAGTTCGGACGCAAGGTACAGGAGATCATGATGGCCATCCAGATCGAGCGCCGCTTCACCAAGGCACAGATCTTCACCTTGTACGCCAACCAGATTTTCCTAGGACACGGCGTCTACGGTTTTGAGGCTGGCTCGGAATTCTACTTCAGCAAGCCGGCCAAAGATCTGACGATTGAAGAGGCGGCTCTGCTCGCCGGGCTGCCCAAGGGACCAAGCGCTTACTCTCCCATCAACAATCCGGACAAAGCTCTGCGACGCCGCAATCTTGTCATCAACAACATGATGGAGGATGGCCGCATCACCGCGCAGCAGGCGCAGGAGGCAAAGAGCCGTCCGCTGAATCTTCGCATCCAGTCCGATCCCAACAACCTGGCGCCCAACTTCATCGAGGAGACGCGGCGCTATCTTGAAAAAAAGTTCGGAACCGATCAGGTGCATGAGGGCGGCTTGCGCGTCTACACCTCGCTCGATCTGGATTTACAGAGGACCGCGAACCGTGCCCTGCTGGATGGGCTTGCGGCATACGAACGGCGTCATGGATGGAAGGGGCATGTCCGCAACGTGTTTGCGGCGGGCGAAGATTTTTCCGCTTATGAGCATCCCGATTGGAATCACACTCCGGAGCCCGGCAGCTACTTCCATGCCCTTGTAACCGGCGTGACCCAGGCCGAAGCCGAGATCAAAATCGGAAAGTACAAGGGGCAGATTCGCCCTGCTGACATGGCGTGGACCAGCCATCGTTCGCCCAATGAAATTCTCGCCATCGGTGACATTGTCTATGTTCGAGTTACCGCCGTGGAGCCTGACCATAAGCTGCAACTCGTGCTCGAACAGGATTCCGGAGCCCAGGGCGCGCTGGTCGCAATCGATAACAACACGGGTGAAATCCGCGCCATGGTTGGAGGGCGCGACTTCGACGAATCGAAATTCAATCGTGCTACGCAGGCGTTGCGGCAGACCGGCTCATCGTTCAAGCCCTACGTGTACTCGGCGGCCGTGGAACAGGGCGCGCTTCCCGACGACACCATCGTCGATGCTCCGATCAGCTTTCCCAGCGTTGCCGGAACCTGGTCGCCTCACAACTACGATGGAAAGTACGAAGGCACAATCTCGCTGCGGCGCGCGCTTGCAGATTCGCGCAATATTCCCGCGATCAAACTGGCGCAACGGGTTGGCATCAAGACGGTAATCGAATACGTTCACAAGTTTGGCATCACCTCGGAGATTCAGCCCTACCTGCCGGTTGCCCTCGGCTCGGCTGAGGTTACGCTGCTCGAACACACTGCCGCTTACTCCACTTTTCCAAACGATGGGGTACGGCTCAGCCCGCACTCCATCCGCAAGGTCACCGATTACGACGGGCACATCATGGAGCAGAACTTTGCCGACGTGCGCGATGTGATCAGCGCCCATTCAGCGCGCGTGATGGTGGAGTTGTTGCAGGGAGTGGTGTTGCACGGCACCGGATTTGCGGCCAGCAAGTTGAATCATCCGCTGGCGGGCAAAACGGGCACAACAAACGATTTCACCGATGCCTGGTTCGTCGGATTTTCGCCCTCCATTACTTGTGGCGTGTGGGTGGGCTTCGACGAAAAGAAGACGCTGGGAGAGAAGGAGACCGGCGCCCAAGCCGCGCTCCCCATCTGGATCGAATTCATGAAGGTTGCCATCGCCGACAAGAAGGACGAACAATTTCCAGAGCCGCCGCCGGAAGTGCTCGCCGCTGGCAAGCGCAAGATTGAAAAAAACGCGGCACACGGTTCTGACGGCGAATCCCACTGATTCCATCCTGCTCAATTCTGCCGCACCGCCTCTCCAGCAATGATCAGGCATCGTGAGCAGCCGTGGCTGCACACGCAACGGGCCCACCAGCCTATATACTTAAGGTGTCGATCATATTGGAGTTGAGATTTCGCCTGCAATGGAACGAGTACGCCTCACAATTGCTCTGCTGGTGTTGTGCTTGAGCGGCACCACCGGTTGTTTGTTGCGCTCGCATCGGGTGGAACCGAAGCGTTCCCCTGTGCCTTTGAAGAGCGCTACGCAGGAAGAACTGGTTGCGCGGATCGACGAACTGGCTGCCAGCGTTCGCACTATGAATGCTACGGTTGACATCGACACCACCGTGGGCGGCGAGAAAAAGGGTAAGGTCGTCGAATACCAGCAGATCCGCGGATACATCCTGGCTCAGAAGCCAACGATGCTCCGTATGATCGGACTGGTCCCCATTGTGCGCAATCGCGCCTTTGATATGGTCAGCGACGGGGATCGATTCAAGCTTTCGATTCCACCCAAGAACCGCTTCATTACCGGAAGCAACCAGCTCACAAAAATCAGCGACAATACGCTTGAAAATCTCCGCCCGCAGGTGATCTACGACGCCCTGCTGATGCCGGCGATTGACGCCAGCAACGAAATTGCCGTGATCGAAGAAGGTAAGCAGCAGGTTGTGGACGAGAAAACCCATCAGTCCACCACGCAGCCGAATTACCACATCGTAGTGATCCGGCGCGGCGCCGGCGGCTCGTGGCGCCTCTACCGCAGAATCTATTTCAGCCGCGCCGACCTCTTGCCCTATCGCCAGACCATCTATGACGACAAGGGTGCGATTGCAACCGACGCCACGTACTCTGACCCGCAGGATTTTGGTGGGGTGCAGTTTCCGTCGTTGATCGAAATCGAGCGCCCGCAAGAGGAATACAGCATTGCGATCAAGATGATTAAACTTGTCTTGAACGAACCGCTGAAACCGGAACAATTTCAACTCGAAGTTCCACCGGGCGCGGTCATCACGGAACTAAAGTAGCGCCATGTGGCAGTTGCGGGTACTCCCAAAAGCGCTTTAGCCGTGGCAAGCCGTTCTTGTACACTTGATTTACACGCATGGAAACTATGACTCCCCTATCCGGTATTCCCGTTGAACGTGGCATGCCCGCGGATTCGGCGGAGGCGCGACGCTACAATCGCCTTCTGCGGCGCATCGGTGTCGCCGACATGGCATTGGGTCTCGTGCTGATGGGAGTGATTCTGGCCGCGGACTGGACGAGCGATTTCCGCAACTTCGCGGTGCGCGTCGCGGGTGACCACCATGCCATCGCGCTCTTCGTTTACACATCGATCCTGCTGCTGCTCACCAAGGCATTCAGTCTTGGGCTGGACTACTACAGCTTTCTCATCGAGCACCGCTACCACCTCAGCAATCAGCGTTTGCGTAACTGGGCTTGGGACCAGACCAAAGGTTTTGTCCTGATGTTCTTCGTCTGCCAGATGCTGGTGCAAATGGTGTACTTTCTCATCCGCCTGCAGCCGCAGTGGTGGTGGGTAACAGGGTGGGCCCTGTTCATGCTGCTTAGCGTCTTGCTGGCTCAGATTGCGCCGGTTTTACTGTTTCCGTTGTTCTTTCGTTTCCGTGCGTTGGACGATGAAGAACTGACGCAGCGGCTTACACGATTGAGCGAAGGAGCCGGAGCAAGAGTGCGCGGCGTCTATGAATGGATGCTCTCGGAAAAAACGAAGAAGGCCAACGCAGCCCTCATGGGCCTGGGCCGTACGCGCCGCATCGTGATCTCGGATACGCTGCTCGCCGCCTGCAATCACGATGAGATAGAGGCGGTGCTGGCGCATGAACTGGGCCACCACGTGTACCGGCATATGCTCAAGGGAATCGCGGTTCAGAGCGTAATTACATTCTTCGGATTCTGGTGTTTGAAACTGGCGATTCGCTGGGCGTCACTCGACTGGGATCGCCATTATGACCAGATTGATTTTGCCAACCTTCCGCTGATGATCCTGGTGGCGACGGCAGTCTCCGTTGCGCTCATGCCCTTGATGAACGCATACTCGCGTTTCAACGAGAGGCAAGCGGATCTGTACGCATGGAAATCGCTGGGCACGGTGCAGCCCTTCTGCTCCGCGATGGAAAAGCTAGCGGCGCAGAATCTCTCCGAGCGCGAGCCATCCCGCATCGTGGAGATTCTTTTCCACTCGCATCCCGCGATTGGCCGCCGCGTAAAAGCCGCGCATGCGTGGGCCGCCTCACGACGCTAGCGGCAGGATACAATTTCAAAGTGAGCACAATACCCACATCACAAGAGACTGGCGCGGGAGCGCGGTTTACGCCGGGACAGCGCTTCGCCCTGGGCTGCATCTCATGGCTCGGGCATCTGCTGATTTCGCTGATTGGCTGCACCCTGCGCTTTGAACAATCGTCGGAGCCGGGCGGTGTGAGCGAGGGCAGCGAACCTCCGCCATTTGTGATTGGTCCCTTCTGGCATCGCTGCGTGATTCCTGCTACGTGGTTCTTCCGCAAGCGGGGCGTCGCGGTGATGACCAGCCGCAGTTTCGATGGTGAATACATTGCGCGCATTATCGAGCGCTTTGGGTTCGTTGCGGTGCGCGGATCGAGCACCCGCGGCGGATCGACGGCCCTGCTGGGAATGAATCGCGCGCTTGCCTCCGGACACATTGCAGCGTTCACCATCGATGGGCCAAGAGGTCCGCGCTTCATGGCCAAGCCCGGTCCGGTACTGCTGGCCCGAATGAGCAGCGCGCCAATTTTGTGTTTCTATCTCGCGGTGGAGCGGCCGTGGATACTGCACTCGTGGGACGCCATGATGATTCCACGGCCCTTCTCGAAGGTGCATATTCGCTGGACGAAACTGATTCACGTTCCGGCCGATGCGAGCGATGAGCAGATGAACGAGTACCATCACCAGATGCAGGATTCACTGGAGCGGGCGCGGCATGACGCGGTGACCGCACTGGGCGAGCATTCCAGTTAGACGCGCGAATCCATCCGCGATTTAGAACATCAAAAACACACCGTACTTTTCCCAGATTCCATCGAGGTGAAATGACTGTTCGCATCCTGATTCTTCTTGTGCTTGCCGCGCTGTTGGAAGTGGGCGGCGATGCGTTGATCCGCGGCGGATTGCAGCGGAAGGGAGTGGCGCTGCTGCTGGCGGGCGCGGCCACGCTGGTTGTGTACGGCTTCATGGTGAATATGACGAAGCTGGATTTCAGCCGGTTGATGGGGATTTATATTGTTGTATTTTTCGTGGTTGCGCAGGCGGTTGCAATTCTGGTTTTTCGCGAAAAGCTGGATCGGGGAGTTTGGGCGGGAGGCGGGCTGGTGGTGTTGGGAGGAATCGTTATGACGGTCTTCCGGGGCTAGTACTTTGCATTGGGTCGCATAACCCTGCTCCCAGTGCGAACGCACTGAGTCGATGCAAGCCCTTCAAAGCAAAATCTCGTTTGATTTGGTGCCGGGAGGGGGAATCGAACCCCCATGACCTTGCGGTCGGCGGATTTTGAGTCCGCTGCGTCTGCCAGTTCCGCCATCCCGGCTCTGCACTGCAACTTTCGTAAGCTGAGGAGCTTACGGTCTTTCGATCGCACTGCCGAGGTCGGCTCAATCGCACCGGTGGAAGCTGCGCTCTGAGCAGGATTAGTATCGCACAGCCGCTGAACTGCTGCCAATCAGTGCTCCTGAGCAATGTGAGCTTGGGGCATCGGATCGGTCTCCAGCCACATCTTTTCTTGCGCGGAACGCAGCTTCATGAAGGCCATCACCCGACGGCGAGCGGGCCGATGCTGGCCCCGGCGGCCTCGGTTTCCTTCCTTCAAGCCATCCGCCCCAGTAATCGGTTATGTTCGCGTTTGATTTGAGCTTGACCGGTGTTTCTCGGTCATTTGTAATCGTACAACCCAAAGTTACTTACGTCCGTAACGGTGCCTATCGCCGGGGCGGGTACTTGCAATTGACATTGCCCAGTGGACATTGCTCAATTGATCTGGACGCCTCCCGCTTGAGGATGCGCCGGTCCCAAACCAGCGTCATTTTGCTGCGGCCCTTGCTGTTCAAGGAGAACTTATGAATCACTTTCGTGCAACACGCACAGCCCTAAGACTCGCGATGACGGTCGCGTTGACTCTTCCGCTCGTATCCGTTTCTTGGGCAAAGGTGGCTACTTCCGCCGCTCCTTCGGTAAGGCTTACCGCAAAAATCGATAATACGCAGAGAACTATGCTGACGGGGCATGTCCCCAGCGCCATTCGAAGCGGCCTCGGCAAAGATCTGGGCCGGGTTGCTGCCGCCACCAGGCTGGAGCACGTCGTCATGGTTCTGCAAGGCTCGGCGGATCAGGAGCATGCGTTGCGCGTGCTGATTGACCAGCAGCATGACAAGAATTCGGCGAATTTCCACCAGTGGCTTACCCCTGAGGAATCGGGGCAGCTCTTCGGCGTTGCTGACACCGACATCACGACTCTGAACGGCTGGCTGGCTCAGCAGGGGCTCTCGGTGGAGAAGGTTTCCAAGAACAAGCGTTTCATACAGTTCAGCGGAACGGTGGGAAGCTTTGAGCAGGCCTTTCAGACCGAGTTCCACAACTACAGCGTCAGAGGCGTAAGCCACGTCTCCATCAGCAAGGATCTCTCGATTCCGGCAGCGGTCGGTCCGGTTGTCCGCGCCATCCCTACCGTACATGACTTCTTCAAGAAGTCGTTTCTTGCGCGTACCAGCGTTTCCCGCGTACCTCTCAAACAGTCAGCCAAGGGGCTGACTCCTCAGCTAACCAACGGAACTACGCACTACGTCGGTCCTAACGATTTCGCGGTCATCTACAACACCGCGCCGCTGATCGCCTCTGGCATCACCGGCAAGGGCGTGACCATCGGAATCGTCGGACGCTCCGATATTCACCTGGCCGACGTCGAAATCTATCGCCAGTTGTTCGGCCTTCCTGCCAACGATCCCAACTTCATCATCGCAGGCGATGACCCCGGCATTGCGCCCGGGGATGACGGCGAATCCTACCTCGACGTGGAACTCTCCGGCGCTGCGGCGCCCGGCGCCACCATTGACTTTGTCACTTCGAAATCAACTCTCACCGTGGACGGCGTTGACCTCTCGATGATGTACATCGTGGAGAACAACCTCGCTGACATTGTGAGTGAGAGCTACAATGCTTGCGAAGCCAGTCTTGGCGCTGACAATGCCTTCCAGAATGCACTTTACGAGCAGGCAGCCGCGCAGGGAATCTCGGTTTTTGTCGCCTCAGGCGATACCGGCCCGGCCGCGTGCGACCTCTCCAGCAGCACCTACTCAACCAATGGATATGCGGTAAGTGGCGTCGCCTCCACACCGTACAACGTGGCCGTCGGTGGGACCATGTTCGCGGAAGGCTCGGGAACCTACTGGGCTACCTCGTCCTCTGCCCCGGCCAATGAGAGTGCGCTTTCGTACATCCCGGAAACCCCCTGGAACGAGTCGAACGGCAGTGGCGGCACCGGCCTTTGGTCCAGCGGTGGTGGTATCAGCGCATACTATGGCACGCCTAGCTGGCAGCGTGGCCCTGGAATTACAGGCGCGGATCCCGCCTATCCCGGCATGCAAGGTACGGATCCTGCCAAGCCGGTGGTTGCCGGACCTCATCGTTACCTGCCCGACGTTGCTCTGAACGCCGCCGGCGGCCACGATTCGACGGTCTATTGCGGCGAGGGAGTCTGTCAGATTAGCAGCTCCGGAACGTGGACGGAAATTGGGCTGGTCGGCGGAACCTCGGCTGGAACTCCCAGCATGGCCGGCATTCAGGCCTTGGTTGACCAGGCAAACGGCGGTCGCCAGGGTCAGCCGAACTACCACTACTATGGCTTGGCGATTGCCAATAACGCCGCCGGATTGAACTGCGCTTCCACGGCTCCTCCGGCCGCAGGATGCGTCTTCCATGACATCACCACGGGCAACGCACTGGTCTGCCGTGACGCCAACTGCACCACGGCCAACAAGATTGGTTGGACGGCAGCCGCCGGCTACGATATGGCAACGGGCCTGGGATCGGTGAACGCGAACAACCTGGTTACCCAGTGGAGCACCGTAACCTTCTCCAGCTCCGCAACTACGCTCACGGTTGCCCCCAACAGCGGCTTGACTCATGGCTCGGCCACCACGCTTACCGTCACTGTTGCGCCAGGCTCCGGCTCGAGTACGCCAACCGGCGATGTTGCCTTTTACACCGACGGCGGCGCGCTCACCGATCCGGTGGATGAAAACAGCGGTCTGTTCCTGAATCATGCAGCCTACTGCACGCTCAGCTCGGGAGCCTGCACCGTCTCGCTGGCTTCGCTGCCGGCTGGAACTTACAACGTGTATGCGCGCTACGCCGGTGACCTCACCTATGGCTCCAGCGTATCTGCGCCGCAACCGGTAACAGTCAAGCCGGAGAACAGCGCCATCTCGCTGAAGGCGGACACGTTGAACTGCACCTCCGGCGCGGTCACTCCGGCATCCTCATTCGCCTTCGGCTCCCTCATCTTCCTGGATACCAAGGTGACGGGCGTTTCCTTGCAGGGTGTTCCAACCGGTACGGTCTCCATTACCGATAACGGGAATCCGCTGGCTACCGTGACCTTGAATGCGCAGGGCGACTCCGAACTGGTTTCCGGAGTTATCCTCTCCACTTCCTGCGTGTACGGTTATTCCTACAACAATCTGCCATCGCTTTCGGGAGGCACTCACGTCCTGAACGCCAGCTATTCGGGTGACGCCAGCTTTGACGCTGTTTCCCTCGGCTCTCCGGTTACCATCACGGTCACGCCAGCCGCCTTGGCGGCCTCGCTGAATACGATCACGGCATCCGTTGCCGCTGGCGGAACCGCCCAACTGGTGCTAACGCTGACTCCGCAAGCGGCAACATCGTTACCGGTTGCTGCAACCGGCAACGTAACCTTTACTGACACCACCATCAACAAGGCGCTTGGAGTGGTTCCGGTCAGCGCGGCGCTGTATGCAAACGCCTCCTACTACCTGGCTGCGCTGTCAACATCGGCGCTCACCACCACGGGAGCGCACAACATCTCCGCCGTTTACTCGGGTGACGCGAACTATGCTTCGACCACCTCCACAACGACCATCACGGTCTTGACGGCGGCTGGTCCCACGGTCACGCTCACTTCTACTTCGCTTACGCCAACGGTTGCTGCGGCAAACACCCTTACCGCGACGCTCTCCGCTTCCAGCACCGGGACCGTCTACTTCTACCTTGACGGAACCACGGTCCTGGGTTCCACGGCCATCTCCGCCAAGACGTCGGCAACGTTGGCCACGCAAACGCTGTTGCAGGCGGGCAAGCACCTTGTCACAGCAATCTACAGCGGTAGCGCAACGGTCCGTTCTTCCGTCTCGTCACCCATCGCGTTGACGGTCGCCCAGGCAACGCCGACGGTCAATCTCAGCGCCAAGACCGCCGATAAAGCTGGGAAGACGTTCTCCTTGCAGACCGTAGTCACGGTCGCCGAAAACACCAGCAATGTAGCTTATGTGCCGCCCACTGGAACCGTGCAGTTCTATGACGGCGCCAAGGCGCTCGGCTCCCCTGTCGCGTTGACGACCGTACCCTCCACCTCTGGCGGATTCGGCATTTACTCGGCCCAGTTCACCACCAGTGCGCTCGCTGCGGGGGTTCATACCATCACCTCCATATTCACCGATACCAACTACGTCACCACCACATCGAACGCGCAAACTGTCACCGTGACTGGTGCGCCGATTGGCAACCTCGAGATTGCGGTGGATTCCGTCACCGCTCAACCGACCATCAAGCAGGCTACTGGAACGCTGTATGTTGGCGGCTGGGCTGCCGATGCCGTCGATGGTGCGCCGCTCAGCAATGTGCAGGTTTACATCGACGGAGTTGCCGTGGGCACTCCGACGCTCGGAATTGCCCGCCCTGACGTTGCCAGCTACTTCAACAACACTGCCTATACCAACTCGGGCTACACCTTTACCTATGCCGCTTCCAAGCTGACTGGCGGAACGCATAAGGTGACGGTGGTTGCTACCAACTCGGGAAAGGTTTCCACAACCTTCGGCCCGCTTACGATCACGGTGACCACCGTACCGATTGGCAACCTTGATGAGGTAGTCGATTCCGTCACTGCACAGCCGACCGTTAAGCAGAACGGAACGTTATTTGTCAGCGGCTGGGCTGCCGATCCCACCGATGGTTCGCCCCTCAGCAACGTGAAGGTCTACATCGACGGAACCTCGATCGGCGCTCCGACGCTTGGTGTTGCCCGGCCAGACGTTGCCACCTACTTCAGCAAGCCTGCCTACGCCAACTCGGGCTATACCATGACCTACAGCGCTGCGAGCCTCTCGGTTGGAACGCACACAGTGACCGTAATTGCCACCAACTCCCAGGGATTTTCCACGACCTTCGGACCGCTCTCCATCTCCGTCACGGCCGTCAAAACGCCGCCGGTTGGGAACCTTGATTACGCCATGGATGCTTTGACGGCGTCCTCCACTGTTTTGCGGTCGGACCCCCTGTATATTGGCGGCTGGGCTGCCGACAGCGGAGACAATGGACCGGCAACCTCCGTACAGGTGCTGATTGATGGTGTGGCTGTCGGTTACGCCACTCTTGGACAGGCCCGCCCGGATGTTGCGAGCTACTTCGGTAAACCCACCTGGCTGAACTCAGGATGGTCGCTCGTAATCAGCGCTTCCACGCTGACGGTGGGACCGCATTCTATAACTGCCATCGCTTCCGACTCGTCCGGATTGACCACCACCCTTGGACCGGTGGCGATCACCGTACAGTAGAAGTCATAATCACTCGCCCGAGCGTGCCTGCCACGCTCGGGCTTTTCTTCAAGTTTGTTAACGGCCCAGGTGCAACTGCTTTGGAGAACGCATTTTTCGCCGAAGTTCTGCACTGGCTGCGATAAGCTAGTCGAAACGCCGCTGCCCTCAGGACGGAACGGGCCGAGAACAGGGGGAACGCCACTGGAACTACATATTTTGGGAACGCGCGGTATCCCAGCCATGCACGGTGGCTTTGAGACGTTTGCTGAACAGCTTTCTCTCTTCCTGGTTTCGCGTGGACATGAAGTAACGGTTTATTGCCAGGTGAACCCCGGAGAACCGGAGTTTGCCGACGTATGGCGCGGAGTTCGCCGCATCGGTTTAGCTGAAAAAGACACTCCTTTTGGAACCATCAAATTTGATCTTCGCAGCGCGTTCGTCGCATCTCATCATCGCAACGCAATCATCTTGACGCTCGGTTACAACACTGCCATTTTCTCGCTGCTTTACCGCGTTCGCGGCATTCGCCACTTCATGAACATGGACGGAATCGAGTGGAAGCGCCGGAAGTGGAGCAGGGCTCAGCGGATGTGGCTTTGGGCGAATGAGTGGTTTGGGTCGCATCTGGCAAATCAGCTCATAGCCGATCATCCGGAGATCAAGAACCACCTGAACCGCAATGTGAGCTCGGACAAGATCACGGTGATTCCCTATGGCGCGGATGCGATTACAGAGTCCGATCCCGAGATTGTCCGGCGCTTCAGCCTTGAGCCCGGAAAGTATTTCCTCGTGGTCGCAAGGCCTGAGCCTGAGAATTCTCTGCTGGAGATTGTCACAGCCTACTCGAAGAAGCCGCGGTCGTTCCCTCTGGTTGTGCTCGGAAAGTACATGCGGGATAAAAATCCGTATCACGCGGCAGTGATGGATGCAGCAGGAAATTCCACCGTGCTGTTCCCTGGGGCGCTCTACGATGCAACCACGGTTCGGGCCCTGCGCTTTCATTCGGCCGCTTACCTGCACGGTCATCAGGTTGGAGGAACGAATCCCTCGCTCATCGAATCCCTGGCCGCCGGAAACGCCATCATCGCGAATGACAACGTATTCAATCGCTGGTCGGCAGGCTCCAGCGCCCGATACTTCTCCTCCATCGAGCAGCTTGCAGAGCATTTCGACCAGGTGGAGGAAGGTCCCTCGGTCTTGGAAGAGATGAGATCCGGGAGCAGGTTGCGCCACCAGGCATGCTTTACCTGTGAGGCCGTCCTCGAAGCGTATGAGGAGCTTCTTTTAGGCCGTCCATTGAGCAATGATGCCTGGCAGAGATTACTCTGCCAATCGCTTGGCCGGGCCTAACGAATCAGCAAAGGCAAGCCAACAATGTCCACGACCTGGTTGGATGAAGTGGCTGGCGTAGTTGCCGGCGAATCGCTCACATTGACGCCGACTGCGATGCACGCTCCGTTGCAACTGATCGCATTGGAATTGGCCGAGATCGAAGCGCTGTGCTCAATATCGATGCCGAACCGCGTGCCGGGTTTCAACTGATCGGTCATTGCAATCGTATTGTTCTGGATCGTCCCGTCGTGTATTCCACCCGTCTTTGAAGCGGAGTAGATGCGGATTCCGTCCGATGCCGCGGTAGTGATGGTGTTGGACGCGAGCGTGAATCCCGAAATGCCCCCGCCCGTAGGATCGTCGTAAACCACGATGCCCGAGCCTCCCAGCGTCGAGGTGCCCGTGGACAGAATCGTATTTCCCTGGATGGTGATGCGTTGCGAAGCTGCTCCGCCCCCGGTCGTGATGATGATTGCGTCATACGGAGTCGAGGTGCAGGTGTTGTTTAACACGCTCACGTCCGCAACGTTGTTTGTCTGAATGCAGTGAACCTGGTTGTATCCCGGCAGCGGAGAACGGCTCCACGAGATTTTATTATTCTGAACGACTGCGTGGGACGACGCCCCTCCGTCGTCCAGCGTCATGGCCGTGGTCATCGCCAGCGACGTGTTCGTCAGGGTATTGGAATCGTACAGGTTGTTTGCCGGGGGGCTCGACGGCGCACAGTTTTGTGCGTTCGCAGAGCCGCAGTCATCTTCCCAGATGCCCGAGCCATAAGTGTCATGAATATTGTTGTTCGTTACCGCCGAGTTCGACGTGCCCTTGGTAAGGTAGAGCGCCCCGGCCGACGAGCCGTCCACCTCCACTTGCGTAATTGTTCCAGACGTCACTCCCGTAAAGCGAACGGCGGAGCCTCCGTCCATCCCATAGGTTTCCACGTAAACCGCATTCAGGGCCGTGATGCGCATGTCGGAAACAGTGATGAGATTCGAGTCCTCAAACTCAAGAACTGACTTCTGCGCCACCGTCGTGAAGAGATGCGAACACGAACCCTGTCCCGTCAGTTGCACGTCACTCGCATTCTTGACGTAGAGCAGCGACCGTTCGCCCGGCGCCCCGCCGGAAACCGACTGTATCGAGAATTCTCCGCACGGAAAAACAACCTGCCCGCCTCCGCTGGCCGCTGACATCGCCTGTTCGATTGCGCTACTGTCGTCCGCAACGCCGTCCCCTTTGGCTCCAAAATCAGAAACGTTGTAGATCTTTGTTGCCGTCGCCGTCGCTCCCATATTCAGAGCCGTGCCCCCGCCTCCACAACCCGTGATCACCAATGCGCAGAGAATGCTAATTACTACGCCTCCCAGCTTTCGTACATCGATCTTGCCCGCCATAGATCCCTCCCGGCGGAGGTATATAAGGCATTTCGTCTCCCAAACTTCTTAGGGGAGTTTAATCTCCGGGCCATTGTCTAGCCGTGCAAGGGCCTTCGCCGGATGGATTCGCTGCCATCTTGACCGGGAAAACCTAATTTTTGCTTATGTTTAGCGATAAAATGCCGGGGATCTTTTGACTTCTGCCTCATCCGCGCCCCATGGTCCTTCCGGCTTATTCGCGGGCATTTCCTGGGTCGGATACCTCAACTTCAACCGATCCGGCAATCAAATTCGATTGCACATCATGCACATGTCTAGAATCTGGACCGATGCTCAGACCAATTCTCTGGTGCAGTCCGTCCCCTTGCACCGCATTTCCCGTGATCTGGACCTCCACCCCGTTTACGAACATTGCTTCCACCAGGTGATTCGAAGCGGCCCCGATCCCAGTCAGAGAGTTGTTCACAATCGTTGTCCCGCGAATCTCGGCAGCGTCCGTGCTGTAGAGCGCGATCCCTTTTCCTTCCGTGGCGCTGACGTAGTTGCCACGGATCGTAGTGTCTTCGATGTGTCCGCCGGGCGACGTGTAGAGAGTGATTGCCGCGTCGGCGCATCCCCCCTCAACCACGTTCTCTGAGATCAGAATATTCCGCAGCGTCATCCGCGGAGAGACCGTGACGGCGATCCCGTTTCCGCGAACGTTGCGTACACGATTCCGCGACACAATCGCATCGCCGGCGTTGTTCAACTGAATTCCCTTGATGCTGTGGTTCAGTGGCTCCGGGCGGCCTTCGATGAGATTTCCAATCACCCGCGTGTGCGTGCCGTGCCCCCCGGAGTCGAGCACGATTTGTGCGAGGCCCCCCGTGGTTCCGTTCTCTACAAACGTGTTTCTGACAATGGAATTTCCCGTGGGCGGAACCGATGCCCCGCAGTCCGTCGTGTTGTCACCGGCGGAACAATCGTCTTCCCAGATCGCGGAATTTCCATAACCGTGATGCAGGAAGCTCGCGGTTACCGTGTAGCTTGATGTACCCGCGTTCAGCCAGAGCAGTGCGGCCGATCCGCCGCTCATCTCCACGTTCCGCAGCGTCCCGCCCTGTACGCCGGAGAGCCTCACGGCTGAGCCTCCATCGTTCTGGTAGTGCTCGTGGAACACCGCCGCCACGGGCTCGATCCGGAGATTCTCGAAGTTGATGTCGCTCGAGTCCTTGATCTCGAAGACGCTTCGCTCCGCAATCGTCGAATAGATTCGTGAGCACTTTCCTTCGCCCCGAAAAGTGATTTTCGACAGCTTTGTGAAATACAGCGCCGAGCGTCCTCCGGGGGCCATGTTTACGCTCGAGTCCACCCGCCACTCCCCGCACGGGAAGTAAACAACTCCTCCGCCGTTCATGGTCGCGGCGTCCACAGCTCTCTTGATCGCGGCTGAGTTGTCTTGTTGTGTCGATGCCCCATAGCGGGAGATGTCAAAAATATTCCCGGCGTGCTTGGAGCGCGCGTAAGCCGGGATCGCCTCGGCCAGCATGAATACGCAAAGGCAGACGATTGTCAGCGAGCGAAGTGTCATCCGTTCCAACGCCAAAGATCGGTCCACAAATACCAACCCGCTCGCGATTCGAATGTAACCCAGGAGTTAGTTCTTGAGAATGTATCCCAAGCCGTAGAGTAGAGAGAACGCCGTCTGCGCGGCGCCTCCTTTGATGGCGGCTCTCATGCTGTTGGTGGGAACAAAAATGATGTCATCCCCTTGCAGCAGTGGGTCCGCTTGCTTTCCCGCGATGATCTTCTTCACGTCGTACCTGATCTCTTCGCGCAAGCCATGGTTCAAGCGAATCAGCCGTGCATCCGTCCAAATACCCTGGTAGTCCATGCCTCCGCCGATCGCGACTGCCTGCGACAGCGTAAGTGGCGTAACGCCCTTGAGCGGGAAAGCGCCTTGATTGTGGAATGCGCCCACAAGATAGATGACGCCGATTTGCGGCACCACCACCGTATCTCCGGCGTAGATCGGTATGTTGGCCACGTCGGACTGTTTGGGATCTGGGCCCAGAACCACCGTAAGGTTCGGAGTCACGCCACTCCTGTAGATCGTGATGCTGTGGCTCGCCTGCGGCGTAAGTCCTCCGGCGGCGCTCAGCACTTCAAGTAGCCGTCGTTCGCCGTATCCCGGCAACACGCCTGGAGATTTCACTTCCCCCGAGACGGTGATCGTCTGGCTCGGGCTCTCCACCACAAGAATTGAGACCTGCGGATTTTTCAGAATGCCTGCTTCTTTCAGCTTGCCGGAGATTATCTGTTCCGCTTCTTCAACAGTGAGGTCTTTCAGCAGTACGGACCCGGCCCATTGCAGGCTCGCCGTACCATCTGCGCCAACGCGAACCTTCGACGCCATATCCTTCAGCCCGAACACGTCCACTTCCAGCAGGTCTCCGGCGTGAAGTTTCACTGGAGGCTGCTTGGCCTGTTGCAATGTTTGCAGCGTCGCAGCCGATGCCGGGTCTGACGGCGCAAGCCCGCTTGCCGGTCCCGCAAATTGCGCGCGCGCGCATCCCATCAGTAACATTAGCGGCACAGCCAGAAGAATTGCGCGGTTCCTAGTCATCGCTGCGAACTCCGTAGTAGCCGTAATAGGAAGCCGAACCAACATCGGAAAAATTGATCACAATCCCCGATACCGTCGCTCCAGAGCGTTGCAGCAGGTCGCGGGTGCGGGAGAGTTCTGACCTCACCATATGGTGCGCATGTACCACCATCAGCACGCAATCTGCCTGGTTGCCCAAAATCGCAACGTCCGGAAACGAGAGTGCAGGCGGTGTGTCCACGATGATGAAATCAAATTCCTCGCGCAGTTCTCCAAATAATTCCTTCAGCCGCTCATCGTCCAGAATCGACAGTACCGCGGAGTTCTCCGGACCGGCGGGCAGCACATAGAGATTCGGCACCAGCTTCGAAGCATGAATCGCCGTCTCGAAGCCGGAGCTTCCATTGAGATAAGTCCCCAGTCCCACGGAATTGTTCACTCCGAATAACTGATGAACGCTCGGATGCCGAAGGTCTCCGTCCAGCAGCAGTACCTTGTTCGAGTCTTTTACCAGGCTGCATGCAAGGTTACGCGCCAACATGGACTTCCCCAAACCCGCCGCCGCCCCCGCTACCACGATCACCTTCGGACGCGCCCCTGTCTTGCCCAGCAGCAGGCTCGTGCACAGCGCGCCAATACCGTTCCGGAAAGGCTGGGTGTCAAGAGACAGCGCTTCTGGCATGTGTTCTGTGCTGTATGCTTCGTCCTTCTCTTTCCATTTTGCCTGGCCGGAAATTACCGGGAGCGATGCCAGAACCGGGAGGCCAACCGCACTCTCCACCTGTTCAATATCGCGCATGCTGTCGTCCATGCCGTCAGCTACAAGGGTTACGCACATCCCCAACATCGCGCCGACGCCCGTGCATAGCAGGATGGCTGCCAGCCGCCCAAGTCCCACCGGCTTCCACGGAATCGAGGGCATATCGACAAAATCCACATCGCTTGATTCCAGGCCGGAGAGCATTCCAGCCTCTTCCAACCGGCCCAGCAGCTTTTCATAAAGTGTGCGGTTGGTCTCAAACTCGTGCTGCAGCAACGCGAAGCGGCCCATGTCTCCGCCGGCATTGAACGCATCTTTTTCCTGGGCCTCGCGCATCACGCTGATCGCCTGTTCCCGAGACTTCGCCGTCTCAAACGCCTGCCGCGTTCGCGCCAGAATCCTCTGCTCCTCCTGCTCCACGCCCTGATTGGTGGTGGCAAGCTGGGCCTCGGTCTGTAGAACTTCGGGGAAGTTCGGTCCGTATTTCGCGGTCAACGCGGAGAGTGTGCTCTTCAATTGGGCTTGCTGCGCGCGCAGCGTGGAGAGCAGCGAGGGCTGTGAATTCACGCCCACTCCGTTCAGTCCTGCAACTGCGTTGGAATCCAGCAGGTCCGCCGTGCTGCTGCTCAGCGCGCGATACCGGGCCTCGGCCAGTATCCGGTCCACCTTTGCCTCGCCCTCGGCTCGGGTAATCTGCTCCAGCGCGGCGGTGGTGATCTCATGCTGCTGGTCCAGTCCAATAATTCCAAGCTTGCTTTGCAGTGCAACCAGTTGCGTCTGGTCGTCTTCTACTCTCTGCTTCAGCGTCTTCAACTGTTCGGAGAGCCACACCGATACCCGCTGGGTGGACTCGCTTCGAGTGCGGAAAATGCGCTCGATGTAGTCGTTCATCAGCGCCTGTGGAATCTTTGCGGAGAGTTCCGGCGAGCGCGTCGTGCAGGAGATTCGGATGATCTCCGTGCGTGGCTGCCGCTCCACGGATACCGACTTTCCCCAGCGCTCCAGTAGCTTCTCTCGCCCCTTGGCCGTGTCGATATCGTAGACCGTCTTGGTCCGCGTAAAATCCGGATTGCCTCCGAGCTTCATTTCCCGGATCGTCCGCACCGCCAGGGTTTCACTTTGCAAAATCGAAACCTCTGACTCCAGGCGCGTCGAAGAGTCCGACAGTCCCATCAGTTCTGACTTGTCCACCCGGAACTGATTATTCGCTCCCGGCCTTACCTGAATCGATCCAAAGGCCTTGTATTCGCGGGGAAGCAACGCCAGCACAATCCCCAGCAACAGTCCTGCTCCCGTGAAGGCGAGCACCAACGCCGGCCTGCGCCGCAATGCATGGATGTAATGGCGTAGCGAGACTCCGGAATCATGCACCTCATACGGCTGCGAGTGCGTACCGGAAGTGGATGGCGAAACAGCCCTTGGATCGGATCTGGAAGACATCAGTGGTTACTAAGCTCCCGAACTATACTTTCAGCACCCGAGGCGGGCTACCGATACAGCCATGCCGGTGAAGGGTAATGATAATCTTGTTTATGTCGGTGTTGCTGTATTATACATCCCAACCCCAGCATTAAAACACTTTTGAGCGCAGCGAGGCTCCCCACATCGTGCCCGGAAATCGCAGAGTGTACGCCATGCTGTTCCTCGGGCCGTCGTCGGTCTGCCCGGGTCGTTTTCCAATATCGTTATCGGTCGATTAGGAGACCGGAATTGGCACCGAAATAGCGGAATGAAGATGAAGCATGTTGCTCGTCAAACGTGGAATCTTGGTTTTCTCGATTCCGTCTCGCTGACTCGGTCTCAGTCAGCCACGGCGGCAATTTTCTTGCTGATTACTTTCACGTTTGTAACGGAATTCCTTCATCCTCCGCTCGGCACCCTCCTGATGGAGATTGGCTTTCCTATTCTTGCGATAGGACTCCTTTGCCGGAAGACCCCCGACTTTTTCAATCCGGCGTTCTTCTTTCCCCCGTTCTATCTGCTGTGGTGTTGGATAGGCAGCATTCCGCTCATCCGTAACAGTGGTGCCATTCGGCTCTTTGACGCTTTCGATGATAAGCAATGGCTCTTTTACCTCACCGCATTCACCGCGTTCTGGTTTGGCAGTCTCCTGATAAAGTTCAAGAACGGAAACCTCTCCATGCTTCACGGAGTTACTGTTCCTTGGCGCGAGTACGACCTATTTCTCTTCTTTGGAATCCTTGCATTCGTGATCCTCTTAAGCTGGGGCGTAATCACAGCCAGTGAAGGCATCCCGATCCTTCATGCCGACGTCGAGACCGCGCGCGATGGTTTGCCATCCCGCCACCACATGGCGTACCAGGCCCTGATTGGCACCTGTGACCTGATGCTCCCCCTGATCTTCCTTTATCTATGGACCACACGGGCTCCCAGACTCCGGGGACTGCTTTATTGCTTCAGCATCTTCATCGTCTTCGCCCTGATATCTCAAGGTAGCAGAGGCCTCGTACTCCCCGCGGGCCTCACCGTCATCGTGATGCGGCACTACCTTGTGAAGCGTTGGTCGCTCAGAGCCCTTTTTATTCCCACGCTGGCCGTTGTACTGTTGGTCAGCGTCTCCGGCTACTACCGCAGCATTCAGCACTTCGGCCCGGGCTACGCATTGGATTTACTTGACATGGGTATTCCAATCTCCCTGCAGCCAATTACGAACATCTACCTTTATGTCCGTGCACCGCTCGATACCTTCCGCCAGGTAGTGAAACTTATTCCCTCCATGACGCCTTTTCAGCACGGCGCTCTATCGTTCGGATTCGTTCTCCAACTGCTGCCAGGCCGTCATCCCAGCTCTGACTTCTTTTTCAAAGATCTTCTCGGGGATGTGTTTGCTGGCTTCGGGGAACCCGCTTCGATTCTCGGTCCGTTCTACGCTGACTTTGGTATGACCGGGGTTATTCTAGGGATGTTTCTTACCGGCCTCATGAGTAAGCTCATTTACATTCGTATGTTCCGTGGCTCGCTCGGATGGCTGGTAGCCTACTGTTTTCTGTGCCAGAAGCTCATTGCAAGTCTCTATGGAAGCCTGTTCTCGTATGTAATTGAGATACTTCTTCCTATCGCATGGATTCTGTCGGTTCGCGTACTAACCCGCGGCGCAAATCCTGAACCGTGATGAAGAGCGCTAAGCACGCCGTTATCGAGAACTGCCGGGAAACCTATCCATGAGCACCAAAACCTTCCGCGTCGGGCGCAACGTCGGCACCATGATTGCCGCGAGCCTGCTCAGCGCCGTCCTCGGCGTCATTCAGATTTTCTGGATACCGAAGGTCTTGTCCGTCTCCGACTACGGTTACTGGCGCGCTTTTCTTCTCTATACCGGCTATGCGGGCATGTTGCATCTCGGGCTTACGGACGGAGCCCTCATCGCCTGGTCCACCCAAAAATCCGAGAGTGGTTGGAGATCGTTCAAGTCCGGCTTGCTTGCCATTCTCGCGGAACACTCCGTCGTCCTGCTCCTGTGGTTCGCCGCCGCTCTTTTCCTTCTCCGCGCGCCTTTGCCGCATTACGCCCTGCTTATCTCAGCGGCCGTCTGCCTCTACGCGCTCCTCTTCAATCTCGTCGGACTGGCGCAGGTCTACGCGCAATCGCAGGCGCGCTTTTCGCTCGTAGCATTTGGAATGACTGCTCCCGCCCTGCTTCTTGTTGTTGGACTCGCTCTCACGCTCCTCACCTTGGGCAGCGCTTCTCTGCTTCGCCTTCTCGTCATCTGCCTGCTCGCGTGGCTCATCGTCTTCGTATCCATCTTCGCGATGGTTCGTCGCGGCTCGCCTCATGCGGGCGCTCCCTCCGCAGTTGCCGCAACCGGCCTCAAGTATGTGCTGATCGGATGGCCCGTCATGCTGGCGAATACGGGCTACGGCCTCATGCAGTCGGCGGATCGAATCACCGTGAACCTGACGTTGCCAATCCGTGATTTCGCCGTCTATAGCCTCTCGCAGAGCACCGTCTTCGTTCCGGTTGCCATCATCGCCGCCATCTCCCGCGTAGCGTTCTCGCACATGGCAACCCTTGACGCCGCGGCCAGAAGCAGCCAGTACCGCCGCATGATGCGCCTCCTCGCGGCCGTATGGATTCTCTTGCTTCCTTACTACTTTGTCGTGGAGGTCGTCGTAAATCGGTACTTGAAGAACTACACGCGCGGCTTGCCCTCCGGACAAATCCTCTTGCTCAGCATTCTTTTTCTCAGCCTCATCCAGGTCGTGCAACTGAACACTTATTGCATCGCCGGACAACAGCGCCGCTTCCTCGCCGGGGCCTTCGGAGCAGTCGTGCTCGCCTTTGTGACTGCCTTTGCCGCGTCCATGGCGCTTCACTCTCTGGTCGCCATCGCCTGGACCCAGGTGCTCTCAGCAGGACTCTGGTGGCTCTACAACGAACACGATCTTTCTCACCAGACAGGCCAGCGCCTGCGTGACTGGTCAACCATCGTTGCAGCCTTCGCGCTCGGCGCGCTGGGTCTGTTCGCCTCCGAGTCGCTCGCCCATGGCCTCGTATCACGTGTGTTCATCTACGAAGCCATCACCCTTATCCCCCTGCTTCTGCTCTTTCATCGTGAGTTCGAGCCTCTGGTGAACCGCTTCCTGGGCCGCACCGAAAGCGTCATGTTTCCTTAGTAGTGTGCAGCCGTGATTCACCCTTGGCTTCTGGCGAGTGAAGCAAGAAAATAAGATCGAGGTTCAGCGTGCCTTCAGGCAATATCGATAACGAAAGCGTCAAACTCTCCGTTCTCATCCTCAACTGGAACGGAGAGAAGTACATTGCTGACTGCCTGCGATCGCTGCGCCAGCAGTTATCAGGCTCGTACGAGGTAGTCGTTGTGGACAATGCCTCGACCGATGGCAGCGCCGAGACCGTCGAAAAAGAGTTTCCCTGGGCCAAACTCATTCGGAGCGCTGAGAACCTTGGCTTCGCCGGAGGCAATAACCTCGCTGCCCAGCACGCAGCCGGGCAGTATTTTCTATTACTCAATTACGACACCCTTCTCATGACAGACGTGCTCGACGGCATCAACCTCATGGAGCAGGACGAAAAGATCGGTATCGTCGGAGCGGCGATGTACGGAAAATCCGGCGAGCTTCGCCTCTCTGCGGGACATTTCCCCACTCCCTCCCGTCTATGGCTTTTTAGCAGCATGTGGAGCATTCCCTCCGAACACTACTTGTCGCCCACCGGAATCGCCGCATATCCCATGGATGTAGTCGAGGGATCGTTCCTCCTCATGAAGGCCGATCTCTGGCATAAACTGGGAGGCATGGACGAGCGGAACTACATGTACGGTGACGACATCGAACTATGTAAGTCCGTCAGCCTCGCCGGTTTGCAAACCGTGCAATGTCCTTCGATTAAGTATGTTCATTTCGGAGGCTACGAACCCGCCCGTATGGGTTACTTGTTCGCGGGTTACCGGCGCTACCACGAGAAGTTTTCCGGGACATGGACCCGGCTGCATGCTGACTTCGTTCTTCGCGCGGGCATCTTTCTAAGGCTTTTCAGTTACGGAGTGCAGTGCATTTTGAAACAGGATATGTACAGCCGCCAGCAATTCAAAGCAGCATGGGAACTCAACTGGAACTGGAGCCAGACGGGCGTCGAGAAATTCCGCTTTCACCGGTAACCGCCCGTCCGCTACTTCGGCCGCTCCTGGCATGGAGAGATTCATCCACAACTGTTTTCCCGAGGCTGGTTGCGTGGAGGCGAGATTGAGATGAACGTTAAGGCGCGTGCTTCGTCCCCAGCCCCTATACTCTTTGTTCATTGCGGAGACGACCTTTACGGCGCCGACCTGATTTTGTTGCAGATCGTAACCCGGCTTGACCGCACAAAGTTCCAGCCCATCGTCGTGCTTCCATGCGACTCCATGCACATCGGATTGCTTTCGGCGGAACTCAAAGCTGCGTCCATTGAGTTTGTCCATCTACCGATCTCTGTACTCCGGCGGCGCTATTTTACTGCGCTCCAAATCGTTCCGTTCCTCTTCAACTTCACGCGCGGAACCTTCCTTCTCTGCAAATTGATCTGGCAACGCAACGTCCGTCTTGTGCATAGCAATACGCTCGCCGTATTTTCTGGAGCTTTCGCCGCAGTCATCACACGGCGGCCTCATGTCTGGCATGTCCATGAAATTCTGCTTCGTCCGCGCATCGTTCGTAAGGTTACGCATTTCCTGCTTCGCCATTTTTCGGATCGTGTGATTTGCGTGTCAGGCCCCGTCCGCGACAACATTCTGAAAGATGAGCCTCGCGCCGCAGGTTCTCTGCAAGTCATCCACAACGGAATCGAACTGCCGCCACCCTCGGGCAGCGTGCAGTCTCTCCGGAAGGAACTTGGCTTAAACCCGGGCATCCCGGTCGTGGGCATGGTAGGGCGCGTATCGGCCTGGAAGGGGCAGCAGGTCTTCGCGCGGGCTGCCGCTCTTGTTCGCGAGAAAGGCATGAACGCACAGTTTGTTGCCATCGGTGGTGTCTTCGATAAAGACCGCACCCACCTGGATCAACTCGAACAGACAATTCATGAGCTTCGCCTTGCAGATGATTTCAAACTCGTAGGCTTTCGCAAGGATGCGCGTGCTCTTCTTCGCGCATTTGATATTTTTGTCCTCCCCTCAACCTCGCCGGATCCATTGCCCACTGTCGTACTCGAAGCCATGAGTGCGGCCCTGCCAGTCATAGCCACGGCCCATGGAGGTTCGTTGGAAATGGTGGTGGACGGCGAAACCGGCGTGTTGGTCAGCCCCGGCGACGCACAGTCTCTGGCCGAAGCAATCGCGAGCCTGCTGCTCGATCCAGGCCGCCGCGTGAAGATGGGTGAGGCCGGATTGAAGCGCATGAAAGAGCACTTCGAAATCACTGCCTTCACCGCCCGCATCACGCAAGTCTATGAAGACCTGCTGTGATCCTCCGAATCAACTCCAATCCCCACTTCTGATTTCCTCCCTCATCCCACCGGAATCCTCTACGCGGCTTATCATAGATATATGCAAGCGCCGCACATCCTGGCCGGTCGATGGAAGTTTTGGCTGGCATGGGTAGCTTTGATCTTCGTTCCCACCGTCGCCCCAGCCGGTGACGTAGCCGCTTTTGATCTGATTGGTCCTCGCGTCGAGGTCACGGTAACCCGTGCAGGCCGTACGCTGCCCATTGCCGAGGTGCCGAATCTCCAGGGCGGGGATCGCGTCTGGATACATCCCGCGTTGCCCGACGATCAGCAGGCGCGCTACCTGATGGTCGTCGCCTTCCTGCGCGGCGCAACCAATCCGCCTCCCGATGCATGGTTCACCCGCGCGGAGACCTGGACCAAACTCGTGCGCGAAGAAGGCATCGTGGTCACCGTCCCTCGCGATGCGCAGCAGGCGCTGATCTTCCTCGCCCCTCAGACCGGTGGAGATTTTGCCACCCTGCGCTCGGCCGTGCAGGGCAAGCCCGGAGCCTTCGTGCGCGCCGCGCAGGATCTGCAACTGGCCAGCCTGAATCGCGCGCGTCTCGAAAAATATCTCGCTGCCATTCGCGAGTCCGACGAGCGCGATCCCAAGGCGCTGCATGAACGTGCCTTGACGCTGGCCCGCAGTCTCAGCATCAAGGTAGACGAGCAGTGTTTTTCCAAGCCGGTGCTGCAACAGGCCTCCTGCCTCATGCAGAACAGCGATCAGCTCGTGCTCGATGACGGTCACGGCGAGTCGATGGTCTCCACGCTCACCGAGGGCGCAGGATCGGATCTGCTGGGCGCGATCAGCACCACCAAGGTTGCCGGTGGCGGAGCCTACAGCCCTTACGTCGGAGTGGTTGTCGATCTCGCCCGGCTGATGGAAAATCTGCACACCGCGAAGTACCAGTACATCTCAGCTCTCGCGCTGCCGCAGGCGGACGAGTTGCATCTGCGGCTCAACTACCCGCCCTCGTTTCACAAGCCGCAGTCGGTGATCGTTTTCGGGCTTCCGGTCGTGCAACCCGCAGTGCTTCCCGCGATGCATTCCGTACCGCCCGAAGCGGTGAACTGCGCGCAGAACTCCGCTCTCGTGCTCGGAGCCGATGGTGCGCCCCTGGTCTTCTCCTCGGAACTCGCCCACCACCTCTCCTTGCACCTCGAAAACAAGGAAGGGAAGTCCGTTGAGATTCCCGTCGTCGCCAACGCCCTGATGGGCGGTTTCGTTCCACTCGCGCCAATTCCTGAGCTTGAGTGGCTTCCTCTTTCCTTCGCCGGAAAGGTGCATGGCCAGTGGGGTTTTCAGCCCTTCGATGGTCCGGAGTATAAGCTCCAGCGCTCTGACCCGTCGGCGAAGTGGATGATTCCCGAGGACGACCAGATCGCTTCCATCGCCGGACACGACAGAACTCTGCACCTGCTCTCCGGCAACAGCGTCTGCGTGGAGGAGATCAGCTTCCGCGCCGCAAAGGGTGAAGTCAAGAAGACTGCATGGAAGGCGCTTGGAAACCTGATTGAGGTGCATCTGCCGCTGGAGCACGCCCCCGCCGGAGAGGGTGTGCTGCTGGTAAAGCAGTACGCAGTGGCGCAGTCTTCCGAACTACCGCTGCGGATCTACGAAGAAGCATGCCGCCTTGATGAATTTCAGCTCCATGCAGGAGACGCACAGGGTGTGTTGAAGGGAACCTGTCTCGACCAGGTCGAATCCCTCGAAGCCGCGGGAGCCCGCTGGAATAGCGCCGTCTCAGCCGTCTCGACCGTCTCAAAAGACGCGCCGCAACCCAAAGGCGAGCTTCTGATGGGTGCCGTGAAACCTGACAAGCTCACGCTGCATGAGGCGCAGGCGATGACCGCGCATGTCTCTCTCAAGGATGGCCGCGTGCTCGATGTACGCGCCAGCATCTTGCCTCCCCGCCCTCGTCTCTCTCTCATGAGCAAAGTGATTGAGCCTGCCGCGTCCCCCATTCATCTCGGCGGACAGGACGATCTGCCGGTCGATGCGCGTCTGCACTTCCGCCTCCGCTCGGAGCAGCCCTCGGTCTTCGGCAAGACTGAAAAGGTTGAGGTCGCCAGCGCCGACGGCTTCTATCACACCGAGCTTACCCTGGAGAACGGCGGCCTCATGCGGCAGAACGCCCACACCGTCATGGCAACCCTTGAGATTCCACGCGGCTTTGGCGCTTCTTCTTTCGGAGCACTGCGCTTCCGTCCCGTCTCCGGAGAAGGCTACGAAGGCGACTGGCAGCAACTCGCAACGCTTGTGCGTCTCCCCGAACTCACCGAACTGCACTGCCCATCCGCCAAGGACGCCCCATGCCTCCTCAGCGGAAATAATCTCTTCCTCATCGAGTCCGTCGCATCGGACCCGGAGTTCCTGTCAGCATCTCCCGTCAGCGAAAACGCAATGGCCGCCGCCGTCGAAGTTCCGCGTCCAAAAGGGAAGCTGCTCTACCTCAAATTGAGGGACGATCCTTCCGTGGTGCACACCTTGGAGATGCCGGTGAAGAAAGACGCGCCCCTTGGCCGCAAAGAGGCCGCGCCGAAAGGCGAAAAGCCCGTCGCGCCGGATCAGGAGAAACCTGAAAGCTCCGCGAAAAGCCCTGCCGTTTAGAGCGGTTCCCACAAAGATGTATCCGCAGGTGCCCCACCTTCGGCGCGCTGTTTTTGCGCGGCTAAGGTGGGACGGGCAGGACACACAAATCTAGGAACTGCTCTAACATCGCCGCAACCTTGATCCCAGGTTGCCCAAAGAAATCCCCGCGAAACTACCCGCAGATTCGGGTGTTTTGACTAAGTGCGGGGACGAAGATCAGACGCGCCCCTTGGGACAGGTAACTTTCAGTGGAGAAAATGAACATGCGTAACTCATGGATGAAAAGTGCAGTGCTATTGCTTGGGATGTCCTTGGGCGGCAGCGCCCTGATGGCGCAGCAGGCAACTACGCCTGCGCCGGAAGCGGCAACTCCCAGCGCCCGGCCGCAGTTGACCGCCGAACAGAAACAGCAGTTAGCTGAGCTGCGCGCCAACGCGCGTGATCAGGCCGCCATCATCCGCAATGATCAGGCGCTCACCGCGGAGCAGAAGAGGGCCAAGTTGAAGGCCCTGCGCGCCAGCACCCGCGAGCAGATGAAGTCCACCCTCACCCCACAGCAGCAGAAGGCGTTTGCCACCCGCCGCGCCGAGAGAAAAGATCGCATCGCGGCAAAACTTGGACTCACGCCCGAGCAGCAGAGCAAGCTGAAAGAGCTCTCTGCCTCCAACCGCCAGCAGCGTCAGGCCGTGCTGACGAACCCTGCCCTCACCAACGATCAGAAGCAGGCGCAACTTACCCAGATCCGTCAGGCCTCAAAAGCGCAACTGGCCACCATCCTGACACCCGAACAGCTTGCCCAGTTCCAGCAGATGCGCATGGCTCATCGCCGCGGCAAGCAGGGCTAAACCAATCAGAGTGAATCGAGGTACTGGTGCCCCACATCTGCCAGTTCGCAGATGTGGGTTTTCGCCTCGCGCCCACCCGTCCAGTCCTTAAACGATAGAAAAAACTCCTGAATCACTGAAAAACGGGCCGCAGTCGTGGTAGCGTTCCCCTGAATTCTGGAGGCCCCAAATTGCCACCAGTAATGAATCACCAGCTTGACCGGACCATCTTCAACGCGATTCCCATCCCCGCGTTCGTCGTCAACTCCGACGTTCAGATCATCGACTTGAATGATGCCGCCTCCCAGTTCTGCGGCCAGACTCTCAACATGGTGTACAGGCGGCGCGGAGGCGACGTATTAGGCTGTCTTCATGCCGTCGATGCATCCGAGGGATGCGGCCGGGGGCCGGTCTGTCAGGGTTGTATCATTCGCAACTCCGTGGCGCTTTGTCTGCAAGGGCAAATCGTCAGCCATCGGATCGTGAACCTTCAGCTTTCTCATGGTCTGGAAGTCAAGGAATTGCAGGTTCTCGTAACCGCCAGCCCCTTGCCGGACGGAGCCGAGAGAGTGGCTCTGCTGATTGTCGATTACATCCCTGAAATCGTCGCTCTTGAAACCGTCGTTCCCATCTGTATGAAGTGCAAGAAAGTTTGGGACAAACAGCAGTATTGGACAGAGATTGAAGCGTACTTTCATGAGCGCGCCGCCGTCTGCTTTGCCCATGGACTCTGTCCCGAGTGTGCCCGGAAAATTTCAGGGTCGTACTAGACCGGTTTCGGAGAAGCTGTAAACGCGGGTGCCCCACCTTCGGCGCGCGTTTTCTGCGCGGCTAAGGTGGGTGAGCAGGACACACCAGCAACCCCGCACTCCTCAGAACACCTCGCAGACCATGCATTTCAAGTAGTGTGTCTCCGGAACATTCAACAGCACCGGATGATCCACCGACTGCATCCGCTTTTCGAGAATGTGCAGATTGCGCCGCGCGTCCAGCGCCGCGCTGGAAAGCATCGCCAGAAAATCCTGTTCGCTCACATGGAATGAGCAGGAGCACGTCACCAGCAATCCGCCGTTGCGCACCATCTTCAGTGCCCGCAGGTTCAGCTCCTTGTATCCGCGCAGCGCGTCCTCCGCGCTCTTCTTGGACTTCGCGAACGCCGGCGGATCAAGCACAATTGTCTCGTATCGCCGCTCGCCGTCGGAGTATTGCCGCATGAGTTCAAAGGCGTCGGCCTCCACAAATTCAATCGCCTTCTGCCCGTTCATCTCGCGGTTGCGCTCCGCCACCGCCAGCGCCTCGGCGGAAATATCCACCGCCGTCACCTGCTCGCACACGCGGTTCAGGTGCAGCGCAAAGCCGCCCTGGTAGGTGCATATCTCCAGCGCGCGTCCCCGCGCATATCGCTCGGCTGCCCCATAGTTTTCGCGCTGATCCAGAAACGCCCCGGTCTTTTGTCCCGCGCTGCCGTCGTAATGGAACGCCAGTCCGTTGATGTGGAAGATGGTCGCGGTCTTTGCCTTTTTCAGCCGCGAATACACCGCCTGGTCCTCGCGCGCAGCCAGCCCTTCCATCTCCCGGATGCGCGGATCAACCCGCTCCAGAATCGTCTCCGGCTTGTACGCCGCCTTCAATTCCTCAATCAGAATCTCTCGTGCGAACGCGGCGTCCATCGCCTGTGTCTGCACCTGGAAGCTGATGATGTCGTTGTATTTGTCCACGATCAGTCCGGGCGTGATGTCGGCTTCGCTGAACAGCACGCGGAAGGCGTCTGCCTCGCGCACCACCCGCTCGCGATACGTAATCGCCTGGCGAATCCGGTAGCGCAGCAGATCGGGATACTTCTCCGCCTCCACCGCGCTCGTCGCCACCATGCGCAGCGCAATCTGTGACGCCGAACTGTACAGCGCCGAGCCCCACACCTTGCCGCGCTGGTCTTCCACCTGTACCAGCCCGCCCGGAGCGGCTTGGTCCAGCCGCTCAATGTCAGACTTGAAGATCCACGGATGTCCGCCGCGCACCCGTGCCACCGCGTGTGCATTCACAATCGCGCGCGCCACTGGAGCTGTCGATGTTTTCTTTGGAGCTTTCTTCTGAGCGTTCATGCGGAGAGGTGCGCCCGGCGCACTCGATGATTGTATTCGAGTGCGTCCGGTGCGTGCTTAACTCTGTGACTTCGGAAGCTGATGCCGCAAATCGTCCAGCACTTCCGGCGGCAACTGTTCCTTGTACTTGTCTTCCAGGTTCGCCTCGTCCACAAACAGGTTGCGGGCTTCGCGGATCTCGTCGGCGAAGATCTTCTGGCAGATCGCGTTCTTCTCTACCCGCTTTGCAATCGCCAGCCCCGTTGTAGCGTCGTAGGCTTTCATCGTGGCGTTGCCCTTGTGGTTGATGAAGACCACAAACGCGCCATTCGTGCCCATCGAAGGCACAAACATCCACTCCCGTTCGGCCTGGTGCGCAATCCCCGTCACGTTAATTGCCGAGGTCTTCACGTTGTGCTCGGCCAGGTAATACATCATCCGCCCGCACGAGTCGCAAAGCACCACTTCCAGCGCCGCCCGCACATTGGACAGCACCTGCGGACGCAGCATGAACTGGCAGGCCGTGCAGCGATGATCCAGCACCTCGGCCACCGCATAGCCGCGCGATTTCAGGATGCGGTCATACGTTGCCAGCAGCGTCTCGTCCACGCCCTTGCGTAGCGAATGGCTCTTGGTCTTGGCTTTCGCCGCCGCCGCCTGATCCGCCTCGCCGGCCTTCTCGGCTTCCGCTTTCTGGCGTTCCACCTCGACGGTCTCGGCTTTCAGCGCCTCTTCCGTGGCAGCAAGGTTTGCCTGCAGCGCGTCGGAGTTCATCATGACTTCGAGAACCTTCTCCTCGTAGCCCGTGATTTCGCCTTCCGCGTGTGCAATTTCGGAGAGCAGCGCCTTGTATTGTTCGTTGTTTTTAATGCTGGAGGACTGCCCGCGGAACTTCGAGATCTTCTCGTTAAGAGATTGAATCTCCTGTTCATACTGGCGTTTGGCCGTCTCGCCCGCTTTGATGGCGGCGCGTGCGTCGTCCACGCGTTTGCGGGCGCTGGCAAGTTGAGCATCGATGCGCGCGATGGTTTTGGGTATGGTCGCAAGCTGCGCGTTCAGACGCGCCAGTTCGAGATCAACCGCCTGTAGCTCGACCAGCTTTTCAAGATCAGTTGGCATGAATCCCTGAGATTCCCATGGACTTAGAAGTTTATCACGTCGGCTCGCCGCCCGCAGCAGGGACGCTTTTCCTCCCCGCCGAGGCCTTTCGCCGCCAATTCCTAAGCCCTTTGCCCGATGGAGTCCCCACCCTCCCGCCAGTACATTATCTGCCATGATCCTCCAATTCACCCGCGTTCTGCTCGGTCTGGCCATTGCGCTCTTTCATGTCCAATTGGCCGACTTTTTCCGCGAGCAGGATCGCGCTCTGGCCGCCGCGTTCCGCGACCGCGGCATCCTGATCCCCGGAGCGCTCCCCAAGCGCGCCGCCCATGACCTCTTCTTTTTCCTCGGAATTGTCCTCGCCCTCTACCCTCTCTGCCGCATCTGGCTCACCATTCGCTAATCAACCGCAGGCGCCCCACATCCGCAGTCAGCCTTTGCCCCTTCGCCTTGCAAATTCCGCCGGACCGCATTTACCTTCTCAGGTGCAGGTGCTCCACATCTGCCGCAGTCAGCAGATGTGGGTCTTTGACGATCGCCCATGAGAGCCGTCAAGCCATTGCCCTGTACCCGGCTGCCCGCGTAAACGGTTCCGGCGGAGGAGTTTCCCTTGAAGACCATCCATTCCCTTGTGGCGTTCTGCGTGTCCGCCTCCATAGCGGCCATGGCGCAGCCGTCGTCGGCAAAAAAGCAGTACTCTGTGGAGGCAATCTACGCTCCCCCCGCTGCCAGCGCCCGTCCGCCTGCTGCAACCCAGTGGAGTCCCGACGGTGCCAAGCTCACCTACATCCAGCACGGCACCGGCGCCGAACAGGATTCGCTCTATTTCTTCGATTCCGCCACCGGCAAGAGCGCGCAACTGATCGCCGCCGATAAACTCGCAGCCCTCACGCCCTCCACCGGCAAACTCAAGGATGACCGCCAGCGCGAGAACCGTGCCCGCTTCGGCGTTGCTCAATACCAGTGGGCGCCCGACTCCCGCAGCCTTCTCTTCGATGCCCTCGGCCAGCTCTGGATCTTCGACCTCGCCACCGCCCATGGCCGTCAGCTAACCGTTGCCGCCGAGCCCTCCAGCGATCCCAAGTTCTCTCCCGACGGAAAGTTCCTCAGCTACGTCCGCGCCCACAATCTCTACCTCCGCCCCATCGCCTCGGGCAAAGAAGTCGCGCTCACCAAGAGCGCCGACGCCAACCTCCTCAACGGAGAAGTCGACTGGCTCTACTCGGAAGAGCTGGACGTGCGCTCCAACTACTTCTGGTCGCCGGACTCCACCCAGCTTCTCTACCTCCAGATGAACGAAGCTCCCGTTCCCCAGTACCCCATCGTCAACTGGATTCCCACTCACCCCGAGACCGACCAGGAGCGCTATCCCAAAGCTGGCGACCCCAATCCAACCGTCAAGCTGATGCTCACGGACCTCAACGGCCACGCCCGCGAAATCGACCTCGGCGTGAAGGGCGACTACTACATTCCCCGCTTCGGATGGGCGCGTCCCGGCCTCGCCTGGGCCATGGTGCTCAACCGCCTCCAGAACCAGCAGGACCTGTACTTCATCGACGCGCGCACCGGAAAGTCCCGCCGCGTCCTCCAGGAGAGCGACCCCAACTACATCGAGCTCCACGATCCCATGGGCCGCGGCGCCCACCAGGGACTGCGCTTCCTCGACTCCCGCGACGAGTTCCTCTGGCTAAGCTGGCGTGATGGATTCACACATGTCTATCTATACAGCTTCAGCGCCGCCGCGCCCCTCGCCGCCGATGCCAAACTCGAACGTCAGTTGGAGAAGGGCGGCTACGAGGTCAACAACCTCCTCGGCCTCGATGAAAGCAAGCAAATCCTCTACCTCGAAGCCAACAAAGGCGATGACCGTCAGGAGCAACTTTTCGCCGTGCCGCTGGCCGGTGGAGAAGCCGCGCCCGTAACCCTCCAGCCCGGCTCTCACTCCGTCTCCATGACCGCTGACGCAAAGTACTTTGTGGACACGTACAGCTCGCTCACCACGCAGCCGAAGATGCAGATCTGTGCCACCGCCGGCCCCTGTACCGAGGTCTGGGCCTCCCATGCGTGGGACGACTACGACACCCTCACGCCTCAGTTCGTGGACTTCCAAGCCGAAGACGGACAGCTTCTCCACGGCGTAATCCTGCTGCCTCCCGCCGGAGCCGCCACCGAAGTCAACGGCAAGGTGCCTCTCATCCTCAACCCTTACGGAGGCCCCCACGGACAGTCCGTCCGCGACAGTGCCCGCACCGCGGATCCCTTTGATCAGGTGCTCGCCCATCACGGCTTCGCCATCCTCAAAATCGACAATCGCGGCATGGGCAATCGCGGACGCAAATTCGCCATGCCCACTTACCAGCATCTCGGCGACGTGGAGTTGAAGGACAATCTCGCCGCCCTCGATCAGGCTCTCGTCCGCTTCCCGCAACTCGACGCCACACGCCTCGGCTGGTGGGGCTGGAGCTACGGCGGCTCCATGACCGCCTACGCCCTCACCCACTCTGACCGCTTCAAGGCCGGAATCAGCGTTGCTCCCGTCACCGACTGGCACAACTACGACTCCACCTACACCGAGCGTTACATGGGCCTGCCCACCGCCAACGCCGCGGGATACGACAAAACCAGCATCGTCAAATCGGCCGCCCACCTCAGCGGACGCCTCCTTCTCGTCCACGGCACCAGTGACGACAACGTCCACATGCAGAACTCCATCCAGTTCATGGACGCCATGATCAACGCCGGCCGCCCCTTTGATCTGCAACTCTACCCCGGCAAAACCCACGGCATCGCCGGACCGCAAGCCCGCACCCATCTCTTCAACCGCATGTTGTGGCAGTGGGAGCAGTACCTTGCAAAGTAGCGCAATCAAAAAGTAGTGGAATCACCAATAAACATGAGGGTTGGGAGTGGTTCGGTGCCCCACATCTGCCGCCGTTGGCAGATGTGGGTTTGTTGACCCTGCCTTTATTCTTGGTCTTGCCGTTGCCTCTAACCTTGAAACCCCGCTTCTCTCACCGTACCTTCCACTTCGACGACAATGCTGACAACTTCTGATCCACTGACATCTGCGGCTTCTGCGAGGGCTTCGGCTTCTCCGCAACTTTCCGCACCTGTGGCTTTTCCATCAGTGCTTTCATTGAGAGCGCAATGCGCTTGGTCTTCACATCCGCGCTCAGTACCTTCACTTTCACAATCTGCCCAACCTTCACCGCCTCGCTCGGCTCCTTGATATAACGGTTGGAGAGTTCGCTGATGTGTACCAGCCCATCCTGATGCACGCCAATATCCACGAACGCCCCGAACTTGGTCACGTTCGTCACCACGCCCTCCAGAATCATTCCCGGCTGCGCGTCCGCAATCTCCCGTACGCCTTCCGCAAAGCTCGGAGCCACAAACTTGTCGCGCGGATCGCGTCCCGGCTTCTTCAACTCGTCCAGAATATCGTTCAGCGTGAACGTCCCTACCGTAAGCCCTGATCGGTCCACCTTCTCCAGCAACTCCGGCCGCGCAATCAAATCCCTCATCGGAGTCTTCAGCGACGACGCAATCTGCTCCACCACCGCATACGACTCCGGATGCACCGCCGTCATATCCAGCGGATTCTCGCCATCGCGAATGCGCAAAAATCCCGCCGCCTGCTCAAACGTCTTCGGCCCCACCCCCGGAACCTTCATCAGTTGCGCCCGTGATCGGAACCGTCCGTTCTCGTCGCGATACTTCACAATGTTCACCGCCGTCCGCTCCGTCACTCCCGCAACGTAGCGCAGCAGCGTCCACGACGAAGTGTTCAGATCCACGCCCACGCGGTTCACGCAGCTTTCAATCACCGTCTCCAGCGATTGCTGCAAATTGCGCTGGTCCACGTCGTGCTGATATTGCCCCACTCCAATCGCCTTCGGATCGACCTTCACCAGCTCTGACAGCGGGTCCTGCAAACGCCGCGCAATGCTGATCGCGCCGCGCACCGTCAAATCCAGCTCCGGAAACTCCTGCCGTGCCACATCCGACGCCGAGTACACGCTCGCTCCGCTCTCGCTCACCGTCACCGCAAAAATGTTGTCCAGCTTCCGCTCGTGCAAAAACTCGCGCACAAATTGATCGGTCTCGCGTCCGGCGGTCCCATTGCCAATCGCAATCGCCCGAACGTTGTGCTGCGCCATCAACTTCTCCAGAACCTTCGCCGCCTGCTCCATCCCGTTCTTCGACGTAAACGGATACATCACGTCATGCGCCAGGAATTTTCCCGTCTCATCCACAATCGCCAGCTTGCATCCCGTGCGCAGCCCCGGATCAATCCCCAGCACCGAAACCGGCCCCGCCGGAGGCGACAGCAGCAGGTTGTGCAGATTCTCGCGGAACACCGCAATCGCGTCCGCGTCTGAGCGCTTCTTCAGCTCCAGCCTTATCTCCCCTTGGATCGACGAATTCAGCAGCCGCTGCCACGCGTCGTCAATCGCCAGCACAAGCTGCGGAGTCCAGTCTCCCTGCCCGCGCAGAATCCTCGCCTGCAACGTGCTCACCGCACGTTGCGGCTCCAACTCCATCAAGAAGAAAAGTACGTTCTCCGTCTCGCCGCGCCGTATCGCCAGCATCCGGTGTGACGGAATCGTCTTCACCGGCTCGCGATACTCGTAGTACATCGCAAACTTTTGCTGTTCATCCACGGCGTCCGTAGCCTTGCGGCTCGTGATCACGCCTTCCTCAAACATGAGCCTCCGCAGCGCCTTGCGCAGGTCCGCGTCTTCGCTGATCGTCTCGGCCACAATGTGCCGAGCCCCTTCCAGCGCCTCTTCAACATTCGCAACGCCCTTTTCTTCGCTCACAAACGTCTCTGCAAACTCCGCCAGCGGAATCCCCGTCGCCTGCTGCGTCCACAAATATTGCGCCAGCGCTTCCAGTCCCTTCTCGCGCGCAATCGTCGCCTTGGTCCGCCGTTTCGGCTTGTACGGCAGATACAGATCCTCCAGCTCGCTCTTATCCAGACACTTTTCAATCCGCGCCCTTAGCTCAGCCGTCAGCTTGCCCTGCTCTTCAATCGAGTGCAGGATGGTCTCGCGCCGCGCGACCAGATCGCGGAAGTAGCTGAGCTGCTCTTCCACTTCGCGCACCTTCACCTCGTCCAGATTGCCCGTGGCTTCCTTGCGATAGCGTGCGATGAACGGCACCGTGCCGCCGCCGTCCAGCAGTTCAATTACTGAGACCAGACCGCGTAGTGGAATGTCGATGCTCTGCGAAACATGCAGCAGAATTTCCGGGGAGAGAGTTTTCAATTCAGACATGGTATGGGTTCAATTCTACTTGCCCGCCTTGAGGAAATCTCTAAGCCCAGCGGGTGCCCCATTTCTGCCTTCTTTTGGCAGAAGTGGGTCTGTTGACCTTGCTCTTGTAGTTGATCTTGCTTTTGTTCTTGGCTGGCAGGTGGCCCACTCAACACTCTTTTCGTTGAGTGGGGTAGTTGATCTTGCCGTTGCCCTTGTCTCTTGGGCACCTCGTTGACTCTGCCTCCGCCTTCTTTCAGGCAGATTCCACGCAGCCATCCGCGGGGCCATCCTCACCCACTCCGCCCTCATCCAACTTAAGAGAAGCGAAAAGAGGAAGTACCCTATGTCCCAGCACCACGACGAACCCAAGGTCCACGCAGCCCACACCGTCACCGAAGAGCCCGCCACCAAGGGCCCTCACAATCCCAAAGAGATCAATCCCAAAATGGCCTCAGACATCGCCTACTGGTCCAAAGAGTTTGGCGTCACCGGAGACCAGCTCCACGAACTCATCCGCAGCCACGGCACCCACGTCGACAAGCTTCGCGCAGCTGTCCACCCCCACCAGGCCGCCTAGCGCCTGCTGCCCTCGCCTCTAAAAGGATCGAGCGCGTGACCCATTCAAACCATCTTCATGGCTTGAGTGGGTCATCCGCTCCAGTACTTCCTTCGCCTCCAGCCATTGCCGCCAGCGCCAGCGCGGCCTATGCTACCAATGTGCAACTCCGCTCGATTCCACTCTGTGCAGTCCTTCTCCTGTGTGCCACGGGATGCCGCGCTCCCATTCCGCAAGCCTCCATCCAACAGCCGTCCGTCCAGCTCGTCTCCTCAGGCGGCGACGCCACCGTAACCGACGTTCGCTTTCCCAGCCCAGCCATCGGAGGCCAGCTCTGGTATCGCGCCATCGTCCCCAAAGTCGCCCCCGGCGAGCGTCTTCCCGTGCTCTACCTGCTTCCCGGCGGCATGAGCAATCCCCCCGATACGCAGGAGCACGCAAACGCCTTGCAACAAGCCATCGCCCAGCGTCTCATCGTCGTGATTCCCAATCCCGGCTTCTCCTGGTACACCAACGCCAAGCATCGGCAGAACGCCCGCTGGGAAGATGCCATCGCCTACGACCTCGTGCGCGATGTGGAATCCCGGTTTCCCGTCCTCACCGGACGCCGGCATCGCGGCCTCGCCGGCGTCTCCATGGGCGGATACGGAGCCGTCAAACTGGCTCTCAAGCATCCCGAACTCTACGGATTCGCCGCCAGCATGGGCGGAGCCTTCGATGTCACTCGCCGCTGGCCCAACCTCTTCAACCCCGGACAATCGTGGAGCGAGTGGAACGTCTTCGGCTTCCGTCCCAGCGCCCGGCTCGACGAAGATGTCTTCGCGCTGCTCGACCGCGCAACTGCTCCCCAGAATGTGAAGTGGTTCGCCTCCTGCGGCTCGGACGACTCTTTCTCATCCGACAATACCCGGTTACTGCATCGCCTACGCGAGCGCGGCGCCACCGTGGATACCGTTGTCACCCCCGGAGCGCATAACTGGCAAACTTGGAACAATATGTTGCCCCAGCTCTATAAAGATGCGGGAGAGAGCTTGCGCTAGAGCGGTTTTTGAGTTGCTGTATCCATATTTCTGCTTAAGGGTGTCATTCCGAGCCATGCGAGGAATCCCAGCACCGCTCAAATATCCCATGCCGCCTTCAAGGCACTTCAAGCAGCCGGGTGCGGCGGGAGCTTGTGGTCTTTCAAGACGTTGTCCATTCACTCCTGGGACGCGCAGCTTGGCGTATTTTGCATACACAATGGCGCGTTGTGCATATTGCGTCCCGCGGCGAGCATCTAAACTCAGCATATGTACAACGCAAAAGCCTACTCCGCTGCCAGTGCAACATCGACGCTCGCCTCTACCGTGATCGCGCGTCGCGATCCAACCGAACACGATGTACAGATCGAGATTCTCTACTGTGGCATCTGTCACTCCGATCTCCACCAGGTCCGCAACGAATGGAGCGGTGTGATGCCCACCGTCTATCCCTGCATTCCCGGACACGAGATCGTTGGGCGCGTCGCCAAAATCGGCTCTGCCGTAACCAAGTTCAAGCCTGGCGACATCGCCGCAGTCGGCTGCATGGTGGACTCGGACCGCACCTGCCCTGAGTGCCGGGCGGGCCTCGAGCAGTTCTGTTCGAAGCCGACCTTCACCTACAACTTTCCTGACAAGCACCTGGGAGGTGTCACCTATGGCGGCTACTCCGATAGCATCGTCGTTGACCAGGGCTTTGTCCTCCGCGTTCCCTCGAACCTCGACCTTGCCGGAGCCGCTCCTTTGCTTTGCGCCGGAATCACCACATACTCGCCGTTGCGCCACTGGAATGTCACCAAGGGCAAGAAAGTCGGCATTGTCGGTCTCGGTGGACTCGGCCACATGGGCGTGAAGTTTGCCCACGCGCTCGGAGCCCACGTTGTTGTCTTCACCACTTCACCCGGCAAGAAGGAAGACGCGCTTCGCCTCGGAGCCGATGAGGTCGTCATCTCGAAGAACGCCGACGAGATGCAAAAGCACACGGGCAGCTTCGACTTCATTCTCGACGCCGTTGCCGCCAACCACGACATCGGTGCGTACATCCATCTGCTGCGCCGCGATGGCAACCTGACCCTCGTCGGTGCGCCGGAGAAGCCTCTCGCCGTTTCGGCATTCGGCCTCATCATGGGCCGCCGCAGTCTCTCCGGTTCCCCTATCGGCGGTATCGCCGAAACCCAGGAGATGCTCGATTTCTGCGGCGCGCATAACATCACCTCCGATGTCGAGGTCATCCCCATCCAGAAGGTCAACGAAGCTTACGAGAGACTGCTCAAATCAGATGTGAAGTACCGCTTCTCAATCGATATGGCTTCTCTCAAATCTGAGTAAACCGATGAACAAACACTTCCGTGTCTCTGGCAGCATCTTTGCGAAGTTGGAAGAACTGGGAGTCCGTGCCTCTGCAATCCTGCGCAGAGCCGGGCTTCCCCAGAGCTTTATCGATCAACCGCGCGTACTTCTCAAGACCGGGGAACTCTTTGCCCTGTGGCGTGCCGTGGGCGAAGTCAGCACCAATCCCGCGATTGGCCTCCTGCTCGGCACAGAAACCAGGATCGAGCGATTCCAGCCCAGCGGTCTTGCTGCTCTCTCATCACCGAACTTCGGCGCAGCCATAGACCAGATAGCACGCTATAAACAGCTCACCTGCCCGGAAGAGATTCTGCAAGAGAAGAACGACAAGGAGTGGACCATTCAGTTCCGCTGGCTTCTGACAGAGGAGCCAGAGCCTCCCGTGTTGAACGAATGTTGCTTTGCTTGGGTGCTCTCCATTGCTCGCCATGGCACGGGTACGCGCCTGTCTCCTCTTCGCGTGGAGTTCGTGCAACCCCGCGCGCATACAAAGATCATCGAACGCCACCTCGGCTGTCCCGTCGTGTGCGGAGCCGCCAGCAACGCGATCGTGTTTCGCGCCGCGGATGCTCAGCGCCCGTTCGTCACCCGCAACGCCGAGCTTCTGGGAATGCTTGCACCGCAGTTTGAGGAAGAGCTGAAGCTGGAGAGCGCCGACGAGAACTTCCTCGAACGTGTCCGCGTAGCAATCCAGCAAAAACTCACCGGTCGGCGTCCCAACATTGAGGACATTGCCGATGCGCTTCATATCAGCTCTCGCACTCTTCAGCGGCGCTTGCAGGACGAAGGGTTCAGCTTCCAGCGTGTTTTAGAAGAAGCCCGTCACCAGCTTGCCCGCCAGTATCTCAACAACTCCCTCCTGGAGCTGAACGAAGCTGCGTACCTCCTGGGATACAACGACGCCAACTCATTCGTCCGCGCTTTCCGCACGTGGGAAGGAATTCCACCCGCTCGCTGGCGCGAAGAGCAGCGTGCAAGGGCAGCATCTTAACTGCGCCACATCATTGCAAACCATCAAGGGAGTGAATACAGAATATGGAAATCAAAAGAATTGGCTCGCAGCCTTCCGTCAAGGGACCGTCCGATTGGTTCACTGGCACCGTGCGCATCGATCCGCTTTTTCAGGCGCCTGATCCAGCGTTTGTCCAGGGTGCCAGCGTAACCTTTGAGCCGGGCGCGCGGACTGCATGGCATACGCATCCGCTTGGTCAGACTCTCATCGTCATGGCTGGCAGCGGCTGGGCTCAACGCGAAGGCGGACCGATCGAGGACATCCGGCCCGGCGATGTGGTCTGGTTCTCACCCGGCGAGAAGCATTGGCATGGAGCCACGCCGACCACCGCCATGACCCACATCGCGATTCAGGAACAACTCAATGGAAAGGTCGTCGACTGGATGGAAAAGGTCAGCGACACACAGTACCAGCGCTGACGCAAGGATCGCGACCATGTTTGCCGTCGACTGTAGGGAGTGCCGTCCTCCGGATACGCATCGCGTCCGGAGGACGGGCCACGCTTCCTCGACGGTGCAGAGTGAGTCGTGAGTTGAACCCCAGCCGCTAGACCTGTTTCGCAGAGGCTGTAATCGCGGGTGCCCCACCTTCGACGCGCGCCTTTTGCGCGGCTAAGATTCTCTCTCGCTTTGCAAGTTCTTTTTTCTCTTTGAGAGGGAGTACAGAGGGA
>Ga0182030_10001197_pt1 | contig 52803 bp, 46 predicted proteins | sample 812S3MmetaG_FD_121299 | JGI IMG/M metagenome (GOLD analysis project Ga0182030, IMG submission 121299) | Permafrost microbial communities from Stordalen Mire, Sweden - 812S3M metaG (Illumina Assembly) | ecosystem: Environmental > Terrestrial > Soil > Wetlands > Permafrost | place: Sweden...
GGCCCGGCCGCGGAGGTGGCGCGCACCGTGGCTCGGCCGGGTCGGCCGGCCGTCGCCCGCGAGCGCGCGCCGCCGTCCGGGACCCTGCTCCCGGACGGCGTTGAGCGGCTTTCGCCCGCCGGCCCTCTTCCGGCGGCGCCGCGCTGCCGTCCGGGACCCCGCTCCCGGACGGCGTTGAGCGGCTTCCCACCCCTCGTGGAAGGACTCGCTACCAGCTTGAGCTCGCACCTCCAGAGCAGCCGGTTTTGCTCACAGGGCTCTGGCACGTGCGTGTGATCACGCCGGTGGAGCTCCTGCTGATCGTCAGTTCGTCGCCGTCGGCGTCCACAGCCGTCAGCGAGTAGGAACTGTCGGTCGACGCGGCGCTCTTGAGATATGTGCTCGCGGCGCTCGCGCTGATCGGGATCGTCGGTTCCTCCCTGTGCAGTTCTTCCCTGTTGACGTCTTCGTAGTTGCCGCCGTCGCCCGCCGCGATGCTCTCGGCCGTCGTCTCGGCGGTGCGCACCAGCTCCTTGGCCTGGGCGTCCTTTGCCTTGGTGGTCGAGCTCAGGAACGAAGGAATCGCGATAGCCGCGAGGATGCCGATGATCAGCATCACGATCAGCAGCTCGATGATGGTGAAGCCCTCCTGCGCTTTTCTCGACTGCACGGTTGCCCTCCTCGGGTTCACTGGCAGTCGAGCGATCTCACGGAGATCCCCGGACTTTGCGCGCCCGCCTCGCGACGGGGTTGCCCTTTTCAGCTTTCAGTTGAGTGATCGAGCGGGCAGTGTGGATGACGCGCTCGGCGATTGAAAGCAATTCCGCGCAAAGGAGCAGATGTTGGACGGATGTTCTAGCTAGGCGCGCCTGCGGCCCGCGGGTGCGGGCGCCGCGGCGGCCGGGCAGCCGGGCGCCCGCACCCGCGCGCGGCTCAGCGGCTAGCCTTCCAGCGGCGTCTGCCCGACCCCGCGCAGCCGTCCCGCAACCGAACGAGGAGGATCGTCCTGCCCCTGCCACTGGCCAAGCCGCGTGAGCGACTGATGGCCGCGAGCTGGCCCGCCGGGTTCCCACTCGTCCAGTTCCCCAACGCGCCGCTGATCGCGGCGCTGCTGGCCGGCGGCGCCGGCCGCCTCACGGTGGGCACACCGCACCGGCTCGCCCTCGCCGTCTATTACGTGGCGCTCGGGTGGTGGGCGTACGAGGAGGCCGCGCACGGTGTGAACTGGTTCCGGAGGCTGCTCGGGGCGGGTTTCGGCATCTACGTGGCGCTCGCTGTTGGGCGCGCGCTTCAGGCGAGCCTGGGCAGTTGACCGGCGGGCGGCCAACGTGGCTGCCGCGAGCCCTGCTCGCGCTGTCGGGCGTGCTGCTCGCGGCGATCGTGCTCACGGTCCTCCTCGGCTCCTCGCGCGTAAAGCCCGGGCCCTTCTACGCGATTCCCGCGCACCTGCCCAAGGGGCCGGCGGGGACGCTCATTCGCGAGCAGGAGATCCCCGACTTCTATGCCGGCACCACCGCATACCGCATCCTCTACAAGTCGACGGGCCTCGACGGCCGCGCGACCGCCGTCAGCGGGCTGGTGATCTTCCCTGAAGGCAGGGCGCCCCGCGGCGGGCGCAAGATCATCGCCTTCGCCCACGCCTCGGTGGGGCTGGAAAGCCGCTGCGCTCCATCGCTGCAGCGCGAAGGGCACCCGCAGACGATCGCGGGGCTGGGCGAGTTCATCGCCGACGGCTACGTCGTGGTCGCCACGGACTACCAGGGGCTGGGGACCGCCGGCCCGCACCCCTACCTGGTGGGGCGTGTGGAGGCGGAGAACGTGCTGGACAGCGTGCGCGCCGCGCACCGGCTGCGCCAGGCCCACGCGGGTCGCGAGTTCGCCCTGTGGGGCATCTCCCAAGGCGGCCAGGCGGCGCTGTTCGCCGGCCAGATCGCGCCAACCTACGCGCCGCGGCTGCACCTGGTGGGGGTCGCCGCGGGAGCCCCCATCGTCGACCTCGTCGGATTCTTCAACGCCAACCTGTCCACCCCCGACGGCAAGGTCCTGCTGGCGATGGCGCTGCGGTCCTGGGAACAGGTCTACCCGGACGCGGGCATGGAGCAGGTGGTGACCACCGACGAGCTCTCCGATGTGCAGGCGCTCGCGGGCTACTGCCTCTACGGCTCGCAGTTCGCCTCCGAAGTCCCGGCGTCGCTCGCGCTCGGGGTCACCTTCATCGGCGCCCCGCCTTGGGGCACCGAGCCGTGGAGGTCGATCCTCGCCCAGAACACCCTCGGGGACACGCCGATCTCGGTGCCGGTGCTGCTGATCCAGGGGCAGGCCGACACGGTGCTCCCGCCGGCGCAGACGACCGCGCTCGCCGAGAGGCTGTGCGCGCAGGGCGAGCAGGTGGACCTGCGCCTGTATCCCACGGTGGAAGACCAGGAAGCCGGCATCGTCGCAGCACCCGATGTGGTCGCCTGGATCGCCGCACGCTTCGCGGGCAGGACGGCGCCGCAGACCTGCGCGTGAGGCGCACGTGAGAGGATCCGCGCGATGAGGCGAGCGTGAGCCTGCTGTCTGCGGCGGTACCGGTCGAGGCGGTGCTGCGGCGTCCGCATGGCCTGCTGGAGGGCCCGCGCTTCGGCCCCGACGGCGCGCTCGTCTACAGCGACGTGACCTCGGGCGGCCTGTTCGCGTGCGCGCCCGAGGGCTTGGTCTCTGAGCTGCTGGGCAGGCGCCGGGGCATCGGCGGCGTGCTGGCGCACGCCCGCGGCGGCTGGGTGATCAGCGGCAGGACCGTGCTTCATCTGGAGCCGGCGGGCGGCCAGCGCGAGCTGCTCGCCGAGGAGGGCGCCTGCGGCTACAACGACCTGTTCGCCACAGCCGCCGGCGAGCTGCTTGCGGGCGAGCTCCGCTACCGGCCGATGGCGGGCGATCCGCCCCGCAACGGCCGCCTGCTGCTGCTCGGCGCAGACGGAGCTGTGCGTGTGCTCAGCGAGCAGATCACCTGGCCGAACGGCATCGGCCTCGCGCCCGACGGCGAGACCGTCTACGTCAGCGACTACGCGCACTCAGCCGTTCTGCGCACCAGCCTCGCCGGCGAGCCGGCGGTGCAGTTCGCGCGGATGCCGAGCGGATCGGCGGACGGCCTGGCGGTGGACTGCGAGGGGGGCGTGTGGGTGGCGCTGGGCGAGGCGGGCGCGGTGGCGCGCCTGCGCCCCGACGGCACCCTGCACGAGACGATCGCGCTGCCGGCGGGCTTCGTCTCGAGCATCTCCTTCGGTGGCCCCGATCTGATGGATGTGCTGATCAGCACCGCCGACAACCACGTCAGCCCCGAGCTCGGCGGCACGCTGCTGCTCGCCCGCTCGGAGATCCCGGGCCTGCCGGTCGCGCCCGTCGCCCTCTGAGCAATCAGGTCACTGGCCGGTCGCGCCCTGGGGCGCCGAGCGCTCGCCGCTCGCGGCGGCCGCGCTGGCGCGGATCGCGGCCGCGACGGCGTGGGGGTCGTCGTGAAAGGGCAGGTGGCCGGCGGTGAGCGTCACGTGGCGCGCCTGGGGGAGCATCCTGCGGGCCCTTGGCGCCTGCAGGCGGTAGGGCAGCAGCCGGTCATACCTGCCCCAGGCGATCGTCACCGGCACGTTGCGCAGCTCCGGCGCGTTCTCGAAGCGGTATCCGGCGAAGGCGTCCAGCGTCGCGCTCATCGCCGGCGCCGACCAGGCGTCGCGCAGCGAGGAAAGCGCCTCCTCGACGGGCACGCGGCTGGGAAAGCCGTAGAGCTGGCCGAGGACCGCGATGCGTCCCGCGCGTGTACGCGTGAGCGCTTCCACCGCCGGGCGCAGGGACACGGGGACTGCCTGGATCAGCTTCAGCGAGAGCTGGCAGAAACGCAGCTCCGGCGCGCTCCAGAAGCCCACAGGGGAGAACGCGCAGGCCGAGCGGATCGCGCGCCTGCGCGCCAGCTCCAGAGCGATCCCCCCGCCCATGGAGTTCCCGGCGACGTGGGGTCGCTGCAGGCCGAGCTCGGCGAAGAACCACTCGAACGCGTCGGCGTAGGCGGGGATCGTCGGATCGATGCCGGCCGCCAGAGCGCCCGATCGCCCGAAGCCGGGCGAGTCGCAGGCCACCACGTCGAACTCGCCGGCGAGCAGCTCGATCACCGGCCGCCACGCCTGCCAGTGGTGCCCGACGCCGTGCAGCAGCACCAGCGGCGGCCCCGAGCCCTCGCGGTGATAGTTGATCGAGACGCTCAAGCGCTCTCCCGGATGAGGTCGCTTGCGCGCTCGGCGATCATGATCGTCGGCGCGTTGGTGTTGCCCCCGACGATCGTGGGCATGATCGAGGCGTCCACCACTCGCAGGCCCCGCAGGCCATGCACGCGCAGGCTGGAGTCGACGACCGCCTGCTCGTGCGTGTCGCTCATGCGGGCCGTCCCCACCGGGTGGTAGATCAGCATCAGCCTGCTGCGCAGGTCCGCTTCCAGCTGCTCGCGGTCGACCACCTCCGCGCCGGGCTTCAGCTCCTTCAGCACGATCTCTCGTAGCGGCGCCTGGGCGGCGATCTCCCGCGCCAGCGCCATCCCCGCGATCATCGATTCCACGTCCTGCGGCTCGGTCAGCGAGTTGGTGATGATGCGCGGCTTGGCGGTCGGATCCTCCGAGGCGAGCCACACCTGGCCGCGTGCCTGGGGCGATACGAGCACCGGCGCGATCACCACGCAGTGCCCCTCGTATTCCTCGGCTCCGTGGTCTTCGAAGTAGGCCCCTCCCATGTGGAACTGGATGTCGGCCGCCGCCAGCCCGCCCCGCGTCCGCGTGAACGCGACCACCTCTGCCACGGTCGAGCTGAGTGGCCCGGTTTTGCGAAGCAGCCACTCCGCCAGCGGCTTGGGCCTGTCGGCGCCGTAGAGCGTGTTGCGGTCGCTCACCTCCCACAGCATCGTCACGAAGGGGTGGTCCTGCAGGTTGCGCCCCACCCCCGGCAGGTCGTGGCGGGGCTCCACGCCCGCCGCGCGCAGCTCGGCGGCGGGGCCCACGCCGGAGAGCAGCAGCAGCTGGGGCGAGCAGATCGCGCCGGCGCTCAGCAGCACCTCCCGCCCCGCGCCGAGCACCTCGCTGCCGCTGCGGCCCCTGCGTACGCGCACCCCCATCGCACGGTCGCCCTTGAACTCCACACCCAGGACCGTCACGCCGGTGCGCACCTCGAGATTCGGGCGCGAGGAGGCCGGTCTGAGGTACGCGTCGGCGGCGCTGAAGCGCCTGCCGCCGCGCTGGGTGACCTGGAACATCGACACGCCGTCCTGCTCGGGCCCGTTGTAGTCCGCTATCCACGGGATGCCCGCAGCCTCGGTGGCGGCCAGAAGCCGCTTGTTGACGGGGCGCGGCGAGCGCTGCTCCTCGACCCGCAGCGGACCGCCGGCACCGTGGAACTCCGAGGCGCCGCGCACGTTGTCCTCCGAGCGGATGAAGTAGGGCAGCACGTCGCGGTAACCCCAGCCCGGGGCGCCCTGCGCCTCCCAGCCGTCGTAGTCCAGCGGCCGGCCGCGAACGTAGAGCATCGCGTTCATCGAGCTGGAGCCGCCCAGCGCCTTGCCGCGGGGTACGTACATCGAGCGGCCGTCGACACCGGGCTCGGGGTCGGTCGCGAAGTCCCAGTCGAGCTTCGTGTGGAACTGTTCGGGGAAGGCCGCAGGGATCTTGATCTTCGGCGAGCGGTCGCGCCCGCCGGCCTCGAGCAGGAGCACCCGCACCGACGGGTCCTCCGAGAGCCGGTTCGCCAGCACGCAGCCCGCCGACCCGGCTCCGACGATCACGTAGTCGTGGGCGGTGCTCATCGCAGGCCACCCGCCAGCAGCCGGCGCTCGGGCAGCGGCGCGAAGCTGAACTCGGCCGCGTCCACCGCGGTGGTGCGCGCGATGTACTCCCGCATGTAGCCCGGCCAGTTGGTGACTATGCGGCCATCCTCATCCCTGTACCAGGAGTCGCAATCCATCCAGGCGGTCCCGGCGAAGCGGGCCTGCACGGCGCGGTCGCTCGCCGCCTCTACCTCCGCGAGCACATCCATCGCACCAGCGCCGCGGCGCACCAGCTCCTGCACGGCGCTGGCGATATACCGCGACTGAGCCTCCAGGTAGACGACTATCGAGCCGCCCGAGGTGTTCGTGTTGGGGCCGTAGAGCATGAACATGTTGGGGAAGCCGGGAACCGTGATCCCGAGGTGGGCGTGCGCTCCCCCGGACCATGTCTCGGCGAGGGTCCGCCCGCCGCGCCCGCTCACCTGCATCGGCAGCATGAAGTCCCTTGCCCTGAAGCCGGTGGCCCAGATGATGCAGTCGGCCTCGTGCAGCGTCCCGTCGCCGGTGAGCAGGCCCTGCGGGCGGATCGCGGTGATGCGCTCGGTGACGAGCTCCACGTTGGCGCGCTGCAGCGCCGGTAGGAAGCTCGAGCTGAACAGGATGCGCTTGCAGCCGAACGTGTAGTCCGGCCAGGCTCTGCGCCGCAGCTCGGGATCCTTCAGCTGGTGGCGCATGAACGCCACCGAGCGCGCGCGCAGCAGGCGTCCGACCGTGCGCGGGTGACGGATGCAGAGCGTCAGCGATTCGGTGTACTCGAACATGAACCGGCGCCGGAACGCCTGCACGCCCGGCAGGGTTTCGATGGCGAGCTTCACGGGCGCGGGGTAGCGGCGGTTGCGGCGCGGCAGGAACCAGTTGCCGGTGCGCTGGAAGACGGTCATGCGTCCCACCCGCGGCGCGATCTCCGGGACGAACTGCACGGCGCTCGCGCCCGTGCCCACCACCGCCACGCGCTTGCCCGACAGCGGATAGTCGTGGTCCCATTCGGCGGAATGGAAGCTGTGGCCCGCAAAGCTCTCCGCGCCCTCGATCGCCGGCCATGCCGGCTGATGCAGCTGCCCCGTCGCGAGGATCAGCACGTCGGCCCCATGCTCGCCGCCCTGCGCGTCGGTGACCGTCCAGCGACCCCCATCCTCATCTTCCTTCCAGGCGCACGCGGTCACCGTCACATTCGTCTGCACCAGCTCCTGCACGTGATGGTCACGGGCAACGCGGTGCAGGTAGCTGAGGATCTCCGCCTGCGGCGAGCACAGCCTCGACCAGTCGGTTCGCTGGGCGTAGGAGAATGAGTAGAGGTGGCTCGGCACGTCGCACGCCGCCCCCGGATAGCTGTTGTAGAACCACGTGCCGCCGAGATCCGGCGCCCTCTCGAGGATCCGGATGTCGGTGAAGCCGTGCCGCAGCAGCTCGATCGCCGCGGCGATGCCGCCGAACCCGGCGCCGACGATCAGGACGCGCCGGCCCTTGGGTGAACTGCCGTTTGACGCGTGCGCGGACATCAGCGGCTGAGCGCCTCGCACACCCACTCCGCGGCCGCCACCAGCTCGCGCGGGTCGATGCGGTGCGACGCTTCGGACTCGTGATAGGAGACCTGCAGGCCACGCGCGTCCAGGCGGTCGCGCACCTCGTGTGCGTGCGCGACCTCGATGAGGGGGTCGCGGCGGCCGTGGGCGATGAACACGGGCAGCCCGCTGCGCCCCTCGAAGTCAGCCTGCCAGCCCTCGATCTCAGGCAGGAAGCCCGAGAACGCGAGAATGCCGGCCGGTCGCGGCCGGCCGCTGCCAAGGCCCAGCGTGTAGCTCATCACCGCGCCCATCGAGAAGCCGCCGAGGATCGTGCGCTCGGGCCCGACGCCGGTGAGCTGCCACTGCTCCTCCAGCAGGTCGCCGAGCGCCGCGTAGGAGCCGGCGAAGGTTGCGGGATCGGGGTGGCCTGGGCGCTCCACCAGATACCAGTGGCGCCCGCTCATGCCCTCCGGTGCCAGCGGCCCGCGCGGCGAGATCACGTGCAGACGGTGGTGCGGGTCGAGCACCTCGGCCGCCCTCAGCAGCTCGTTCTCATCAGATCCCCGGCCGTGATGCAGCACCAGCAGGCCCTCCGCCTGCCCGGCGGGTGCCCGCTCGCTGAACAGGAGCTCAGAGGTCGCTCCTTGACTGGCCCCCATGAGGGCTAAGGCTACCGCCGGCGCACGCGCGCTGGGCGGCGGGCGCCGCCCAGCTTGACCGTCGCGTACTCCGTCACGCTCCCGTGGCTGCGATCCTGCGGCACGAACGCCAGGCGGATGCGCACGCTGAGCCTGCGGTGGCGCGCCACCGCCACGCCCGCCACGCGGGAGAGCGGCACCTTCAGCGTCGTCACCTCAGCCCTTGCGAGCGTGCGGTGGACCGTGCGCAGGTACCTGCCGCCGACGGTAACGCGGCCGGCTGCAAAGCTCTGGATCTTCAGCAGCAGCGTGTCGCCCTTCAACCTGTGCGAGAGCACCTTCACGCCGCAGGAGACCACGTTGATGTGAGTGCTCTGCTTGACCTGGGCGCCGTTCTGGGCTGTGATCGTCGTGGGCATCATCAGGCCTCCCTTCGGGCAGAGGCTGCCGTAGGCGGTGAGCGCCGAGAACGGCCCCGTCGGCAGGTCGAGCGTGAAGCTCGAGACGGGCACGTCGGGCAGCGTCGCGAAGTCCGACGTGGTGATGCCGCCTTTGATGTTCGTTTTGCCGACCAGGATCACCCGCACGCCATGATCGCCTTCGAGCACCACGTCGAGGTCGGGGAACGATTCGCCGCCATGGGAGACGAGATAGGCGGGGCCCGACAGGCTGCCGGGCAGCACCGGCGTGGTGACGAACGCTGTGCCCACCGAGGATTCCTTGGGGCAGTCGCCGATGTCGGCTTCCGCGATCGCCTGTGAGCATGCCTTGTTGAGCGTGCTCAGTCGCGTGGGCAGCTGCTTTGGCAGCTCCACGACCACCGAGCGCATGTTGGCTTGATGGGCGCCCTGGGTCACCGTCACCTGCAGCGCCGCGCCCTGCGCGCGGTAGTTCCTGGCGTTCACCAACGCCGAGGCTGACAGCGACGGCTTGAAGCTCAGCGCGCCGCAGCCGCCCACCTGGAAGGGGCTCGACAATGTGGCGGAGGCGCCAAGGGTCGAGGTGAGCGAGCTTTCGCTCGCGAGCGCTGCGCAGCTGGTCGGGTTGGTCAGGAAGCCCGGCCGGTTGACGCTCACGCTGAGGCTCCTCAGGCGCAGCGGCACGCCGCCCACGATCGTGGGCAGGGACGCGCCGATGGCCACGCGGCCGCTGTAGGTTTCCACGCCAACCGTCGCGCGCGTGACCACCGTGCCGAGGTCGAACGGGCCCGCGGCCGCCACGATCGGGATCGACAGGCCATACGGCGCGCCGTCGTAGGGCCCGGTCAGGTACACGGGTCCGGAGAACGGGATCGGTTCGCCGCCGGCTCCGACCGTGACACTCGCGTATCCGATCAGGCTGGCGGACGGGCAGGCACCAGACTGGGCCTCTGGTTCCGGACACGGGGTGAGCGTGGGGATCGCGCCGAGCAGCCCCGCCGGCAGCACGGTGTGCAGTTGGGAGAGGTACTGCTGGCCGTCGCCGCGGCTGAGGCTGAACGTGTAGGAGGTTGCCGCGCCGGCCTTCGCGGAGGAGTTCTGCGTTGCCTGGCTCAGCGAGAACGGGATCGCCGAGGGGCATCCGCTCGCCGTGAAGGGGGTGCTGGCGCTGAACGCGGCTGCGCCCGTCCACGGGGTGAACGTGAAGCCGGTCGTGGTTCCCGTGCAGCTCAGCGGGTTGGCCAGCGGCGCGCGCGGGCCGCCGTTCAGCTTGAGCGCAAGCGAGCTGAAGGGGAGCTGCGGGTTGCCCAGGAAGCTAACTTCCAGGCGCCCGGTGACGGGGTTGGGGACGGCCTGGCCTTCGAGTCGCAGTTTCACCCCGTAGCCGCTCTCGGCGTCGATGAAGATCAGGTAGGGAGGCCCGGTTATCAGCCCGGTGCCGTTGGCCTTGCCGAGGTACACATTGCCCGTCAGGCTGTGCGGCGGCAGGTCCGTTTCGATTTCCACCGTGCCGATCTTCGACGCCGCCGGGCACGAGCTGGCCGCTCCGCTGCCTTTCGCGAGCTGAGCCTGGGTGCAGGCTTCCAGGCCCGGTGCCGCCGCCGGGTTCAGCGTCAGCCCTTCGGGCAGCGTGACGTGAGCATCATCGATGTCGGCGGTGTTGATTTCGCCGGCCGCTTCTTTCTGGGGCACCGTCAGCTCGGTGACGGCTCCATCGGGCTCGTCGTACTTTGATTCGGAACTGTCGGGGGTGACGGTGGCGGTCGGCCTGAAGGGGACGCTGTCACAGCCTTGCACCCCGACGGGGGTGTGGGTGACAGCGCTGGCGTGCTGGCCGCCGTAGCTTTCCAGTTCCAGGTAGGAGGTGGTCGTGGAGGAGCAGTTGCTGGGCAGCGTGAGAAAGTTTCCTTTGCCCGCGTGTCCTTCGAAGAAGAGCTTCGATTCGACCGTCTTCAGTGGCGCGCTGGTGGCTTTGAACAGGCCGAACGGTTCCACCGCGACTTCCTGGGGGATGTTGTTGATTTCGAAGTACTCGTGGTAGTCCCCCGAGGGAGCGCTGCGTCCTTCCTGTGTGTCGCTGACGTGCCCTTCGAGCAGCAGGTGCACGTTGTTCACCAGCGGCGGGACGCCTTCGACATCGATCCCGAACAGCAGCGGCAGGTTGGGTCGCTGCCCGAGGTTGTAGACGTTGCCTTTCAGCGGCAGCGTCTCCCCGACGAGCAGTTCGACGTAGGCCTTCAGTTCGACGATGCCGGCTTTCGTTTCCGCCGGACAGGCGTTGGCGTCGAAGCTCGATTGCGGGCAGGCGGGCAACGTCACCGGGTCCGCCGCAAGCCCCGGCGGAATGTCGACGCGGATTCGTTTCAGCGCCGGGCCCGACGCGGCGCCGGTCACTTCAAAGCCCGTCAGACCCCAGGGCGGGTGTCCGGCCGCCTGCGTGTAGAACCCACCGGGGTTGGAGTATTCGCATCCCGAGGAGGAGGTGCAGGTGCCCGCTTCCCATTTGGCGATCCCGAAGCCGTGCGCCAGCGACGCGGACACGCCCAGCACCAAACACGCAGTGACGCATGCCCTGACCGCCAACCGGAGCTTCATGGCTCTCCCATCTCTCCCTGTGCGTGTCCGAGGCGCGGTAAGCGCCTTGTCCGAGACGCGGTACGCGCCTTGCGTCAGAGATGGCTACCCGCTAAGGGCGAAACGTAATCAGGGGACCGCGCGGACGCCGGCGCTGAAGGCGTCCCCGCCAGCGGCCCGGCGCGGCCCGGCCCGCACTGCAGGGGCGCGGGCCGCCCATTGCCGCGCTCAGTTCTCGCGCGGGATGTAGGGCGCCAGCTCGCGTCGCGCGATCGAGAGCTTGTGCACCTCGTCGGGGCCGTCGGCGAGGCGCAGCGTGCGCAGGTGGGCGTAGGCCGCGGCCAGGTGGAAGTCCTGGCAGACGCCCGCCCCGCCGTGCACCTGGATCGCGCGGTCCACCACCTTCAGCGCCACCGCCGGCGCCGCCACCTTGATGGCCGAGATCTCCGTGCGCGCCTGCCGGTTGCCGACCGTGTCCATCATCCACGCGGCCTTCAGCGTCAGCAGCCTCGCCATCTCGATTTCGATGCGCGACTCGGCGATCCAATCCTGGACGTTGGAGCGTGTCGCGATCGGCTGCCCGAAGGTGACGCGGGAGACCGCTCGGCGGCACATCGCCTCCAGCGCCCGCTCGGCCGCGCCCAGCGCGCGCATGCAGTGATGAATGCGGCCCGGCCCGAGGCGGGCCTGGGCGATCATGAAGCCGTCGCCCTCGCCGGCGATCAGGCTGGAGGCGGGCACGCGCACGTCGCTGAGGTCCACTTCGGCGTGGCCCTCCTGGTCGTCGTAGCCGAACACTTTGAGGTTGCGCATGATCGTCACCCCGGGGGTGTCCATCGGCACGAGGATCATGCTCTGCTGCTTGTGCACGGGCCCCTCGGTGGTCGTCTTGCCCATCACGATCATGATCCGGCAGTTGGGGTGCATCGCGTTGGAGGTCCACCACTTGCGCCCGTTGAGCACGTAGTCATCGCCGTCGCGCTCGATTGCCAGCTCGATGTTCGTCGCGTCGGAGCTGGCGACCTCGGGCTCGGTCATGCCGAAGGCCGAGCGGATCTCGCCCTCCAGCAGCGGCGCCAGCCAGCGGTCCTTCTGCTCGTCGTTGCCGAACTGGTGCAGCACCTCCATGTTGCCCGTGTCCGGCGCGGAGCAGTTGCAGGCCTCCGAGGCGATCGGGGAGTGGCCGAGGATCTCCGCGAGTGGGGCGTAGTCGCTGTTGGAGAGCCCGGCCCCGTGGTCGGCGTCGGGGAGGAACATGTTCCACAGCCCCGCCTCGCGTGCGTGCGCCTTCAGCTGCTCCATGACCTGCGGGTGGTGATGGGGGTCTCCCGACTCGCGGCGTTCGCGCTCATAGATCTCCTCCGCCGGATAGATGTGCTCATCCATAAAGGCGGTCAGGCGCTCCTTGAATTCGGAACAGCGCGGGCTCGGCTCGAAGTCCATCGGATCCTCCTCGGTGGCAGCTAGTGCTTAGGATCATCCCCCATGACCGCAGAGGACAGCAGCTACCGCGCCGCGGGCGTGGACTACGTCGCCCTTGACGCGGGCAAGCGCCTGGCGATGGCGAAGGCCCTGTCCACCTCTGCGCTGCTGCAGCACCGGGGGGGCCACGCGGTGGACGCCTCACGCGGGGAGCCGGCGTTCGTCTTCGAGCTGGAGGGCCGCTCGCTGGCATTCGTCCTCGAGACGCTTGGCACCAAGTCGATCATCGCCCGCCAGGTGCTCGAGCAGCAGGGCGCCAATCACTTCGGCGCCGTCGCCTACGACACCGTCGCGGCGATCGTCAACGACCTCTGCTGCGTGGGCGCGCTGCCGCTGGTCGTCAACGCCTACTTCGCCACGGGCGCATCGGAGTGGTATCTGCAGCCCGGCCCCTCGGGCGCGCTGCTGGAGGGCTGGCGGCGCGCCTGCGTGGACGCGGGCTGCGTCTGGGGCGGAGGCGAGTCGCCGTCGCTGCCCGGGCTGCTCGACGACCGCGAGATCGAGCTCGCCGGGGCGGCCGTCGGAGCGCTGCCCGCCGGGATGGCCCCGATCCTCGGCGAGAGCCTGCAACCGGGCGATGAGATCGTGCTGCTCGCCTCCAGCGGCCTGCACACCAACGGCGCCTCGCTGGCGAGGATGCTGGCGGCCGGTCTTCCGCGCGGCTATGCGACGCCGCTCAGCGACGGCAGCAGCCTGGGCGAGGCGCTGCTCGCCCCATCGGTCATGTACGTGGAGCTCGTCGCCTGCCTGCTCTCCGAGGGCGTGCAGCTCAACTACATCAGCCACGTCACCGGTCACGGCCTGCTGAAGCTGATGCGCCCCCTCCAGCCCCTGACCTACCGCATCGAGCGCCTGCCCGACGTGCCCCCGGTCCTGTCCTTTCTCGCCGGCGAGGCGGGTCTCGACGCCGAGGCCGCCTACTCCACGCTGAACATGGGCGCCGGCTACGCCATCTACTGCCCGGCGGGCGTCTCCGCAGAGGTCATCCGGATCGCGCAGACGCTCGGACACGAGGCGATGCTCGCCGGCCATGTCGAGGAGGGTCCCCGCCAGGTGATCCTCGAGCCCGTCGGCGTGCGCTTCGCCAGTGACCGGCTGGAGCTCGCCGCCGACACCGACCCTAAAGCGCACCTTTAGAGTCCGCTACTAGCCGCACGCCGGCGGTGTTGGCTGGGTATGTGCATGTTTTCCTGCAAGGAGACCCCCATCTGGGCGCACATGCCGTATCCCGCTTCGCCCGGAGGCCCTCGCGGCGCCGCGCACTTGAACGCATATCGCGCTGCGGATAGGGTAAGGCGCCACTGTTCCCCGACTTCCGGGGATCTCGATGTCGCCGGACCGGCGTGGCTCCGGAACCATCCGGATCGAGGCGGAGCCGTCCATCAAACGAGGAGAGATAACTGATGCGCAGAGCATCCACCTGTCTTGCCGTCTTCGGCCTGGCGCTCATGGCGCTGACCGGCGTTGCTTCGGCAGCGCCGACGGTCACGCTGAAGGCTGAAGCCGTACCGATCGAAGGCTACCCGCACACGGGCAACATCCTGGGTGCCGGCGCCGCGGTCAAGGCCGAATACAACATCACCGGAACCGAATACGGCGGGTTCCCGCCGCCGCTGATCGGCGTCACGTTCTACCTGCCGGGCGGCACCAAGCTGCACACGCAGGGGTTCAAGACGTGCCCGGTGTCCACGCTTGAACCGTCGGGTCAGGGCCCGCAGGCCTGCCCGAAGGGCTCGGCTGCCGGACCGGTCGGCAAAGTGCTCGGCATCGTCTCATTCGGTAAAGAACGTGTCCCGGAGGAAGCGACGCTTGAATCCTTCTACGCCGAAGGCGGGGGGCTGGAGTTCTTCACGGCCGGGCACTCGCCGGTGTCGCTGGAAATCCTGTCCACCGGCAAATACGTCAACCTGGGTGGCAGCAGCGGTGGCTTCGGCCCCGAGCTCGTCGCGCAGGTGCCGCTCGTGGAAACGGTTCCGGGCGCCGACGATGCATCGGTCGAGAAAATCAGCGTCAAGGTCGGATCCGCTCGCGGCCCCAAGAACCCCAAGAAGGCGATCTACTACGGACGCCTGCCGAAGAAGTGCCCCAAGGGCGGCTTCCCGGTCAAGTCCGTGCTGACGTTCGCCGGCCTGGGCGGGCTGACCGAACAGAGCGTCACGGCGACCTACAAGGCGCCGTGCCCCAGGTCCTAGCTGCAGGCAGCGGACCACGCCGATGACGGCGTAACGTAAGCTCAATCCGAGCAAAGTTGGGACGGGCGGCTTCGCCGGAGACGGCGGGGCCGCCCGGTTCGTTCTGAACGGCCAGGAAGGGTTGGGGATCGAGGGTGAGGATGGAGATGGCGCGGGGGGGCTGGAGGGCCGGGATCGCCGCCGTCGTGACCCTGCTCGTCCTCGCCGGCGCGGTCCTGCTGGCCACCTCCGCCGGCGGCAGCAACGGCGGCTACACGGTGCGCGCCATCTTCGACGACGCCGGCAACGTGATCTCCGGCGAGGACGTCAAGATCGACGGCGTCAAAGTCGGCACCATCGGCTCGGTCACGCCCACGCCGCAGGCCAAGGCCGCGGTGGTCCTGAAAATCGAAAACCCCGGATTCCAGGACTTCCGCCAGGACGCCAGCTGCATCATCCGCCCCGAGGCGCTGATCGGCGAGAAGTACGTCGACTGCCTGCCAACGCAGCCGCGCGTGGAAGGCACGCCGCTGGCGCCGCCGCTGAAGAAGATCCCCAGCGGCCAGGAAGGCGAAGGCGACTACCTGCTGCCCGTGGCGAACACGAGCAGCCCCGTGGACGTGGACCTGCTCGGCGACATCACGCGCATGCCCGAACGCGAGCGCTTCACGATCATCCTCAACGAACTTGGAGCGGGCCTTGCGGGCCAGGGCAGCGACCTCAACGAAGTCATCCGCCGCGCCAACCCCGCCCTGCAGCAGCTCGATGACGTGCTGCGCATCCTCGCCCGCGAGAACCGCATCCTCGCCCAGCTGGCGGTCGAATCCGACCGCGCGCTGAAGCCGCTTGCGGCGGTGCGCGAACGCGTCGCGGACTTCATCGCGCAGAGCAACACGGTCGCGCAGGCCAGCGCCGCCCATCGCGGCGCGCTCGCTCGCAACCTCCAGGACTTCCCGCCCTTCCTGGAACAGCTCGGCCCGGCGATGGAACGCCTCGGCCACTTCGCCGAACAGACCACCCCCGTCTTCGCCAACCTCAAAGTCGCCGCGCCCGCCATCAACCGGACCTTCACCGGGCTGCCGGCGTTCTCCAACAGCTCGAGCACGTTCTTCAAGAGCCTCGGGCAGACCTCGAAGGTCTCCGGCCCCGCGCTCGTCGGCACCGAACCGCTGCTCAAGCGTCTGGAAGCGCTCGGCTCCTCCGCCAAGCCGTTCACCGGCAACCTCTCCGAACTGCTCACGAGCTTCCGCAACACCGGCGGCATCGAGCGGCTGCTGGACTTCATCTTCCTCGGCGCCGGCGCCGCCAACGGATACGACTCGCTCGGTCACTTCCTGCGCACCGAGGGCGTCGGCACGGCGTGCCTGACCTATCAGCTCAGCTCCTCCTCGGTGTGCAACCGCAAACTCGGCAACACCTCGGGCTTGACCGCCGGCGCCTCCGCGAGCACCGCCTCCGTCAGCGATCCCAGCGAGACGAGCATCGTCATGAAACGCACGCTCGCCGTCATCAAAGGCGCCACCGCCGCACAGGCCGAAGCGGAGTTCCCCGGCCCGACGAACACCTCCGAACTGCCGGCCGCCACGGCCGGTGCCCAGCAGGGGGGCTCTCAGAGCCAGGCGAGCTCCACGGCCTCGACGAGCTCGCAGTTCCCCTACTCCGAAGGCTCGCAGGCGGGCGGCATGCTCCTCAACTACCTGCTCGGGAGCTGAGCGCACAAGCGATGGCGACCACGACCCCTCCCACCAGCCCTCCGGCGCCCCCCGCGGGCCCGCCGCCGCCGCGCAGGCGCCCCCGGACCGCCGCCGCGGGCCCCGGGCGGACGATCGCGCTCCTCGCGCTGGGCGTCGTCGTGCTGATCGTCGCCTACCTCGTCTTCGCGGGCGGCGGCGGAGCAACCTACGAGCTCGAATTCCGCGAAGCCAGCCAGCTCGTCAAGGGCGATCAGGTCCAGGTCGGCGGCGTGCCCGTCGGCAGCGTGACCGACATCGTGCTGCTGCACGACTTCAAAGCGCAGGTGACCATCCACATCGACTCCTCCCTGGTGCCGCTGCACAGGGGAACGACCGCGCAGGTCCGCGTGCCCTCGCTCTCCAGCGTCGCCAACCGCTACATCCTGCTCAGCCCCGGCCCGAACAATAACCCGACGCTGCCCAACGGCGCGACGCTGCCCGCCAGCGTGACCGGCGAAGTCACCGACCTCGACCAGCTCTTCAACACGCTCAACCCAAAGACCCGCGAAGGCCTGCAGCAGTTCATCCAGGGCACCGCCGAACAGTACGCCGGCTCCGGGCGCCAGCTCGGGGAATCGATCGAATACTTCCCGCCGTTCCTCAGCGCCACCAGCCACCTGCTCGGCGAGCTCGTCAAGGAACAGCCGGTGTTCACCAACTTCCTCGTGGAAACGGCCAAGGCCGTCACCACGATCGGCGCCCGCCAGGAACAGCTGGCCGACCTGGTCGAAAACGCCAACACCACCTTCGAGGCGATCGGCTCCCGCCAGACACAGCTCGCCGAAGGGCTTCACCAGCTTCCCAAAGCGCTGCGCGCAGGCGAGGCCGCGTTCGCCCAGGTGCCCTCCACCTTCGCCGCCCTTGAAGCCCTCGTGAAGGTCTCAAGACCCGCCACCAAACCGCTCACGACGCTGTTTGAAAAGCTGCGCCCGCTGCTGGCAACGGCGACCACCCCCGTGCACGACTTCAGCCTCGCGTTCAGCCGCCCCGGCCCCAACAACGACCTCACCGACCTCGCGCGGGGCCTGCCGGCGCTCGCCAAGACGCTCTCCACGAGCTCGCCGAGCAGCGTCACCGCGCTGAAGGAATCGGCGCCGATCACCGCCTTCTTCGGGCCCTACGCACCCGACCTGTCGGGAACGCTGCGAACCTTCGGGCAGGCCGGCGCCTACTACGAAGGCAACGGCCACTATGCCCGCGTCAGCCCGATCCTGCCCGACTTCAAACTCGGCGAAGAAGACACCCTGACGCCGACCAGCCCGACGCAGGCCCTCGAAAACCTCAAATCGGGCCAGCTGCGCCGCTGCCCGGGCGCGGCCACCGAGCCGGCCCCCGACGGCTCCTCGCCGTTCACCGACGGCGAACAGCTCACCTGCGACCCGCTGGAGACGCCCTGATGGATCGCCGCCGCCGCAGCTCCATCGCCGGAAGCCCGCTGCTGATCGGGGCGCTCACCACGCTCATCGTCGTGGTGGCCGTGTTCATCGCCTACAACGCCAACAACGGCCTGCCGTTCGTGCCCACGTACAACCTCAAGGTCGAACTCCCCGAGGCCTCGGGCCTTGAAAAAACCAACCAGGTGCGCATCGCCGGCACGCGTGTGGGGATCGTCAGCAAGCTCAGCCCGCTGCTGAACCCGCACACCGGGAAGGTCACGGCGATCGCCGAAGTCCACCTGGAAAAGAAAGTCGAGCCGCTGCCCGCTGACACGAGGGCGGTCGTGCAATCGGTCTCCGCGATCGGCCTGAAGTACCTCGAACTGGAAAAGGGCAGCTCCAGCAAGACCCTGAAGGCGGGGTCCACGATCCCCGTGTCCCACACGCGCGAACCGGTTGACATCGACGAACTCTTCGACATGTTCAACAAGCCCACGCGAACCGCGATCAAGATCAACACCAACAACTTCGGCGACGGGCTCGCCGGGCGCGGCTACGGCCTGAACAAGACCATCGCGGAACTTCGGCCGCTCGTCACCAACGCGGTGCCGGTGCTCCAACCTCGCCGAACCCAGCACCGGCCTGCACAACCTGTTCGTCGCGCTCGAGCGCGTCGCGGGCCAGTCCGCGCCGGTCGCCCAGGCCCAGGCGAACTACTTCACCGACCTCGACATCTTCTTCAAGGCGTTCGCCAGCGTCGCACCCTCTCTGGAAGCCGCCACCGTTGGCGGGCCGCCGGCGCTCGAACAGGCCACCCACTCGCTGCCCTACGAGGCGCCGTTCATCGAGAAGGCGGCCGAGTTCATGCACCTGCTGGCGCCCTCCGCGGCGGCGCTGCGCTCGGTGGCACCGGCGCTCGGCCACGCCGTCACCGTGGGCGCCGTCAACCTCAAGGCGGCCACCAACCTGAACTCGCGGCTCGCCGAATCCTCGCAGGCGCTCGAGGAATTCAGCCAGAACCCCGTCGCGACGCTGGGCCTTGAAGATCTCACCCAGACGCTGGAAGTCGGCAACCCGCTGCTCGCCGGGATAGCGCCGGCGCAGACGGTGTGCAACTACTTCACCCTCGCCTTCCGCAACGTCGCAAGCCTGGAGGCGGAGAGCATCGGCGTGGGCACCGTCGCGCGGGCCGGCTTCGTGCTGGCCCCCGAAGGCCCCAACAACGAGGGCTTCCCCTCCTCGGGACCGGCCAACGGCCCCTCGACCCAACTCAAAGAAAAAGGCAGCACCGCGATCGTGGACAACAACCACGTGCACGTCAACAACTACCCCAACGTCGGCGGCCCCGGCCAGCCCAAAGTCTGCGAAGCCGGCAACGAGAGCTACATACCCGGCCAGGAGGTAATCGGCAACGTGCCGGCCGCCAGCGTCTCGAGCAACCGCGAAATCACCAGTCGCACCACGAACCTCTTCGGCGAACCCTACCCCGCCGCCACACTGCAGGCGCTGGGCGAGAAGGGGGGAACGGCCAAATGAGCTCCCGGCGCTGGTGGCGCAGACGGGATGAGACGCCCGTCATCGAACTGCAGCGGCGCAAGCCGGCGCGAACCGGGATCGTGATCGTGATCGTGTTCGTCCTTTTCGCGTTCTTCGCGTTCACCAAGCACCTGCCCTTCAAACACGGATTCCGGCTGAACGCCCAGTTCGCCAACGCGCTCAACGTCCACCCCCAGTCGCCGGTGCGCATCGCCGGCGTGCCCGTTGGTCAGGTCACATCGATCAAGCGCGACGGCAAAACGGGGCTGGTGACGATGGAAATCAACTCCTCCGGGCTGCCCATTCACACCGACGCGACGGTCAAGCTGCGCCCGCGCATCTTCCTGGAAGGCAACTGGTTCGTCGAACTCCAGCCCGGTACCCCCTCGGCGGCCACCGTGTCCTCCGGCTACACGATCCCCGTCACACAGACCGCCGACCCCGTCCAGCTCGACCAGGTGCTCGACTCGCTGAACACCGACACACGGGCGAACCTGCAGAAGTTCCTCATCGAATACGGATCCGGGCTCACGCGCAAGCCCAGCGCCGCCGACGACGCCGAACAGGAACCGGAAGTGCGCGGCGTCAACGGCGCCCAGGCGCTCGACAAAACCTACCAGCGCGCCCCCTCGGCGCTGCGCGGCGGCGCGATCGTCAACCAGGCGCTCGGCGGCACCGAAACCGATGATGTCTCCAAGCTGATCGCGAGCATCGGCAAGGTCACCTCGGCGCTGAACGTCCACGAGCAGCAGCTCAGCGAACTGATCGGCAACTTCAACACGTTCTTCGCCGCCTTCGCCAAGCAGTCCGCGCCGTTGCGCACGACCGTCGCCGAACTGCCGAGGAACCTCGGCGCGATCAACCGCGGGCTGACCGCGCTGGACGCATCCTTCGGGCCCACCCGCACGTTCGCGCAGGACATCCTGCCCGGTGTCCGCGCGACGCCCGCGACCGTGGCCGCGGCGCTGCCGTGGATCGAACAGGTCAAGGACTCGCTCTCCCCCGCAGAACTGGGCGGCGTGGCAAAGGGCCTGGAGGCAGCCGTCCCCTCGCTGGCGTCGGTCGAGAACGAACAGACCCCCGTCTTCCGCGAAACAGAACTGTTCAACAAGTGCCTGACCAAACTCATCTTCCCGGCCGGCAACACCCCGCTGCAGGACGGCTCCAACACGACGGGAGTCGAAAACTACAAGGAATTCTGGTATTCGCTCGTCGGGCTCGCCGGGGCCGGGCAGAGCTTCGACGGCAACGGCAGCTTCGCGAAGTTCCTCGTGGGCAACAGCGGCACCACGCTTCGCTCTGAACCGGTGACGATCGTGGGGGCGAAGGTCAAGCCGGGCCAGCGTCTGCTGGCGCGCTCGCCCCTGACACCCCTGGGAACGCGCCCGGCGTTCCCCGCCGAAGAGCCCGCCTACAAGGCGCTGGTGCCGTGCTACACGCAGGCGCTGCCCAACTTCAACGGCCCGCTGTCCTCGGGCCCCGCGGACGGGAGCGGCTGATGGCCAGCAAGGCTCCGGCACCGGAGGAGGGCGGGCTCACCGTTCGCGACCAGATCGAGCGCTACCGCTCGGCGTTCATATCGGTCGTCACGATGGTCGTGCTCGCGGCCGCCGTCGGCGGGTACATCCTCGCGCATGAGAACCTGAAGCTCCCCGGCTGGGTGCCCGTCCTGGGGCGCGAATACTTCACGCTGAAGGCCGACTTCCAGACTGCCCAGGCGGTAACCCCCGGGCAGGGACAGGCCGTCACCATCGCCGGCGCCAAGGTCGGGGAAATCGCAAGCGTCGAACTGCACCAGGGCATCGCTGTCGTGAGCATGAAAGTCACCCCGAAATACGCGCGCTTCTACAAGAACGCGACGCTGCTGCTGCGCCCCAAGACGCAGCTCGAGGACATCACCGTCGAGGTGAATCCGGGGACGCCGTCGGCCGGCAGGCTGCACAGCGGTGAAGTGCTGCCGCTGTCCCAGACCGCGCCGAACATCGACTTCGACGAATTCCTGGCGGGCTTCGACACAGAAACCAGGGAATATCTGCAGGAGCTGCTCGCCGGCGCGGGGGAGGGCTTCCAGAACAACGCCAAAGCGTTCTCCGCGGTGCTCAAGCGCTTTGACCCGACCGCCCGCTACGGCCAGGAGATCGCCAACGAACTGCAGGCGCGCCACACCAGCATCGCGCGCTCGATTCACAACTTCCGCCTGCTGATGGAAGCGCTCGGCACCAAGGACACGCAGCTGGCGGAGCTGGTTGACGCCTCCAACGCGGTGTTCGCGACCTTCGCCCAGGAGGAAGCCAACCTGCAGAAGACCCTTCACCTGCTCCCGAGCGCGCTGAACAAGACCGGCACGGCGCTGGGCAAGGTCGCAACCGCCTCAAACGAGCTCGGCCCGACCCTGCACGAGCTCGCGCCGTTCGCCAAGGCGCTCGCGCCCGCGCAGGAAGCCACACGGCGACTGGCCGAGCAGACGACGCCGGTGTTCAAGAACGAGATCCGCCCGTTCGCCCGCCAGATCCTGCCGGTCGTCGATCGCCTGGCGCCCGCCGGCGAAAAGCTCGGCGAAGCCTTCCCGCACCTGGCCAAGAGCTTCGCCGTGCTCAACGAATTCTTCAACGAGCTCGCCTACAACCCCGGTCCCACCAAGCCCGGCTTCCTGTTCTTCCTGCCCTGGGCCAACCACGACCTCAACAGCGTGGTCGGCTCCGCCGACGCCAACGGTCCCCTCGGGCGCAGCCTCCTCTACTTCAACTGCGAAATCCTGCCGCTGCTCAACGGCGTCTCGGAAATCAACCCGCAGGTGCGCCTGCTCGTGGGGCTGCTCAAACCGCCGACGGCCGAAGAATGCGTCAGTGAGGGCATCTCCAAAGTGAAAGCGACCGCCGCGAGCGTCACCGCCGCGGGAGGGGGGCGCTAGGCATGCAGAAGCGCGCGCCCACCCTCGCGAACCTGCTGGTGATCGTCCTCTTCATCCTCAGCTGCTTCGGCCTGCTCATGTTCCTGTGGGAGTCCTTCGGCGGGCCGCTGCCGCTGAAACCGAAGGGATACCGCTTCAGCGTGTCCTTCCCCCGCACGCTGGCGCTTGCCGAACAGTCCGACGTGCGCATCAGCGGCGTGGAAGTCGGGCACGTGATCTCGCTGCATCTGGGCAGCGACGGGCGCACCCACGCCACGCTCGAACTGGCCAGCCAGTACGCGCCGATCCGCGCTGACACCCACGCGATCCTGCGCCAGAAGACCCTGCTCGGCGAGACCTACGTGCAGCTGATCCCCCAGGCGCAGACGGGCGCCTGGCTCGGCGACGGCGCGCAGCTACCGGTCAGCCAGGTCGAACCGTCGGTGACGCTGGACGACATCCTCTCGCTGTTCGACGCCAAGACGCGCAAGGACTTCCAGATCTGGCAGCAGGCCGTCTCTGAAGGGATCAACGGCCGCGGCGAACAGGTCAACGCGGGCTTCGCCGAACTCGAACCTTTCGTGGAACACGCCAACCAGCTGCTGAGCATCCTCGCCTCACAGGAAGGCGCCCTGCACAACATCGTTCACTACACCGGCACCGTGTTCAACGCGCTGGCCAGCCGCAACCGCCAGCTGGAAGGGCTGATCGTCCACGGCGAACAGACCTTCCACGCGGCCGCGCAGGGGAGCCAGGCGTTCGCGGAAGCGTTCAAGGCGCTGCCGGCGTTCGAGCGCAACTCGCGCACCGCCCTGAAAGAGATCGACAAGCTCTCCAAGGTGGCCAACCCCTACTTCGACGAATTCCGCCCGACCGAGCGCCAGCTCTCGGCGCTGCTCGACGCCGCCAAGCCGTTCGCGCCGGAATTCAACAAATTCCTGACGGCCGTCGGCCCGCTCACGAAGGCTGCGCGCACGGGGCTGCCCGACGTAAAGACGACGCTCAACCTGACGGTGCCGGTGCTCGAAAACCTGCGGCCGGTGCTGCACAACCTCGACCCGTTCCTGCAGTACACGGGTGAATACGTGCCGGAGGTGCAGTCGTTCTTCGCGAACCTCACCGCCGCGTCCGAGGCCCAGGGATCCAACGGCAGCCTCTCCGGCCGCGAAGGCCCCAAGGAGCACCTGCTCACCACCGAGGCCGTGCTCAGCCCCGAGAGCCTTGCCACATACGCCACCCGCCCCGGCACCGACAGAGGCAACCCCTACGACCATCCCAGCGCGTTCCGCGAACTGACGACGGGCCTGCCCGTGTTCAACGGCAGCACCTGCGCGGATTCCGCGCCCTCGGTCAACGGCCCCGCCAACGAAACCATCTCGACGTCGATCCTGCGCCAGCTCTACCACTTCAAAGTGGCAAACCGCCCGGCGAAGCTCGCCGGCTTCAGCTCGGCCGAAGAAAAGGAAATCGAAGAAGAAACGCCGCTGGCGAGCGGGAACCAGGTCGCCGCACCCGCATGCCGCCAGCAGGCGCCCTTCACCTCGGGCGGCGAAACCAGTCAGTTCCCCAAGGTCGTATACAAGGGAGGGTGATGAGCGAGCGCGAAGAGGAGGGATACGAGTACCACTCCAACGAGCTCGACCTCTCCGGGGACCCGGAGTCGGGCAACTGGTCGATCCGCTGCGTCGACGTGCACAAGCGCCTCGGCGGCGCGCCGGTGCTCAACGGGCTCAACGTGGCCTTCCCCGACAACACGATCACCGTCGTGCTCGGCCCCTCGGGCACGGGCAAGAGCGTGCTCATCAAGCACCTCATCGGGCTGATGTTCCCCGACTCCGGCGACATCATCGTCCATGGGCAGTCCGTGCCCAGCCTGACGATGCCAAAGCTCCTTGAACTGAGGCGCAAAATCGGCGTGCTCTTCCAGGACGGGGCGCTGTTCGGCTCGATGTCGGTCTTCGACAACGTCGCCTTCCCGCTGCGCCAGCACACCGACCTCTCTGAGGCGCAGATCGCCAAGCGCGTCTCGGAGGGCCTGCGCGACGTGGGCCTGGCGAACGCGATGAGGGACGCCCCCTCCCAGCTATCCGGAGGCATGCGCAAGCGCGCGGGCTTCGCGCGGGCGCTCGTGATGGACCCCGACATCGTGATCTTCGACGAGCCCGACTCGGGCCTTGACCCGGTGCGCACGGCCCTGCTGTGCGAGCTGATCCAGGAGATGCACTCGATCCACGGGGGCACCTATCTGGTGGTGACCCACGACATCGCCTCGGCCAGGCGGATCGGCCAATACATCGCGCTGCTGTGGCGCGGGCGGATCGTGGAGGCCGGCGACGCCGAGCGGATGTTCTCCTCGGAGAACCCGTTCGTGCGGCAGTTCCTGGCCGGTGCGGCGGAGGGCCCGCTGACGATGGATTGACGCACGCGGGCGCCATATGCGAACATATGTTCGCATGGTCGTCTGCGTGTACCTACCCCGCTTCGAGCTCGTCCTGGCCGCCGGCGGACCGGGCGCGCTGGCGGGGCGCGCGCTGGCGCTGGCCCCCCCGGCGGGAGCGCAGCAGCGGGTGGGCGAGGTCTCCGGGGCGGCGGAAGCCTGCGGCGTGAGCCGCGGGATGATGCTCGGCGAGGCGCTCGCCCGCTGCCCGGAGATGGCCCTGGTGGCGCCCGACCCGGTGGGGGTGGCCGAGGCGTGGGAGGAGTCGCTGAGCGCCCTGGAGTCGATCGGCGCGGCGCTTGAGCCGGCGGCCCCGGGGCTGGCCTACTTCGGCGCGGACGGGCTGATGGGCATGCACGGGAGCGCAGAGGCGATCGTCGCCGCGGCGCGCCGTGCGCTCGGGCGCCCCGCGCGGATGGGCGGCGCCCCCACGCGCTTCTGCGCGCTGGCGGCCGCCATGGCGGTGCGCTCCCGCCGCGCGCTGCTGCTCACAGACGGGCAGGCACGGCGCTGGCTGGCCGGACGGCCCGTGACCCTGCTCGGCTACCGGGAGGAGACGGCGGCGCTCGTCGCCCCCCTGCAGAGGCTCGGGGTGCGAACACTGGGAGAGCTCTCCAAGCTCGGCCGGGCGGCGCTCACCGATCGCTTCGGCGTGGCGGGCACGCTCGCCCACAGGCTGGCCGGCGGGCAGGACACCCCGCTGAGGGCACGCTCGCTGCAGGAGCGCCTCGCGGAGTCGATGGAGGTGGGGGAGGCGAGCTCCGGCGAGGCGCTGGGGCGTGTCCTGGGGGTGCTCGTGGACCGGCTGCTGGCCCGGCCCGAGCGGCGGGGCAGGACGCTGCGCGCCGTGACGCTGTCCGCCCGGCTGCTGGCTGGGGGAGGCTGGAGCGAGCGTGTGGTCTTCCGTCAGGCGCTGAGCGATCCTGAGCGCATCCGTCTGGCGCTGTCGCTGCGCCTGCTGCTGCTCCCGGCTCCCGCCTGCGGGCTGGGGCTGACGGTCGAGCGCTTCGGTCCGCCCGCCAGCGAGCAGGTGGCCCTAGCGCAGGAGAGCCGCACCGCCCGCGCGGCCCGCCTGCGCGAGGCGGTGGCCCAGATGCGCGCAGTCGCGGGTCAGGAAGCGGCGCTTCGTGCCGTGTGCGTGGATCCCGACTCGCGGGTGCCCGAGCGCCGGGTGGTGCTCGCACCGATCCCTGAGTGACATGGAGCCTCCCTGCCCCGCCCACGCCCTCCCCGCCGCAGCACCGGCGCGCGCGCTGAACCCTCCCCGGCCCGCCCGCGTGCTGTGGGGGGAGGGACGCCCGGCGCAGGTCAACGGCGAAGCCGTATCCGGCCTGCGTGAGTCCTGGCTGGTGGAGGACCGCTGGTGGACCGCCGAGCCGCTGCGCCGCCGCTACTGGGAGCTGGTGGGGGAGGCGGGGCGCAACCTCGTCGTGTTCCACGACCTGTGCTCCGGGTGCTGGTTCGTACAGGGGCCATAGATGGTTGATTCCCCGTCCAGCGCACCCTACGTGGAGCTGCACTGCCACTCGGCCTACTCCTTCCTCGACGGCGCCTCGCTACCCGAGGAGCTGGTGCGGGCCGCGGGGGATCTGGGCCACACGGCCCTCGCCCTGACCGACCACAACTCCGTCTCGGGCTCGATGGAGCTGGCCCAGGCCGCCGCCGACCACGGGGTCAGGGCGATCCACGGGGCGGAGATCGATGTCCTGGCCTGCCCCGCGGCGGAGGATCCCACCGGGCGGGAGGGCAGGCGCCATCTCACGCTGCTCGTCAGCGACGAGCGGGGCTGGCGCAACCTCTGCCGGATCATCACCCTCGCCCACGCGCACACCCGCGAGCTCAGCGCCCGCCGCGAGGCGAGCGAGCCCTGGGTGGATCTGCAGAGCGTAACCGGCCACGCCGAGGGCCTGGTGTGCCTGACGGGGTGCGCGCGGTGGGGCGTGCGCGAGGAGCCGGCGGCCGGCAGGTTGCTGGCGGCGTTCGGCCCGGAGAACCTCTACGTGGAGCTGCAGCGGCCCTACACGCGGGGCGACAGGGCCCGCAACCGCGCCCTGGCCGCGCTCGCGCGGCGCCTGGGCGTCAGGTGCGTGGCCAGCGGCGACGTGCACGCGCACGCGCACGAGCGGGCGGAGCTGCAGGACGCGTTCGTGGCGCTGCGCCACCACGCCACGCTCGACGCCTCCGAGCCCCTGCGCCGCGGCAACCACAGCCACGTCATGAGCACCCCCCGGGCGATGGCCAGCCGCTTCGCCGACCACCCGGAGGCGGTGCGCGAGACCGTGCTGCTGGCCGAGCGGCTGAGGTTCGACCTGGGCAGGGACCTCGGCTACCGCTATCCGGGCGCCGAGGACGGGCAGGCCTCACGCCGCCTGGGGGAGCTCTGCGGGGCTCGGCTGGTGGAGCGCTACGGGCCCGGGCCGGGCCGCTCCAGCTCTCCCGAGCGCTCCCCGGCCGCCCTGGCACAGGCGCGCGCCCGCCTGGAGGAGGAGCTGGCGGTGATCGGCCGGCTGGGTCTCGCGGGGTTCTTCCTGCTGCACCACGACATGCTCCAGCTCGCCCGCGAGGTCGCACTGGAGGTGCGCGGGCCCGACTCGGTGCGCGCCATGCTGGCCCCCGGGCGGGGACGGGGATCCTCGGTCTCCTCGCTGGTCTGCTACCTGACCGGGCTCTCCCACATCGACCCGATCGCGGGCGGGCTGGCGCTGGGGCGCTTCCTGCACGAAGACCTCCACGGGCTCCCCGACATCGACCTGGACTTTCCGCGCGACATTCGCGAGCGGCTTATCCCCCGCGTGCACGAGCGCTACGGCCACGACCGCGCGGCGCTGGTGGCGGCCTTTCCCACCTTCCGCTCGCGGGGAGCCATCCGCGAGCTCGGCAAGGTCCTCGGCCTGCCCGCGGGGGAGATCGAGCGACTGGCGCGGGGCGCCGACAGCTACGGGCCCAGCTACGAGCGCGACATCGCCGGCATGGCCGAGCGCACCCGCGCAGGGGGCGGGCAGCCCGGCGCGGAGGAAGGGCCCCCGGCACGGGCATCGGAGCGCTGGCGCTGGCTGGCGCGGCTCGTGGAGCAGGCATACGGGCTGCCGCGCCACCTCTCCCAGCACCCGGGGGGGATGATCGTCTCGACCAGGCCCCTGATCGACTGCTGCCCGGTGGTGCCGGCCGCGATGGAGGGCAGGCAGATGGTGCAGTGGGACAAGGACTCCTGCGCGGATGCCGGCTTCCTGAAGATCGACCTGCTGGGCCTGGGGATGCTCTCGGCGGTGGAGCGCTGCGTGGAGGAGATCGCGCGCGTGCGCGGGGAGCGGATCGACCTGTCGCGCATCCCCTTCGACGATCCCACGACGTTCCGCGCGATCCGCGCGGCGGACACCGTCGGGGTCTTTCAGATCGAGAGCCGCGCGCAGATGCAGTCGCTGCTGCGCACGCGCCCGATGAACCTCGAGGACCTCACCATCCAGGTCGCGATCGTGCGCCCCGGGCCGATCCAGGGCGGGGCGATCAACCCCTACATCGAGCGGCGCTCACGCCTGCGCGAGGATCCCTCCTTCCAGATCCCCTACGAGCATCCGGCTCTGGAGCCCGTGCTGCGCGAGACGCTCGGCACGATCATCTTCCAGGACCAGGTGATGCAGGTGGCCGAAGCGTTCGCCGGGTTCTCCCCCGGCGAGGCCGACGGGCTGCGGCGGGCGATGAGCCGCAAACGCCCCGGCGAGATGCTGGTGCGCCAGCGCGAGCGGTTCATCGAGGGCGCGATGCGCCACTGTGGCGCGCAGCGGCAGAGCGCCGAGCGGGTTTGGAAGATGGTCGAGGGGTTTGCCGGCTTCGGCTTCCCAAAGGCCCACAGCGCGGCCTTCGGGCTGCTCGCCTACCAGTCCACCTGGCTGCGCGTGCACTACGGCCCGGAGTTCCTGTGCTCGCTGCTCAACGAGCAGCCGATGGGCTTCTATGCCCCGGACAGCCTCGTGCACGAGGCTCAGAGTAAAAGCCCCGACGCACGGATCCCGGTGCTGCCCCTCGACGTGAACGCCTCCGAGGTGCAGTGCACGGTGCAGGACGCCGGCGTCAGGCTCGGCCTGGCCTATGTCAAGGAGGTCCCCGCCGCGGAGGCGCAGGCCCTGGTCGCCGAGCGCCTCTCGGGCGGCCCCTACCGCAGCCTCGGCGACCTCGCCTCACGGGCCGGAGCCAGGCGCCTGACCCTGGAACAGCTCGCCTGGTCGGGCGCCTGCGACAGCCTGATCGGCGCCGGCGCCGATCGCCCCGTGGGCGAGCGGGACAGGCGCTCGGCGCTGTGGCAGCTGGGGCTGGCCGTGCCCGCGCGCGCGGAGGGGCAGGGCACCCAGCTGGCGCTCGCCCTTGAGCCGGCGCAGGCGCCGGCCCTGAGGCCGCTGAGCCGCTGGGAGAAGCTGATAGCCGACTACTCCACCAGCGGGGTGACACCCGGCGACCATGCGATGGCGATCCTGCGCCCGCGTCTGACGGTCTCCAGGCTCGCCACCAGCGCCCAGCTGGCGCGGCTGCCGAGCGGCGGGGAGGTCGCCGTTGCCGGCCTGGTGATCGCCCGCCAGCGCCCGGGGACGGCCAACGGGACGATGTTCCTGCTGTTCGAGGACGAGTTCGGGACGATCAACCTGATCGTCCCCGAGGCGGTCTATGAGCGCCATCGCAACCTCGCCCGCACCGAGCCCCTGCTGCTCGCGCGAGGTCGCCTGGAGCGCCACCGCGAGCGCGGCCTCACCGACGCGCGCCGCGCGCGCGAGGCGCGCCGGGACTCGCAGCAGGCGCCCGAGGAGGTCCGCCCGGTGATCAACGTGCTCGTGCGCGAGCTCGCCCCGCTGGAGCGCTACCTGGCCGGTGGCCTGGAGCAGCCCGGGCAGCGCGAGGGCGCGGAGGTGGCGGAGCTTCCCGGCCAGGCGGCCGAGGTCGGCTCGAGCATGCGGGCCGTGGCGCCTCCGATCCAGAGCTTCGCCTCAGGCCGGCGGCGGTAGGGTCGCGCGCAGCCGCGGATCCAGTGAGGCGAGGCAGACCTCTCTAGACTCCCGGCGATCGCGGGCCTGATCGATCACATCGCGAGCTTCGCCCGCTTCAGCGCCTCGCGCGGGCAGCGCGAACGCGAGGACGCCCACGCGATGGCGGAGCTCGCCGCCGCCCCCATCGCTCTGCCCGCCGGCCTGGAACTGGAATGGCTGGGGGTGGCGGGATACCGGCTGACGTATGAGGCCGAGACGATCTACATCGACCCCTACGTCTCGCGGGTGCCGCTCGCAAGCGTGCTGCGGCGCGAGCGCGCGCTCGCCGACCCGGCTCTGCACGAGCGCTTCCTGCGTGTCCCGGGGCGCGTCGCCGGGGTGCTGGTCGGGCACACCCACTTCGACCACGCGATCGACGTGCCCGCGCTGGCCGCGCACTGCGGCTGCTCGGCATACGGATCGAGCTCGCTGGCCAGCCTGATGCGCCTGCACGGCCTGCCTGAGCGCTGCGTGGAGGTGGCGCCAAACCGCAGCTACGAGCTCGGGCCGTTCACCGTCACGTTCGTGCCGAGCCTGCATTCCAAGCTGCTGCTCGGATACGCGGTTCCCTTCGACGGCGAGCTCACCTGCGAGCACCTGGACGGGCTTACGCCCTCGGCCTACCGCTGCGGGCAGGTGTGGGGCATCCACATCGAGGTTGCGGGCACGACCTTCTACCACCAGGGCAGCGCCAACCTGATCGACGAGGCGGTCGTGCACCGCGGCGTGGACGTGTTCCTCGCGGGCATCGCCGGGCGCAGCTTCACGCGCGACTACTGGCCGCGGATCCTCTCGCGCCTGCAGCCGCGGACCGTCGTGGCGAGCCACTTCGACGACTTCTTCAAGCCGATCGACACGCCGATCGGCTTCTCCACCAACGTCAACCTCGCCGCCTTCCCCGAAGAGGTCGCCGGCGTCAGCGGCGACTTCGCCGTCGCCGCGCTCGCGCCGATGCGCGCGGTGGGAGCGCCCGCGACGGTCTAGGCGGGGGCGGCGTGCGGGGCCGGGCGCGCTGCGGGGCCGCTTTCGAGCGAGGTCTGCGTGTAGCGCGCCGCCACCAGGCACGCGATCAGCCCGAGCAGCCGCCGCAGCGACCTCTCGGGCAGGCGGCTCTGCAGCCGCGCTCCCGCATAGCTGCCCAGGAAGCCCCCCAGCCCGATGCTGATGCCGAGGATCCACTCGGGAGCGATGCTGCCGCCGCGCGAGAGCTGCAGCGCCTCGTAGGTGGCGATGCCCGCGATCGAGGTGAGGAAGGTCGCCAGCAGGGTGGCCGGCGCCACCTCGTAGGCGGAGAAGCCCGCCGCGATCAGCACCGGCGCAAGCAGTGAGCCCCCGCCGATCCCGTAGATGCCGCCGAGCACGCCCACGACGAGTGCCAGCAGGCAGATCAGCGCGCGTCCCCTGCGGCCGGGCTCGGGGCGCGCAGGGGCTATGCGCTGGGAGCCGAGCATCAGCCACAGGCCCAGCGGCATCAGCACGCCGGCGGCGATCAGCATGAACGTGCGCGAGCCCGACAGGTACTCCACGCGGATGAACGCCCCCACGATCACGCCCGGCAGTGTTCCCGCGATCAGCAGCAGGCTGAGGCCGTTCGCCAGGCGGCGCTCGTGCCAGAAGCGCAGCAGCCCGCCCGGCACGGCGACGACGTTGAACAGCAGGTTCGTCGGGGTCACCGCCGGGCTCGGCACACCGAGCACGCTGAGCTGCACCGGTAGCAGCAGCACCGCGCCCGAAACCCCCGCCGGCGTGGTCAGCAGCGCAATCAGGAAGCCGCACCCGGCGCCCAGCGGCCATTGCCAACTCATTTGGTGAAGTTATCGGATCGCGCGTGAGGTCCGCGTGCCACTGCGCGCGGCCTGGCGGCCGCTGCGCCCCGGCGCCGCCTGGCCGGACGGGCCGGTGCGCGTGCTGGGGCTGCCGTTCTGAGAGACGCCAGCGGCTAGGCTTCTCGCATCGCACGCCTCGCAGACACCGACCTCGACGTGTTCCCCATGTGCCTCGGCGGGAACGTGTTCGGCTGGACGCTGGACGAGCAGGCGTCCTTCGAGGTGCTCGACTCCTATTTCGCCGAAGGCGGCAACTTCATCGATACGGCCGACGTCTACGGCCGCCGCGGCGGCGGCGCCGGCTCCTCTGAGCAGATCATCGGCAACTGGATGTCCTCCCGCGGCAACCGCGGCGAGCTTGTCGTGGCGACCAAGGTGGGGATGTCACAGGAGACGCCGGGCCTCTCCCGCGAGACGGTGATGCGCTGCGCGGAGGGCTCGCTGGCGCGCCTGCGCAGCGACCGCATCGACCTCTACTACGCCCACCGCGACGACCCGGACACCCCGCTGGCCGAGACGCTGGGGGCGTTCGCCGAGCTGATCGCCGACGGGCGCGTGGGCCACGTCGCGGCCTCCAACTACAGCGCCCCGCGCCTGGCCGAGGCGCTGCGCGTCGGCGCACAGGAGGGCCTGGCGCGATACGTGGCGCTGCAGCCGCACTACAACCTGGTGGAGCGCGGCGAATACGAGGGCGAGCTGATGGCTCTTTGCGAGCGCGAGCACCTCGCTTGCCTGCCCTACTTCGGCCTTGCGCGCGGCTTCCTCACGGGCAAGTACCGCCGTGGCGGCGGGAGCGTGCAGAGCCCCCGCGCGGCGGGCGTGATGGAGAGCTACTTCAACGACCGCGGCTTCGCCGTGCTCGACGCCCTTGACGAGGTTGCCGCGGCCCAGGACTGCGCTGTTGCCGCCGTCGCGCTGGCGTGGCTGCTCGCGCGGCCCACCGTGCTGGCGCCGATCGCCAGCGCAACCTCTCCCGAGCAGATGGCCGAGCTGATGTCCGCGACGGAGATCGAGCTGACCGCTGAGCAGCTGGAGCTGCTCAGCGCCGCGGGGCAGGCGCCGTGAACTTCCGCCGCCTTGGCTCCAGCGACATCGAGGTGTCGGAGATCAGCCTGGGCTCATGGCTGACCTACTCGGGCGGCGTCGGCGCGGAGCAGGCGCGCGCCTGTGTGGATGCGGCCTTCGAGGAGGGCATCAACTTCATCGACACGGCCAACGTGTACGGGCGCGGAGCGGCCGAGTCGCTGCTGGGGGAGGCGCTGGCCGGGCGTGAGCGCTCCTCCTACGTGCTTGCCACCAAGCTCTACTTCCCAATGTCCGACACCGACCGCGGGCTGTCGGCCGGGCAGGTCCACAAGCAGATCGACGCGTCGCTGCGGCGGCTGCGCACCGACTACGTGGACCTCTACCAGTGCCACCGCTACGACGACGAGACGCCGCTCCAGGAGACGATGGAGGCGCTGAGCGAGGTGGTGAGGGCCGGCAAGGCGCGCCACATCGGCTTCAGCGAGTGGCCTGCGGAGAAGATCGCCGAGTCGCTCGCGCTGGCCGGCATGGAGCGCTGGGTCTCCAGCCAGCCGCAGTACTCGATGCTCTACCGCACGCCGGAGGCGGAGGTGATCCCGCTGTGCGAACGCGAGGGCATCTCCCAGATCGTGTGGTCGCCGCTGGCGCAGGGCGTGCTCACCGGCAAGTACCTGCCGGGGCAGCAGCCGCCGCCGGACTCCAGGGCGGCGAGCGAGAGCATGGGCGGGTTCATCGGGCGGCTGATGGCGCCGCCCGTGCTCGAGGCCGTCCAGCGCCTGCGCCCGGTCGCCGAGCAGGCGGGCCTCTCGATGGTCCAGCTCGCGCTCGCGTGGGTGCTGCGCCAGGCGAACGTCGCCTCGGCGATCGTGGGCGCGAGCCGCCCCGAGCAGGTGCGCGCCAACGCGGCGGCTGCGGGCGTGGTGCTCGGCCCTGACACGTTGGAGGCGATCGAGCTGGCCGTCGGCGGGGTCGCCGTCCGCTGAGCGGGCGCGGACGGCGACGGGGCACCCGGCCGGTGCCGGCCCGGGTCGCTACGCGGCCTTGACGGCGGAGATGTCGAGGATGATCTTGACCTTGTCGCTGACCACGACGTTGCCGGAGCCGAGGGCCATGTTGAACTTCATGTCCCAGTCCGAGCGGCTGATCTGGGCGGCGGCGGAGATGCCGACGCGTGGGTTGCCTTCGTGGTCGGTCTCGGTGCCCTCGAGCGTCGCCGTGAGCGTGAGGGGCTTGGTGATCCCGTGCATCGTGAAGTCGCCGACGACCTCGAAGGTGTCCTCGTCGACGGGCGAGATGGAGGTGGACTTGAAGGTGATCTCCGGGAACTGCTCTGCGTCGAAGAAGTCGGGCGAGCGCAGGTGACCGTCGCGCTGAGGCTCGCGCGTGTCGACGCTCTCGGCCTTCACGCTGCCCGAGGCGCTCGCGCCGTCGGCGCCGACCACGAGCGTGCCCTGGAAGTCGGTGAAGTGACCCTTGACCGTCGCGATGCCGAGGTGTTTGACCTGAAATTCGACGTTGGAGTGGACCTTGTCGACCTGCCAGGTACCTGTCGGCAGGGCGGTCTGTGTTGCGGTGGGCGAATCGGCGGACATCTGTTTGCTCCTATGTGTCGTGGGGGTTCTGCTGTCGTCCACGACAGTAGCAAGGTTGGTTGCACGTACAACTAGAGGCGGCGCGACGCGCCGGCCGCCACGCTCGCGCTGGCAGCGCCGGCTAGCGCCTGGAGACGACCAGCGACTGAAACGCGCGGCCGACCGGGCCCTCGGTGTCGTGCAGCACGCTTTCGGCCAGCCCCGTGCCTCCGGGGGTGAGCACGGTGCGGGCATCCAGCCCGATCCACTCGCCCCGCGGCAGGCGGTGCAGGTGCACGCTGAGGTCGGCGTTGATGAACAGGAACTCATCGAAGGGCAGCGCGTGCCCGACGCCGTTGCCGAAGTCCGCGCTCGCCGCCAGCCGGGCGAGTGGGCTCGGCTGCTCGCCGGGCACGACGGGGTGGCGCAGGCGCATCCACACCCGGCCGGGCCCCGGCGCGCGGTGGTCATCGAGCCAGCGCATCTCCATCGCGCTGGCGGCGAAGCTGTCGCGATCGGGGTTGTCGAGGGCGAAGCGCACCGCCGCGCCGGCCTGGGGTCCGGGCATGTCGCGATCGCCCGGCGGCGGCGGTGGCGCCGGGACGTCGGCCGCGATCGGCTGGACGCGCAGCGCGCCGGCCCTGCAGATCAGGCGGTCGCCGGCGTGCATCTCGCACGCGAGCTCCTGCACGCGCCGGCCCTCGCGGATCACGCGCGTTGCAAGCGTGAGCGGCTGGTAGGGGACCGGCCGCAGCAGCTCGAAGCTGAGCCGTGCGATCGGCAGCTCCGAGCCCGGCTCCACACGCTCCAGGGCCCCGGTGATAAGCGCCGCGGCGGCGCCTCCGTGCAGCGCCTGCGGATCCCACGGGCCGCTGGCGTGGGCGGTGGGCATGAAGCCGCCGGCCTGCTCGAGGAAGATGCTCTCGCTCACGCGGCGCTCACGGCGCGGGCGGGGCCGCGGGCGCCGCGTCGGCGGGCATGCGCTCGGCGAAGTCCGCGAGCCGGCCGGGGTCGCGCAGCGGCGCGCCGTGGCCGAAGCACGTCAGCCGCGGCCGCAGGGCGGCGAGGCGCCGCGCCGAGGCGCGGTTGCGGGCTGGGTCCGCCGAGTAGACGCGCGGAGGCTCGTGCAGGCCTGGCACGCCCGTCATGACGTTCATGTTGTTCAGCACGTCGCCCAGGATCAGCACGCGGTCGGACTCGCGCCAGTAGGCCACGTGGCCGACCGAATGCCCCGGGCTCTCCAGCACCGTGAACCCGGCGACCTCATCGCCCTCCACGAGCGCGCGTGCGACGGGGTGGGGCGGCCCGGTCCAGTAGCGCTGCTGCAGACTGTTGAGCAGCCCGGGGATCTGGGAGTTGGCGATGCCTCCTGGTGTCTCCATCGCCGGCACGTCGCCCTGCCCGCACCACAGCGGCAGCCCCAGGCGCGTGCAGATGGCGTGGCTGGAGCCCTGGTGGTCGGGGTGCGCGTGCGTGAGGGCATGCGCGCTCAGCTGCACGCCGCCAAGCTGTCGCATGATCCGCTTCTCGCCCTGGCGGGTGGCGGCGTCGAGCAGCACGTCGCCGATCACGTACACGTTGATCGCGTTGGGTGGGAACCCGCGCAGCTGGTGAACACCCGTGGCCAGCTCCTTCACGTCTCTCCCCCTCCGGTAGCGGTCAAGTGCGCCTCTGCTCCCATGAGAACCCGCGCACCGCCAGGTACATGCCGAAGGCGCCCCACAGCGCGATCACGGCGAGGGCGTCCAGGTGCCCGCCAAGGCCGCTACCCGTCACCATCGCCCCCGACAGCCCTTCGATCAGCGGCTTCAGTGGCAGCGCGTCGGTGATCGTGCGCAGGAAGCCCGGCGCGCTGGCGGAGTCAAAGACGTAGAAGGAGACGAACACGACGGGTAGGAAGACTGCGTTGACGTAGGCGGCGGTGGACTCGAAGTTGGGGATGGCGTGGGCGAAGGCTACGCCAAGCGCCGCGAAGCACACGACGCCCACGACCACGAACACGATCAGCTCCGCCCAGTGCGGCGGCCAGCCGAGGCCGAAGAACACCTTCCCGGCGAGCACCACAAGGGCGATCTGCAGTGCCGTGTTGGTGACGGCGTTGGCGGCCACGCCGCCGAAGTAGGAGATGCCGGGCAGCGGCGTGCCGCGGATGCGCTTGAGCACGCCGCGCTCGCGCAGGAACACGATGTTGTAGGCGAGCGCGGTGAACGTGGTGGACATCACGCTCATGCCCGCTATCGAGGGAACCAGCTTGTTGAGGTCGTGCTGGCTGCCGCTGAGGATGATCCCGCCGCCGGCGAGGAACAGCAGGGGCAGCACGAAGTTGAAGAAGGCGGCGCTGGGGTTGCGCCAGAACATGCGGCGCTCCAGGCGGTACTGGCGCCAGCCGAGCACGATCGCGTCAGACATCGGCCGTCAGCTCCAGGTAGACGTCCTCGAGGCTTGGGCGCGCGACCGAGAGATCCTGCAGGCTCCAGCCCTCCGCGAGCGCCTTCGCGGTCAGCTCGTTCAGCAGCCGCGTGGGGTCCTCGGTCTCGAGCTCGGTGCTCTGCCCGTCGCGGTCAAGGTAGACGATCCGGTAGCGCGCGGCGCCGGCGCCGGCGCCCACGCCGAGCTCGCGCGGCGGGCCGATCGCGAGGATGCGCCCGTCCTTGATGATGGCCACGCGGTCGGCGAGCTCCTGGGCCTCCTCCAGATAGTGCGTCGTCAGCAGGATGGTCTTGCCGAGCTCGCGCAGCGAGCGGATCGTCTCCCACGCGGTGCGGCGCGCCTCCGGGTCAAAGCCCGTGGTGGGCTCGTCCAGGAAGATCAGCTCGGGGTCTCCCACGAGCGCGAGCGCCAGGTCCAGGCGCCGCAGCTGGCCGCCGGAGAGCTTGCGGCTGCGCACGTCGGCCTTGTCCAGCAGGCCGGCCAGCGCGAGCACCTCCTCGGGGTCGCGCGGGTGCGGGTAGAAGCTCGCCCAGTGGCGCAGCGCCTCGCGCGGGGTTATATGGCTGTAGATACCGCCCGACTGCAGCACGATGCCGATCCTGCGGCGCAGCTCGATCGAGCGCCGTGCGGGATCCTGGCCGAGCACCGAGACCTCGCCGCCGCTGCGCCCCCTGTAGCCCTCCAGAATCTCCACCGTCGTCGTCTTGCCCGCGCCGTTTGGGCCGAGCAGCCCGAAGACCTCGCCGCGGCGCACCTCGATGTCGATGCCGCGGACCGCCTCGAACTCGCCGTAGCGCTTGCGCAGATCGCGCACCACGATCGCATGGCCGGCATCGTCGCTCACCGGCCCGATCATCTCAGGATCGCGCTCCCGGCAGCCCCGCGAGCCCTGCCGTGCGCGCCCCGAGGCGCGCCCGTCGCTGCTACCAGTGCACCCCGCGCGTGAGCGTCGCCATGGCTATCTGCTCGAAGGAGACGTGCTCCTCGGCTTCGTCGCGCTGGCCCTTGGAGGCGGCCGAGTCGGGGAACACGCGGTAGGCGAGGTGCAGCAGCCGGTCGACGGCGCTGGGGTTCAGCGAGTACGCGACTTCGCCGAACTTGCCGATGCGCGTGCCCATCTGCTTGGGGCGGCTGCGCATCGCCTCGCAGATCATGTCGGCCGCCTCGTCGGGGCTGATCGCGGGGAAGGCGTCGTACATCTTGGTCGGGGCGATCATCGGCGTGCGCACGAGCGGCATGTGGATGGTGGTGAACGTGACGCCGTCGCCCACCACCTCGGAGGCGACGACGCGGCTGAACGCGTCGAGCGCCGCCTTGGAGGCCACGTAGGCGGAGAACCGCGGCGGGTTGGTCTGCACGCCGATGGAGGACACGTTGACGATGTGCCCGGAGCCGCGCTTGCGCATGTGCGGGAGCAGGCCGATGATGAGCTTGACCGCTCCGAAGTAGTTGAGCTGGATGGTGCGTTCGAAGTCGTGGAAGCGGTCGTAGCTCAGCGCGATCGAGCGCCGGATGGAGCGCCCCGCGTTGTTGACGAGCATGTCGACGTTGCGGTGGTCGGCGAGCACGCGCTCGAGCAGCCTGTCCACCGACTCCATGTCGGAGATGTCCGCCGCGTAGACGTAGGCGGTACCGCCCGCGGCGACGATCTCCGCGCGCACCTCCTCCAGTTTCTCCACGTTGCGCGCCACCAGCAGCGGAACGCCGCCCGCGGCGGCCACCTTCAGGGCGGTGGCTCGCCCGATGCCCGAGGAGGCGCCCGTGATCATCACGTGCTTGCCCTGCAGCGCCTCTTTGAGGCTGCCGCCACGGCCCACGTCGTCGTCCATCTCGCGCTCCCAGTACTCCCACAGGCGCCCCACGTAGTCGCCGAGCGGCGGCGGCTTTTCCAGCGCCGAGCCGGCCAGCGCCTCGGCGGTGTGGTGCGTGTCAAAGCGCGGCACCAGCTCCATGTGCGCGATGACCTCCGCGGGGATGCCGAGCTCGCGCAGCGCAAGGCCCTTGATCTGGCGCCACGGCGGCAGCGCCGAGGCGATCGCCAGCGGCCACTTGGGCAGCGGGTCGATCAGCCGTTTGTCGATGCTGACCGCGAAGCGCGGCGCGTGCGCGGCGCCGGCGAGCTCGTTGAGCAGATCATCGACGCGCTGGGGGCGCGGGTCGGTCAGGTGGAACGCCCTGCCGTCAAGGCCGGGCTCGTGGGCGATGTGCTCAAGCGCGCCGGCGACCCAGTCGACGGGGACGATGTTGGTGTAGCCGAGGTCAAGGCCGACGAGCGGCACCCACTCGGGCAGCAGGTGGCGGGCGCGCTCGATCGCCTTGAAGAAGTAGTACGGGCCGTCGATCTTGTCCATTTCGCCGGTGCGCGAGTCTCCCACGACGATGCCCGGCCGGTACACGCGCCACGGCACGTAGGGCTGCTCGCGCACGATCCGCTCGGATTCGAACTTGGTGCGGTGGTAGGGCGAGGGCAGGCGCTGGCCCTCGTCGAACATGTCCTCCTCGAACACGCCCTTGTAGGTGCCGGCGACCGCGATCGAGGAGACGTGGTGCAGGTGCTTGGCGTCCACCGCGCGTGCCAGTTCCACCGCGTGGGTGGTCCCTCCGACGTTGACCGCCGTGTTGCGCTCGGCGGGTGCGGTCATGTCATAGACGGCGGCGAGATGGAAGAAGTGTTTGACCTTGCCGCGCAGCTCCTCGACCTGCTCCTTCTCGACCCCCAGCAGCGGCCGCCGCAGGTCGCCGAAAACAGGGACAAGGCGCTCGGCGGCGGAGGAGCCGACGACCATCGTCCAGCGCTCGGCGAGGTCATCGAGGCGGTCCTTTGATGCCTCGCGCACGAGCAGGTAGATCTTGCCCTGGCGCTTCTCCAGAAGCTGCTCCACCAGACGCCGGCCGATGAAGCCGGTTCCCCCTGTGACGAAGTAGGCCATCGCGCGGAGAGCCTATAGGTAAATCGCCGCTCCGGCTAGGCGCCCGCGCCCGCACCCGAGCGTCCCTCTCCGGCGGCGAAGCGGGCGGCGCCGGCGGCCCCGTCCTCATAGACCTCCGGGCCGGCAGCCGCCTCCATGGCGAGCGCCTGGGCCAGCGGCATGCCCAGGCCCTCGATCGCCGCGCGCCGGTCGGCGAGCATCGTGCGCTGGGGAAAGCGCGCGAGCCCCTCGGCGAGCGCGAGCGCCCGCTCCAGGTGCGCGCCCGCGCCGACGATCTCCGTGAGCAGCCCCATCGCCAGTGCCTCCTGCGCCTCGATCATGCGCCCCGTGAGGATCAGGTCAAGGGCGCGGCCGAGGCCGACGATGCGAGGCAGGCGCTGGGTGCCACCGTCGATCAGGGGCACCCCCCAGCGCCGCTCGGGATAGCCCAGCACGGCCGTCTCGGTGGCGATGCGCAGATCGCACCACAGCGCCAGCTCGAGGCCCCCGGCCAGGCAGAAGCCCGAGATGGCGGCGATCGTCGGCTTGCTGGGCGTCAGGCGCGTGAAGCCCATCGGGCCCTCCGCGCTCATCAGCCGCGGGATGAACGTGTCGGTCGCGTTCAGGTCTGCGCCGGCGCAGAAAGCGAGCTCGCCCGCGCCGGTGAGCACCAGCACACGCGCCTGCTCGTCGGCCTCGAAGCGCAGATATGCCTCGTGCAGCGCCGCGGCGGTGGGTCCGTCGACGGCGTTGCGCCGGTGCTGGCGGTCGATCGTGATGAGCGCCGCCGCGCCGCGGCGCTCATAGCGGACGCAGTCGGTGGCCGCCTCCTCCTGCACAGGCGCGCCCCGCGGGTCGCTACCAGCCGCCGCGCAGGAAGGCGTTGCCCAGCTGCGACTTGGCGGCCGCTTTGCGCGCCTGCTTGCGCTTCTCCAGGTGCCGCTGCAGCATGCTCATGCAGAAGATGAACGTGGGGAAGAAGACGATCAGGATGAAGCCGGCGTCGGTTACGACTTTGTCGTTGGTGGCGCCGTAGAAGCCGCGGCCGTCGTTGAAGGCGTCCGCCGCGGGGGCGAGCACCATGCAGGCCAGGAGCATCAGCGGGAGCAGCCGCGCGAGCAGGCGGAATCTCATTTCGCGCCAGATCCTAGCTCAGGGCGCGGGCGCGCCGTGGCGCGGCCCCTACCATCAGCAGCCGTGGCACTGCTGATCGCATCGGACCTGCACAAGGACATCGCCGGGCAGCCCCTGCTGAAGGGCATCTCCTTCAAGCTGGAGCGCCGCGAACGCCTGACGATCGCCGGGCGCAACGGCGCGGGCAAGACGACGCTGCTGCGCATGCTGGCGGGCGAGACCTCCATCGACAGGGGCGAGCTGAGCGTGGCCAAGGGCGTGCGCATCGCCCTGCACGATCAGCGCCCGCCGCGCGAGCGGGGCATGGCGCTGCGCGACTACCTGCTCTCGGGGTGCACCGAGGAGCTGGCGATCGAGGCGCAGCTGGCGCAGCTGGAGCGCAGGATGGCCGCCGGCGAGGGGGACGACGCGATCCTCGCGCGCTACGCGGGCGCACAGGCCCGGCTGGAGGCGCGCGGGGGCTACCTGTGGCGAAACCGCGCGACGGCGATGGCACATGGGCTGGGCTTCCGCGAGGCCGACCTGGACCGCGCGCTCGACACGTTCTCGGGCGGGCAGCTGACGCGCGCGTCGCTGGCGCGGGCGCTGGCGACCTCGGCCGACGTGCTGCTGCTGGACGAGCCCACCAACCACCTTGACATCGAGTCGCTGGAGTGGCTGGAGCAGACGCTCGTGGACCTCGACGCGGCGGTGCTGCTGGTGGCGCACGACCGCTGGTTCCTGGAGGCGGTGGGCACGGCGGTGCTGGAGCTCTACGGCAGCCACCCGGCGCAGTCGCGCTTCTTCGCCGGCTCCTGGCACCAGTGGCGGCGCGAGCAGGCGGCGCGCGAGATCGCGCTGGGCAAGGCGATCGACTCACAGAAGGCGGAGATCGAGCGCATGGAGCGCTTCATCGAGCGCTTCCGCTACAAGGCGAGCAAGGCCAAACAGGCGCAGTCGCGCGTTAAGAAGCTGGCGAAGATCGATCGCATCGAGCGCGACCCAAGGGACGACCGCAACCTCGAGTTCGAGTTCTCCGCGCCCGAGCGTTCCGGCCGCGTGATCTTCGAGCTGAGCGACGGCCGCGTGGAGATCGCCGAGGCGAAGGGCGGCCCGCTGGTGCTGCTCGACCACGCCGAGCTGTGGCTGGAGCGTGGCGAGCACGTGTCGCTGGTGGGGCCCAACGGGACCGGCAAGACGACGCTGATCGAGACGCTCGCCGGCCGGCGCGAGCTGGCGGCGGGCAAGCTGAGCACCGGGCACAACGTGCGCGTGGGCTACCTCTCCCAGCACGCCGAGGAGCTTGGCGCGGGAGGCGAGCCGGGGCAGAGCGTGCTGGACGCCGCGCAGCGCGCCACCGGCCTGAGCCCCAACCGCGCGCGGGCGCTGCTGGGACGCTTCCTGTTCTCCGGCGAGGAGGCGCAGAAACCGCTCAGCGGCCTCTCCGGCGGCGAGCGCAGACGGCTGTCGCTGGCGGTGCTCGTGGGCGCGGGCAAGAACCCGCCGAACGTGCTGATCCTCGACGAGCCCACCAACCACCTTGACCTGGAGAGCCGCGAGGCGCTGGAGGACGCGCTGCGCTCCTTCCCCGGGGCGGTGCTGCTCGTGTCCCACGACCGTGCGCTGCTCGACGCGGTGGGCACGCGCACGGTCGCCGTGCAGGACGGCTCGCTGCACAGCTACGTGGGCGGCTGGCCCGAGTACGTGCGCGTGCGCGACGAGCAGCGCGCAAACCCGGATGCCGCCGCGACCGCGCTCTCGCGCGCGGGCGCGAAGGCGGGAGGCGCCTCCGGCGGCGCGGGCGCGCCGGCGAACGGCAGGTCCGCCGGAGGCAGCGCCGCGAGCGCCGCCTCTCCCGCGGGCGGCGGGGCGGGCAAGCGCGGCGGGGCGGCGGTGCGCCCCAAGGGCCCGTCCAAGAACCGCGTGAGCGAGCAGGAGAAGGCCGAGCGCGCGGTCGAGCAGGCCGAGGAGGCGCTGGCACTGCTCGAGCAGGAGCTGGCGGACCCGGCGGCGTGGGCCACGCGCTATGAGTCGGCCAAGAGCGAGGCCCGCCACACGGCGGCGCGGCGCGCGGTGGAGGCTGCCTATGAGCGCCTGGGGGCGCTGATCGACTGACCCTCGCCGCCCGCCCGTGAGGGTGCGCGGGAACACTAGACTCGACGCATGAACCGGATGAGAACGGCGCGCAACATCGCGATAGTGGTGGCGATCGCCGCGGCCGTCCACTTCGTCCCCGGCGGCAGCCGCGCGACGGAAGCGTTCGTGGCGGCCGTGTACGTGGCCTTCGGCGTGGCGTTCGGATACATCGGCCTGCGCATCTACCGCGAACGCCGTGTCGCGATCCACAGCCTGGGCGACCGCCACAGGGGCCTGCTCTACGGCGGCCTGGCGCTGGCGATCTTCGAGTGGGGCGCGCGGGCGCGCATGTGGGAAACAAGCCTCGGCGAGCTGGTGTGGTTCGTGCTGGCGGGGCTCGTGGTGTACGCGCTGATGGAGGTCTTCCGCCGCTCCCGCGCCTACTGAGGCCACTCCGGGCGGCGCACCCGTCGCGGCCCCTATCCTCGGATGCATGGCCGCCACCGAGGAGCTGAGAGAGACAGGGCAGGCGGGCGCAAGCCTGGCCGAGCAGCGTCGCGGCCTGCCCGACCAGCCCGGTGTTTACATCTTCCGCGACGACCGCGGGAGCGTGCTCTACGTGGGCAAGGCGAAGTCCGTGCGCAAGCGCGTGGCCTCGCACTTCTCCAAGGCCCAGGTGCCCAGCAGCCCCGGGCACGCCGAGATGATCGCGCTGGTGGAGCACGTGGAATGCGTGGTCGTGGCGAGCGAGGCGGAGGCGCTGCTGGCCGAGCAGAGCTTCATCAAGCAGTACCGGCCCAGGTTCAACATCCGCCTGCGCGACGACAAGTCCTATCCGTTCATCGCGATCTCGCTGGACGAGGACTTCCCGCGGGTGTACTTCACGCGTGAGCGCCACCGCAGCGGCCGCGCGTACTTCGGCCCCTACTCCAACGCGAAACGCGTGCGCGCGACGCTGGAGGTGCTGGCGAAGGTGTTCATGTTCCGCTCCTGCACCGGGCCCGAGCCGGGCCGGCGCAGCGGCAGCCCGTGCCTGGACTACTACATCAAGCGCTGCGAGGCGCCGTGCGTGGGCTACGTCTCGCGCGAGGACTACCGCAGGAGCATCGAGGGGGTGATCGACTTCCTGTCGGGTCGCTTCTCGGCGATCGAGCGCGACCTGGACGCGCGCATGCGCGCCGCGGCGGCGGAGCAGGAGTTCGAGCAGGCGACGCTCGAGCGCAACCGGCTGAGCGCGGTGCGCTCCCTGCTGGAGCGCCGCCGGGTGACCAACGAGTCGGTCGGGACCTTCGACGCGGTCGCGGTGGCGGTGGACGGCAAGGAGGCCAACGCGCAGGTGTTCCAGGTGCGCGACGGGGTGCTCTCCGACCGCCAGTCCTTCTACCTGGCCAACGAGACCGAGCGCGAGGTGGGCGAGGTGGGGGAGGAGTTCATGCTGCAGTACTACGGCGGGCACATGTCCATCCCCGCGCTGCTGGTGGTGCAGCACGCGCTGGGCGGGCGCGACGCGCTGGAGCAGGCCCTTTCCAGCCGCCGCGGCGGCCCCGTCGAGCTGCGCGCGGCCGAGCGCGGGGAGAAGCGGCGCATCCTGGAGCTGGCGGAGCGCAACGCGGCGCTCGCGCTCGACCAGGAGCGCCTGCGCGCGGAGCGGCGCCGTCAGAGTCGCGTGGAGGCCGTGGAAGGGCTGCAGCGCGCGCTCGAGCTGGACGCGCCGCCGATCAGGATCGAGTGCTTTGACATCTCCAACCTTGGCGGCACGCACACGGTGGCCTCGATGGTGGTGTTCGAGGGCGGCGCGCCCAAGAAGGCCGACTACCGGCGCTTCAAGATCCGCGGCGCCGGCGAGGGCCCCGACGACTACGCCTCGATGGCCGAGGTGCTCGAACGCCGTTTCGCCCAGTGGGAGCGCCAGGCCGACATGTCCCCGCACGATCCCTCCTATGACGCGAGCTTCGCCGCGCTGCCCAACGTGGTGGTGATCGACGGCGGCAAGGGCCAGCTGGCGGCCGGGCTGGGGCCGCTGCGCGGATTTCGCGAGCGCGGCGTGGCGGTGATCTCACTGGCGAAGCGCATCGAGGAGGTGTTCATCCCCGGCCGCGCGGCTCCGCTGCTGCTCGACCACTCAACGCCGGAGCTGCAGCTGCTGCAGCGCGTTCGCGACGAGGCGCACCGCTTCGCGATCACCCACCACCGTTCGCGCCGCGACAGGGCCATGACGAGCTCTGTGCTGGATGAGCTGTCCGGGATCGGCCCCGCGCGCAAGCGCGCGCTGCTGGCCCATTTCGGCTCGCCCGAGGCGGTGCTGAGCGCCTCCAGCGAGGAGCTGGCAGCGGTGCCCGGCCTGCCCGGCAAGGTGGGCAGGGAGCTCTGGGGCCAGCTGCACCGGGCGGGCTGAGCAGGAAGGTAACGCGCGTGTCCGCCGCGAGCGCCAGAATGGGTGCGATGGCCGTTCTGAGGCCCATGCAGCGTGGCGGGCGCGGCAAGACGAGCGAGCCGGCGAGCGAGTCGCGCCTGCAGGACCTGGTGATCATCACCGGGTTCTCCGGCGCGGGGAAGTCCACGGCGATGAACGTGTTCGAGGACGCGGGCTACTTCTGCGTGGACAACCTGCCGCCGGAGATGATCCGCTCGCTGGTGGAGCTGTTCGTGCACAAGGGCTCCAAGGTGGAACGGGCGGCGGTCGTCTCCGACGTTCGCGGCGGCGTGTACTTCGATGCGCTGAGGGCGGTGGTGGAGGACCTCGACGCGCTGGGCCTGCGCCACCACGTGCTGTTTCTGGAGGCGGGCGAGCAGGAGCTGGTGACGCGCTACAAGGAGACGCGCCGGCGCCATCCGCTGGCTCCGGAGGGGAGCATCGCCGCCGGCGTGGCCGCCGAGCGCTCGCTGCTGGAGCCGCTGCGCGGCCAGGCGGACCTGGTGATCGACACGACGGGCATGTCCGCGTCGATGCTGCGCGAGAAGATCGCACAGGAGCTATTGCCGCGGGAGCGCGCGGCGCGGCTGTCGGTGACGTTCATGAGCTTCGGCTTCAAGCACGGCCCGCCGCGCGAGGAGGATCTGGCCTTCGACGTGCGCTTCCTGGCCAACCCCCACTACGAGCCGGACCTGCGCGAACTGACCGGCCGCGACGCGGCGGTGGTCGAGTATATCGCCAGGGACGGGCGCCTGGAACAGCTCTACCTGCGCCTGTATGCGCTGCTGGACTTCCTGCTGCCCCAGTACGTCGCCGAGGGCAAGTCCCACCTGATGATCGCGATCGGCTGCACGGGCGGGCGCCACCGCTCGGTGGCGATCGCCGAGCACCTGGCCGAGCGCTACCGCGACGGCGAGGACCTCGAGGTTGCGGTGGCCCACCGCGACATCGAGAAGCCCCCCCGGCGCTCCTGAGCTGCGGCCGCCCGGGCAGGAGCGGGCGCGCGCTCAGTAGTCGCCCGCGGTTGCGAATCCGTAGAGACACGCGGTTCCGCCGAGCGGCGCGCTGATAGCCTGAACCCCCTCGCCGGGCGACGGAGCGGCACTCCGGGACCCGGCATCGTTTATTTTCGGCTCAGGAGGAATGAATGTCCGTACGCGTCGGGATCAACGGCTTCGGCCGCATCGGCCGTAACGTCTTCCGCGCCGCCAAGGCCCAGGGACTTGGGGATGAGATCGAGTGGGTGGCGGTCAACGACCTGACGGATTCGCGCACGCTCGCGCATCTGCTGAAGTACGACTCCATCCTGGGGCCCTATCCGGGGACCGTTGAGGACCGCGGCGACTCCCTCCTCGTTGACGGCAACGAGCTGAAGGTGCTGGCCAGCACCGATCCGGCGCAGCTGCCCTGGGGCGAGCTGGGCGTCGACGTGGTGATCGAGTCCACCGGGCACTTCAACGACCGCGACGGGGCGGCCAAGCATCTGGCGCAGGGCGCCAGGAAGGTCGTGATCTCCGCGCCCGCGACCAACCCGGACGCGACGGTGGTGCTTGGCGTGAACTTCGACGAGGTGTACGACGCGGCCGCGCACGACGTCATCTCGATGGCCTCGTGCACGACCAACTGCCTGGCCCCGGTGGCGAAGGTGGTCAACGACACGGTGGGCGTGCGCCACGCGCTGATGACGACGATCCACGCCTACACGGCAGATCAGCGCCTGCAGGACATGCCCCACAAGGACCTGCGCCGCGCGCGCGCCGCCGCGATCAACCTGATCCCCGCCTCCACGGGCGCGGCGAAGGCGATCGGCCTGGTGATCCCCGAGCTGCAGGGCAAGCTGCACGGCTTCGCGATACGCGCCCCCGTGCCCACCGGCTCGGTGGTGGACCTGACCGTGGAGTGCGCGCGCGAGACGACGGTGGAGGAGATCAACGCGGCCCTGAAGGCGGCCGCCTCGACCGCTCCGCTGAAGGGCATCATGCAGTACACCGAGGACCCGATCGTCTCCTCGGACATCGTGTCCTCGCCGTTCTCCTCGATCGTCGATTCGCAGCTGACGGCGGTGCTGGACGGCACGATGCTGAAGGTGGTGGCCTGGTATGACAACGAGTGGGGCTACTCCAACCGCCTTGTTGACGTGGTCCAGAGGGTGCTGTGAGTCGATGCTCAAGGCCCACCCGCCGGCCGGCTCACGCCGCACGGCGAGGTGTAGAGGAGATCACGCCGGGGGTATCGTGAGGGAGCACGCGGAGATCGGAGATAGTCGATGAGGAGCATTGACGAACTGGATGTGCACGGCAAGCGGGTGCTGGTGCGCGTGGACTTCAACGTGCCGCTGGAGGCGGACGCGGGAGCGCAGGCGAGCGCGGGCGGCGTTCCTTTGGTGAGCGACGACACGCGCATCGCGGCGGCGCTGGCGACGATCGAAGAGCTGCGCGCGCGCGGAGCGCGGCTGGTGCTGGTCTCCCATCTGGGCAGGCCGAAGGGCAAACGCGTGCCCGAGCTGTCGATGGCGCCCGTGGCGGACCGGCTGCGCGAGCTGACGGGCGCGAAGGTGACGCTGGCGCCGGCGGTGGTGGGCGAGGAGGTGACGGCGCTCGCGGAGGAGCTGCGCGACGGGGAGATCCTGGTGCTGGAGAACGTGCGCTTCGAGCCGGGGGAGACGAGCAACGACCCGGAGTTCGCCGCGGAACTGGCGGCGCTGGCGGACGTGTACGTCGACGATGCCTTCGGCGTGGCGCATCGCGCGCACGCGAGCAACGAGGGCGTGACGCACCTGCTGCCGAGCGCCGCGGGACGCCTGCTCGAACGCGAGGTGAAGACGCTGACGGGGATCCTCGAGCACCCCGCGCACCCGCTGGTGGCGATCGTGGGGGGCGCAAAGGTGGCGGACAAGATCAAGGTGATCGAGCGCTTCCTGGCGGTGGCCGACGTGGTGATGATCGGCGGCGCGATGTGCTTCCCGTTCCTGTGCGCGCAGGGCCACACGGTGGGAACGTCCCTGTGCGACGAAGAGGACGTGGGGCACGCGCGCAGCGCCCTTGCGCGGGCAAGCGACACGCATGCGCCACAGCCGGGGCGGGCGCGTCTGCTGGTGCCCAACGACCTGGTGATCGGCGAGCGCCTGGCGGCAGACGCCCCCCACCGGGTGCTGGACGGTGTGGAGGTACCAAGGGGCTGGATGGGCCTGGACATCGGCCCCAAGACGGTGGAGCGCTACGCCGGCGTGATCGCGAGCGCGGGCACGGTCTTCTGGAACGGCCCGATGGGCGCGTTTGAGCTGGAGCCCTACGCGGGCGGGACGCGCGCGGTGGCCGAAGCTGTGGCGAAGGCGCCGGGTCTGACGGTGGTGGGCGGCGGCGACTCGGCTGCGGCGCTTGCGCTGTTCGGCCTTGAGCACAGCGTGGATCACCTCTCGACGGGGGGCGGCGCGACGCTCGAGCTGGTGGAGGGCAATGTGCTCCCCGGTGTGGAGGCGCTGCAGGCCGCCGGAGTCGCCTTCTGATGGGGCGCGTGCCGCTGATCGCGGGCAACTGGAAGATGTACAAGACCGAGGAGCAGGCTGAGGACTACATCCAGGCGCTGCTGCCGAGGGTGTCCGCGGTGGACGGTGTGGACGTGGCGATCTGTGTGCCCTTCACGGACCTGCGCGCGATGATCGACAGCGCGCGCGGCTCGCGTGTTGAGGTGTACGCGCAGAACATGCACCAGGAGGCCGAGGGCGCCTACACGGGTGAGATTTCCGCGCCGATGCTCAGCGAGCTGGACGTGCGCGGTGTGGTGCTCGGCCACTCAGAGCGCAGGGGCTCCTTCGGCGAGACCGACAGGGCGCTGGCGCAGAAGGTGCCGGCCGCCCTTGATGCCGGCCTGGTGCCCGTTCTGTGTGTGGGGGAGTCCGAGGAGGAGCGCGATCGCGATGACACCGACCGCAAGCTGCGCCAGCAGGTGAAGGACGACCTTGCGAACGTGAGCGCCGAGCGCCTGGCGGATGTTGTGATCGCCTATGAGCCGATCTGGGCGATCGGCACCGGCCGTGTTGCGACACCTGAGCAGGCCCAGGAGGCGATCGCGTTCATCAGGGCGCTGGTGGGCGACCGCGACCGCGACGCAGCGCAGCGCATGAGGATCCTCTACGGCGGCTCGGTGAAGCCGGAGAACGCGGCGGAGCTGCTGGCGCTGGCGGACATCGACGGCGCGCTGGTGGGCGGCGCGTCGCTCCAGGCGGAGTCCTTCGCGGAGATCGTGACCGCGGCGGCGGGCGCGGGCGCAGCGGCCCGATGAGCATCCCGGGCGGCGCCGCGTCGCTGCCCGCGCCGTGCGCGTGTCTGGTGGTGCTTGACGGCTGGGGCATGGCGCCGGCGGGGCCGGGCAACGCGATCTCGCTGGCGAGCACGCCCGTGTTCGATGAGCTGTGGAGCTCCTATCCGCACACCACGCTGACGGCGTGGGGCCGCGCGGTGGGACTGCCGGAAGGCCAGATGGGCAACAGCGAGGTGGGGCATCTGAACCTGGGGGCGGGCGCGGTGATGCGCCAGGACCTGGTGCGCATCGATGACGCTGTTGCCGACGGCACGCTGGCGCGCAACGAGGTACTGCGCGCGGCGTTTGCGCCACAGAGCGGCAGGGTGCATCTGCTGGGGTTGGTCTCTGACGGCGGCGTGCACTCCTCGCTGGAGCATGTGCGGGCGCTGATCGCGCTGGGCGGCGAGCTGGGCGTGGCGGACCTTGTGGTGCACGCGTTCACCGACGGGCGCGACACGCTGCCCCACGCCGGCGTCGGCTATCTGGCCGAGCTTGACGCCACGGCGGGGGTGCGCGTGGGCTCGGTGGTTGGCCGCTACTGGGCGATGGACCGCGACCGGCGCTGGGAAAGGACGCAGCGCGCCTACGACATGCTGGTGCACGGGCGTGCGCCCTTCCACGCCGACAGCGGCGAGCAGGCGGTTGCACAGGCGTATGAGCGCGGCGAGACCGACGAGTTCATCGAGCCGACGCTGGTGGGAGCCGAGGCGCGCATCGGGCCGGGCGACAGCGTGCTGTGCTTCAACTTCCGTCCGGACCGGATGCGTGAGATAACGCGCGCGCTGGCGGAGCCCGGCTTCGGCGAGGGCGGCGAGGAGCTGCCGGGGTGGGAGGGCCGTGGGGGCGCCGCGCCGGTGTCGCGCTACACGACGATGACCAGCTACGAGGAGGACTGGCACTACCCGGTGCTGTTCGGCGCCGAGCATCCCGCGACGACCCTGTCGATCGTGCTGGAGGCCTCAGGTGCGAGCCAGCTGCACGTCGCCGAGACCGAGAAGTACCCGCACGTGACGTACTTCTTCAACGGCGGTGACGAGGCGCCGCTGCGCGGGGAGCGCCGCGAGATGGTGCCCTCGGCAAGGGACGTTGCGACCTACGACCACAAGCCGCAGATGAGCGCAAGGGAGGCGGCGGACGCGTTCATCGGGGCGTGGCGCCAGGACGCGCCGCGCTTTGGAATCATCAACTTCGCCAACGCCGACATGGTGGGGCACACAGGAGTGATCCCCGCAGCCGTCGCCGCGGTGCAGGCGGTCGACGAGTGTCTGGGCCGCGTGGTGAGCGCCGTCCACGAGAGCGGCGGCGTGTGCCTGGTGACGGCCGATCACGGCAACGCCGACCACATGCTCGAGCCCGACGGCAGCCCCAACACGCAGCACTCGATGAACCCGGTGCCCGCGATCCTCACCTGCGCGGGCGTGTCGCTGCGAGCGTCCGGGGGCATCCTCGCTGATGTGGCGCCGACGATGCTGCACGCGCTGGGTATCGAGCAGCCGCGGGCGATGACGGGTTCCTCGCTGATCGAGGCACGCTAGATTGGGGAGATGGGCGGCCTCCCGGCCGCCGGAGGCGCGCGGGCGGCGGAAAGGGTGCAAATGGCTTCAGCAGAGCAGGTGGATTTAGGAGAAGCGCAGGTGTACGAGCAGACCGGTGAGGGTGCCGAGGAAGCGGCGCGCGAGAGCATCCTGGCGGCGGGCGATGGCGCTCCGCGGCGGCGGCTCTCACGCACGATCCTCGCGATCGCGTTCATCGGCGCCGGAATCAACCACTTCCTGAACCCGAAGTTCTACGAACCGATGGTTCCGCCGCCGCTGGACAAGCAGGCGGGCCCGGTGGTGGCGGTCAGCGGCGTCGCGGAGATCGCGGGCGGGCTGGGCGTGCTGCTGCCGCTGACGCGGCGGCTGTCGGGCGCGAGCCTTGTGGCGCTGCTGATCGCGATCTTCCCGGCGAACATCTACATGGCGATGTTCCCCGAACGCTTCAAGAAGGTTCCGCGCTGGGGGCTGCTGGCAAGGCTCCCGCTGCAGCCGCTGATGATGTGGTGGGCCTGGAGCTCGACGCGCGGCTGACAGCGGAGTTTCGTGATTGTGAAGCCGACGCTGCTATGTTCGGCTGAGTAGTCAGCACCATCCGGGACCGCCATGTCGACCGCAACCGCCGTCAAGATTCCGCCTCCTGAGCAGGAGGGCCTGAGCCCCGGAGAGCAACGGGCCTGGAGGGGATTGATGCGGGCCCACGCGTGCCTGGCCAAGCGCCTGGACAGCGAGCTGGAGCGGGCCCACCGCCTGCCGATGACCTCCTACGAGGTGCTGCATCGCGTGGCGGAGTCCGGTGGGGAGCGCATGCGCATGTGCGACCTGGCCGAGCAGGCCCAGCTCTCGCGCAGCGGCCTGACGCGCCTGGTGGACCGGCTGGAGCGCGAGGGGCTGCTCGAGCGCTGCTCCTGCGAACACGACGCGCGCGGCTCCTACGCGTGCCTTACCGAGACCGGGCGTGAGCGCCTTGAGGAAGCTCGCGGCACCCATCTTGCTGTGGTGAGGGAGCACTTCTTCTCGCATTTCTCCGAGGGCGAGCTGGACATGCTCGCCGACATGTGCGAGCGCATCGCTCCCTGCGGCGCCGGCGCCGCACCCACCTCCTCCGCCTGCTGAGGCCCTCCCGGGCCGCGGCCGGACCCGATCGAGCGCGCCTCCGCGTGCAGGCGACAATGGCGCGATCGCACTGCTGTAGCCGGATTTCGGCTTCGCGTGCATCAACTGCGCTACAGGCGTCAAGGTGTCGCGCTGCCACCACGACGTGCTCCTACCCGTCGGGCGGCTCGGTCTCGCCCGGTGGCGGTGCGCCGGACGGCGCGGGGGGAGCGGGCTGCTGGGAGCCGCGCGCTCCGTGCGCGCGGTGGCGGCGGTGCGCGTAGAGGCCGCCGCCGATGGCGATCAGTACGGCGGCGAGCCCGAACAGGCCGAACGCTTCGATGGCGCTGCCCGCGGAGTGGCCGAGGTAGTAGCCGATCAGCCCGATGGCGGTGGCCCACGAGATGCCGCCGAGGGCGTTCCACAGGGCGAAGGAGCGCCACGGCATGTCGGTTGCTCCCGCCAGCCAGGATGCCCAGACGCGCAGCCCGAGGATGAAGCGTCCGAAGAAGACGGCCCTTGGCCCGTGGCGCTGGAAGAAGGGCTGCCCGACGCGCAGCACCTCGCGGCGCTGGGAGCTGAACGCGCCCGGGCGTTCGAGCAGCCAGCGCCCGCCCTTGCGCCCGATCAAATAGCCGATGTTGTCGCCGACGATGGCGCCGGCTGCGGCGATGGGGATGACCAGCGCGATGTGCAGTTTGCCCTGGCTGGCGAGCACGGCTGCGGTGATGAGCCCCGTCTCGCCCGGGACGGGCAGGCCGCCGGACTCGCTCATGACGATCAGAAACAGCAGCGGGTAGCCGGCGACTTCGACGAGATGGGTGACGTTGATGATGAATGCGGGCATCGCTTGGGCTCCCAGCATGGCGCACGGCGCGGGAGCGCCGCGGGGGCGGGCCGCGAGACGGCCGCTGCGGCA
>Ga0182030_10001199_pt1 | contig 52787 bp, 51 predicted proteins | sample 812S3MmetaG_FD_121299 | JGI IMG/M metagenome (GOLD analysis project Ga0182030, IMG submission 121299) | Permafrost microbial communities from Stordalen Mire, Sweden - 812S3M metaG (Illumina Assembly) | ecosystem: Environmental > Terrestrial > Soil > Wetlands > Permafrost | place: Sweden...
AAATACGAGGATGTGGCTGGTTTTTGTAGAGAAGCAATGGTGGCCGAAATCAAAGAGCAAGATTATGTATTAACGCCTGGTCGTTATGTAGGCAGCGAAGCAGTAGAAGAAGACAATGAAGCCTTTGAAGAAAAGATGCAGAGATTAACAGGTGAGCTCAAAGAGCAATTTTCAGCAAATCACGACCTAGAACAGCAAATTAAAGAAAACCTGAAGAAGATCGGTTATGAGCTCTAGAAGCCAGATCTCTATATCTGATCTGAAATACGAACTTCGAATGCTATTCGGTGCCACAAAAATGTGGAGTCTAGCTAATAGTAAGGACCTCGGCAACACTACAAATTATTTTATGGATGCGGCATTTGTGCATACCCGGAACCTTTATAATTTCTTTAGCGGGAACGCAACCCACGATGCGAGCATTAAGCAGTTTACTCACGAGTATTTTGATCTAACTATATATGTCACATGGAAAAGTGCTCTCCATAACCATGTACTACATATTAAGGACTCACGCTCGAACCCCAATAACGTGATAAACGGAGCACATCTCAACAAGCAGGTACAGAAATTTGCAGACGATGTCGAAGCGCTATGGGAGAAATGGATCAACACAACAACGGATCAAAATCTGAAAAATCAACTCGAAGATGCCTTAGCAAAAGCCCATAAAGAATCTCAAGATGATTATGACTCCTTAGAACAAAAACTGGTGGGCAACTAGATGAATACCCCAATAACGTCAAAGTTTTTTAAGAAGATTGAGCTTTATCAGGAGTTAGTTTTTCAAGACAAGTTATTTAAAAAATCTCTGCTGGAGCCTGATCAAACTCATTATACGAATAGTACGTGGATAGTCGAGAAAAAAGTCCTTTATTGGTCGCGCTGGGGGCATAAGCACCTTGGGAGTCCGATAGTAATCAACAGGTTTTATAACGATGGTGATCTGTCGGATATGAAGCTGACCAAAAAAGAAATGAAGGTGGCAGGTATACGCGAATCGATGCAGAATCTTGTGCAACGCGATTACGCCAATTACGTTGATGAGAGTAAAAAAGAGGATTCCGGCATTCTAATATCAGCCAAGGGATTATTAATGGGCGCTGTAGTTTACGAAACAAGTAGGCCAAAACTAATCAATAAACAGAATTTATGGGAAAAATATAAAGTTGTTTACTCTGCTGACACATATCTAGGCCAAGGATTTCTGTATTGGTTTTATAAGCTGATAATTATTGTCGGCTGGTTTGTGTTTGCAGCTGCAGTCATTTTGGTTTTTTGGAGCCTGGGAGAAAAAATTAATGGGGTAATAAAATAATGAAGACGGTTTTACTTGGCGATGAGATTGAGTTGATTGGTGGTGGCACCCCAAAAACCACTAATTCTGCCTATTGGGGTGGTGATATTGATTGGTTGTCTGTAGTAGATTTCGGAGGAAACTCACGTTGGGTGAAAACAGCAGAAAAGAAGATAACCAAAGAAGGGTTAAAAAACTCTAGCACTAAATTACTCTATCCGGGAGATATCATAATTTCTGCGCGCGGTACAGTTGGTGAGCTTGCCCAGTTGAAAGTACCAATGGCGTTTAACCAATCTTGCTATGGCATAAGAGCAAAAGGCAATCTAGACCAAGATTATTTGTATTATCTTTTGAAGCTTTCCATTTCTGACCTTCAAAGACAAGCGCACGGTGGAGTGTTTAGTACAATAACCCGTGAGACCTTTCAACACATCAAAGTTCAACTTCCACAAAGAACAGCTCAGCAACAAATTGCGAATATATTAGGTAAAATTGATGAAAAAATTGAGTTGAATAGACGGATGAATGAGTCGCTGGAACAAATAGGCCAAGCACTTTTTAAGCACTCCTTCATCGATAATCCTGAAGCCAAAACCTGGATAAAAGGTAGACTATCAGATTTTACAGAGGTAATAACCGGCAAGGGTTCAACTAAATCTGTACTAGCTGAAGGTGGTAAATACCCTCTCTATGGTGCTGGTGGCCTAATGGGTACCTCGGATAAATATCTTCTAGATGACCCAGTGATAATTACTGGTCGCGTTGGAACCCTAGGTAAAATACAAGCTGTTACCGGTAAGGCATGGTTCTCTGATAACGTTCTGATCATTAAGCCAAAACCTAGCTTCTTTGGTTTTGTATATTACTTAGTAAGGTTGGTTGATTTCGTATCAATGAACAGGGGAAGTAGCCAGCCACTCGTTACTCAAACCGACTTAAAAAACCATTCAGTTAAAACGCCGGACGAAAAGACAATTCAAGAATTTGAGTCACTGTTTCAAGCACTATTTTGCTTAATTCAGAAGGGCGAGAAGGAAATTATAACTCTTGGCAAATTGAGAGACTCCCTACTGCCACGTTTAATATCCGGAAAGATAAAGGTATGAAACGCCGTTTTAATTCAATCAAAAAGGAGCTACTGCTCAAGTCAAGAGAATCAGCTCTAGCAGCCGTTCAAGTTTTTAATAATCCTCTCATTACATTTAAATCAGAAATGTTTATTGTCAACATGCATATTGCTTGGACATATTTGTTGCACGCCTACTATAGGCAAAAACAAATCGAGTATCGATACGTAAAAAGTGTTGGTCCATCGGGCAAACGCACATTTGATAAAACTAAAAATGGAGCATATAAGTTTTGGTCGTTGGAGGATTGTCTTAATTGCCAAGCATGCCCAATAGATAACGATGCTGCAAATAATTTACGTTTTTTAATTGGTTTAAGGCATGAGATCGAACACCAAATGACTACGAAGATAGATGATTTGTTTAGTGCGAGATTCCAGGCATGTTGTATCAATTTTAATGACTATATAAAGACTTTGTTCGGTGAGGACTTTGGGATCGATCACCACCTTGCATTTAGTCTACAATTTTCCGCTTTATCGGAGGAACAAATATCTGCAATGTCTGATCTAGAAGGACGACTCCCTTCTCATATTAATAGGTATATAGAAAACTTTGATGCATCACTTACGGACACAGAATATCAAAATACGAAGTTCTCTTATCGAGTAATTTTTACTCAAAAGATAGTTAATCACAAAGGGCAGGCAGATAAAGTAATCGAGTTTGTAAAATCTGACTCAGAAGTAGCCAAAGGAATTAATGAAACATACGCAGTTATTAGAGAGAAAGAGAAAGTAAAATATCGACCCTCTACGATAATCTTAAAAATGCAAGAGTCAGGTTATCCTAAATTTAAACAGCACCAACATTATTTATTATGGAAAAATGAAAATGCCAAGGATCCTGCAAGAGGCTATGGTATACAAATTGAAAATCAATGGTATTGGTATGATAGTTGGCTAAAATATGTAAAAGATCACTGCAGTAAGAACAAAAGGCTATATGTATGACCGAAGATAAAGTAGAACAAGAAGCATTGGAAATACTACGCAACCAAGGTTGGGAAGTGTTAAATGGGCCAGAAATAGGCCCCGATGGCACAGGTATGCGCAAATACACCGATGCTTTACTTGAGCAACGACTAAAAGACGCGATCACAAAGCTGAACCCTAACATTGCCGAAAGCGCGCAAGAGGAAGTATTTAAAAAAGTAATACGTACTAGTAAGCCAAATATTTTACTTGATAATCATGACTTTCACGAGTTACTGGTAAACGGTGTAGATGTCGAGTACCGAGACAAATCCGAGGAGATACGAACAGACAAAGTTTGGCTTTTTGATTTTAATAAACCAGAGAATAATGACTTCGTAGCAGTCAATCAATTGACGGTTATACAAGATGACTATAACCGTCGACCGGACATAGTGTTGTTTGTAAATGGTTTACCACTGGGGGTTTTCGAAATCAAAGACCCGAGCGACACTAAAGCTACAATTAAAAAAGCCTTCAAGCAATTTCAAACCTACAAAGCCGAAATTACATCGCTATTTCGGTTCAATGAATTATTGGTAATAACTGATGGTATAGATGCTGAGATGGGCACAATAAGTTCGGATTATGAACGTTTCATTGCTTGGAAAACAATTCTTGGCGACAAAGAACACAAGGGTGTCCCTATGATGGACGTATTACTGAGGGGCGTTTTCGCTAAAGATAGACTTCTGGATATCGTACGTAATTTTATAGTTTTTGAAAGTGAGGGCGACAACGACGATGCTGTTGTAAAAAAACTGGCTGGCTATCATCAATATTGGGCAGTAAACAAAGCTCTAGTTGCTACTAAAAAAGCGATGATCGGCAACCATAAGATCGGTGTTGTTTGGCACACTCAAGGTTCAGGTAAAAGTCTGAGCATGGCATTTCTAGCTGGTAAGTTAATATTGGATGAACATAAACAGTTTAATAATCCGACCATAGTGGTTGTCACAGACAGAAACGACCTGGATGATCAACTATTCGGCACCTTTGTTGGCTGTAAGGAATTATTGCGTCAGACACCGAGGCAAGCAACTAGCCGAGAAAACTTGCAGGAACTATTAAAGGTAGAGTCTGGAGGTGTTGTGTTCACCACTAATGCAAAATTCTTCCCGGAAAATGGCAAAGACTACCCCCTTCTTAGTGACCGCAACAATATTATCGTAATGGCCGATGAGGCTCATCGTAGCCAATATAATTTTATTGATGGCTTTGCTCGACATATCCGTGATGCCCTACCTAATGCTAACTTCATTGGCTTTACTGGCACACCGATTGAGGGCGAAGACAAAAACACCCCAGCAGTCTTCGGCGACTACATTGATATATACGATATCGAGCAATCAGTTGAAGATAAATCGACTGTGCCTATTTATTACGAGTCACGTCTAATTGACCTAGATATCAACGCCGAAATGCGAGCTACTATTGATCGAGATTTCGATGAACTAACTAAAGGCGAAGAACTCTCTCGCCAAGAAGAACTTAAGGGCAAATGGGCACAAGCTGAGGCCATTATTGGCAACAACAAACGCATTAAACGCATTGCCGAGGACATTGTGGAGCATTTCGAAAATCGTTTGAGTGCGATGGATGGTAAGGGCATGATCGTTACCATGAGCCGCAGAATTGCAGTGGAGTTGCATGACGCCATTATAGAGATTCGGCCCGAATGGTACAGCAAAGATGACAAGCAAGGATTCTTGAAGGTGGTAATATCTGGATCGGCAACGGATGATCTTGCCTGGCAAGAACACGTTCGCAATAAGCAAAGGCGCAGAGAGCTTGCTGAGCATATGAAAAAGGCTGATACGCCATTAAAGCTCGTCATTGTGTGCGATATGTGGCTGACCGGTTTTGATGCACCAAGTTTACATACCATGTATCTTGATAAACCAATAAAAGGCCATAACCTTATGCAGGCAATTGCAAGAATAAACCGTGTTTATAAAGACAAACCCGGTGGTCTAGTTGTGGATTATCTAGGAATTGCTGCTGCACTGCGTAGTGCACTAAGTGATTACACTATAAGCGGCGGCAAGGGCAAGCCAACACTCAATCAAGAAGAGGCGGTGGCGGTAATGAAACAGAAATACGAAATCGTATGTGATCTATTCTATGGCTTTGACTATGAAAAGTACTTTGAAGCTAATACCTCCCAACAACTACAGATAATTTTGGATACCCAGGAATTTATTCTTAGCCAAGAGGATGGTGAAGATCGCTTAAATCAATACGTGCTAGAACTATCTAAGGCTTTTGCGCTGTCAGTACCTCATCCTGAAGCCTTAGCTATTCGTGAAGACGTGGCTTTCTTCCAGGTAGTAAAAGCTAGGCTGGCTAAAATTACAGATGGCGGAACTAAAGGTATAGATAATGAAGATTATGGCGTTGCTATCAGACAAATTATCGATAAAGCCATTGCCCCGGCTGGCGTAGTTGATATTTTTGAAGCTGCAGGACTAGGCAGGCCAAATATTTCTATACTATCAGATGATTTTTTGGCTGAAATACAAAATATGGAACGCAAAAATCTAGCTGTTGAGGCATTACAAAGATTACTAAACGACGAGATAAAAGCTAAATTTAGTACCAATGTCGTAAAAGCGCGTTCATTTGCTGAAATGCTGGAAAAGGCACTATGGAGGTATAAAAATAACGCTATCGAAGCAGCTCAGGTGATTGAGGAACTAATTAGAATAGCTAAAGATATACGTGATTCTGATAAAGAAGCAGAAAGTCTGGGTTTGTCTGCTGATGAAATAGCGTTCTATGATGCTCTAGTGCAAAACGGCAGCGCCAAAGAAGTGATGGGAGACAAAAAACTACGCGACCTCGCGCATATTCTAGTAAAGAGAGTACGTAAAAATGTATCTGTAGATTGGACGCTTAGAGCAAGTGCCCAGGCACTATTAAGACGCGAAGTAAAACGGGCATTACGTGAATACGGTTACCCGCCCGATGAATCAAAAATCGCAACAGAATTAGTGCTCGAACAAGCTACACTATTCGGTAATGAGTGGGATAAATAATAATGCAAAAATTAACATCACGAGTAAATAATTCTTTTCTAACTTTCAAATAGGCTCACTAAGCTGATTTCGACGGTTTAACAACCCGGATCACCCTTCCCCGAATTAGACTATCCCAATTAAAGCCGAAGCAAAATAGTGCCTTAGAATATATACTGCTGATGTGAGAATAATAACATGGAATTGTAACCAGGCATTGGTGAGCAAACATAAAATTAATGCCATCCTTGTAGAGAAGCCGGATCTTCTAATACTTCAAGAATGTTCTAAGGAAGATATAGCTACTGTTGATTGCGAATTCAAGTATTGGGTTGGATCAAATAAGCAAAAAGGCTTAGCGGTAATTGGTTTCTCGAAGCACAATTACACAATTGATGCTTCATATAACCCTGACATACCATGGTTTATCCCCTTAAGTATTTTGGACATAAATCTAAATGTTCTGGGTTCATGGGCATGCATGAAAGACAAATATAGCGAGCATATTATTACAGCACTTGATGCAGTTGAATATTATTCTAGCTTTTTATCCAATGACAAAGCGCTATTAATAGGTGATCTCAACAGTAATTCAATGTGGGATAAAAATAAGGTTAAGTCTCATAGCAGTTTGGTGGCAAAGCTGGATAAATTAGGCCTCGATAGTATATATCACGAATTGAACAATGAAAAACAAGGAGCTGAAACTAAGCACACTTTCTTTCGAAGCCGAAAGGCAGAGAGAACATACCACATAGATTACGCATTTTTATCAAAAAATTTAACCAAGAAAACTAGCCTGGAAATTGGGACCCCCGACATTTGGCTAGAATTTAGCGACCATCTTCCAATCATCTTAGATATAACCACCACTGTTGCCTTCTAATGCCTATTGTACGATGCAGTGCGTACACCTTACTAGGATCTAGTTTTTAGAAGATCCTCAAGCTCATCAATTTTCATCTGTCTTTTATTGAGTTCTTCGTTCAATGCTTCCTCATCAATCATATAACCCGGATGTTTTTCGACGAGTAAAAATTTATGCTTGACTAAGAGAGATTTCTCAATCTCAGACAGGAGTTGATCGTTAATCATATCCTTCTCGCTATGAACTTTTGGATTAACTCCTGGCTCCAGTTTTTGAGCTCCAAAAATCTTTTGTCGCTGATTATGTATTCTTTGTCTTTCTTCGACATTTTGTCTAATTTGTTCATCAATATTCATTCGCTTAGCCTTTCTTCTCGAACTTTTTATTTATATCTTTGATGTCGTCTATGCCAAGCTTTTTCCGCACAGACCTTAATTTCTGTTCTGGCCTAAAGCCCGTATAATTAACTCCGTATTCATTTTCTAGACTTCGAACTAGAGTGTCGTCTCTCTTCCGACGTAACTCTCCGCCTTCGTCCCGAGTACGACCACCCTTCATATTAGATGGATTATTTCCCATAATACCCTCACATTTTAGTTAATGATCGAAACGTTAGTTTTGTTTTATATAGAGTCTCAAATAATATTACCACACCGCATATGGTGTATGCAAATAAATTAACCCTTGTTGGAACTATTCGTCAGATTCTACACGAGCCTTGTAATAAGCGCAATAGTCGCAGCCCTGGGTACTGTTAGGTATTTTATCCGAGCACAAGACCTTATGAGCTTCTTTGACTGTTGATTCTACCCAACTGTCATCACCTTTATAAGGCAGTAGTTTAATATCAAACTCAAGCTTAGCGTTGAAGGCATCATTGTCTGCATTGCCATTGCAATAAACGAAGTAACCAGTGCTCGACACCTTGAACCCATTTTGTCGAAACAGCCATTGGTAAACTTCCATCTGCCGTTTATAGCCAATCTGCCAATCAGCATCGAGACTAACTTCACCATTTTTACTGGTAGCTTTGTAGTCAACAATGGTTATTTCTTCAGTTTTAGGATCAACCCAAACATCATCGACTCCACCAGTCACTAATATATTGGTTCCAGGTACTTGATAAGTAATTCCTCGGCGTAAACTATCCCGCCACGCATCTATAAATTCATGTTGGAATGGTACAAGGTCAAGTCCAAACTCTTTTACTAGCGGATGTACTGTGTTATGGGCCCTATGCATATCGAATTCTTTTTTGAGCAGGGCATCGACGGCGCTGTTTAAGCTAAAGGGATAACCTGGCGGCCGTCCAATCCCTATACGCCTGTCAAGGTAAAAGCAACGAGGGCATTCTAAGAATAAGTCAATCTTACTGCGGCTTAAGCGAAAAGGGTTAGTATCGGTTTGGTTATATAAGTTATGAGTCCGTTTGGATTTATAGTAATCAGACATACTTTATTTATATCCTTATAACGAATCACAAGCAACTGATAAACTTGGAGACTATCCCGTGACGGCGAGTAAGCCTTATAGAGGTATACTTAGAACATGGATAATAAGCCAGGTTGGATTAGCAATTTGGTCACTAAGAGGGCAACCGTTATGACGCCCATCTTAATATTAAACGCACTACTTCTGTTCTTTGGTACGGTAGTTTACTATCGCTCAGGCAACTTTATTCTTTTTGGCGTGTGGTTCATTGTTCTCGTCTATACGTTATATAGACACGAAAAATGGTCTAGAAAATCACCGTGGTTACTCGCGCCTCAGCAAGTCGCCGTGCATGGGATGGATTTATTTGGCACAAGTGAAAAACCTATGACTACTACTGAAGTCATGAGCAATGAATCTATAACAAATCCTAACCAAAAATTAATTACTGCTACAAAAAAGAAGGTAGTCAAAAAATGAAAGTTTACCTTATTACTTTTGACTCTAGTTTCACCAACCAATGGGGTGCACATAATGCTATTACATCTATTCCGGGGGAAGAATGGTGGCATTTTTTGAGTGGTACTTATCTAATAACTTCTCCCCTAAACTCCGTAGCTGTGCGACAAATCGTCCAATCAAAATGGCCGGGTGGATGGTTTCTAGTAGTAGAAGTCAGAAAGGATTCTAATGGACTTATGCCAGAAGGTATACTCCCAAAGATGGCATGGGATTGGATAAATAGTAGGATAACTACATGAGCGAGAACCTATTCGATAGACAGGTCAAACTCTCGATGACTCAGAGTCTGTAGACTTTGTCGCGTTAGCATGCTTAGGGTTATTTCTACGCCTCCGGCCCACGGCTTTCCTTTTCATTACCGAATTTTTAAAAATTGGTTGATTATTAGTAGTAACGTTTATTACTGCCTGTTTCGATTCCGACGGGACATAAGTTAATGCATACCGTTCATCGTTCATTCGTCTATTATTTCTTCGTTGGTATCTGTTTCGGACTTAATATCATCCTCAGGGTTGGCTGGTTTGACGTCATCCTTCTTCGGTTTCAGAACCTTTTTAGCGTAGCATTTTCGGGATAGCTTAATAACTTTCTCGGCGGTTTCCTTGTTGCCTTCGTTATCCAGTAATAACGTCTCCCCGGACAACGGTTCCTGCGACTTTACCGCCGACAACTTAGCGTAGAACTTATAGGCCGACAGGTTAGCTATTTCCCCTGCCTTAATAAACGGCTGGAATAGCGGCAAAAACAATTGCTCGTCTTTAGGATTGCCGGTTCTGAAACAAACTACACTACCGACGTTGGCTAGTATAACCTGCACCATCTGCTGATCTTTTTGTTGTGAGGTTGATTGCTCGGCCATAGTTAAGAATAGTTTGTACTTCCGACTGAGTTTTGGTTTCATTTATTGATTGTATGTAGCACTTGACTAATAGTATCGCTTCACCGGCGTTCAAGCCTATAATCCATTTGTTGGAAGAGCTTGAATCTTGATATTTTCGTTCTGCAACTGGGAGTTAATGTTTTGTAGGTTGGAATTAATCTTATCAACGTTTTGATTAAACGTATTGATCTTATTATCAACCGTACCGGCCTCATTCTTAACCTTAACACCGCTGTAGGCGATAGCAGCAACCAATGAAGCTAGTAATAACATGATTAAAGTCAGCGAAACACAAACGTAGATTTTAAAAAATCTGGAGTCTGATTTTTCCATACGTTCCTTTCATCAGTAGCCTGAGCGGAGAAGAATAAGCTATGTGGAGGTTGATTCCCAGCAATATGAGCGGCCACAACAGGATGGCCAGCAGGGCTGAAATAATATGAGGGACTGTCCTTAGATCGCCAAAATAACCCCGGTTGTTAGCAATGATTGCCCCGATCAGCAGGTAGATCAGACTGGGTATCGATATTTTTCCCATGACAATCTAATTATGCTTGGGCAATAGCCAAAAGACAACCGGTGATATTCTACCTCCTCGATTACTTAGTGGTCCGGTAGAGCTTCGACGGCCACCAGTTCCACTTGCCCAGCAGAACGGCGATTGACGGCACGAACAGGGTGCGCACAAAAAAGGTGTCTAACAATATGCCGAAGGCAACCGCAAAACCGATTTGCTGGACATCCGCCTGGCCGCCGACAATTCCCAGCACCGCAAAAGTACCGGCCAGAATTAATCCGGCCGAGGTAACCGTTGAACCGGTGACGCCGATAGCCTTGGTGATGGCTTCCCGGAGCGTCACCTCGTCATGGGCTTCCTCACGAATACGGCTCATGACTAAGATGTTGTAATCTTCGCCCAGAGCCATTGAGAAAATGAACAGCAGAAACGGCAGGAAGAAACTCAGTCCGCCGCTATTGGCGGTCAGGTGGACAAAAACTATATTGGCAAAACCGAGCGTTGCCAGATATGAAAAGCCGACGCTCAGGATCAGGTACCATGGGGCGACCAGACTTTGCAGCAAAAATGCCAGCAAGACGGCAATTATAACCAGTACGACTGGAACAACCCGCCATAGGTCAGCGGTCGAGATCCTCGAAATATCATAGATGAAGGCATCCTGACTATAAAGGCCGCTTCTGCTGGCTCCAACACTGTTGCTGGCGCGATTTAATGCGCTGCGTGCTGCCGGAACTGCCCCCTTAGCGGCTGTTGAGCCGGAGGGACCGGCACTCAGCAGGCCGTAAAATTCAACGGTTTGACCGTCGGGGCTGATGAACTGGGCGGTGCTGCGGTAGGCTTGGTATAGCAGGGGTGAAATGTTTAGGCTGGCCGGTTGAGTGACGGGCAATAACCCTGGCGGACCGAGCCACTGGTACATACTGCCAATTTCACCAGCCGAAAGAGCCGTTCCGCCGACATTTATCGGGCCGGCAATTGATTTAAAGACTGGAGCCGATGATAACTCCTGTTCAGCTCTGGCAACACCGTTCAAATTATTCCAAATCGGCTGGTTAAACTTTAGCAGCAACTCCTGAGGGTTATTATTGGCGGCCGGGAAATGGGCGGCGATAATCTGCGAACCGATCGCCGAGTCGCTCTTGGCTGGCGGGCCGTTATTGCTGAAGCCGCCGGTACGATAGCCAACCAGACCGACCGTCAGCGATCCGAGCAAGATGATGCCGACTGCTAAAGTGATCACCGGATGAGTAATTACTCTGTCGGCAACCCGGCCCCAGAGGCCGATCTTCTGCTGTTTAACGACCCGGTTCTTAATTGGCCAAAATGCAGACCGGCCAAAAACAGTCAGTAGTGCCGGCAGCAATGTTAATCCGGCCAGCAGCAAAATCGCGATCCCGATTGCCAGGGCTGGCCCAAGGCCTTTATAGAAGCCGAATGATGCCAGCAGCAAACTGAGCAACGCCGCTGACACTGTTAAGGCGGAAAATGTTATAACTTTTCCGACTTTAGATAAGGCCTGGATGACCGCTTCTTTAGCGTCGTAGCCTCTTCTGAGCTCTTCCCGGACCCTGAAGACCAGGAATAAGCCGTAATCTGTTCCGGCGCCCAGTAGCAAGACGATTAGCAGTAGTTGGGTGACCGGCGAAACCTGAACGCCGATTTTGGTTGATTCAGCGATGACCGGGCTGGCTATCATCAGTGATAAACCGGCCGGGATCAGAGTTATCAGAGGCGCCAGCAGGGAGCGGTAAACAACAAACAGCAGGACGACAATGAACAGCAGTATAAAAATCTGGGTATTATTTTTAGTCGTGTTGCTAGAGGTGTTGGCGTCAATAGCCTCAGCCATTGGACCGGTCAGATGAAAGTTTAAATCAGCCGGTGCCTGAACTTGAGTGAAAGCCCGGCGGACACTATCGATGAACTGCTGACTGCTTAAGCTGAAGCCTGAGCTGGTGGCTCCGACCAGAATTTCTTTTACCTGGCCGTCTTTAGATGTGGCCTGGTCTTTGACCAAACTAATGCTTCGTAACTTGCTGACGCTGGTTTCAAGGCGGGCAATTGCCGCATTATCGGCAGTGCTAAGCGGGCCCGAGGGATTCGAGGCGACAATTATGGCCGTGGCCTCGGTATTTTTACCCTGAAAAGCAGCCGTCAGCCCGACAGCTTTTTCGCTGGGGCTTGACGCCGGTAAAAAGGCTGAGTTATTTGACGTAGTAACAGAGCTAAGCGAGGGTAGGGTTTTAATAGCCAGCGGCACCGCTATGATCCAGACGATAATGATTAACCAACGAAATTTAACCGAAAACCTGGCGATTGCTTCAAACACTGATCTGTCCTTCTGTTATGATTTTATATTTATTCAATCTTATTAAGATTAGCATGAAAGGTTATAATCATAAAAATTAAGCCATCTAGCATATTAGGGTTATTTTTGCCCAATAATCTGTTGTTTGCGGAATTGATTACTTGTAGCGCTTAGCGACTGCTCTGGCTAAAGCCCGCAGGACGTATCTTTTACCGCCGTAATAGGTCTGGCCGTAATCCCATTTCCGTTCCTCGGGCAAGTTTATCAGCGTTGATAAAACTTCTTGGACAGCTTCGGTACCAATCAAAGAGAAACGGTTCTGCAGCCTATTATTTCCCCATAATTCATCATTTAATAACTGCCCGGGAGTGGTCTTGGTAGTATCCTTTAAATCGGGTACTTGTATAGCGTCACCGACATCTTTAAACCGCAGGTCTCCAAAATAAGGGGCATATCTGTCATATAGTCCTCTCGTGCCTATCTCGCCATGCCGGCTGACTGCCAGACCGAAGACCACCGGGCATATCGTATCGCCGTCTTCGACGACCATAGTTATCGGTTCTTCGTCGGCGTCTAGTCCGGCGGACGCGCCAACGGCCAGCTCAGCCTCCAAACCTATAGGTCCGGTATGCGCCGTAGCCGTAAAATTAATCCTAACTATGTTTAGCTCTGACAGGTCTGACATTCAACTCCTTTTATCCAGCTTGGTTTGAACTATTATCCCCGCCAAATAATGCTAATGCAACCACAAGCGTTTTCAATATCAAAATGCTGCTGCTTGCTTCTCGTGAACGTTCAGTTTTCCATAATTAATAGATGAATCAAGACCCGCAACCTTGTCCGGCCGATCGTTGATAATGTGGAATATCATTAGCAGAAAAGATCGAGCGAATCCAGGCGGACGACACTGACGAGTTAAAAAACTCGGTTTCGGTGGCAGTCAGCGAGATGCACGGCACCTATCCTTTGATGAGCTTTGGTGAATATTAAAACAACGTTTTCAGGGAAGGCTTACCCAGACTTCGACTTACTTCAAATGAGGCCAATCCGGGGCTTCATTGGCTAGTAGGCCAGCAAGAAAATATAGCTGGTTAACAGCATCAGTAGAAAGGGCTATTTGATAATCGCCGACTAGCTCAGGATAGTCTTGTGGCAGTGCTTGGCTGTCATGATTAAGTGTTCGCATTACATAAGATACATCTTCTTCGTCTGGAAAGCGGAAGGTGTGATGTTGGTCGCCTGACGACCGGCCACCAGTCGTGTGATAAGTCAGAACCCCATCCAAGCAGGCTATGATGCCCAAATTACCTCTGGTGTGGCCCTCGGGGAGGGTGGGCAAGGCTATTCTCTCAACCAGCTCAACTCTAATCATCCCCATTGGTATATCAGTCAGGGAATTCTTCACTATGTCTATAATTGATCTGGCCGTTCTAAGTTGAGGAAAAGTTGGTTTTACTTCCTGCGGCCTAGCGGCTTGCGGAAGTCGGCCGGGGTTTTCTTGGCTTGGCATTAGCCTCCTTCTTACTTGTACTTCTCATAGCCCGATATTACGCACGGAACATTGAATATGCAAGCACTACTAGCATGGAGCACGGTCACCGAAGATTTCATCGCGATACATGAGATAAATCGGGCTGGCAACATTACCCTGGGTGGAACAGACGCGGCTTTGACTTCCAAAACTTGAAGAATTATGATATAATAATTAATTCATTATGGCTACAGAAATATTTCAACAGGCTAGAACGGCACAACCGACTCACTATTATGATATTGGCAGGGCGGTCGACCCAGAGTGGTTAGGCAGTGCTGAGAGGGAGCTTAAAAAAGCGTTGCCGAGAAAAGACAACGGCAATGTAAGGGTTAATCTGCAAATGCGCGAAGACCCTGGCATTGTTCATGTTCTGTGGCAGCTACTAAAAAAGGAATCTTATCGCCGTAACCAGTCAATGGGACGGGCGGCTGATTCTCCTCTTGAGGTCGCACAATTGTTAGGGGGCGCGGAAATTGACGAGCAAGTTGCCATCAAAGGGTTAACTGTTACTGTTCGTAAGCTGCACCTAGTCCGAGGAGACAGAATGCCGGGATACCATTTCAAAGCAACAGTAGGTGATGTTCCTAGTCCAACTTACAGTGGCTTTGTTGTTGCCGGAGAAAGAGATGCCTTTTGGCGAGCGTTAACTCCAGAAGCAAGGCAGTGGCATCCTCGTTTAAGGGATAACCCCGAGCATACTATTACGCTCGGAACAGTCACAAACGTCTCGGTGAATTTTAACGCAACTCTGCTGCCTCGCTTGCAGGATTCATTGGACGAAGAAGTATATATTGGTCCAGTCAGAGAGATGCTAACTTCCCCTCTAACTCCTAGAATCTATCCATTTACAAGTGAACTTCAAGACGGTACCGCACAAAGTGAAAGCGTCTAATATGGTAATTCCAGCTAGGATCACATATTGTTGCAAAACTTCAGCTATAGACGTAAAAGGGTTTTTTCTTAAGGAGTGTTTAAATGTCGAGCATGGAAATATTGGGCGGCATTAAAGCGGTCGTAAATCGTACGCGGCAAAATGCCGAAGAGGCAGCAGCTGCGGCCGAAATCAAGATACGCGGTCTTTTAGCCGAAGGCATTGATGAGGACGATGCGCTAGCTCTTGAACGATTAGACAGAATCATCAATAAAGTCGGGATAAAAGCCACAGAGAAGTATTTTAGAAAAAGAAACGAGGGTCTAGCTAACGACACCGCAAGCAAGGAGCCTGGCTTAATGGCATTGGTTAAGTCGGCCGGGGCCAAAGCCAGGTTTGAAGGGTGGTTCGCTGAACATCCAGGCGACCCACATAATCCGATATTAGTTGAAGTCGGGCAAGTAGGTGAAGATCCCATATTTGTTCTGAGTATGCCATTGGGCGCTTTCCGGGTTGGACTTGGGCATGTGCGCTTTTACCCGGAGCCTCAAGTTAGTGAAGATGGCCAAGTTATTTTTAGCAGTCAGGGCGAATTTGAGGGTGATGTGGGGATATCGCTCGATTCTCTTAACCATGTTATTAGAATAGAGGGTGCCGCCGGTGAGCTTTGGCAGCGCCCATATTATTCCCCGGACGAAATTAGCAAACAATAAGTACCTGCCGGCAGGCGGCCACAGCAGAGATTATTTTTGCCTTTTCCTCTGTAGATGATTCAGCTCTGCTTTTCGAAGCCGAAGAGATTTCGGAGTTATCTCAAGTAACTCGTCATTTTCAATAAAATCGATTGATTGCTCTAAACTGAGTTTAGTAGCCGGGGTTAATTGTACTGCGCCGTCGCTACTACTACTGCGCATATTAGTTAGGTGCTTTGCCTTACAGACATTAATCTCCATATCATCGCTTCTTTTGTTGAGACCGACAACCTGACCGGCATAAACCTTAATGGCCGGTCCGACAAAACAGGTGCCTCGGCTTTCGGCTGTCTGCAGGGCATAGGGAGTAGTTATGCCACTCTCATAAGCTATCAGAGCGCCGCTGCGTAATTTTGGGAGAGGTGATCCGAGCGGCTGATAGCCGATCATTAGGCTGTTCATAATAACCGTGCCGTTGGTATTGGTGGTTAGGATGTTGCGTAGTCCCAGCAGGGCTCGGGTCGGTAGTTCATAGACTAATTTGGTTACGCCCTTAGTGCTGACAAACTGCTCTTTTAAGATAGCCCGCCTGGTGCCAAGTTCCATCTGAACGGTGCCGATATGTTCGGGCGGCACTTCAACGATCAGCTCTTCAACCGGCTCCAGAATTTGCCCGTTTTCTTCTTTGGTGACGACTTCGGGATGGCCGACCTCGAATTCGTAACCCTCGCGGCGCAATGATTCGATCAAAACGCTCAGGTGTAACTCGCCCCGACCACTGACCAAAAAACCGATACTGGCGTCTTCGACTCGTAAGCCGACGTTGGCTTCCAGTTCTCTCTTTAGCCGTTCGCCAATCTGCCGACCGGTAAAGAATTCACCCTCAGTGCCTTTGAAGGGGCTAGTATTAGGCCCGAGATATATCTTCAGTGTTGGTGCTTCTATTTCCAGTACTGGCAATGGCTCTGGTTGGATATCGTCAGCAACGGTTTCGCCGATCTGAGCGCCGGCCATACCGGTTAGCTGAATAATTTCACCGGCGCTGCCGGCTTTAACCCGGATTGAACCGACGCCGCTGCTGACTAGAATACTGTCGACTGTCGCCTTGGCCTGGCTGCCGTCTTTTTTGCAAATAGTCACTCTATCACCCTCTTTAACGTGGCCGCGGTTAACCCGCCCAATAACATATCTGCCCTTGAAACTATCCCACGACAGAGCTGAAACTAACATCTGAAAAGGTTTGTCCAGCTCAACATTCGGTGCCGGGATATCCTTGATAATGGCATCAAAAATGACTGACAGATCAGCCTTTTCTTCAGTATCGGCCGGCGGGGTTGCCCAGGCTTTGCCCTGGCGGCCGATGGCATAATAAACAGGGTAATGGAGTTGGTTCTCATGCACCGCTAGCTCCAGAAACAGATCGGCCAGCTCATCTTCAACTTGAGCGATACGGGAACTCTGCTTATCAATCTTATTAATAATAACAATCGGCTTTAAGTCATTGGCCAGAGCCTTGCCCAGAACGAATTTTGTTTGCGGCATCGGGCCTTCTTGAGCGTCAACAATCAGCAGGCAGCCGTCGGCCATATTGATAGTCCGCTCAACTTCGCCGCTGAAATCGGCATGACCAGGCGTATCGATAATATTTATCCTATAACCATCGTGTTGGACGGCAGTAACTTTGGCGGTGATGGTAATACCCCGTTCCCGTTCCTGGTCGCCGCTGTCCATAATCAAATCCTGGGTCATCTCGGCCTGATTGTCCCGGAAAGTGTGCGATTGCTTAAGTAAGCCGTCGACCAGCGTTGTCTTGCCGTGGTCAACATGAGCAATGATAGCAATATTGCGAATTTTAGAAGGATCCTGGTTCATACATAAAATAACGGCGCTAACGCGCCGCCCTTAACTATTACCATTATACACCGGATAACATCTTATAGCTACTGCATAAACAGAACTATTTATTTGATCGGGCAACTGTGATATAAATGATTGGCTATGAGCTGTGAACTATGTCCGTTTGTAAATGATTGTCTAGCCGAACAGGCAGCGGCTCTGGCGGAACTAGAGGCGGCGAAGGAAAGTTATGTGGATCTTACCATGGACCAAGCACTGAGGGATGCTAATAATGATATAACCCTAGAACTGATGGAAAATCCAAATTACAGGGTAGCATTGTCAAAAACTCAAGAAATTTCCCTTGAAGAAGTTGAAAGTACATTTCGGGCGGGGCTTCAGCGAAGCGATGTTGCCGTGAGAGCAAGCAAGCACAAGGAAGAAAAGGCACTCGAAGCAATTGATATTCAACAGGATCTGGTAGTTGCTTATGGCGAGGAAGCAGCCGATGCGCTTATTAGGTGTCGCGGGCAAGGACCTAGAACGAGAAAAGAATGGTGGCTATTTGGTAAATGGGTTGTTAAATGTCGCACGCCAAGTGGCTTGTGAGTGGTCTATAATAAAACCATATGGATATAAAACAATTATTTGATACCTGCCTATCTTCAGCAACAAGAGTAATCCACAAAGTGAAGCAAGAACAATTTGGAGATTCCACACCCGACACAGAATGGGATGTACAAGCACTTGTCTCGCACATGTTGTATGAACTTTCGTGGGTACCGGATATTCTGGAAGGTTTAACCATCACCGAGGTTGGCGATAAATATGATGGCAATTTAATTGGCGATGATCTGCAAGTTAGCTGGGACCAGGCTGAAGCCAAAGCCAGACAAGCAGTAGAACGGGTTGACCTTACCAAGATAATCCACTTATCGTATGGTGATTTTCCAACCCGACACTATCTTCAACAAGAGTCTAACGATCAGCTGATTCATTCGTGGGATCTCGGAACGGCTATCGGTACGGCGGTCCGATTCGACCCGGAGGCAGCTAGGCACCTGTATCAAGAAACCCTACCAAATAAAGACCAATTGGCTGCCACCGGTCTGTTTGCGCCAGCTATAGAAGTATCCGATTCCGAAGATATTCAGACTAAATTATTGGCGTTGTTTGGCCGTAAAGCTTAGCCAGCCCGGCCCAGCGTCGTTTGGGCTGTGTTGCTATAGATCTGTCCCAATTGGCTATTATTGCTTTTGCATCGACCACAGCGTACCAGGTGCGCTTATCACCTTGATTCGGGAATAACTCTCTTCGTACAAGTTCACCACTAGCGTCTCTAGTAGAAATCGCTCCGCAGTTATACTCGGCCCGTCTTTTATCCGGATGAAGCTCAACTTGTCGTCCGCCGGTTAGGGCAGGGAATGAATCTGGCGTTATTATTGCTGCACGGCTGATATTGTCGACCGAAAACGAAACATTGCCTGCTTCATCTACAGTGCGCAACAATCGAGCTGTACCGATAGCATATTCATAGATCATATTATCTGTTTCGACTTCACCATCTACAACCTGGCCATCTACAGTTGCATTAATACCGTGAAGCTCGATATAAGCCTCTCTGTCGTTTAACCATACGGGGGAAGTGGTTGTGCCGATTTTATATTGAGCCCAGGGGATGTTTTTTGGGAAGTTTATATCCACCACGTGAGCCACATCATCCTCGGTTACTTTAAGAACCCGTAGGGTATGGTTCATTCTCTCTGGCCTGTACATAATGTTGGTTTTATCTATTGCCGTGGTGCCTTTTCCTCCGACCTCTCTGCTGACTGGCGTTGTTCCCTCGCCACCGCCAAACTGGTCGATAATCCGTGGCTCCGGGAATGGTTCTATTAGCAACTGTTCAGGAGATCTGAGGATTATTAGTCCGGGGTAGGCTTTGTTGCCTTCTTGCCGCCGCACAGCGGTAACCCCGATGGTGGTCGTATCGTCTTCAGCTTGATCGGCCCTGGGGTCTTCGATCAAAACAGCTTGACCATCAGGAGTCCAGACCTTACTGGTGTATACAATATCCCCGTCAGAGTTTAGCTCCGCCAACACTAATGGGCCGGTGTCCGGCTGTCCCCACGGGGCAGCTTCTTCGACTTGTCGTCCTAATAAATATCTGACACCTTTAATTTTTAATGCCGTAACATTAAAAATTCCTTCACTGCTGTTCACTTCGCGTAGACTTAAAATCGGATCTTGATCTAACTCTGGTGCAAATAGGTTATCCGGCCAATCTTCATAGGTTACTTCAGGCAGACTTGAAACATCAGGTTCCGGCCATGCTGCTTGATCCTCGAAACAGCTATCCACTAGCGGTCTGGCCAGTAAAATTACCGATTCGGCTGGATCTGGGCCTAACCTAGGCAAGGGCGCTTGTTCAAGGATTATAGTCATTGTTTTTATCTTGAGAACAGCTTCCTAATTGGTCACTATAGTACTATTGCTTAATAAATCAACTATCAGTTGGGAATGATGAGACCCTAATCGCTATTGCTACTTCTCAAATACCTCACGACTTCACCTGCCGAGAAGCTCCGCCCATAGATATCGACTAGCCGCTGAGTCACCTCGCTTAAGATATCGCCAGCCGTAATTACCGCTGGTTCCGGCCGGCCGCGCCGAGTTTGGCCCAGCCCAATGGTTGCCATCAATCCATTGCACAGACACAGCCGCCCGAGGGTGTCTTCAAGTTTCCCGCCCTTTTTGACATAGTTAGCCACAGGCTCGGCGGCACAGCGATAATCAATTACTTCTTTACCATCTTTACCAACTACGGCATTTCCGTCTTCACCAATTACGACATAGGCTTCACGCAGAAAGCCGAGATCGCATATTCGGTTTCGTTCCTGGTAGACTTTGGCATCGGATAGTGTCCCGGGCAATTGGGCCACTTTAAACGGAAGGCCGGTTGGCGATGCCTTCATATCTGTCACAACCTCAATGCCGTCACCAATAACTAGGTCGATAATTCTCTCCCGAACCTCTGTATCCAAGGCTGAGTCCCGACTCATCAAAAAAGCTGTACCGACCTGTATGCCGTTGGCGCCGCGGTCCTGAGCTTCCTTTAGCTTCTCCGGGCTATCGTAGCCGCCGGCTAACCAAAAAGGGCGGCCAAACTCGGCAACAGCCTCAAGATTGACCTGGTCTCGCTCACCATATTCGACTTTGTTGCGTGGCAGGGCATTATGGCCACCGGCAACCGGGCCCTCAATAACAAACCCATCTGGCGGGTTGTCATGCTGCGACAGGGCCTTAACCAAGGTGTTTGATGCCACGATCGCCAAGAATGCAGGCTTTTTAAGTCTGGTGTTAGCGAGCAAAGGGTAGTCGCTTGGGTCAAAAGTCATCTCGTGGCGCTGTTCAGCTTTGGTGACATCTAGTCTCATGGTCACAGGCTCGCCAATAGCCAGAGCGCTGAGGTATTTTGGAATGTCATAGGGTATGCCGGCGCCCACCAGGACAGTGTCAACTTCAGCCAGTTCAGCGCCATAGAGCGCGCTGAGGGTCGGTCGTTCCAGCTTTTTCATCAGGTTTATGCCGATCGGCCCCGGTGCCTCAGACCTGATAGCGGCAATGTACTTAGCCAGCCACACTTCAACGAAACCCCCAGCCATGTTGAGCTTCACAGCATCTTGCTCGTCTACTGAGCCAAACATCGGTACTTTCTTATATGGCTGATCTGGGGCTCTGCCGCCCTCCAGGTAGTAAGTTTCAATTATTGACTCGGCGATTGCCTGGTCGGGAAATGCCGCTAACGCCAGCCGCATTGATCCGTCCGGGTCGCCGTTTTGCAGGCGCCGGGCTAAAACCGGGCCGATTACGGTGCCTGAGACAACCCCCATGGCGCCTTCCGCCGCTACTGCTCTGGCCAGCTCATAGTCCGAGACCCCAACTCCCATACCTCCCTGGATAATATCAACGTCCTCATAGTTGCGGACTGGTAACACTGGGGTTTGCTCCAAAGTCATTATCTAAAAGTATATGAGCCCAATTTGCTTATGTCTATTAGCTCAAATGATTACCGCTGCATCACGAGCAATTATGCTGGAACTTTGCTAGCCACCAGCTGCGGTTGGATATAGGCCCTGGCAGCAGATTGGTTGGCCATTGGCAGCTGAATAGTAACGATTGTACCTTGGCCGGAAGCTGAAGTAAGGTTCAGATCTCCATGCAATGTGCGCATAATAAGCTTAGCCACGTATAAGCTAAGTCCCATACCTTCATAGCTGAAGTCTAGGGCATTGGCTTGAGCTCTTGAAAATGGCTGAAACAGACGGGCCAGATAGTCTGGATTTATGCCCTTGCCATAATCCTTGATCATGAAAGATAGGCTGTGATGAGTGGCGTGGTAGTAAAGGTCAATAGCGCCACCGTCAGGGCTGAACTTAACGGCATTACTTAATACAGCATTAAAGACTTGTCCGAGCAGGGCGCTGTCGGCTAGGGCATTGAGAATAGGTATATTTAGTGCACCGTTAATGACTAAGTGTTTAGCGCTAAGAGCTGGCGATAAGTGCTGAAGAGCCTCGCTAATAATAGACTGGATATTAGCCGGTGCGGCCGCAGGAGTAAAGTTAGAGATCCGCAGGTCTATGACGGTCTTCACTTTGTTGCACAGCGCCTGGTAGCCCTCAAGCCCGCTGGTGATACTTCTCCCGGCCGGAGTGCCAGCCGGGATAGTCTGGGTTAGTTCGGAAAAGACCTGGTAGGGCCGGATAAGACCATTGTAGATATCTTCCATGAAGCTCATGCGCTCACTATCCAATGCCTGCTGTTGATTAAGTTGACTGCCGGTAGCTGTACGTCGCTGATGCTGCAAGTAATAGATCCTGACAGCTCCGTATAGACCTAGACTAAGAAAGACATATAGGGCCGCTTGGGTAGCATAGACTAGAACAGGAGTATTGAGATGCTTAGCATCATGCAGTAGGTAATCTATTAAAATACCCAGTATACCTATAAAGCCTGATAGTATTAATAACTTATTAGCTAGCTGGTTACGGACTTCTTTTAGGCTGACTGTTTCCGGCAGGACGGCATGGATTGGCTTGGCATCAGTTATCTTCTGCAGTACCTGTGCCACAGCAGCTTTTAACTGGTTAACCTGTTCTTTAAGCTGGGGTAATACTGCCAGGCTGGGGCTGGTACTTTCCAATAATTCTACTCCGCCGGTTAGTTTAGCCAGTGGTGTTCCGACATAGTGAGAGGCTAGCTCTAAGAAAGTGTTTTTCGCTTCAGCCAACTGTTGGTTCTCATACAGAAGCCGAGCTCGTTTCTTGGCATAGCTGGTCTCGCGCCAGGCTTGACGAGCAGACCACAACATCATCAGTAGCAACAACGCCAACAGCAACCACGGGAAACCAATTGCTACAGGAGTTGGGACGTGGGTAAAGACTATTTTTACATATCGCGAAACAGCTGAAATGGGATTAGAGCTAGGAGCAGCTGTCGCCACAACGACTGGCGTTGAGCCACGGGTAGAAGCCCCGTTATTGGTTGTCGTGGTTGTGATGGGTGTGACCGGCGAAGTAAAGATGGCTTCTATTGAGTGAGCGGCAGTAACGTCCGAAAAAGTATAGGTAGTTATCGATCCTTGGTCAACGCCGTCAACAAGGACTTGGGAAATTGCATCGCCGCTGTTTGGGGAAATAGTAAATGATTGATCAGCTCCCTCGTTGACATTTGTATCTCCGTTTGGGCTGATGGTGCCCGGGCCGCTGACTGCTGCAGTAATAGTGAATGCTGGAGTCGGCGAGACTGGTGTAGCTGCAAATTCTGCCTTGAAATATTCGTTTGAGGTAATGTCGGAAATTGTACAGGCAGAGCCTTTATCAGAATTAGTGCAACTGACTGAACCGTTGCTTGAATGGCCGGCGACATAGTAACCATCATCAGGAGTAAGGTCGATAGTCTGACTAATCCCATCGGCAACCACAATGACTCCACTGGGGCTGACGCTACCGCCCGGTCCGCCGGAAATCGTGAGGGTATATGTGATCGGCGCAAAGCCGGCTTCAATAGTATGACCGACTACAACGTCGTCAAAGGTATAGCTATTTACTACTCCGACACTGGCCCCATCAACCTGTACGCTGGATATTTGGTAGTCTGAGCTTGGGGTTATATTAAATGTTTGATCAGACCCATAATTGACCAAAGTAGCTCCGCTGGGGCTGATACTGCCGCCGGTTCCGGCTGAAGCGGTGATAGTGTTTGTGATGGGAGAAAAATCAGCTTCAATGGTATGATTAGCCGTTACGTCGTCGAACGCATAACTGGTGACAGCTCCGACACTGGTGTCATCAACTATAACTTCGGAAATTTGGGATTCTGATCCGGGTGTAATATTAAATGTCTGAGTCGATCCACTGTCGATGGGTACGGAGCCGCTGGGACTGATTGAACCATTACCGTCTGCAGTTGCGGTAATGGTGTAGATGGGCGCAAAGTCGGCTGTAAAATACTCATCCGAGGTAATGTCAGAGATTGTACAATCCTGATCATCGCCGGAAGGGATGCAGTTAACAGTTCCATTGCTAGAATAGCCGCTGAAGTAATAACCATCACTGGGAGTAGCGTCAATTACTTGATCGGAACCATCATCCACCATTACGTCACCAGCTGGATTCACGGTGCCACCACCGCTAGCGGAGACAGTTAGAGTAAAGGTAATTGGCGAAAAGTCGGCTTCAATAGTATGAGCAGTCAGAACATCATTGAAGGTATAGCTGCTAACCGCTCCGACACTGGCATCATCAACCAAGACATCGGCAATCTGATAACCTGAACCCGGGGAAATATCAAAAGTTTGATTGGTCCCGTCGTCGACGGACACGGCACCACTGGGACTGATTGTGCCACTACCGACAGCCGTCGCCGTTATGGTGCTGGTAATAGGTGAAAAGTCAGCTTCGATAGTATGGGTGGCCGTAACACTGTAGAAGGTATAGCTGCTAACCGCTCCCGCACTTGTGCCATCAACTAGAACATTGGATATCTGATTATTTGTGTTGGGCGTGATGGTAAATGCCTGATTAGCCCCGCCGCTGACCGGCACGGTTCCGCTGGGGCTGATTGAACCGCCACCAACAGCAGTGGCGATAATATTGTAGGAACTAGAAGCGGTAAATACCGCTTCAATAGTGTGATTTGCATACACGTAGGTGAACGTATAAGTACTTACTGCACCAACATTGCTGCCATCAACCAGAACCTCGGATATTTGATTACCGGAATTGGGGGTCATGGTAAATGTCTGATTACCCCCACCCGGAACCGATACAGTTCCGCTGGGGTTGATTGTGCCGCTGCCTGAAACGGTGGCGGTGATGGTGTGTCCTAGTGAGCCAGCAGCATCGCTATCGCCCGGGTGGAGATAGTTGAGCAACAAGGGAGTAAAAGCGGTAATAATAATAACCAGACATAGATTAACCCGGATAAGGGCTAGTTTATATCTTGATATAACTATCTCGTTAAGAAGATATGGTCTTTTTGACCAAACCCCACGCATATTTTTGTCTTTCTGTGTATTTGTTAAGAGTATAGATTGTCTATACAACTAATGTTAATAGTTTAGGGTTGTTAGGGGTCAGTGTCAAGCAAGACGGATGAATATCACAGCGGTTGATCGACTCTGCGTATTTAGAGCTAAGACTCTTGATGGACGTATTTAGTGCCGCGCATCCAAGAAGCCGCGGCTGCTATCAGGCAGGCAATGATAGCAAAACTCAGAACCAAAATGAGCCCATGTTTAAAGGGGTTACCAATCAGATGGGGGAAGAAACTTTTGGATATTAGCCGGGTAGCATCAGCATGCGGTAATTTACTGAGGATATTTGGCCCGAGCAGGGTTTTTAGGGGGTTATATCCCAAAAAAGCGGCAAACAAATAGCTAATTGGCGGCAAATGAGCTAACTGGGTAGCAAGATGTGCCGATACGCCATTAGCGGTTAACCCGGCATACATTGCCGGTGGCACCTTGGTCGTCAGACCGATAATCATCAGGCTAAAAAATACGCCGATCGACAACGGCATGCCGGTATTTTGGAAAGTAGCCCGCATACCCGAAGCAACACCCCGGGAATCGGCCGGAACGGAGTTCATTATGCCGGCGGTGTTAGGGGCCGAGAACAAGCCGAAGGCTATTCCGTTAAGGACTAATATCAGTGCAAAAGGCAGATAAGGAAAATTAACCGGCAGCAGCATCATTAGTCCAAAACTGGCTGCCGCCAATATCATGCCACCGGTCGCAAAAGGCCGGGCGCCGTATTTGTCGGATAAATATCCGGACAGCGGTCCGGCGATCATAAAACCGGCCGTGGTTGGTAACATAAAAATACCTGCCCAAAGCGGCGTGTCGGCAAAGGAGTAGCCGTGTAGCGGTAGCCAGATACCCTGCAGCCACATAATTAGCATGAACTGCAAACCGCCCCGGCCGACTGCCGACAATAGTCCTGCTAGATTACCGGCAGTGAAGGCTCGGATACGGAAGAGTTTTAAATTAAACATTGGCTGTTTGACGCGGCGTTCGATGAAAGCAAAAACAATCAGCAGAGCAATACCACCGGCTATCATTTCCAGAACGAACGGATCAGTCCAACCCATCGAAGAAGTGCCGTAAGGTTTTATGCCGTAGGTAACACCAACCAGCAGCATGGATAGACCGGCCGCAAAGGCAATGTTACCCAGCCAATCAATCTTAGCTTTGTGAAAAATGTCGATTTCTTTAAGCATTAAATAAGACCAAATTATACCAATCGTTCCGATCGGTACATTGAAAAGAAATACCCAGCGCCATGAAAATTGCGCTAGGACGCCACCAACCAAAATTCCAATAAAAGCTCCGGCCATCGCCGAAATCTGGTTAATGCCCAGCGCCATGCCGCGCTGGTTGGAGGGAAAAGCATCAGTTATAATAGCCGCCGAATTGGCCATTAGCAAGGCACCGCCCACCGCCTGAACCATGCGCATCAGGATCAACTCCAGTGCGCCGCTGTCGCCATGGCCCCAGGTCAACGCCGCACCCAGCGCCCCCAACGTAAAGATGACAAAACCTAGATTATACATTCGTACCCGGCCGAACATATCGCCCAGCCGGCCAAGCGATACCACTAACACGGCAGTTACCAGTAAGTAGCCCAATAAAATCCACAGCAGGTAGGTAAAACTGCTGGCGCTAAGCGGGTTGACATGGAGCCCCCTAAAAACAACAGGCAAGGCAATTATCAGGCTGGTACCGTTAATAGCCGCCATCAGAACTCCGAGCGTGGTATTTGACAGCGCTATCCACTTGTAATGGACGTTGACGCTAATCCCGCCCTGGAGTTTACTCACTTTTCTCACTGCCCTCTCTTATTTTTAATAAAACTTCTTTTATATTTTACATGAATCAGCCGCAAACTCTAGATATCTTTTTGCAAGCTTTTTGGGATCGGCCGGCAACCACATTGCTTTTGATGTTCAAGATGCCATTTTAGCCGGACTTTTAGGGGAGCATTCTTTGGTAATTTGTGCTGCTCGTGCCATAGCTTATTCATACAATTACTATATCAATAGTTCCGGATTGTCAAAATGTACACTGGCTAGGACATCGATTCTTCTCCAGCTGCAGATTCCGATTCGGATTGAACGTTAGCATAAACTCTATCTGCACTTTCGATTCGGCGGTTAGTCGGAAAGGTAAAGATGATCGTGCTGGCGCACATGCCAAGGCTTGCATAAGTATCGACAGCTGGGTAGCCGTGGTTGGCAGCAATAATTGCTCCGACTGCTACCGCTGAGCTGATAGTGTCGCTCGCCCCGTGCCGGAATCCATCACGATGCGTCGTGCCACTATCAGCGTCTTTCTTAAGACCGAGAACATATGAACCATTCAAAGCAATGCCGACCGCCGCAAAACCGGCGGCATATGAGCTGACATCCGGCACTTCGTGAGCTTGCATATCGTATGCGGAGTTAGCTGCTACTCCTAGAGCCGCCATAGTAATAATCCCACCGGCAGTTCGCCGTAAGCGATGATTTCGGCGACGGTTTTTCTCGTCTCGAGCGGCTAGAGAGTCTAGGCCGTAAGTGGTGTTATCAAACATCTCAACTGAATTTGCCAATAGGGCATTGCTCCGACCTATCGTGCCGACAACTATCTCGGCTATTCCAAGTGATACGCTGCTAACTGTTGCGAAATCCAGCCACTTCGGCGAACGATGTTCTAAATCGATAATCGGCGGTTCTGTGCTAACTTCCCGGCTACGGCGAAACATTAGTAGTATAATACAAGAACACTGACAGATAGTAAATACTATGTTAAAAGTAAATTGCTAGCATATAAACTCAAAAATAATGAATCATACATGAGCCAATAACCCTTAACCTGATTTTGTTATACTTATTGCCAATGAGACGATTATTTTTTGTCCGACACGGCGAAACTCATATGAACAAAGCCGGCATACTTTCTGGCAGAACCGAAACACCGTTGACCGATAAGGGTCATCAACAAGCAGTCAAAACTGGTCAGGACATAAAACATAACCTGCCAAAGATAGATTTAATTATTTGTTCGCCATTCGAGAGAGCTTATGATACAGCCAAACATATAGCCGAACAGATTGGTTATCCTGTTGATAAGATACAAAAAAATAATTTATTTATTGAAAGAACATTTGGCATATTAGAAGCCACTATGGCAGCTGATTTTTTTGCCGATCATACATATGAAGATTTCGACCGGGTTGAGGGAGCTGAGACCACCAAGGATTTAGATATCCGCGCCGCCCGGGCACTAAAATATCTAAAATCTCTGAAAAGTTACGACAACATCCTCATTGTCGGGCACGGCTCCTTTGGCCGAGCGCTCAGACGGGCGGTCAATCACTTATCACACACTCATGAATATAATGGTGATCAAACCATCCCCAACGCCGCGATAGTCGAGTTGATCTAAGGCCTAATTTAGGTTTTTTCGGTAGTGAGAGCGACAAATATAGTTCCGCTAAATGTAAGAATAACCCCTAGTATAACGATGAACCACAAATTATCCTGAGGATGGTCTCCGAGAAACAGCATACCAATAGTTATCGGCAGCAGCGTTTCGCAAGCAATCATACAGGCATTGACTGCTGTTGCCGAGGCTCTCTGCAGGGCAATTGTAAAGAATAAAATACCAACCAGCCCGTAGGCCACAATCGCCAGAACCAACGGATTATAAAGTATGTGAATATAAGGATGAGAAAATCGGATTGACCGCCCGGCAATAGATACGCCGCCAAACGCCAATCCGCTAATGGCGGCCAAAATAAAAGTGGAGTACCTTTTTTGGATTGCGCTGAACAGCGAACCGGCGAAAGCCAGCGCCAACGGAGCTAGAACAACCGCCCAGCGGAAGTTCTGGTTTATTGATGTTGCTTTTTCCGGAGCTGAGACAAGTGCAAGCAAGACCAGGCCGGCCAATATGATGAGTGCCGAGAACATGAATTTACTGGTAAAGCGGTGTTTGAAAACAAAATGCTCAATTAGCACCGTAACTATTACACTGCAGGCGATAATTGGCTGAACCACAAACAACGCCAGGTTATGAACGGCAAACATGGTCAATAACCATGCCAGCAGGTCTAGAGCAATTCCGAGAAGATAAGACATGTTTTTCCGTAACCGCCAGAGCAAAGCTGGATGCGAGGAGGTCGCCTTTTTTTCTTTGCCGGCGCCGATTTTCTCAAAGATGGCAGCCGTGCCGTTAAAGACCGCACAACCAAAAGCAGCCGTAAGCGCCAAGAATAAGATCATAAACTTACTCTACCATGACCCTGGCTTGGTGGTGCCAGTTAAAGGAGACAATAGTTTCATTTAACTCTGGTTATTAATACGGGCCGCGAATATTTTTTGCGACCCGTGTTTCATACCATTTAGTGAGTTTGTCGTGAAGTTCAGGCGGCAATGGCGCTAGGTCGCTGGCCGAAACATTACTCATAATCTGGGCTGCCTTACTTGCTCCCGGGATTATTGTCGTAACTGCGTCGTAGTCAAGTATCCAACGAAGTGCCATTTGAGACATGGTTATCCCGGGCGGGACCAAGGCCTTTAACTCGTCAGCCAGTTCGACTCCCTTGTCAAAAGGCAGGCCGGCAAATGTTTCACCGACATTAAAACTCTGGCCATCACGGTTAAAGTTACGATGATCGGTCTTGGCAAATTTGGTGTCAGTTGTCATCTTGCCCGTCAGCAAACCGCTTGCCAGTGGTAGACGCACGATAATGGCGACGCCTTTTTCCTGGGCAGCTTTAAATAGGGCTGTGATTGGTTTTTGGCGGAAGATATTGAATATAATTTGCAGCGAAGCCAGTCCTTCTTGCTCCAAACAGATAAGTGCTTCTTCCATCGATTCGACGCTTGCCCCAAAACGTTTAATTTTCCCTTCGCTTCTTAAGACACGCAGGTTATTGAAAATTTCACCGCGGCGGAGGACATCCTTTGGCACGCAGTGCAGTTGCGTCAGATCAAGCGCCTCTACACCTAACCGCTTGAGGGATGCTTCGGTATGCGCCCGCATAGTTGGAAGAGTAAAATTCTCTGGCCACCCAGGCTGCGCCGAACGTCCTAATTTTGTGGCGATAAATAAGTTTTTCGGATGCTTTGTTTGTAGAAATTTTCCTATCAAATGCTCGCTTTTACCGTCTCCATAAACATCAGCTGTGTCGAAGAAGGTGACGCCGTTGCAGGCGGCGGCTTGCAAGATTTTCATCCCCTCACTCTCGCTAACATCGCCCCAGGATCCGCCGATTTGCCAGGTTCCAAGACCAATTTCACTGACCGGAATTTGCTCGTCACCAAACTTTCTTGTCTTCATATTTTCTCCCTGTTTTAGCTATAACATTAAGTATAGAAAAATAAGACCGTAGAGTCGATTGATAATTGTTCTATAAATAATAATTGAGCAGATGTGCTCTGCGAACGCCAGGTTAGTAATCCGTTATTCTTAGGTTGCCGCACCCGGAGATTGACTGCTGCGGCTGGAAGGGTGGTCGCGACGGGCATTGATGGCAAGGGCAGAGATAACTATCAGCGACAGAAAAATAATTGCCAAATCCGACAAATCAAACCGGGCAAGACCTGGCGCGTGAAGCGGCTTATAAGCCGGTATCATCCATTTTAGGTAATTGGCCTGCAGATAAGTCATAAGACAGATAATACTAACCAATGCTACGCTGTGCAGAATAACACGGCGGAACAGTTTCCCCTCCTTATTGGTCAGTTTAGTGGCGGCAGCCGCCACGGCTATACTTTGGGGCGAGATCATTTTTGCAGCCACACCACCGGAGCTGTTCGAGGCAACGGTGAGTACCGGATTTATGCCGAGGGCGGTGGCTGTATGGGATTGGACGGTACTAAAGAGGGCGTTGGATGATGTATCGCTACCGGTTATAAATACACCCAGCCAGCCAAGTAGTGGGGCGACCAGCGGAAATACCCTTCCTGTTTCTGATAGAGCCCTGCTCAGCGTTGCCGAAATTCCAGAGTAGTTGGCGACGTAGGCAAAACCGACGATTGAAGCAATGGTTATAAGCGGGCGGCGCAGCTCTTTAAGCGTCTGCTTGGCAATTTTAATTACATGCCTGAAGGACATGTGCATTAAAACGGCGGACAGCAGCGCCGCTAGAAAAATAGCGGTTCCGGCAGCTGATAACCAAGCGAAACTGTAAGTGACATCGACTGGATGGCCAGCTACGCTTATGCCGTGGTGCAATAGGCCAAAGGGAATTTTAATCGTGTACTTTCCCAGTAGAGCCTGCGTCCCGGAAAAAGCCCAGTTAGCAATGAAAACTATCAGCAGCAGAAATGGCGTCCAGGCCCGGACGATTTCCGAAGTACTAAAACGGACCTTGCCGGGAGCGACTGAAGTTTTTTCATTAGGAAAACGCCAAACCTCTTTCGGCTGCCAGACAAGCAACAGACCAACCAGACAGAGCATCGATACGATCGAGGACACAATATCGGGCAAAGACGGGCCCAGATAACTGGACGTCAGAAACATCGTTGCCGCATAGGCGCCGCCGGTTACAAGTATTGCCGGCCAAACCGCCCTGGCTCCGCGCCAGCCGGCCACAATGACCACCAGCCACAGGGGAATAATCAGGGCAATCAACGGCAGCTGATGACCGATCATCCGGCTCAGCGTATTGGCATTAATATTAGTTAGCTGACTGGCCGTGACTACGGCGATACCGATGCCGCCAAAGGCTACCGGTGCGGTATTGGCCAGCAAACAGATGCTGGCAGCGTAGATTGGTACAAAACCCAGGCCAATTAAGATGCCGGCTGTGATAGCTACCGGTGCGCCAAAACCGGCCGATCCCTCCAAAAAGGCGCCAAAACAAAAAGCAATCAGCAACGCCTGCAAGCGGCGATCGTTGGTAATGTTTTCGATGCTTTGCCGGACGACGCTAAAACTGCCGCTAGCCACGCTTATGTTGTATAGGAATATGGCCGCCAAGACGATCCAGCTGATTGGCATCAAACCGTCAATAACACCATATAAACCGGATAACCCGGCCAGCTTGACCGGCATGCCATAAGCAAAAATCGCAATAACAAGTCCTATGCCCAGGGTTATCAGAGTTGCCAGGTAACCGGCCACCTTCCGGCTTAGCAACATGCCGCCCAAGATCAAAATCGGAGCAACGGCAACTAGCGTCGACCAAAGTAAACTATGCAGCGGATCAACAGGCTGGGGCCACATCTAGATGCCTTCTGTTTATTTTTTGCACAACCATTTGACTGTTAATTAACGGATCATTATGGTCCGGCTTCATATTGATTTTTAGTATAAGCTTGATGACAGCCGTTTTCAACTAACTGGATTCGTTGGCCAACAACAGGCAGTCGCAGGTATAGGCTTAACGGCTTCCTATAAGATATCGGAATGGGCAAAATTCGTAAAAAGTTAATTGACAAAAGGACTGGTTCGGATAATATTAAGTTTAATTATTAAGAGTGAGATAGAGGGAGTAAGATGTCGAAACTGACTAAACACGAGAGTGGGCTCGGGCAAATTTATATTATCGCAATAATAGTAGTTGTACTGGCCGTTGCCGGAGTTATCGTCTGGCAGGTGACGAAGAAAAGTTCAAATAACAAAACTTCGACAACTAGTACCATATCTGCTCCCGCCAAAAATGTTGCCGTATCAAGTGCTTGCCAGAAAATATTTAACGATAAGTCGCTTTGTGCGTTCGCCGAGCACACTAACATCAATACCGTATCGTATGCCGCTAACGGTACTGCGGTTGAAGGATCATCCGGCGCCCAAGGGACCTTTACCCTGCAACATGACAGCAAGAACAACTCCTCAATTACTTATACCTCTGCTGACAAACAATTGGCGGAGATTAATTATAATGGGGCCACCTACGTTCAAGAAGGTGCCGGCACTACTTGGTTGGAGTACAGCAGCAGCAGCGCAGCCGCCAGCGCCGGTATACCTAACCCGGTCAACAGCTTTGAGCTTAAATTCAACAGCGGCAATAGTAATGGTTACACCGCTATTAAAGATGGCACTTCAACTTGCGGCAATTTAACTTGCGACAAGTATCAGATAAAAGTTACCTCTCAGCCAACAATGACACAGTATGTCTGGTTCGATAACACAAATTACCTGCTAAGGGAATACTCCTATAGCAACAGCTCAACCGGCACCTCAGCCGACATTACCTTTACCTACCCGACCGTCACCATCGCTGCGCCATCTCCGGTTCAGATGGTCCCCTAGTACTAGCAAAATTTGAAGAAACCCATCTATTTCATTAACCCGTACACCGCTAAACCAATTGACAGTAAGTACCGAGGGTTGCCTTGGTACCAGACATAGACTGGCTCCCAGTCAGGCTCATACTTTGCTTTAAATTGATGTAATCCCTTAAAACCGATGAAACTGTCACTTATTCGGTAGACATGAATTAGTAAATTACCGGGCAGGCTGGTTACGAATGGTTTGCCGTCCAGCGGTGACATACCTAAATTGAAATCGCTATAGCCCTCACTTTGTTTAATTGTCAGCAAATTAATAAACAGCATATCAATGCTGTTAGCGGGAGCGTCAGAACGATGGCGCATTAAATCTACTGTAGCTACTCCATCCTTAAATGTCGGAAGCTCATTGACGAAAGCTTGGGCTTTACCGGTTTTATCTCGCAGTATGTATAACTTCACCCGGTGCAGGTAATCATCATCGAATCGCCCGGTCAGAAATGACCACTCTTTTCTATTAGGCAGTTTTATCCAGCTATCAGAAACCTTTTTCAGCTCATTTACCAGCTCTTTATCATGTGGCGGCGAGGAAGTCGATACGCTGAATTCTTGTTTTTCGTATCGGTTAACGAGGTTGCGGAAGTACTTGTTATGGATAGTGATTGTGCTGAAGTGCTCTAGGCCAATAACTGCATCGGCGCCGATCAAGATACTGCCCAAGCCGATTGACTGGTAATCCTTGCGGTATTTATCCGTTGTCTGGATGAAGGCAATGATCAGTTTATGCTCGCGGCAGTATTGCTTGAATTCATTTAACAATAGGCTGATCGAGCCGTCAGGCCCAACCGGATCACCCATGCAGATGGCAACCTTCCTTTTGATTGCAAAAGCGACGAAGGCATTGTTGTCGCTCGAGAAAAAGAAGATTTTATCTTCCGGCCAAAGCTTGAAAAAGTCATCTGCCTCACCACCATGTTTATCAAGCAGTTTACGGGCACGCTCATAATCCAGTCGCTTATTCGGCACTCAACTACTCTAACAGCTAGCTCAAAACGAACATAATTTTTTACCTAAAACCAATTTAAATATCCATGCAACACCGCGACAAAGCTAGCTGATATTCTGTAGTTATGATTTTCTTAGATTGTGGCGAACGCCCATCACTGTTTTACCTTGCATGTGGACTTGTCTAACGGGTTGACTGTTGTCGCCGAATATTTTAACCGGGCGTTCATCGCCAGGTACAGGCCTCATCCCAGCCCTAGCAAGAGCTTCACCAATAAACTCGGGTTGGACGTCTGGCCACCAGTAAAAATCAACCGGCTGAATCCGGAAGCCATCTCGTAATAACTCTCGTCCAATATCTTTTGCTACCTTGTCGTTCCAGTATTCTGGATGAACAACGATGTCTCTTACCCACAAGTGATTTTTTATAATGCTGAGTCGCCTGATCTCCCTGACCGCCTCCGCCTTAAAGGAAGTATCGTGGGGGCCCTGGGGCGGCCCGCCACCAGAGACATTATGCGCAGTTTGTCCGAACCCAATGAACACCCCGTCGTCCATAGCAACAGCTACTCGCGGCTTTGTATATTCCTGATTCGCATTGTATCGGCGGCCAACTTCGTTATTCGGCTCGATGTGCGAATCAAAATAATCAACCGGGTAATTCCAGCCAACTAATTCGTCGACATGTTCTTGAGTGACAGCGAACGGTTCTCCGTCTGCATCACGGGCTTCAGTGCCAACCAGTTCAAGGTTGTAGGCATCTCTTTCAATTTCTTGGAGTTGTCTCCATTCATCCCGATTAAATTCTGTCGGGTTAAATAATTGTACGTTGATCATTATTGCCTCCAGTTTTACTCGCCCAAGTTATATCATAATTAGCAGCATTGTGGAAACGCTTGGGTCGATGACTGAGATGTATTTCTATAGAACAGCTTTGTTTAAGATGAATCGGGCTAGGGGCTTTGTTAATCTGCGGGTTGGCAGGGCTTGCATTTCGATAATTGCTTTTGCCGCCAAACCCCGCCGCCAGGCTGTTTTTTGGGCTTGTTTGATTCCTGCCGCATCCAGACTAGTGTCCGGTTCGAGCACTCTATTTGTTTGCGAATTTTTGGCTAGTGAGACAGCGAGATTGCCTAGTTGTCTCTTGGCGCTTTTTGGCTTGTCCCCAGACATGCCTTCAAGGCCGGCCACCCGGCCAATCAGATTAACGTCGTACTGATGAGGTTTGCCGTATATCCCCAGGAGCTCCTGGCTGATAGCCCAGCCTTCGCGTACAACAGCGAGTGCGTCGTTATCATTGTTCTGTCTGGCAGCCGCAATAGCTTCATATATAGTGCTGGCCGTAAACTCACGGGCGCCGCGTTCGTTGCCGGCGTCTTTTAACTTTCTATGCTCCCTGATGGCGTATTCAGCATAGGCCCCAGCCATAACCTGATTGCTTTGCTCCCAATCCTCGCCGAACTGATAATTGCCCAGTCGATCAAATGATGCAGAAATATCTCGAGCAGCTCGGCCGCGATCTCCAGGTTGCGGCGGAGGTAAACGAAACGCCCCTAAGCGGGACTCTAACGCTTCAATATACTCATTTTGGCCGTGCTGCGCGTGCGCAGCAAGACCATGCTGCATGTTAACTTCAAACTCCGGCGAAGGGGTATCCATGAAGCAGTACTTTATACTATTAAGACATTGGCGTCAACTTATTGGCTGGACTGGCATCGATGATTATTCTCTGTTCGCATCAGCCATTTATTTTCCAGGCATCCGGAGCAATGTAGAATGAGTAGAATGAGAATTCGAATATGAATCACAGACTAAGCGGGCCTCGCGCCAATCAAGCCCTCCGAAAAGTTCCCGAAATTACCCTCATCTTTTGGGTCGTGAAATTGCTAAGTACGGCGATGGGCGAAGCAACGTCGGACTATTTCGTTTTCAAAATCAACCCTTATCTAGCAGTCCTGCTGGGCGGGATCTGTCTTGCCGTGGCATTGATAATACAATTTTCAGTCCACCGCTATAAGCCATGGGCCTACTGGTTAGCCGTGGTTATGGTGGCTATTTTTGGTACAATGGCCGCCGACGCATTGCACATTCAGCTGGGCGTACCCTATGCCGTCTCGACTGTATTATTCGCGGTCATCTTAGCTGTCGTATTTGTTGTCTGGTATAAGAGCGAGAAAACCCTGTCCATTCATAGTATTAACAATCCTCGCCGCGAGTTGTTCTATTGGGCAACCGTTTTGGCGACATTTGCTCTCGGGACAGCTGCCGGCGATCTGACAGCGACAACTCTTGGTCTGGGGTATTTCTCGTCGGCATGGTTGTTCGTCGGCTTAGCTGCCATACCGGCTGTAGGCTACTGGTTATTTGGGCTAAACGAGATTGTCGCCTTTTGGGTTGTCTATATTCTAACTAGGCCGATCGGCGCCTCGTTTGCCGATTGGATGGGCAAATCAAAAAACGTCGGTAGTCTAGGCTGGGGAGATAGCCGCGTCAGTATTGTGCTGACGATTATTATCATTTTCTTTGTCGGTTATATGATTTTCAGCCACCGCGAGGCCAAACGCGAAAAAGCATCAACACAGACATACAACTAATAATCATACGATTCCGATGCTTGAACGGTCGCAACTTGTAAGAGGCACAAACTTTTCCTGCACCGTCCCTCTATATACAGATCAGGTTCAGACAGGCATTATCACAAAAGAGATCTCAAATCCGTCCCCTCCTCTCAACACCAAAGAATAACCTTATTCGTCAATAAACCCGCCGGATTGATGTGCCCAGAGTTTAGCATAGGTGCCGCCGCTGGCAAGCAGGTCTTTGTGCTTTCCTTCTTCTTCAATCTTGCCATCCTCTAAGACTATTATCCGGTCCATTTTTTGGATGGTGCTTAAACGGTGAGCAATGACAATCGCCGTCCGGCCTTCCATCAGCTTCCAGAGACTATCTTGGATTAATACCTCGCTGTCTGAATCTAGAGCGCTTGTTGCCTCGTCCAATACTAATATTGGCGCATCCTTTAGCATTGCCCGGGCGATCGCAATTCGCTGGCGTTGGCCGCCCGACAACTTAACACCTCTTTCTCCAACCAATGTGTTATAACCTTCCGGTAGTTGTAAAATAAAATCATGGGCGTGCGCCATTTTGGCGGCTTGGATCACCTCTTCCTTAGTTGCGTCTTGACGCCCGTAATTAATATTTTCAAGCAAGCTTCGGTGAAACATTATTGGTTCCTGCGGAACATAGGCAATACTCTTGCGTAAATCATCTTGTGCGATATGGGCGATGTTTTGTCCGTCAATTAAAATCTCACCACCATCAATATCGTTAAAGCGGAGCATTAAGCGCATAAACGTAGTTTTTCCTGACCCGGAGTGGCCGACGAGCCCGACTTTTTCACCAGGCTTAATCTCGACATTTAATTTTTCAAATAATATTCCGCCTGCGCCATCATGGGTGAAATTAACGTCAACAAATTGTATATAACCTTGTTTAATCCTGTTCTTTTCAGGATTGAGCGGATCTTTAACTTCTGGTTCAATTGATAATATCTGGACCATGTCGTTAGCGTCACCAAATGCTCGGTTATAGTTTCTGAGCGAGTTGGTCCCAAAGGCAAAGAGCTGGTTAGCAATGCTGGCGGTGTAAGTAAGAATTAAAAATACAGTAGCTAAGTTGGATTTGAAGACCATAACCCCAACTACCGCCATGACCAAAGCTAGTGCTGAGATCGTATTCGTGATCGACGTTAGATAAATAAGCTGATACCGGCTGCCGCGCATCACGTCTAATGTCCGCCGTTGGGTATTGCTGGTGATTTTTCCAAATTCCTTTTTTTCAAACAGGCCGCCAGCAAAACTCTTTATAGCCATTACATTTATGATCGCATCTGCTAAATATCCCGTTTGCGTACTCTCGGCGTTGGCCTGAATGGCGCTCAGCCGACGAACTGCCCGGGAGATTAATATGGCGCTGATGATGTAGAAAATTGAGAATAACAGCAAGATGGTCACAAAGAGAGGAGCTCTGGTTGACAGAATTATTAAAGTAAATACCAAACTTGAAAGTAGCGGAATGACCTGAAAGACTGTTGTATCTGCGAAACGAATATAGCTACTCATGATTTTATTTGTCTTTGAAACCAGAGCACCGCTGAAGGTATTTGAATGGAAGTTAGCACTCTGCGATAGCAGATGATTGAAGATTCTGCGCGAGATATCTCTTTCAACTCCGGCCTCGAGTTTCCAGTCAAATAAGTCGGTTATTCGCCACATGACAACTCCGCCAAATAAAACTAGAAGGGCATATTCAACAAGGCTCGATCCAAAGCTTGCCCAGATTCGATGCGGCTGATAGCTATGCTCGCTCAGTCTATTCAAGACGTTGGCGACAATTAGCGGCGGCAAAAACTGATAAACAAAAACCGTCAACGGGACATTAATACAGATACCGATAAGATATTTCGGGTATCTCGACACATGATCCCAATAGAAAAGAAGGGTTTTATTTGTAATGAGTTTTGCCATAGAAGTAGCTCCTGCTACTTTTTATAAATTTATTAATTTGGAAGTTTGTCTTAAGTAGAATTTTTAACCCACAAAAAGGGCGCTAAATATTTGTTTGAGATTTACTGACATATTATTTGCCCTTTCCGTTAGTTAATAAAGCTGCCGTTTATTTTACCCAGTTCTGTCATCTATTGCAAATCTATAAAAAACAATTCATGAATAGACCAGCAATTCCTTGCTTTTAAGCCTAAGCTAAATGCAAGTCCTGGGGTCAAGCGCCGTTATGTATTAATGCGGGCAACGGTAAACGTCGCTATTAAATATAAGCGTTCGATAACGTTGTTATGGTTGCAATGTTCAAAAATTTAAATACAATCTAGATACTATGGCAAACCCAGAACAAAGTCATATAGAGCTCCGAATCTCAGGACCCGAGTCAGAAATTTCCGTACCATTCCTGCAGGGCATGGTTAACCGGATGGTGGTTAGTTATTTTAAGTTCGGCAAAGTGATTGACGCATATCCTGAAAAAGTTGATGCCCAAGCAAGCCTCCTACAACGTTTAGCAAAATATAATGAAACAGGCAACACGGAATTTTTGATAGATGTTGCTAACTTTGCAATGATAGAATTTATGCGCCCTTCACGTCCTGACGCATCCTTCGAGCCAACTGACTCTGGAGAATCTCCCGGTCGCACAACTCAAGCGGGCGAGGTTACAGATGCGCCCAACCTTGAGCTTTAAGTATCGCTATCACTCATAACATAAAAAGAGTATCCCATCTGAAACTGTTGTTGGGCCGGGAAGAAGTTTGCGTTAATCAGAACTCCCCGTTCCTAATTTTGTAAGTAATGTTACTAGTTGATTTTTTTCAATATTAGAGCAGTCAACTTTTTGTTCATTGGCAATAATGTACCCCTGTAAAATTCGTCGCAATTTTGTTGCGTCGTCTTTGCGTAAATAATTTATGGAAATAGGCTTTGATTCAAAATATCGCGAATAAAGAAGTAATGAGCCAAATAGTGGTCCTGTATTTACCTGAACGTCTAAAATGTCACGGATCGGGATACCGTCAATTTTTGCAGTACGAAAAAACGGACGATTTGCGACAGTAATTTTTTCTCTGTCGATTCTTATTGTGTCGGGGATAAAGTTAAACGGGAAGACAGTGCTTGCCTCAAAGAGAACTTCCTGAGACTTATTTGAAATATCCTCAAGTCGCTTGCTTGAGAGTGCTCCGGACTCTTCATTTTTTTTAGATCTGGTGCGTGTCCTTATTCCCCTTAGGTCTGGATCATATTTCTTCAAGGTTCTTTTCAGGGCGCCAACCAGATTAAATGAAGTCTGTCGTTCTGTCATTTCGTCATCTCCTAGTTATTATTATACAGAGTTGGAATAATACTGAGCATGCAAGAATTATTTGAAAACCCTACCGAATCTTCAGACCTGTTAGACTATCAGACGAGCCGAACACTTTGTAATACTCTCGTGATTATGGTATAAACCTTTCGTAACTAAAGGGGTAAGTCTTAATGAGCCAACTTCGACCATCACTGTGCATGGGATCGGTGGCAGAATTAACGCCAGATCTAATTGAGCGTCACATGCCGGAAGTTGAAGGCGTCACGTTTGATCTTGACAATACGCTGCTTGGTCAAAACGAGTATGCCTTTTCTGCCGAAAATGTCGACGCCTTAATAACACTTAATGCTATCGGATATCGGCTGGGGTTCTTAAGTAATGCCCAAAGTCGGGGGCGGACAAACAGAGTTCATATTATGGCGGCCAGCTTAAGCGGTGTGATTGAAGAAATAACAGTTGTAACCCCAAGCATGGTAGAGGGCAAAAAGAAGCCCTTTAGGCCAATTTTTGACAAAATGTCAGAAGAGATCGGCATAGAAAGCGAAAAATTATGCCACGTCGGCGACCAGTTGCTGAAGGATGTACTCGGGGCTAATCGCGCCGGGTACGGAGGGAGTGTACTTGTCGCGCCATATGGGCGCGGAGATGATCTCCTAGTCGGGCTACTACAGCGTCCTCTCGAAGCAGCTTTACGACCTTTTCTAGGGCTACCTTTTCTGACGCGAGATTTTAGCGGGCATTATCAACGAAGCCAAAATTAAAACGGCAGATTTTCGCGTCTCACATTATTAACCTCAAAGATTTGAACTAGCTTTTCTTTAACTTCTGCCGGGAACTGCCCGATTTCTTCAAGCAGAAACGGATATGTACCAATTCGGCCAAGAGTTACCCCGGCCATTACTTCTCAGACTTCTCGTTTTTTCGTCTTCAGGGCTAGTACCACATATATTCATGGGCATACCGTAACGCATAGGGTCTCCTAGATCTAGAGGTCGATGCGTACGGGATGTGTGTGAGCTAGGACAGATGCTGCTAACCTGGTAGAACTAGTTTAAGGCCAGTTTGGTTTATACTTTTTAATATGCTCAGAAAGCAAGCAAAGAAGCTTATTAGTATAATCTCGGTCAATGATTACCAGACTCTTAATGTTATTGAGCTGGATAGAAAAAAGTTGCTAAACAATGTAACTTACTTTCAAAATCAACATCAACCGTTTGGTATTATCCCTGTACTGAAGGCAAATGCTTATGGGCACGGCTTAACTCAGGTCGCAGAAATACTGAACTCTGCGAAATGCGACTTCATGGCAGTTGACGGTTACTTTGAGGCGGCCAAAATCAGAGATATCACTAATCACAAAATTCTGGTTCTGGGTTATATCAAGCCAGAAAATTCCAAGCTGCTTGATACGAAAAAATGCTCTTTCGTGGTACAGGACATCAAGATGCTAATGTCGCTAGGAAAATTACACAGGCCAGTTAATGTTCATCTGGAGCTCAATACCGGGATGAACCGTCTTGGACTAGCGCCAAACGAATTAGAAAACTATCTTAATGTTTTAAGCAGCCATAAGTCGCTCACTCTAGAAGGGGTGATGACCCATCTAGCAGATGCGGATAATGAGGCGAGTGATGAGTTTACAGATCAGCAAACTAGGTTATTTGATAAAGCCGTTGAATCGATTTTTGGTATGGGTTTTAAGCCGAAATATATTCACATCGCCCAGACAGCTGGTAGTACAAAGGTTAATAGCAAATATGCCAACTCCATGAGGATTGGAATTGGAATTTACGGGATAAATCCGCTCAGTCTTGCTGATCGTCACCATAAAGATCTTGAGGGCTTGAGTCCGGTCCTAGATCTAAAAAGTACAGTCATTAAAGTAATTGATCTAAAGCCTGGTGACAGGGTCAGCTATAATGGAATTTTTACGGCACCAGAACAGATGAGAATCGGCGTACTGCCGCTTGGGTATTATGAAGGTATTCCTAGAGAACTTAGCGATAAAGGAGTAATTACGTTTGGAGATGAAGTTTTATCCATCGTTGGTAGGGTTTGCATGGACCATACAATGATCGATTTAAGTGATTCAAAAGTTGATGTGGGTAGCGTGGTAACTGTTATTAGCAGTGAACCTGATCGGCCGAACTCAATAGAGCAAATCTGTAAAAATTTTGGTCTATTCAGCTACTCTTTAATGACTGGGTTATCAAACAGTACGCGAAGAATAATTGTCTAGATTATTAGCTAGTGTTTGTGCGCCGGCTAGCTAGCACGGACGCAGTTAAAACAAAATAAACATCCAGAGAGAATTCTTATAACTTCCTCATCCTAACTCGGTTTATTGGACTATTTTTCTTCGTGTTTTTCTTGCCATTCTTTAATTTTTGCTAAATCTTTTTCAAGAGCTTTGTTGACCAATTTTTCGACTATTTCCTTGGCTTTTGATTCTTCGATGCCTTTTTCGTCGAGGACTAGGCGTAGCTTACTTAGCTTAAAGGATGTTTTTTTAACCGACCAGATTAATGATTCATCAATTTTTTCCTCGGGGATACCTAGCTCTGTCAATTTCATGGTCCACTTTTCCTTTTTCTCTTCGCTCATCTCGGTCATATGATTTTTATCACAATCACACATAGTTTCTCCTATCTTAAGTTATTTGTATTCATATTTATTTAAACACTTCTTCCTTGTGTTTAAGCTGAAGAAATAGACGAACCAGCTAGCGTAGTGCGCAGGAATAACCAGAATGTAGAGGGAAGAACAGATTATAAAATGGTTCTAGCCTGGCGGGAGATAGTCATTTTGGCTGGCCTTTGTTGACGAAGTTTGGCCATCCGTTCCGACTTGTAGCAAACAACAATTATCAAACTGAAATTCAGTCAATTAGTTGGATCGGGTAGGTGGGATTGTAGTATGATAAATATGATTTACATGAAGGATTATATTATATTTCCCAAATTTGCTGGTGCCGTAACCGTAGGTGAGCGCGGACAAATTGTTATCCCTGCTGAGGTGCGGGCTCAGTTACTGATCGGACCGGGAGACAAGATTCTCGTTTTTACGAGGGGTGACGGGAAAGATATACTAATAACCAAAGCTGAAAGCTTTGAACTACGAGCCGAGGCTATGTTTAACCATTTTATGCCGCTTATAAAAGAAGTAAAAAAGGCAACCAAAATAAATAATCAGAAAACCAAGAAACAAAAAAGTGCGTAAACTTGCCCGTTATTTTCTACCATATCTATTACCTCTCGTACTCCTATTAGGCTTAGTTTATGGGCAAACTTGGACCACGCTGGCCTTACCGAATTATATGGCTACGATTATCGACAAAGGCATCGTGGCTCATAGTACAAAAGTTATTTACCATACCGGTCTCCTCATGCTGATGGTGGCTTTATTGGGCGGAGTCTTCATGGTCTGCGTCAGTTTTGTAGCTACGCGGATGGCCACCAGCTATACCCGGCGTATTCGCGAAGCTATTTTTACAAAAATAGAAAGATTTTCACTGGTAGAATTTAATAAATTTTCGAGTGCTTCTCTAATTACACGATCAACCAATGACGTGCAGCAGATTCAACAGGTACTAGTGATGCTGCTTCGGATAGCATTTTTGGGACCCTTTATGGGGGTAGGGGCTATTATCAGGGCTTATCATTTAGCCCCCTCAATGACATGGATAATGGCAGTAGCCATCGCTGCTCTTATAGCTGTAGTCGCCAGTCTATTTACAGTTGTACTGCCAAAATTTCAAAAGGTCCAAAAGCTGGTCGATCGTCTTAACCTTGTAACTAGAGAATTTTTAACTGGGATACGAGTGATAAGAGCCTTTGACCGAGAAGACCGCGAGGAAGAAAAATTCAACGATGTTAATACAGACTTGAGGAAAATTAATACATATGTTAACCGGTTGCTGGCCGCTATGCAGCCCTCCATGATGCTCATTATGAACGGCGTCAGCGTGTTGATTGTTTGGGTAGGTGCCCATGAAGTTAGCTCTGGTCACTTGCAAATAGGCGGGATGTTGGCGTTTGTCCAGTATGCGGCCTACGGTATCATGGCTTTTCTAATGATATCGATCATTTTTGTATTTGCACCGCGGGCTATGGTTTCCGCCGAGCGTATCGGTAAGGTTTTAGATACTGAACCACTTGTAGCTGACCCGATAGAGTCTAAGAAACCGGTCGATAGTGAGCGTGGAGTCGTTGCTTTTAATGATGTAACTTTCGCTTATGCGGGTGCTGAAAGGCCGGTGCTGCAACACGTTACTTTTGAGGCACGGCCAGGTCAGACTACTGCATTTGTCGGTAGTACGGGCAGCGGAAAATCAACGCTTATCAATTTAATCCCTCGATTTTACGATGTCAGCGCCGGGCAGGTGCTAATTGACGGTGTAGATGTTCGCGATATGACGCAGGCTGACCTTCATCGCAAGATCGGTTATGTGCCGCAAAAGGCGGTGCTATTTTCGGGGACTATAGAAAGTAATATAAGCTACGGCTCTCCGGATGCGACTTTGGCAGAGATTCAACGTTCAGCCACCGTGGCCCAGGCTACAGAATTCATTAATCAGTTAGATAAAAAAATGGAAAGCCCTATATCCCAAGGCGGGATCAATGTGTCGGGCGGCCAAAAACAACGCCTCAGTATTGCCCGAGCTCTGGCCTATAAACCGGAGATCTTTATTTTCGATGACAGTTTTTCGGCGCTTGACTTTACGACTGACGCAAAGTTACGTAAAGCTCTGGCAAATGTGACAGGTGATAAGACGGTACTTATCGTAGCCCAACGGATCAGCACGATTATGCAAGCTGACAATATTATTGTGATTGACGATGGCCGGGTAGTCGGACAGGGGAGCCATCAGGAGCTGTTAAAAAACTGTAAAATCTATCAAGAAATTGCCCAGTCTCAGTTGTCGGAAAATGAATTAAAGGCATCGGTCGGATCATTAAAAACTATGGATGCAGGGGATGCTATATGAGTGACGAAAAACCTCCCGTGCGGCCAGTTGGTCTCGGCTTAGGACGCGGCGGGGGCGGTGGCGGCAGGATTGCATTTGGAACCGACCGCGCAAAAAATTTTAAAGGCACCTTAAAACAACTTTTTAAGTATCTTAGGCCATACTGGACCCGCTTAATCGTGGTCTTTATATTTGCAATTATTAGTACATCATTTATGATTGCTGGACCGAGGATTCTTGGGAACATGACCAACGATGTGGTCGATGGCTATGTGGCGCAGCACAGCAGCGCCCAAATATTAGACAATCTGCCTAAGAGCACTTATTTACCGCCAGATATAACTGGGAATCAACTGTTGACTCGTCTGCCTCCCGCTGAATTGCGTAAACTTCCGGTGGCCGAGAAAACTGCCATTGCCAAGGCTGTTTATACTAACGGCCACGCAAAATTTAATTTTCATAGTATTGCCGACCTAGCTATTTTGCTGGTCATAATTTATCTTATAAGTGCCGGATTTTCCTATGGTCAGAGCTGGCTTATGACAGACATGGTGCAGCAGCTTACTTACAGATTCCGTCGGGATATAGCCCGTAAAATTGACCATCTACCGCTTAGGTATTTTGATAGTCTTCCTTACGGAGAAGTCCTCAGTCGGGTTACAAATGACGTTGACACAGTCGGCCAAAATCTTAACCAAAGTCTGACACAAATTATTACATCCATCGTCATGGTAATAGGCGTAATTGCCATGATGTTTACGATTAGCTGGAAACTAGCCATCATTGCGCTCGCGATGATCCCGATTAGCTTTGGTGCCAGCATGCTGATCATTAAAAGGTCGCAAGGCTATTTTATGGGGCAGCAAGATAGCTTAGGAGAGCTCAACGGACATGTCGAAGAGATGTTTTCAGGTCATGTAGTTATGCGGGCCTATAATGGCGAGAAACGCTCGATTGCCATATTTCGGAGACTGAACAACAAGCTCTACGGCAATGCCTGGCGTTCGCAATTTTTATCCGGTTTGCTGATGCCTATTACCCAATTTGTTGGTAACCTAGGTTTTGTCGGCGTGGCGGTTGGCGGTGGTTGGTTGGCAGTTCAGGGTTCGGTTAGCATTGGTGGCATCCAGGCGTTTTTATTGTATATTAGCTTGCTGAATCAACCGATTGTCCAAGCTGCTAACGTAGCCAACGTTCTACAGCTTGCTGCTGCCGCCGCCGAGCGAGTTTTTGATTTCATTGGCGAGGAAGAGGAATCCCCGGATCCCGAAAACCATAAAGTGTTAGATGAAGTTAAGGGCGAAGTAGCTTTTAACCACGTTAATTTTGGTTATATTCCCGGGAAAACTATCATCAAAGACTTTACTGCCGAGATAAAACCGGGACAACGTATAGCTATAGTAGGCCCGACAGGTGCCGGCAAAACAACCATGGTCAACTTGTTAATGCGGTTTTATGATGTTAACGGTGGTTACATCAAGATAGACGGTATCGACACCCGCGATATGAAGCGCGCTGATGTGCGCAAGATATTCGGCATGGTGTTGCAAGATACATGGCTTTTTAACGGTAGCGTAAAAGATAATATTGCCTACGGCAAAGACAATGTAACAATGGAGGAAATAGTAGCCGCCGCTAAAGCCGCTCACGCTGACGGATTTATTCGTGCATTGCCTGGAAGCTATGAAATGGTTCTGGACGAAGAAGCTGGCAATTTAGCTCAAGGCGAGAAACAACTTATTACGATTGCCCGAGCCATGCTGGCTGATCCGCCAATGCTAATATTGGATGAAGCCACCAGCTCAGTAGATACTCGTACCGAAGTATTAATTCAAAGCGCCATGGAAAAGCTAATGAAGGGCCGAACCAGTTTTGTAATTGCACATCGGCTGAGTACCATTCGCAACGCGGATCTCATCCTAGTGATGCGTGACGGCAACATCGTAGAACATGGTACCCATGATAAACTTCTTGCCGAAGATGGATTTTATGCATCACTTTATAACAGCCAGTTTACTGAGGCTATAGATTATATGCAGGGCGCCTAGACAGGGTCTATTATTCGGTAGAACTAATATATGCAAAACTTAAAATGGTCATTTAGTGTTTATATTTTGGCTAGCCATATTGTTTTGTGTTAAAGCTCGATTTATTTATTTTCAACAAGCCGCAACTTGTGCTTATTGAAATAGTTCTTTGATACTAATACGTCTAGTGTATGCCATTGCGCCATAGTTGAAGGCGCGAACGGCAAACAAAATCGATAATGTGGCAGTCACCAGCAATATAGCTAATGCGCCGAAAGCCTCTCCTGTTGAAAGTGTGCCGACTGCGTTTCTAAGTAACACGGTCGAGGGCGCTGTTAGCGGGAAATAGGTGAAGATCGTGACTATCAAGGCGTGGGGTGAGCCTACGACGTAGCCTATGGCGTAAAGAGGTATAAAAGCCGAAAGAATGACTAGCCCTAAGTATCGGCTAGCTTCTTGGGCACTTGGGAACAAAGAGCCAAAACCCACTAGTATGCCAGTAAACATAACTAGACCTAGTAATAAAACCGACGCCCCTATAATTATGGCTTTTCCGACAAGAGGAATATGGCTTAACGATACGCCGCCCGGTAAGCTGATGTGGCTGTGGAACAGAGCATAAGCAATTATAAGAGGTACGATAATTATTACTATCTGCACAATTCCTAGGACAAGAATCGATAAGATTTTACCTATTATTAAACTACGCGACTTAATGGTAGTTAGTAATATCTCGGCAACCCGATTTTCTTTTTCCTCTGTTGTAGCGGATATCATGAAGTATGATAGCATTACCACAAAGAACAAAAAGATAGCAAAGAATATTATTGGAGCCACGATACCGGCTAAACTATTTGTCTCAGTCCCATTTTTGTAGGTTGTGGCAGTAACGCCAGGGCTTTTTTGAAAAATCTGGACGGCTTCAGAGTCATGGGTGGCTGCGCTTACTTTGGTAACTGCACTTTGGCTTAACAGCTGTGATGCTAGCGCATTATAAGGCGGCGTAAAGGTTATGCCTTGGTCTTGCGCGTATACTTGTATGCCGGCTTTAGCTACATTCTTTGGATAATAAAAGAAGGCGGTTAGTTTCCCGTCTTTTACGCCGTCAATACCTGCTTGTTCATTTGGCTCGACAATAATATGTTGGCTAATTAGCCCTCGTTTATTAATTAACCCTGTTTCATCTAGCACGGCCAACTTAGCAGTTTTTGAATAAGATGAAGTTTGTTGTTGGGTGCTGTTACTGGCATGATTGCTAGACGCGTGGGTAATGGCAAAAACAGCGATTATAATTACCGGCAAAGCAAGAGTTGTATACCAAAAAGTCTTCTTCTTAAGATTGCGGCGCACCTCAAAACCAACAACAGTCCTTAATTTAGACATCGTTTGCTCCTTGGTCTTTGTATAGTTCAAGAAAAATATCGTTAAGACTCGGCCGACGGACTTCAAAGGTTGTTAGATGTAGATCGTGCTGGTTAGCTAGAAAATGGAGCACTTCGTCGGTGGTAATGTTTTTATGCCAAGCTAACTCGGCAGAGTGAGGCAACCGTTTTGTTACTTTGTATAGTTTGTCATTTGCCGGCAGTTTACCACTGTAATTTAAAGCGATGATTTGTGAGCCGAACTGTTCTTTAACATCGTCAATTTTACCGTACAGCGCCGCTGAGCCATCTTTTAGCAATAAAATGCGGTCACACAGTTGCTCTACCTCATCCATACGGTGGGTAACTAGCATGACAGTTGCGCCTTCTGTTCGGCGATCGTTAATTATATCCATAAGCAACGAGCGATTAACAGGATCAAGCGCTTCGGTCGGCTCATCTAAAATCATGAGACTGGGTTCATGCAGAATAGTAACGCCGATTTGGATTTTTTGCTGCTGCCCGCCAGATAGCTTAACCAAGCGTTCGTTAGCTTTGTCGGCCAATCCAACTCGTTTAAGGTATGCAACTGCTCGTTTTTGCGCTTCACTCTCGCTGAGTCCATGCAGCACGGCAAAATATACCATGGTGTTTATAACTGGTTCATTGCGATATAGCCCGCGTTCTTCAGGCAAGTAACCGATAGTGGCCGACATGGTCGGGTTGTATCTTTTGCCATTTATGTGCAACGTGCCGCCAGACGGTTCATATAAGCCAAGTAATGCCCGAATAGTTGTTGTCTTACCGGCGCCGTTAGCGCCCAAGAAGCCAAACACTTCTCCGCCTTTAACGTTAAACGACAAGTCTTTAATAACTTCCTTGCGTCCGAAATTCATTGCGAATGATTGGACGTCTATAACGTTATTAGTTAGACCTTTGTTGTCTAGAGACGGCATTATTAATGACAGTATATACCCAGGTTCTAACATGCAACATGCTGGTAAAATTTAACAGATACAAAAGGACATGGCAGCCCATATTGTTCAGTGTTAGAACTGCACTCTTCAGACATGCTACAATAAAACTGATATAAATCCACCTAGCAACAACCCTGTCAAATCTCATGACACAAAGGGAATGTGGTTTTCACCTAAGAGTAGCTAGCAATGAAGGTCGATGGTGCTGGTTTTTACATAAATTCAAATAAAGGTGAAATATATGGACGAAAAGCCCAATAAAAAATCTGAATATGATTGGCTTGAACAGCATGACAAGCATATGAAGAATTGGAGAGCATGGGGTTCATGGTTCAGTTGGGGTAGCCCTACTGGTCTAGGCCTGTTCTTCATTTCCGTTGCGGCTACGCTCTGGATTTTGAGCCAAGCCTTCGGTTGGAAGTAACGCTTCCCACCAGTAAACAGCACCGTCTTTTCAAGCGGTGCTGTTTTTAATTTATCCGATTAGGGAACTGTTCCTGACTGAGCAGGCCGGTTCCAGCCTTTTCACTATAAGTAGATACGATTATAGTGCTTATGTTTGGCTGGAGCTGGAGTCGGCATTCCGAATCATTAATCTCAGGGGTGTTCAGATATAGGCACGAGGTTATTTATTGTATTCTGGGCGCTTAGACCAGACCACAGCCAAGAACAGGCTCATGAGCAGTGCTCCTACAGCCAATAGCGCAAAAGCTCTGTACTCGTGAGCGCGCACATGGCCGAAGTGAAGAAAAATAGCAGCTACTACAAGATTAATCCACCCCCAGCATACATTAACTACGGCCGACGAAGGCTTGCCGAATGGGGTTTGGTGTTTTTGTCCCATGACACCCTTAATAAAATGCGGGGTTCCGTTTGCTGCAAACAGACCCGCTAAAAAGCTAAATACATATAATTGCCACATATTAACTCCTGATTTACATTACGGATTATGACCCTTAGCGTAGCCATTGCAATAATATTGGTCGGTGACTTTTAAATATAAAACAGAGTCTGTGCCTAGGCTGGGCATCGTAGGCGAAGTTTCTTAAGTAGTTATCTCGGCTCCGCCGCTAGCTGCCAACTGTCTCGGCTTAGGCATTAATTAAGCTGGGACTTTTTACTGGGATTGTTGGGGCCGTTAACTACTTCGCTTGTATTAATACGCTTATTAGTGTGGCATTATCCACCAGTTGGCTTATAAACCAGGGACGTGAATCTCGGGGTAGGCAGGGATTGGTTGGCCCTCAGTAGCCTTTTGAGCAGTTCTATAGGTTTCAGCCTGCAACTCAGCCGTTTCTTTAGCCGATTCGGCAGGGTCTTCTTTTATTATCGGTGGCTTGGTAACGATGTCTTCCGACATGTAAGGTCCGTTGAAGTCGAAGTAAACGGTGTTGTTAGGATTAGGCATCGGCGTATACTGTTTTGTTATTTTATTATAAGTAACCTGAGCATCAGGACCGGGTTTGTTGTTTTTAGCTACAATAGATTCAATGTCGCTGTTAAATGAATAGGTCCGAAATGGAATTGCATACATGCGCTTTGGGTCTGTCCCTTTCGACCAGATGGATTCATCGATAGCAAATAGGTTTTCCGGAGCAAAGTTGTTTTTATGAGAATACAGCGACACTGCAACATGTTCACCGCCCGGAACAGACAACATAGTCGTCTTTTCAAACACCGACGCAGCGTAATGGGCGGTTTTCCCAAGATTCAGTCTTAAGCTTTCCATTTTTTTGGCGAACTGCACAAAAGTCTCTGGCGCAGGTACATTAATAGCTGTTGGAGCTTTAGCGATTCTGGTCTGGTCGGTAGTCTCTAGAGCACCGACGTGAGCAGCCCCACTGGCCACTAAACCAGCGGCAATAACTTTAAATGGATGTGAATTGTGTGATCTACTCATCTGATAGTAAACTTTTTTACTCGGATATTTTAGCATAAGCTTAGTCTAATGTCAATATTGGCGTAAGTTTATCTAGTGTTAAGCGAGTCCTGAAGCGGCTTGACTTACTTAGACCAGTTAGTAAATGGAAGCGGTACAGACCCCATATCCATAGACCGTTAGCCCTATGTCAGGCTCCCAATATAATCAACAACTAGTCTATTCTAGAAAGGACTAAACATTGGTTTAAATGAGGAGATTAAGTAATGGCAAAAGAAATACCCGTTGATCCGAAGCTAAAGGCTGAGATTGTAGCTAAAGTTCGTGACGAAGGCATGCGAGTTGTGGACGTATCCACGCAGTACGGAATCAGTACTAAGAGCATCTACACCTGGCTACGGGAAGGTGTGGTCGATGGTAACCGTAACCTCATCTTGGAAAACAATCGGCTCAAGAAAGAGAACGAACAGCTGTATAGACTGCTCGGTCGAGCCACTGCTGAAATGCAAAAGTCAAAAAGCTAGCCATCCTGGATGAGGTCGATCCGGGATGGCTTACCCACTATGCCCGGGTACTCGGTATCGACCGGACTGGCTGGTACCGACCAGCGACTACTCAAAGCCGGGCAGATACAGTGGCTATCCGGCTACTCACCGACGCTCACCAGGCACATCCCTTTTATGGCGTCCGCAGGCTGGCTAGGGCTATGGTCGGATCTTCGAACTATTAGTCTTACTATTGACCCTTCGTCAATGGCAAGAGTAAAGGCTCTATTAGTATAAGATATGCTTTTATTAATGCTTTGGCTGGCCGTGGTTAACGATTCTCGAACTAATTTAGCCACCTATTTTACTTTTTAGGTTTTGGATTCCATTTTTCGTTAAGAAGGTATATACACGCCCAACCAGGAGGACCAAAAAATAGTAAAACGATAAATGATATAAACTGTAGTGTTCTTTCATATTTTGAGTACATTAAAAAAATTATACCAGTTCGTTAAAGACTTTTATATTGCTTATGCTTTGGCTGGGGCTATGG